>Ga0105050_10001109_pt1 | contig 40970 bp, 30 predicted proteins | sample FRY01_FD_78088 | JGI IMG/M metagenome (GOLD analysis project Ga0105050, IMG submission 78088) | Freshwater microbial communities from Lake Fryxell liftoff mats and glacier meltwater in Antarctica - FRY-01 | ecosystem: Environmental > Aquatic > Freshwater > Ice > Glacier meltwater ...
AAATAGTCGAGGATTCATTAGTTAAGAATTTCAAATCTATGTTTGGACGCAATCACTATTTGTAAAAAATGGAATAAAAAAAGGCGAGTCGCCCCGCCTTGAATGTTTTTAGGCTTGTTGTAATCTATCCACAAATGTAAAAGAACTAAAAGCAAATCACAACATGCGTTAACGACTTCGATAGCAGAACGGGGTTGTAATCTATCCACAAATGTAAAAGAACTGAAAGCAAATCACAACTTCGATTTTGTTTTTTTCTTTCTCAAAACTGTTGTAATCTATCCACAAATGTAAAAGAACTGAAAGCAAATCACAACTTTCGTTAGTACTTTATTCCCTTTCGGCGAAAAGCCGACGCGAACAAATTTCAAACGAAAACGGGATTCCCCCCTCGGTTGTTTAAGAAGCATGGAAAAATGAATTCCACAAAAGAAGAGCTTTGCAAAACAACAATTCTTGTTGGTGAAAGCATTCAAAACAAAAATTATAAAACGTACATTTCTAATTGCACGTTTTACGCTTCTTATCCTTTAACAAACCGCTTCGTAAACGTTTCATTATTAAGAATTACTTTCAAGAAATAATAACCATTTTGAAGTTGAGAAGTGTTGAAATTTAATTCTTTAGTGGAGAGAATTGCAACTTTTTCATCAATAATTCTTCCTGTTTCGTCAATGATTGAAGTTGTTATTGTATTTCCAATTAAAGCATCATTAAAACTTAACGTCAATTCGTCACTCACTGGATTTGGGTATAAATTGAATTCGTTAACGGTATTCATTTCAGTTAAATTACCGATAGGAGCTGAATGAAACCAAGTGTACTTTTTTGGAACTCCTAAAGTATCATAAGTTAACTCCGCAATCGCCAATTTTCCTTGATTGGCGAACCATTGGTAACTAATTGTCGTATCTAAATTTACTTGAAAAAGTGTCCATGTTGGAGGGAATACAGCTTTAATCCAAATTGAATCTACTGCATGTTCTATTCTTTTCGCACGCAAACTATTGTAAGTAGCAACTGGTGTTGTTAATTGACCCCAAGCATCAGTAGAATCAAGAATTAAAGCGCTTCTTTTAAAACGAATTTGACTCACTAAAGGAGATATAGCACTACCATCTAAAGTTATATCGATGATATAATTGTCGCTAAAATTTGAACCGAATGTTCTTGGAAAATTATGAACTAATAAACCAGAAGTGAAAGGTGCAACGATTGGAGTTCCATTTCCTAATAAGTCTCCAGCAAATCCAAGTGTAACCATTTGATTTGCGTTCTGATCAAAATACAGATAGTTTATGTTATCATTTGTCATTGCCAAATTTGCGCTTGGAAAATTTGAACCATTTGGTGCTTCTGATGGATTCATTACTTGCGTTACTTCGTCAATTACATAAGTGCTTAACTGCGTAAAGTTCCAAGTTTGATTAGCTCCTGAATTTCCGGGGCCAGTTAATACTGTTAAAGTATCAGCTTTTCTTGTGATGACATCGCCAATTTGTGACATATCGGTTACATCGATTGAAATTTGAGCCGAAATTGCAATTGGAAGAAATAGGAAAAAAGAGGAAATATGTTTCATAACAACGTTTTTATTTAGTTGGATAAATGTAAGGATTTTAAAACCCTCAAGCATTATAAATTTAACCTAAAAAATAAGGTATGAAATAAAGACTTTTCTTTAAAGCTTCTCAGTAATCTTAACATGAGGTTTGCAAATGAAAAAACTATTTTTAAAATTAGTTAGTTATTGAAAAATAAAATTTTTGATTTTAGAAGCAAGAATTAAAATTATCTCACAATGTGAAAGAAACCATTTTTTTCACCCTTCTCGTAGGAAACTTTGTAATAGAAAACACCATCTTGTAATGGTGTACCATTTGCTGTTTTACCATCAAAAGGAACTCCGTCGTTGACTTGCGTGTAAATCAAATTTCCCCAACGATCAAAAATTATCATCTTGTATTCTTGGCACGTTTTGAAATAATCATCTAATTCTAGAATGTCATTAGAGCCATCATTATTCGGTGTGAAAACATTGGGGAATTCAAAATCATCTAATGTGTAGATATTCAAAATATCTAATAGAATTTGACTCGTTGGTGATTCACAACCATTAACTGTAACTGTTGCTAGGTAAGTTCCAATTGCAGGAACAGAAGAAACGAAAGCGAAACTGTCGACATTTGCTGTGAAATTTTCAGGTCCGAACCAAGCGAAAGTTCCACCTAAAACTGATTCTGCTTCAAAAATCGCAACATCTCCTGGACATAACAAAGGACTATTGTTTGACAAAATGGGAGAAGCTGGAATGGGATAAACTATTAAATCATAAATGATTGTGGAATCGCAACCCAAAGTTGTCACTAAATCAAATGGATAAACTCCTGTTGCAGTTAAGGTTTGTCCGTAATAGGTAAATGATTCCCCTTGACACAAAGTTGTGTCTCTTGTGAACGAATAAGCTGGATTTACATTTAAAGTCAAACTTACGATTGAGTCGCAACCAGCAACCGTTTGAAGATTCAGAAAATAAATTCCCGGTTGAGTTAATTGTTGATTTCCAAGTGTGTAGGTTTCATTTGAACAAATCGTTTCATTTATGATTAAATTATAAATTGGATTTACAATAATAGTTTCAACTGCGGTATCACTGTAACAACCGTTAAACATTAAGAATACGTTATAATCGCCCGATTGAATGGATGTTGCATTTGGAATTAAGGTGTCAAAACTTGAACTTAAAAAGCCATTTGGACCTGTCCAGTAGCATGTTGCACCTGAAATTGTGTCAATTGAAAGCGCTAATGTATCTCCAGAACAAAGCGGAGTATTGAATACAATAGTTGGAAGTGGGACTTGTGGAGGTTGACCGATAATTGTATCTTTAGAAATGACACAACCTTCAAACGTTTTGATGGAAACGGTTATATTTCCTCCAATTAGATTTGCAAAAGTACTATCCGCATAAAAATTTGTTCCGTTTATGGAATAAGTTAGTTGGTTGCCAATCCCTGAAATAAAAAGACTTGCGTTCGAATAGCCGAAACAAGTTGCATCAGTTATTTGGACATCAGTTATTTCTGGTACTGAAATAGTTGCAGCCTCAGTATCAAAAGCTGGGGTTCCTTGCGCTATCCCGTTAAAAGTTGCGTTACCTTGTAAGTTTTGATAATTGTTATCCATTTTGTAGTAAGCAAGTAAACCTACTTGAGTTGTTGGATTTGGCAAATTATTCATGTTAGCCAAAATTTGCGCTTGTGTTCGTGCTACGTTCCAAATTCTCACTTCATCAATGTGTCCTCTGAAATGTTCTGCATTTATATTTGATGACTGCGTTCCAATTGCCGTTATCAAGTTATTTTGAACAAGTGTTCCTGTGAACGCGCTATCGGCAACCAAACATCCATTTACATATAATTTAACGGAAGATCCATTGTAAGTAGCTGCGATGTGATACCAGCGATTCAAGACGATAGGAATAGGATTCATTACTGCCTTGAAGCCATTACTCGTCGTTACTTGAAAATTCGTCGGGCGCAACAAATAATTTACATTGGACGGGTCTGTGTGTTTTGAAACTATATTCATGTTACTAACAGCAGGCCTTCTAAAAAGAGCCTCAACTGTCATAGTTGTTCCTGAAACATCCAAGTCTCCAGCTGAAACCCATTTTGAGCCTGTTCCAACAGTGCTTAATGAGTTTTGAGAAAGGGAAAAAAAGCACGATAAAATTACCGATAGAAATAAACTACCTTTAAAGAAGTTGGAGAGATTTTTTAGTATCATATAATTTAGTGGCACAAAGATAATTCGTCGAAGTATGTCAACGACAAAAAGACACTTTTAAGGCTTTAAAGGTTGCTTTTTATTGAAAACTTTCCCTATCGGATTATATGGAAGTAGCCTGATTTGGAGCCTTCATCGTAAACTAACTTGTAAAAATAAACGCCATCACTTAATTCTGAGCCATCTGTCGTTTTACCGTCAAATGGGTTTTCATCGAATTTATGAGAAAAAACAACAGTTCCCCATCGATTAAAAACGAAGAGTTCAAACTCATAACACGTATAAAAATACGACTGAATGTCTAATTTATCATTTATTCCATCATTGTTTGGGGTAATAACATTCGGGAAAATAAAGTCTTCAAAATTGAAAATATTTGTGATTGTGACTGGAACAGAGGCAATTGGTGAAACACAACCATTCACACTTACAGTTGCATTATAAATTCCCATATTTATGGGATAAACACTAAACGAATTACTTTGAACAAGCGAAGTGAAATTATTAGGTCCATTCCAAGAAAAACTACCATTTGGGACATCTTGCGCAGTAAAATTCAAAATGTCACCTGGACAATCCAATGGACTATTTGTAATCAGTGTAGGTGCAACAGGAATTGGATAAATGGTCATAAGCAATGTCACCACCGAATCGCAGCCGTTCGACCCAACTAAAATTGCAGTAAAGGTTCCTTGCGTTGAAATTGTTTGCCCATTGAAATTGTAGTTTAAGCCCTGGCACATAGCATAAGCAATAGTTGAAGCGGTTGTTGGTTTGATGGATAAATTCAAATAAACAATTGAATCGCAACCTACAGGATTTTGTAGAGACTGAGAATAATTCCCTGAATTTGTTAGTGTTTGACCAAAGAAAGTATGTGAACTTCCGGGGCAAATCGCCACATTTTGAACAGAACTTAAAACTGGATTCATCGTTAAATTCAAATTTACAATAGAATCACAACCTGCAATATTTTGAACTGTTTGAGAATAAACTCCTGCATTAGAAAGTGTTTGTCCAAAAAATGTATAAGATCCGCCTTGACAAATAGCTTGATTAATTGTACCCGACGATATTGGGTTTAAAGATAAATTTAATGTAATCACAGAATCACAACCATTTGCTGCTTGTACAGTTGCTTGGTGTTGGCCAGCTGTTGAAAATGATTGTCCACCAACGGTGTAAAAACCTCCTTGACAAACAGAAGCAGTAATAGTGCTAAACTTTTTTGGTTTTACGGTAACAACCACTTGATCTGTTGATGGGCAAGAAGTTGGATTTATCGCTAAAGTAGTTGTTAACGTGTAAGTTTGGGTTGTATTTGTGGTTCCATTATTCGTTAAGTTAACAGTTGGACTGGAAACACTTGTTGAACTTAATCCAATTGCAGGTGACCAAGAATAAACATAATCAGGATTATTCACAGCGCCAATTGTTCCATTTGCTTGGGCACAAATTGTAATATTTGGACCAGCATCAGGCTCGGCAATATCCGCATAAATGACAGCGTTTTTGATTGAATGTCGATCGTTTGAACCTCCTGTACTAGCGGTAAAACCCATGTAACCAACAAAACTTACTGTGTAATTTGTGGTCAGCCATTGTGTTCCATTTACGCTCACTGTAATTACACCGCTATTATAATTAATGATTGCACGATTGTATGCATTTGAACGAATAAAGTTTAGATTTCCTCCTGAATTATTTACTTTAACGATACCAGGGCTACATTCACCGTAACCAACGCCGTTATAAATCTGAATTTCAGGATTCGCTCCACAACCGTTATCATACGTGTCAAAAACAACTTTAATTCCGTTGGCAGTTTGAGGAATCCCAACTCCGCCACCACTGACAAAACCAGTTGGTGGTACGTCTAGAAAACAAAAAGCAATTCCGTCAGCACCACTTCCATCATTAATTCTGAAATAAAAATCTACGTTCCATTGATAGCAAGTTGCCAAATCTATCGGTTGGCTGTAAAAAACCCCACCACTTGATCCGTTGACATTATTTGTGAGAATAACTTCGTTTGGGCTATTATCAGGATCCCCACCAGTATCGCCTATTGCCGCTGCACCAGTTAAATTCCAACCAGTAGTTACAACGGATGGAGAACCAGTAAGTTCAGCAAAAACAAGAGATTGAGCAATTAAATTCGGGAAGATTAAAAGGAGAGAAATAGATAAAAATAACAAACGAATCATAAAATTAATTTAGGTCAAAATTGGTGATAATATTAATAAAAAACAAAAAGAACTGCTTGTTGGTACTATGCAAATTCCGCAAGCTCAACCCAACGTTCTGTTTTAGACTCAATATCCTCTTGTATTTTGCCAAGCTTGATTCCAAAATCGTAAACCGCTTTGTTGTTTAAATTACCTGACGAAAGTTGTTCAACTATTGTTGCTTTTTCTGTTTCCAAAACCTCTAAATCTTTTTCTATTTTTTTAAACTCTTCCTTCTCCTTGTAAGTTAATTTACGATATTCAATTTGCTGCTTTTTCTCAACGACAATTTGTTTTTCAATTAGCACTTGTGCTTGCGCTAAATTACTTTTTTCATCGCGTTTATCTTGAATTTGCTTTTTTCTGAAATCAGTATAATTCCCAACGATGTCTTTAATTTGTCCTTCACCTTCAAATACGAACAAATGATCTACCATTTTATCCATAAAATAACGGTCATGAGAAACAACAATCAAACAACCTTGAAAATTCCGAAGATAATCTTCTAACACTGACATTGCAAAAATATCCAAGTCATTTGTTGGCTCATCAAGAATTAAAAAGTTAGGATTACTCATCAAAACCCGCAATAATTTCAAACGGCGTTTTTCTCCTCCGCTCAATTTATGAACAAAATTATAATGCATATCGCGGTTAAAAAGAAACCGTTCTAATAATTGTGCCGCCGATAACTGCCGCCCTTTTTCCAATGGAATAAATTCAGCGACTTCTTTTACAACATCAATCACTTTGAAGTTATCTGGAACTTTTATCAAATCTTGAGAATAGTATCCAAAAACTACCGTTTCACCAATCACAATTTTTCCTTTATCAGTTGGCTCTTCCCCCAATAACATTTTCAAAAATGTAGTTTTTCCAGTTCCATTATTTCCTACAATCCCCAGTCGTTCTAAACGTTGCACATTGTAGGTGAAATCTTCCAAAATTTTCTTTTCACCATAGTTTTTGCCAACTTTATGAAATTCAGCGATTTTAGAACCTAAACGTTCCATTTTAACTGGTAACTCTAATTCGTCTTCGTCGGTGTTCTGTAAGGCTGTTTTCTTAATGTCTTGAAATGCGTCCACACGAGCTTTTTGTTTCACTCCACGGGCTTTCGGTTGACGACGAATCCAATCCAACTCTTTTCGGAAGGTATTTTTCGCTTTTTCAATCGTTGATTGTAATTGATCTTCACGTTCTGCTTTTTTCTCCAAATAATAAGAGAAATTACCTTTGTATTTATAAATGGTTTGATCGGCAAGTTCAAAAATCGTATCGCACACGACTTCTAAGAAATAGCGGTCGTGAGTTACCATTAGAATTGTTGATTTTGAAGTTGCCAAATACGATTCCAGCCACTCGATCATGTCTAAGTCCAAGTGATTTGTTGGCTCATCTAAAAATAAAAAATCGGCATCTGACAATAAAACTTTGGCTAAAGCAACGCGCTTTTTTTGACCACCAGAAAGCGAACCTACTTTTTGAGAAGTGTCTTGAAGCTTCAATACTGACAAAATCTGTTGCACTTTCACTTCGATATCCCATGCATTCATTTCTGTAATTTCTTGGTATAAATGTTCCAACGCTTTTTCATCGTTAGTGTCCAAGGCAATATTGTATTCTTTTATCAATTTCAATTCTGGTAAATCGTGGTCAAATACAGCCTCCAAAATCGTTTGATCTGCATTCATCAATTCCGTCTGTTCCATGAAAGCCACACGAATGTCATTTCTAAAAACGATGCGACCAGTATCGTATTGTTCATATTCCATGAGACAACGTAACAAAGTCGTTTTTCCAGAACCATTTTTAGCAATGATTGCCACTTTTTGTCCTTGGTCGATACCAAAAGTTAAATCAGAAAAAAGTACGCGCTCACCAAATGATTTAGTAAGATTTTCAACAGAAAGGTAATTCATGTTCACAAAGGGAATTTAGGATTTCTTAAAAAGTTTGCAAAGGTAGGACATTTAAACTGAACTTCTCAATTACTCTAGCTAAGCGTCCATTTTTATTGGAAATAGTAAGAGAAGAATAAATTACACTTTTGAATAAATCGAAGCGTTAACGTTATGAAAAAATAAGTTTTAATTTTTGTTATTAATTGGATATTGTGTTAATAAAAATATTAACAATTAATTTTAAATTAACATTTTAAAATTAATTGTTAATAGATTTATAAATGTTAATTAGAGATTATATTTGTAAAATTTAAGATTATATTTGTAAATTATTTCGTAAATCAACCTACCACTTATTCCATAAAATCTTCATTATGAATACTTTGAAAATTCACTCGAAAAATTTCAAACAAAAAGTTAAATTCTTAACTCTTATTTTTTTGTTTACAAGTGTTAATTTTATTTTTGCCCAAGTTGGAAAAGATGGTGCGTTAACTATCAACGCAACGAATACTGTTTTAAATAGATACACACGTGTTACCGCAGACATACCGATAGGATCCAATTCTATCACTGTTTTTAATATAAATGAATTAAACAGAGACGGCATTGCATATTTACCTTCAGGCTACACAACTAACGCGTCAGGCTTCTCATCAAATGAACTTCAAACGGGAGATTTAATTTTATTATTTCAGGCGCAAGGAGCGATAATAAATTCAACTAATACAATTAGCTATGGTGATGTATCAAGTTTGAACAATTCTGGTAGGTATGAAATGGCTTATGTAGGAAGCGTTGCAGGTAACGTAATTTCATTGGATTGTAAAACTCGTTTCGCTTATTTCTCAAGTAATTATGTTCAAGTTGTCCGAATTCCACAATACACAACATTAACAGTTAATAGCGGAGCATCAGTTGTGCCTATTAAATGGGGCGATTCAGCTTTTGGTGGTGCTGACCCCTCAGCTGCTACAAGAAGACGAGGTGGTTTTCTTGGATTATTAGCAAATAATATTGTTAATAATGGTGCTATCCAAGCAAATGAAGCTGGTTTTAGAGGGGGTACAATTTTGAACGGAAGTCCTCCATCTGGCGATGTATATTATTCTGATTTTTTCTATAATATTACTTCAAGAGCTGGTGAAAAAGGTGAGAGCATTGCTGGTTATCGTCCCGATTACGATGCTATGGGAGGTCGATACGGCCGTGGAGCCCCTGCAAATGGTGGAGGCGACCCTAATGCGTTTTTGTAATAAGAGCTTTCAAGCAAACACACAATAAAAGTCCATAGTGGACAAACAAACTAAATATTTAATCATGAGCAATAAATTAAACAAGTCTAAAGCTATTTTTGTACTCGCTTTTTTTCTTTTGGCACTACCAAAAACAAATTTTAGTCAAACACCCAACGGCGGCCTTAATTTAGGCATTCTTTCCAGTTTTTTGGCTTTTAGTGGGTCGGGAGGAATTGCAAATACAGGAGGAACCGTTGAGGGCGATGTTGGAACACACGATGGTGTAATCAGCGGTCTTATACTACCGGATTATACTTATAATGCTTACAATGGCAATACAATCCCTGGTAATATCATTACTGCTCAGGCTCGTGAAGATGTAATGCGTCTCTACATACATGTGTTTGATTTATTTGTAGATTTTCCGAGTACGCATGCACCTGCGTTTGGAGCAGGAGAAACGATACCCTCAGGAGTTTATTCCACTATTGGTGCTGGATCTTTAAGTGGTAATCTTACGCTGGATGGTGGTGGAGACCCTAACGCAAAATTTGTTCTTAGATTTAATGGAGCATTTACAGTGGGAGCAGGCGCAACGATTATTTTAACTGGCGGTACACAGTCTTGTAATGTTTTTTTTGTTGCTAATGGAGCTTTTTCTATTGCTGCAAGTGCTAATTTAAAAGGAACTTTCCTGGCTAAGACTGGAGCTTTGGGCCTTGGCGAAGGCACTATTCTCGAAGGAAGATTGTTGACTATGGCTGGAGCAATAACTTTTGGAGTTGGTTGTATTGCGACGTTAACACCTTGTGTTAGCACCATTCCAATATTTTGTGAAGCAAGTTGTAGTCCTGCGCCTGCTGTTGATGTTTTAGGATCTGTTTCTGACTTTGCATTTTTTACTAGTGTAGGAGCCATAGCAAATACTGCTATATCTGGAGTTAATGGCAAAATGGGAACAAATTCTGGAGTCATAAGTGGTTATTCAACAGGTATTCATATCGGGACAGAGCAAATTATGAATGCTGCTACAGCTCAAGCTGCAATAGATTTAGATACCGCTTATAATAAGCTTATGGCGCTAACCAATACAGTAACATCACATGCAGCCGTTTTTGGAGGAGGTGAAACACTAACAGCGGGAGTGTATTACACGGGTGGTGCAGGGTCTTTGGGAGGAACTATTACTTTAGACGCACAAAATAATCCAGGCGCAATATTTGTTTTTAAGTTTGCAGGGGCATTAAGCATAGTCGCACTATCGAAAATAATTTTAGCTAACGGTGCAAATCGTTGTAATGTTTTTTGGATTTCAGGAGCCGGAGTTACAACAGGTGCACTTAATATAGGAGCAGCATCTCATCTAAAAGGAAATTTCATTGCCCATAACGGAGCATGCAACTCAGGAGCAGGAGTTTTTTTATCAGGGAGGCAGCTTTCTACAACAGGTGCTATTAATAGTAATGATGGCATAATTTACGATAATCCAGAATGTGTTACTTCTGAAACATTGGGTATCACTGCGGTAGCAGATGCACCCCCTGCGATAAATGGAGCAACAGGAGGTACAACGACGAGTTTAACTGCAAATGACCTCTTAGGTGGTCTTCTTGTTGTAATAGGAGCAACTTCAGGAGATGTAATTCTCACAGGAGTTACGGTGCCAGCAGGTTTAACGTTAAACGCAAATGGTACGGTTACGGTTGCGCCAAACACATCGGTAGGGAATTATAGTCTTACGTATAAAATATGTGAAGTGATCCGCCCAACAAACTGTAGTTCGGCAATTGCAACTATTGCGGTATGCGTAAGTACAGTAAGTGCAGCGTCAGCTACACCAACATTATGTATAAATATTCCTTTAACTGCAATTACGCATACCACAACAGGAGCAACAGGCATTGGATCTACTACTGGTTTACCAACAGGCGTAACCGCTGCTTTTGCATCAAATATGTTAACAATAAGTGGTACACCAACTGCATCGGGTACATTTAATTATAGTATTACTTTGACAGGAGATTGTGAGTCTGTGAGCGCAACAGGAACAGTAACAGTAACTGTTGCACCAAATGCTGGAACATTATCAGGAACACAATCTATCTGTGTTGGTAGTACAACAACTTTCTCTTCAACTAGTGTTGGAGGAACTTGGACAACTTCAAATGCTGCGGTTGCAACCGTTAATTCATCTACTGGAGATGTTTATGGAGTTGCCGTTGGAACAGCCACAATTACTTATACGGTTAACGATGCAGGTGACTGTGTTGGTATTGATGCAACAGATACTCGAACTGTAACTGTTACTGCTGCCGCAAATGCTGGAACACTCTCTGGAAATCAAATAATTTGTATTTCTGCAACATCAACATTTAGCTCAACTACCTCGGGTGGTTCATGGACAACATCAAATGGTTCAGTTGCAACTGTTAATTCATCTTCAGGTGTTGTAACTGGAGTGGCTATAGGATCAGCTACAATAACTTACACAGTTACTGGAACTGGAGTATGCGCCGATGAAACTGCTACAAGACTAGTTACAGTTTCAACTTTACCGAGTGCTGGAGCACTTTCAGGAACTCAAACGACTTGCGAGTTTACAACTACAACATTTCAATCGACTATTTCAGGAGGTTCCTGGTCAACCTCAAATCCGGCAGTTGCAACTGTTAATTCATCAACGGGAGTGGTTACGGGTATAGGTGAAGGAAATGCAACTATAACTTACACAATCACAGGAACTGGAGGATGTTCAAATGCAACTGCAACTGCAACAAGAGATGTTTCTAATTCTAAAATAGTTAATACAGCTATATTACAAAATGGAGATTACATTTGGAAAGGCGGAAATACTGGAACAGAAACAAATGACAGAGATTGGTTAACGGCTTCTAATTGGTTAAATTACAACGGTTCACTTTCAACTACTATTCAACTTCCCACAGCGACAACGAATGTAATAATTCCGCCAACTTCTGCTTGTAACACTGGTCAACCGCATATTTATGCGAACGTTACACCCGTTTCTAAAAGTTTGACGATTTTAGATCAAGCCTCTTTAACAAGTGGATCTGGAACATTGACTGTTAATGGAGATTGGGTAAACAACGGAACATGGATAAAAGGAACTGGACTAGTAATTTTTGCTGGCATAGGATATCATAACATTGGGGGAACAGTTACAGTTAATGCATATCATAATTTCAGAATGAACAAACCTGACGATGTTGCAACAAAAAGTGTTGCTTATCTTTCAAAACAAGCAACAATATCTGGAGTAATGACACTAGATTTAGGATTGTTCGATATTAATGTATTTAGTATCGACATGGATGACAGAGCAGTAGTTGGAGGAAGTAATAATAGCTATGTTAGAACCTCAGATGTCGGATTTCTGAGACGTTATATCGGCAGTGCGTACGCCAACCTAGAATCAGGATATGTTCGTTTCCCTGTTGGAAGAAGTAACTTTAACCTCGCTAAAATGAACAATTCAGGAACAAGTGACAAGTTTAGTGTAAGAGTTTTCGATAATGTTACTGATGATTCCAAAGAAATGAGTGCAACAACTGCCTTACCAGTAGTTGAAAGAACATGGATAATTGAAGAGGAAACAACTGGAGCAAGTGATGTTGATATGCAATTATATTGGAATGGAACTATTAGTTCAAGAGTTGAAGAAATAAACGCTTTTGATTACAATACTGCATATATCGCCCATTATGATGTAAATTCTCCTACTTGGGAAAATAAAGGAGGAAGTGCACCTGACGGTCCAGGGTATGCGCAGCAAAATGGTATTGTAAACTTCTCTCCATTTACAATATCTTCAGAGGGTGGATTGGGTCAAAGTCCTTTACCTGTCGAATTGTTAAACTTTGAAGCAAAATGTTTAGAAGATAATTCTGTAAAAATTGACTGGTCAACTGCTTCTGAAAACAACTCTAGCCATTTTGATGTAAGAAAATCTTTTGATGGATTTACTTGGGAAACAATTGAAACAGTTCCTTCAGCTGGAAATTCAACTGAATTGTTAAGTTATTCTGTTATAGATCGTTCAATGACTAATGGTAACGTATATTACCGTTTGAAACAAGTAGATATTGATGGACAATATGAAATTTTTGATATTGTAAATACAAATTGTGGGGAAGAAATAAACGCTAACCTATTAAATATTTATCCCAATCCAAGTTCAGAAGAATTCTACGTTGATTTTAATAGTATTGATTTAGAAGAAAAAGCTACTATTTCTGTAACTGATTCTAAAGGAATGATTGTTTATTCAAAAGACGTTTGGATTGAAAAAGGAGCTAATTTCTTTATTGTTGATACTATAAAAGGTTCAGAGGGAATTTATTTTGTTCAATTAACTTCTGATAATTATAAATCAAAAGTCTTGAAACAACTCATAAGATAATTCTAATTTGTAAATTTTAAAGGCTGTCTAAAAAAGGCAGCCTTTTTTATTTAAAAAATGTTTACTAATTTAATCGAATCTTAAAACAGAATCATGCGAACTATAGACAAATTACTAAACGAATATGGAGAAAGTCACACAAATCCTACCAATAAAATAATCCATTGGATTTGTGTTCCTATAATTTTCTGGTCAATTATTGCACTCTTATGGAGTGTTAAATTAGGCTTAGAAATTCCTTATACAACCTACCACCTAAATCTTGCTCTGGTAGTATTAATTACCGTAATTTTCTATTACATCCAACTTTCCGTTCGACTTACGATAGGAATGTTGCTATTCTCGTTTGTTTGCATTGCAATAACTGATTGGGCAGAGGAAAACTTGCAAACAATCCACTTTCCGCTTTGGGGAGCTGCATTAATCTTATTTGTCTTAGCTTGGATACTTCAATTTTGGGGACACAATATCGAGGGGAAAAAACCTTCATTTTTGAAAGATATTCAATTCTTAATGATTGGGCCAGCTTGGTTGATGCACTTTATTTACAAGAAAATTGGGATTAGGTACTAATCGTAAACGGACGTTCTTTATGCTATAATTGCGAATTAATAACTACAATTTGCTTACGAAAGTCAATTACACCAGAATTACAAGCGAATGAACACATAGCAGAAGGTTGAAAATAACGACAAGCTAAAAATAAAAACTATTTCTTTTTTAAAAATCGTACTTGAAATTAATCAAAATTCGCAATTACCTCAAACGATTCAAAGAATCCAATAATTTCTTATCGCGTTTGATTCCAAGTTGCGCAAGAAAACTAAACGGAAAACCTAAAATAAACAGTAAAAATCCAAGTCCTAATTCTCTTTTCGTTGGTTCAGTTGAAACTATTCCATCCCCAATGATTGCAAAAACAATAATTGAAATTACTAAGATCAAATAAATAAAGAAAATTCCACGTGCAAGTTTAAATTGTCGATTCAAATTTTTATACGCCATTAAGGTTATGAAAATGAATAAAATAAAACTTATCACAGACAAGAAAAATGGCATCGATGTTACCTGTTCTAATCCTTGTTTTTCAGAACCAACTTTTCCTGATTGGATACCGTAAACGTTAAAACTATAAAATGTTTTTTCTCCAACGAATCTAAAAAACTCAATTCCGCTTAATAGAATAGCCAGTAAAATCATCGCTATCGAATAATATAAAGTTTGTACGCGTTGTATCATTTTTTGATTTTTTTTACAAATGTATTGACTTATTTCTAAGATAGAAATCTAAAATTGTAATTGCTGCCATAGATTCCACAATTGCGACGGCTCTTGGAACCACGCACGCATCATGACGTCCTTTTCCTTCCAGTTCGATTTCGTCTCCTTTGGAATTTATTGTTGCTTGTTTTTGCATTAACGTGGCAACGGGTTTAAAAGCAACTCTAAAAGAAATGGGCATTCCATTAGAAATTCCACCTTGAATGCCGCCAGAATGATTTGTTTTTGTGGAGTGATCAACATTTAAAGAATCATTATGTTGAGAACCACGCATTGCAATTGCATCAAAACCGCTTCCTATTTCAAATCCTTTTACTGCATTTATAGAAAGCATTGCTTTTCCTAATTCAGCATGTAATTTATCAAAAACTGGTTCTCCTAACCCAATTGGAACAGCAGTAACCACACAGCGAATTGCTCCTCCAATAGTGTCTCCATCTTTTCGAATCTCACGAACTAAATTTTCCATTTCCACAGCAATTTTTGAATTTGGACAGCGCACAAGATTTGACTCTATGACATTCAATTCAAAAAAATCCGATGAATCAAAACGGATTAAACCAATTTGATCTACATAAGTTGAAAATTGAATTCCAATTGATTGCAACATTTGTTTTGCAATCGCACCTGCAACAACACGACATGCAGTTTCTCTAGCACTGCTCCTCCCCCCTCCTTTGTAATCGCGGATTCCAAACTTATTTTGATATGTGAAATCTGCATGAGAAGGACGAAAAGTGTCTTTTAAATGTTCGTAATCCTTTGATTTTTGATTTTCATTTGGAATGATAAAACCTATAGGTGCACCAGTCGTTTTCCCTTCAAAAATACCCGATAAAAATTGAACAGTATCGCTTTCTTTTCGTTGCGTAACAATTGCTGATTGACCCGGTTTTCTTCTGTCTAATTCTGCTTGGATCATTTCAAAATTGAGCTCGAAATTTGCCGGAGCACCGTCGATTACTCCACCAATAGCGATTCCATGCGATTCACCAAAAGTACTTATTTTGAAAATTTTACCAAAACTTGAACCAGCCATTTTACCAGATTTTTACGCGTTTTTCAGGAGCTAAATACAAAGAATCCGTTTTCTTAATATCAAATGCCTCGTAAAATTCAGGAATGTTTCTCACAACGCCGTTAATTCTAAATTTAGAAGGCGAATGTGGATCAGATGCAACTTGTGAGCGCAATGCTTCTTCACGGTCTTTATTCAACCAAACTTGCGCCCAACCTATAAATACACGTTGAATTCCTGTAAAACTATCCATTTTTGGTGCTTCGTTTCCATTCAAACTCATTTTGTAGGCTTTAATAGCAATGCTCAAACCGCCCAAATCGCCAATGTTTTCTCCTAAAGTAAATTCACCATTTACATTCAGATCTGGAAAAACTTTAAAGCTATTGTATTGTGCAACAAGTGCATTCGTACGTGATTTAAACGCTTTCAAATCTTTGGCTGTCCACCAATTTCTCATTTTACCATCTCCATCAAAGGTTGCTCCTTGATCATCAAAGCCATGACCGATTTCATGTCCAATCACGCCACCAATTGCTCCGTAATTTACAGCATCGTCAGCGTTCATGTCAAAAAATGGGGGTTGTAAAATAGCAGCTGGAAAAACAATTTCATTCAAAGATGGATTATAATACGCATTAACTGTTTGTGGACTCATACCCCAAATCGTTCTATCCACAGGCTTTCCAAGTTTTGCTAACATTTCAGAATATATAAAATCGCTTGAACGTTGGATATTTCCGAAGAAATCATCCTTCTTAACGGCTAATTTTGAATAATCTTTCCATTTATCTGGATAACCAATTTTCACAGTGAATTTCTTCAATTTAATCAAGGCCTCTTTTTTCGTCTTTGGACTCATCCACTCTAAATTTGTAATGCTTTCCTCATACGCGCCTAATAAATTTTGAACCAATTCTTTCATACGTTCTTTAGCCTCAGGAGAAAAATGTTTTTTCACATAAACTTTCCCAACCAATTCACCCAAATTGTCGTTTACGACATCCACACCTTGCTTCCAAAGTTTAACGGGTTCTTGTGCGCCAGATAAAACCTTACCATAAAAATTGAAATTTTCTGTATACAATTGTTGCGTTAGATTTTTAGCATTTGCATGAATTGTAGCCCATTTCAAATATGTTTTCCAGTCTTCAATTGGTGTGTTTTTAATAATGCCATTTAAGGATTTCAAATATTCTACCTGTGAAATAATAACATGTTGTTGTTTATCAAAACCAGCATTTTTCATGTAGATACCCCAATTAAAATCAGGCATTAGCAGGTTTAGATTTTTCGAAGCATATTTGTTGTACAATTTTTTTGCATCGCGAGTATCCTCTTTTTTCATTTGAATCGATGCAATCTTGTACTCTAAATCAAATATTAGTTGTGCATTTTCAGATGGTTTTTCCAACTTAACGAGTTCCAATACTTTTGCAATGTGCGTTTTGTAGCTTGTTTTAATTGTTTCTGAATTCGCATCTGTATTCAAATAATAATCGCGGTCTGGAAGATTGATCCCAGCTTGCCAACTCGAAACAGAATACTTTGTTGGATCTTTTAAATCTTCTGAAACGTAGAAAATTAGTGGGCAATTAACGCTGTAACGATTCGCTTCACCGAAAAAAGCAGCTAAGTCATCGTAAGTTTGAATAGCGTCAATTTTTCCGAAAAGCGGTTTCAAAGGTGCCATTCCTTTATTATCTCTCTCTTTTGTATTTATGTAAGAAGCATAAAAGTCACCTATTTTTTGTTCATCGCTTCCAATTTTAGAGTTGGTTTTTGCAGCCGCTTCAATGATTTCTTTGACATCTTCTTGTGATTTATCATATAATAGGTCAAAAACGCCATAAGATGATTTGTCAGAAGGAATTTTATGTGTTCTTAACCAAGTGCCATTAACATATTCCTGAAAATTATCACCAGGTTTGATTTTGGCATTCATATTTTCCTTAATAATCCCTGATTTAAGTGGTTTATTCTCTTGGCAAGAAGTAATTGCTAAACCACAAGCTACGATAAAGGATGCACTACACAAAAATGTTGATTTCATAGAATTTAATTTCGTTTTGAAGTATTCAAATTTAAGTATTAATAATACGGTACACTGAGAATAATGACAAAAGGTAGTCAATAATCTAGGAATCGAAAAAATTAGAAGGCAAAAAAAAAGCTCCATTTAGGAGCTTCTACAATTTTGAGAATCTTAACGCTTGTGCATTGGCTCGTCAGAAACAGTCAATTTCTTTCTTCCTTTGCTACGACGCGCAGCTAAAACGCGACGACCATTCTTTGTAGCCATTCTACTGCGGAAGCCGTGCTTGTTTCTTCTCTTTCTTACCGATGGTTGAAACGTTCTTTTCATGATTATTTCTTGTAAAAGTTATCAAAAATTTGGAGTGCAAAGATAATACATTTTTCTACAAATCAAATTCTTTACACAAATTTATTTAAAAATTCATTATAGAAGATAAACCCACTATTTTTGTACAAAAAAAACTGTAATGCTCAAACCTAAAAATAAAAAGGAAGAAAAAATAAAGCTGACCAAAGAAAGTTACACAAAAGCTGCTGGAATTTTTCGTTACTTAAAACCTTACGCTTTTATTTACTTTATAGGTTGGGTATTTTTAGTTCTCTCCACGTCTGCGGGTCTTATTTTTCCTTATTTACTAGGGAAATTACTAGGCGCAAGTTCTGCTTCAAATATGCAAGATTCTGTTGAAATAATTAGCACTTCGAGCATCAACAATGTGGCGCTCACTCTATTCGTTCTTTTCGGATTTCAAGCGGTTTTCTCCTTCGTTCGAGTAGTAATATTTAACAACGTAACTGAAAATGCGTTGCGCGATTTAAAAAATGATGCGTTTGATAAATTAGTCTTTATGCCAATGGATTTCTTTAACCGCAATAAAGTGGGTGAATTAACGAGTCGTTTGTCAGCTGATGTTACCCAAATTCAAGAAACTTTACGAACCACTATTGCTGAATTTTTCAGACAAATAATTATTGTCGTTGGAGGAATTTTCTTCTTGTTATTCATTTCATGGAAATTGTCTTTAATTATGATTGCTACAGTTCCTGTAATGGCTATAATTGCAGTATTTTTTGGTCGTTACATTCGTCGATTAAGTAAAGAAGCGCAAGATTTTACGGCTGAATCTAATTCAATTGTGGAAGAAGCTTTAACAGGAATTACGAATGTAAAAGCTTTTACAAATGAATATTTTGCTTTAGCTAGATTTAAAAATTCAACACAAAAAACACGGGACTTAAACGTGAAAAGTGGCGTTTGGAGAGGGCTTTTTGTTTCCTTTATTATTTTCTGTCTATTTGGTGCAATCGTTTTCATTATTTGGCAAGGAATGTTGATGACGCAGGGGGAAAATCCAGAATTATCGAGTGAAGGTTTCTACCAATTTGTGTTGTTTACAATTATGATGGGAGCCTCTGTCGGTTCTTTACCTGATTTATATGCTAGTATTCAAAAATCTATTGGTGCAACTGAAAACTTAATGAATATAATCAATGAGAAAACAGAAAAAGCGGAAAATACAGGTACTTCTAAAGCGCCAATTCATGGAGAAATTCAATTTAAGAACGTTAGTTTTTCTTATCCACAACGAAAAGATATGCCTATTTTGAAAAACGTTTCTTTCGGCGTTCAAAAAAATAAAACCCTCGCATTAGTTGGACCAAGTGGATCAGGTAAATCAACTATTTCAAATTTAATCCTCAATTTTTATCACGCAAATTCAGGTGAAATTATGATTGACAACCTGTCAATTACAGATTATGACTTGAATTTTTTCAGAGAACACATTGCTATTGTTCCGCAGGATGTCATTCTTTTTTCAGGTTCAATTTTAGAAAATATCCGTTTTGGTGATCCAAAAGCAAATGAAGAAGAAGTAATTGAAGCTGCTAAAAAAGCAAATGCATGGGAATTTATCGAATCGTTTCCTGATAAATTACAAACAGAAGTCGGAGATCGTGGAATTCAATTATCAGGCGGACAAAAACAGCGCATTGCGATTGCTCGTGCTATTTTAAAAAATCCACAAATATTGATTTTAGACGAGGCAACCTCAGCGTTAGATTCCGAATCCGAACGATTAGTGCAAGATGCGTTAGATAAATTAATGAAAGGAAGAACATCCGTTGTGATTGCGCATCGCTTGTCTACTATCAGAAATGCCGACAATATAATTGTTTTACAACACGGCAGCATTCTGGAATCTGGAACACATCACGAATTAATTGAGAGAAAAGGTTTGTACGCTGATTTGGTGGCATTACAAACGATGGAAGTTTAATCTTTAATTTTCTAAAAAACTCAAAGAAATTCAAAAATTCGAATTTACAATTGGTTTGAAAATAAGTCTTGATTTAAGGATATTTTGAATCCATCAAACCTAAAACTTAACTTAAAAGGTTATAAATTGGATTTATTGGAATTATCAAATGGCAAAAGCTTGTTTTTAATACCAAAATTGAAATTAGAAAAATCTTGAATTAAGATATTCGAATTAGGAATAATAATTTAGAATTCTTGAAGACTTAAATCGCGGTAAAATTCTTTTTGATTTTTCGAGCGGAAGTTAACTATCGGTGATTCAAATTCTTTTATTTTGTGCATTCAAAGAAAATTCAAGACAACACAATAAAAGCCAAACAAATGTGATTTTTATTTTGAATAAAAAAGCGTCACCGACAATTCGATAACGCTTTTAAGTTAGAAATTAATTCTATTTATTTGATTTCAACTCATCTTAGTTTATGAGGATGCAGTCTTATTTAACTTTCCCCTTACTGACAGAATTTAGACCTCAACTTTTAGTTTTTAGCTCTTAAACCCAACTAATTTTTAATCTTCAAGAATCTGAATCGTATCAATTGAATCTCCTTCTTTAATTTCATCCAATACGTCTAAACCTTCTGTTACAATGCCAAAACAAGTGTGATTTCTATCTAAATGTGCAGTGTTTCTTCTTGAGTGGCAAACAAAAAATTGTGAACCTCCAGTGTTTCTTCCTGAATGAGCCATCGATAGCACTCCCCTATCGTGAAATTGATTATCTCCATTCAACTCACAGTCAATTTGGTAACCTGGTCCACCAGTACCAGCCATCCCTTTTGCTCCATCTTTTGAATTTGGACATCCACCTTGTATTACGAAATCAGGAATGACGCGATGCCATTTCAATCCATCATAATAACCAGATTTAGCAAGTTTCACCATGTTTGCAACTGTAATGGGAGCATCTTTGTCGTAAAAAGTTACGTGCATGTCTCCTTTGTTTGTTTTGATTATACCTTTCATTTCAAATTTTTAACGAAATTAATTCTTGTTTTTTACACTCTGACATAGAGTTGTAAACAATTGGATAGTTAAATGTCTGTTGAAAACTTAGTTAATAACGATTTAACACTGCCTTTCATGTACATCAACTAGTATATTAATTTTGTAAATAGACCATATAATAAAACGATATAGATGTTTAGCACATTCATAAAAAAGAAACTAGGTGACAATCAAGTCGCTAATGTTTTCATCAATTCTATCTTCGATAGCGTTGACAAGGGCTTTAAGGAAGTTGCTTCCATTATAAATGAAGATCCTGCATTTATCACTTGTCCAAACATTACTGAAAAACACAATGGTGAATTCAGTTTAATTGTAATTGTTGGAAATTTATCATTTTTAGAAAGCACTTTTGAAGCAGAACAAGCTACGAGAGTAGAAAATTTAATTTTCGAGAAATTAGCGAAAATGTATGAAATGGATGTGAATGCATTTAGAACCTTAATCCGTGATTATCAAAGTTTCATCTCACGAGTGAATCACCCTTCAAAAAATTGGATTTACGGCATGTCAAAAGCTGTATTTTACAAATATAAATTAAATGATTTTCAGGATGAATACTTTAGGAGAATGCAAGTACCAAACCCACTTTTCTTAAAAAGAATGGATGATGTAACGAGCAATTTCATTTGGAATTGGGACGCTTTTTTTAAAAAATATAGGTTGTAATTTTACCCAATTTAAAAATAGTAAAAGCGAAGCAAATTAATTTGTTTCGCTTTTTTTTGTTTCATAACTTTCAAAAATTATAACTTCGCAAAAACGATAATTCATGCAAGTTTGTGTTTACTGTGCCTCGAGTGGGCAAATTCATTCCGATTATTTTGAGGCAACAGCAAGAATGGCAAAAGACTTTGTCAAAAATGAGGTTTCTGTAGTTTTTGGCGGCGGTTCCTCAGGTTTAATGGGTCAACTTGCAGATTCAGTTATTGAAGCTGGTGGAAACATTAAAGGTATTATGCCACAATTTATGAACGAGGTTGAATGGGGACATCGCGGCGTTTCTGATTTCATATACACGCAGACAATGCACGAACGTAAATCAAAATTTCTTGAAGGAACAGATGCATTGGTAGCTTTACCAGGCGGAACGGGAACTTATGAAGAATTGCTTGAAGCAATCACTTTAAAAAAGTTGGGTCAATTCACAAAACCAATAATTATATTAAATACAAGAGGTTATTACGAACCTTTTCGTCTACTAATGGAACACACTATTCGCGAAAAGTTTATGGCAGAGGATCATCAAGATCTTTGGCTAATTGTCAATGAACCAGAAGAAGTTTTACAAGCAATTGTGAATTCAAAAGTATGGGAAAAAGATTTGAAGGACGCTGGTAAAATCAGATAACACTTTATTATCAATTAGAAAACTAGCATTAATGAATTATGAAAATTGAATTTATTTGAAACCTATCATTATTTTATCTCCGTAATTCTCCAAAAAAAAGTCATTTTTTTTGAAAGAACAACTCTTTTAAACGAGAAAACTTTCGAGTAAAACGTTGGATTTACTTTAATTCTGCTAACAAATCACTCATAGTTTCAAAATGAAAGTCGGCGAGTGCTAATTTCGGATTTGGGAAATGTGTTTTTTCAGGAATACACACAACTTTCATTTTCGCTGCCAATCCTGAAACGACACCGTTAAAAGAATCCTCAATTACCAGACATTTGATAGGATTGACTTTTAATTTCTGGGCAACAGATAAATAAACCGCTGGATGTGGTTTTCCATAAGCTTCCAATTCAGCGGAATGAGTAAAATCAAAAAAATGACCAATTTCTAATTCTTTCAAAACGATGCGAATCAGACGCGCAGAAGAGGACGTTGCTAAACCAATTTTGAAATCTTTCGATTTCAGATACGTTAATGTTTCAATTACTCCAGGAAGTGGTTCTGCATTTTGGGAAATCAATTCCTCCATTTTAGCAATGATTTCTTCTTGAATCAATTCCTCATCTTCAATGTTCCAGCCTTGGTTAAGATTCCAAAAATGAATAACTTCATCAATGCGTAAACCAACAGTTTTCTGAAAATCAGATTTTTGAAGAGTAGAACCTAACTCTGAAAAAACAGCTTCCATTGCAATTTTCCACAAAGGTTCTGAATCAATTAAGACGCCATCCATGTCAAAAATTACAGCTTCAAAATCACTTAGTTTCAAACTCATTTTTTTATTGAAATACGATATAATCTTTGTTTTCCTACTACTTTTTGAAATTCATTTGCAGCATAAATTTGATCGTCACTTATCACGGTAATTGCCTCTTTTTGATTGTATTCATTGTATTTATATTGCTTTACTAATATAAACTTTCCTTCACTAAATAAATACTTCAAAATTCGATTATAGGTTGTTAAATAAAAATAGCCGTAAGCAAAATCACCCCCTGTTAAACTATCAAACATCCAACCTTTTGAACCGATCTTAATCGAATATTCTTTTTTTAAGATGGCATGTGAATTTTCTTGAAATTTAACACGGTACACATTTGAAACACCATTAAAAGGCTCTGTTCTATTTTTAGTGAAAATCCACAAATAACCGTCTGCAAAAACTAAAGATTCTGCGTCAAAGTTTAAGTCTTTTTTTTCAGGGGGAAAGGCTACCTGATTAGCGTAAGCAAAAGTCATTTTTTGTGGTTCGAGACTATCTTTCACAAGCGCATCCTTCCAAGAAACACGCAAAATAGTTAAATTTTTACGCTTATTTTCATTATTACCAAAGTCACCTATATAAAGGTAATTTCCGTTTAATGTTATATCTTCCCAATCTGTATTTTTGGTATTCTTGACCACAACTCTTTTCAATATCTTACCAGTTGTAGGATTTAAAAAATAAAGCATCGGAACATTTCCGCCGTCATTGTGTGCAACTAATAAAGTGTCATTAATGTATTGTAATCCTGAAATTTCCTTTAATTCATCTGATAGAACCACTGATTTTTGTGCAAAACCAATTGAACTTAGAAAGCTTATTAAAAAGATAAATCCGATTTTCATTAGTCAATAATTAAACGTACTTTTTCGATTTTACGATCACTTACCTCTTCAATTATGAATTTATAATGTCCGATTCTTAAAGTAGAATTTGGTTCTGGAATTTTCTCTAAGTGAAAAATAATTAATCCCGCCAATGTTTCATACTCATTTGATTCTTCGAGGTGCAAGTTATAAGTTTCAATTAAATAATCAATGTCAACACGCGCAGAAAAAAGAAATTCCTTGTCATTAATTTTTTCTTCCATCCAATCTTCATTGTCGTGCTCGTCTTCGATTTCTCCAAAAATTTCTTCAATAACATCCTCCAAAGTGATGATTCCTGCTGTTCCCCCATATTCGTCAGTAACAACGGCCAAACTTCCTACCTGCTTGGTAAACTTTTCCAGTAATTCTTTTCCAGTGATTACTGTTGGCACAAAACTTATCGGTTTTAGCACTTGTTTTATGGATTGAGGACGTGTAAACAAATCATACGAATGTACGTATCCGATGATATTATCGATGGTATCTCTATAAACGATGATTTTTGAAAGCCCTTTACTGATAAAGGTTTTTTGAACAATTTCTAAATCTTCATCAATTTCAACAGCAATAATTTCTGTTCTTGGAATCATGCAATCTCTTGCTTTAACATTCGAAAAATCAAGTGCATTTCGTAAAATAAGCATCTCATTACTAAACTCCTGTTCTGACTTAATCCGCGAAGAAAGGTCGTCAACGTAATGCTCCAAATCTACCTTTGAAAATACCTTATCTGAATTTTGATTTTCAATTCCGAAGAGTTTTAGAATCAAATTACTTAAGAGTAAAATAACTTGTGTAGGTAAATATAATATCCAAAAAATGATGACTAGCACCAAACTACCAATATTCAAGAAATTATTCGGGTTAATTTGAACGATTGCTTTGGGTAAAAACTCTGCTGTCACTAACACTAACAAAGTTGAAAGAAGCGTTTGAAGTATAAGAACCGAAGCGTTACTTGTGATTCCCCAATTTGTAATTACAGGATTTAGAATATTGGCGGCAGAAATACCATAAACAACTAATGCAATATTATTTCCCAGTAACAACATCGCTATCATTGTGGAATCTTTTTTATATAAAACAGAAAGGATTTTTCCCTGAAACGAACGTTGTTTAATTTGAACTTCGATTTTCAATCTGTTTGAAGCTAAATACGCAAGCTCCATTCCAGAAAAAAAAGCGGAAAGTAGCAAAGAGGCAAAAACCAATAAATAATCAAAACTCATACTTTCTTTTCCTTAAGGTTAAATAACGTCATGTCCTATATCTTTTCGGTAAAAAGCATTTTCAAATTGAATTTTGGCTATGGATTCATAACTTTTCCCAACAGCAACTTCAATATTTTTCCCATAAGAACTCACAGCTAAAACACGTCCTCCAGCAGTTAAAACAGATGGTCCATCTGAGACTGTTCCAGCATGAAAAACAAGGCTATCAACAATTCCGTTCAAACCATAAATCTGTTTGCCATTTTCATAAGCTTCGGGATAACCTCCAGAAACCATCATCACAGTTGCAACACTTTTATCAATAAACTGAATGTCTCTTTCTGATAAAGTATTAGTTGCAACGCCTTCAAACAAATCAATAATGTCTGATTTTAATCGCGGAATAACTACTTCAGTTTCAGGATCGCCCATTCTACAATTGTACTCAATCACATAAGGATCACCTTTAACATTAATCAACCCAAAGAATATAAATCCTTTATAGTCAATTCCTTCTGTCTTTAAACCTTTAACAGTTGGAACGATAATACGGTTGTGAACTTTATCCATGAAAGCAGCATCTGCAAAGGGAACTGGAGAAACTGCTCCCATTCCACCAGTATTCAAGCCTGTATCGCCTTCGCCAATTCGTTTATAATCTTTTGCTTCCGGGAGTAATTTAAAGGAATCGCCATCCGTAATAACAAAAACAGAAAGCTCAATTCCAGTTAAAAATTGTTCAATTACAACTTTCGCACTCGCTTGACCGAATTTTTGATGCTCTAACATGCTTCTTAATTCATTTTCAGCTTCTTCAAGTTCTTTTAAAATTAAAACTCCTTTTCCTGCGGCTAAACCGTCAGCTTTCAAAACGTAAGGGGCTTTCATATTTCGCAAAAATTTTATTCCATCCTCAATCGTTGCAGCAGTAAAAGTTCCGTATTTTGCAGTTGGAATACTATGACGATTCATAAATGCCTTTGCAAAATCTTTACTTCCTTCTAATTGTGCTCCCATTTTACTAGGACCAATCAATGCAACTGTTCTAAGTTTCTCGTCCGCTTTGAAAAAATCATAAATTCCTTTTACTAAAGGTTCCTCTGGTCCAACAACGACCATTTCAATATTATTTGCCAAAACAAACTCTTTGATAGCGGCAAAATCTAAAGGAGAAATTGCAACGTTCTTACCAAATTGTCTTGTTCCAGCGTTCCCTGGAGCAATGTATAATTCATCTAATATAGAGCTTTGTGCAATTTTCCAAGCCAAAGCATGCTCTCTTCCTCCCGATCCCAACAATAAAATTTTCATGAACAGTGACTTAAAATTGAATTAAAAATTGCTAAACCATCCGTATTTCCTAAAATAGAATCTGCGGCTCTTTCTGGATGCGGCATCATTCCAAAAACGTTTTTTGCCTTATTTGTTATACCTGCAATATTCAATAACGAACCATTTGGATTACTTGTATCATTCAAATTTCCAAGCTCATCACAATAATTGAAAAGGATTTGATCATTATCTTGTAGCGATTTAATAGTATCTCCAGAAGCATGAAATCTACCTTCGCCATGTGCAATAGGAATCTTATAACTAACAGCCGAATTTAAATCTTTCGTAATTGGCGCAGTTGTTGAAACTGATTTTAAATAGACATTTTTACAAATAAAACGTTGATTATTATTGTGTAATAAAGCACCTTCAAGCAATCCTGATTCGGTTAAAATTTGAAAACCATTACAAATTCCCATAACATAACCCCCTTTATTTGCGTGATTGATTACCTCTGTCATTATTGGCGAAAATTTGGCAATTGCACCTGAGCGTAAATAATCTCCGTATGAAAAACCACCAGGTAAAACTACCATGTCTACACCTTGTAAATCAGTGTCTTTGTGCCAAAGTTTAACAATTTCCTTACCTAACAAATCTTGTAAAACATATACCATGTCTTGGTCGCAATTAGAGCCTGGGAAAGTTACAATTCCAAATTTCATTTTCTTATTTTAAATATTGTTCAAAATTAATCAAATTACATGCTATGATGGGGAGAGAATATAAAAAATTTCAACACCGAATAAAGCATGGTCAAATAAAATATAACTGTCGAAACAATTCCGTAGTTTTTATGAAAAAAGGAATAGCTTAACAACATAGAAAGAGGTATCATTAACAAGCTAAAACGTTCGATTTGCTTGAAAAAAATGAAATCAACAACCCCTAAAAAAATAGCAAGAACGGTTAATACCCAAATGATTTGAATTTGTTTTTTTAATCGAATAGATGATTTTTGAAGACGTTCCCTTAAACCAAAAAGACTTAATATTAGTAAAACAGCAAATACTACCATTGTGACAATAAAATCTGTTTGCAACTGAAAATTTGATTTATCAGCCAAAATTTTCCAATTAATGATTGAATTTGTGTTCCAAATGTAAGTGGCTGCAAAAGCTAAAGGTGTTGCAAATCCAAAAATACTTAAGAAAAATTCGCGAAAATTAAACGGACGAATGATTAAAATCATAATAAATACGAAAGGCCAAGAAATCAATAATGGAGGAAAAAAAGTAGCTGCAATACCAGCAAACAAAGCGCCATTAAATACTTGTGCTCTCCCATCGCTATTTTGCTTTAGTTTAAAAAACTGATAAAGCATTAAAATAAGAAACAAATGTGCAATCAAAGAACCATTCAAACTATAAAATGAATGGTAAAAACTCATGGTCACCACATAAAGTAAGGAAACTATGTAGGAATTTTTCTCAAAAAACTCGTTAGCATTAAAGAGAATATTTAAGCTAATGGCATTTAACAAAATCAATGCGGCACTAAAAATGGTATAGAAATTCCAATTTATAAATTTAACATTCCATAATCCCAATTTAATATCTGCAGGTTGGAGGTAATATCCAGTTTGATAGTTGAGTAAAAAATAAACAGTAATTATTGGTAGTAGAAGTGATAGAACTCCAATTCTGTTCTCTAAAAATAGACGAATCATGCTGCGAAAATATTCATTATTAGTGTTCTTTTAGGGGGATTGTGAATAACTCTGCCAAATTGTTTAAACATAAGACTAATATTCCTTTAAAAATATCAAATGAAGTGTGGCTATTTCGTCAAATCTTTTATCTTTGCTCTCCTAATTTTGAGGGTAAAATAAAAATAAAAATTCGACTATGTCAAAGGAAAAAAATAAATACTCAGATGCAGATCTTGAGGAGTTCAAAGAATTAATCTTACGTAAACTTGCTGAAGCACAAGAAGATTATACTTTACTTATTGGTTCTTTGTCTCACAACGACGATCACGGAACCGATGATACTGGCAGAACTTTCAATATGATGGAAGATGGTTCTGAAACTTTGTCGAGAGAAGAAGTTGCACAATTGGCAGCGAGACAAGAGAAATTTATTCAAAGTTTACAAGCAGCGTTGAACCGTATTGTAAATAAAACGTATGGCATTTGTCGTGTAAAAGGAACTTTGATTCCTAAAGAAAGGCTACGTTTAGTTCCTCATGCAACTATGAGCATTGACGCTAAGAATGCACAAAAATAATTTGTGAAAAAGAAGCTAACGATAGTTGGACTTGTTATCTTGTCGCTACTGATTTTAGATCAAGTAGTTAAAATTTACATTAAAACATCTTTTGGTTCGGATGAAGTGAAATATGTTATTGGTAACTGGTTTGCCTTGCATTATATCGAAAACCAAGGAATGGCATTCGGTACAACTTTTGGTTCACAAATGTGGCACAAACTTGCCTTAAGTTTATTTCGAGTTGTTGCTATCTTTGCTTTGGCTTACTATATTTATACCGAAGCAAAAAAAGGTGCGAAAATGGAATTTCTTGTTGCCGTAAGCTTTGTATTTGCTGGTGCAACAGGGAATTTAGTAGACTCAATGTTTTACGATTCCCTCTTTCCATTTAACCCATGTGAAGGATTCAACCAACTTCCTGGCTCTGGTGTCAAAATGAATTGTACTGATTATGGCTTCACCTATCCCGTTGAAGTCCGTCACCAAGGATTCTTATTTGGAAATGTAGTTGACATGTTTCAATTTGATGTGAACTGGCCAAAATGGGTTCCTTATTTTGGCGGTGGACAGATTTTTCCAGCAATATGGAATGTTGCTGATGCATGTATAACGCTTGGAATTTTCACTATCATTCTGCGTCAAAAAAAATACTTCCCTAAGGAGAAAGAAAGCGAAAGATAAAAACTTGAATCCTAAATTCAAATAAGAAATTATTAATCGCAAATCATATACCTAGAAGAAAAAAGAATACTGTAATACCGAATTATTTACGGAATTTATCCAGAAATAACCCATCAGATTATACGATTAATTCACAACACTACCTTCCTCCAAAGATGGAACTTCCTACACGAACCATAGTACTTCCCTTTTCGATTGCTAGTTCATAATCACCACTCATTCCCATTGATACTTCTTTAAATGAAGAATCATTTGGAAAGAAATCTGTCTTGATGTGAGTGAATATCGTTTTCAATTGTGAAAATTCTTTGCGGACAATGGATGTGTCATCAGTGAACGACGCCATTCCCATCACACCAATAATCTGAATATTTTTAAAAGTTTTGAAATCATTAGACGCTAATAATTCTTTTGCTTCATCGTAATCTAAACCGTATTTTGATTCCTCTTTTGCAATGTAAAACTGCAATAAAACCTTAATAACACGCTGACATTTTTCTGCTTGCTTATTGATTTCAGCTAATAGCTTCAAACTGTCAACCGAATGAATCAAATGTACGTATGGAGCGATGAATTTCACTTTATTTGTTTGGAGGTGACCGATTTGATGCCAATGGATATCCTTTGGTAATACCTCCCATTTTTCAGTCATTTCTTGCACTTTGTTCTCCCCAAAATGACGTTGACCCGCATCATAAATTTCTTGTAAATCGGATATAGGTTTCGTTTTTGAAACCGCGACCAAACAAACTGTAGAAGGAATCGTTTTTTGAATTTTTTCTAAATTTTCTAAAATCATTCGTTGATTGGATAAATGGTTAGACCGCTGCGTAATTTTGGCTCAACCCATGTTGATTTTGGTGGCATATTCATACCGTTATCAGCGACTTTTTTTACTTGTTCAATTGTAGCTGGAAATAAAACAAAACCTACTTGAAATTTGCCAGAATTTATCTTTTGTTCCATTGATTCAAGTGTTTCGATTCCTGGAACAAATTCTATTTGGTCACTTTCTTTTAAATCTTTAATTCCTAAAATTGGTGTTAAGATTAATTCTGTCAATAAATCAGAGTCTAAACTTTTCACAGGGTGTTGATTTTCAATTAAATAGTCAAATGGAATGAACTTAAACCACCTGTTTTTCAAACAAACATGGATTTGATGGTTTTCAGCTGGATGACAAGCACCTGCAATTTCAACCAATGAACCTTTTGTCTTTAGTGCAAGGAGAAAACTTTCCTCTTTGTAGCCATTTAAAGTTTTTACTAGTCGGTTAAACTCTAGAATTTTTAAACTAGATTCTTCCACGAAAAAGGACAAAAAATACTTAGAATTATCGCAACTTAGCTCATTTCGCTTTTGACGTTCATCAAACAATCTAATCGAAGAGGCAGAACGATGATGACCATCCGCAATATAAGTTGCATCAATTGCTTCAAAAGCCTTTGATACCATCAACGAATTGTTTTCTGAAAGAACCCAAAGTTCGTGTTTTATACAATCAGTAGTTGTGAACTCATATTCTGGCCTAAGCTCTGTAAATTGAAAAAGGAGTTGTTCTAAAATTTTATTTCCTTTGTATGAAAGTAAAACTGGTTCGGCATTGAATCCAACAACATCTAGATAATTTGTAAACATTGTCTCGCGCGATGTCAAAGTAGCCTCGTGTTTTTTGATTTTATCTACTTTATATTCTTCTATACTTGCTCCAGCAATAATTCCTGTAAAAGCATGACCGTTTTTGGTTTGACGGTAAATATAAATTCGAGCAGTATCTTCTTGAATTAAAATTCCTCTTTCTATAAAATCATCGTAGCGTTTTTTGACCTGTTGAAAACGTTCAGTTGAATTTGGTTTTGTTTTAACATCATTACCAAACTCAGGATTTATGATGTGTAAAAACGTAAAAGGATTGTCTTCCAATTTTGCTTTAAGTACATTCTTTTTATACGAATAGTAAGGTCTAGTTGCTACTAAATGAACTTTATCACGAACTGGACGAACCGCCTTAAAAGGAGCAATTATCGCCATAATTTCTAGAATTTATAACTCAAACCAAAACTTGGAAGAATCGGGAATTGGTAAATTTCATTTCCAGTCACACGGTTAACGTAAAAGATATTATTTCTATTGTAAACATTGGTAATACTAGCAATTAACTCCATTGTAGTTTTATTTTTAAATAGAATCTGTTTTTTGAAAGTAATATCCAAACGGTGATAAGTTGGAAGCCTTTGACTGTTAAACGAACCTAACAAAGTCGTGACTGTATTTGGATTATTAGTTACGTAATCTGTTGTAACTCCACCTTGAAAAGTTTCGGCTTGATAACTCCCTGCATTCGGTGTAAAAGGTAAACCAGAACCTAAATTCCAACGAATACTTAAATCGTAATCTTTCTTTTTCCCGAACAAATAAGAAGCTACCAAATTGATATTGTGTCGTCTGTCAAATACAGGGAAATACTGTTGAAATCCATCCCAACGTGTATTCTTTCCTAGTGAATAAACTCCCCACACAAATAAACGATCTTTGCTATATTTTGCCAAGAAATCAATACCGTAAGATTGTCCAGATTCAAGAATGAAATCTTTTTTGAAAACATCATCAATTTGTTCAAATTGAGCAACATCTTCGTATAATTTATTTTGATTGATATTACTTAACTGAGAGAAATATTTATAATAACCTTCCACATTAAAAGTAATATTTTTACCTAAATCAAATTCAAAACCTAGAATTGCATGCCAAGCGTATTGTAAGCCATTTTTAGTATTTTTCACTTGTTGAAATTCATTAACGAATTGCTCTTGAACATTTGTCGGAGCAGACAATAATCCATTAAATAAATTGACAACATCTTTGTCAGACGAAGCAGACGTAAAGTTTTGAGAATAGCGTCCTCCTGAGAATTTGAATCTTAAATTTTCGCTAGCATTGTATTTAAGACCAATTCTAGGTTCAGGTGAAATAGTATTTAATGACGCATAAATTTGCACGCGCAATCCTGCTTGTAAAACCCATCTATTGGTTACTTTTCGATAGTTGTAATACGTTCCAATTTCTGTTGTGAAATTTTCAGCTTCGATTTTTCTTTTTGCTTCATTATACGTTACAAATTGTGTATTGAAACCACTTAAATTAAAGCCATAATTCATTTCACCTTCATTTTTCAAAAAGACACTAAAATCGAAACCTAAATCAAAACCACCGATTTTAGAATAACGAGGTTCTAATGCAGTTTCAGCAAAAGTTGTTTGAAAATTACTACCATTTACGTGACCGCGAATAAAAATTGGAGAACCACTTGGAACCATTAAAAAATTAATCCCTCCTCCAGACGCATCCCAATTCAAATCTGCAACACCAGAGTAATTTACACTGTCTTGGTTATGAAAACCAAAAGCACTAAACTTAGATCCTCCATCGGCTGTGAATGTAACTTTACCATATAAATCAGTGAAATTAAAAGGTAAACCATTTCCATCATTCACTCTTGGATAAAGTGATTTTGAAGTGTAATCCAATAAACTATGTTTTGCTGAGAAAATGTAGGAACCTGCTCTTGGTGATCCGTCAGTTCTTTTTTTACCAATTGGACCTTCAAGGACTAATTTAGCTAGGAACGGCGAAGCGGAAACTTTACCCCCGAATTTTTGTCTGTTTCCATCACGGTAAGTAATATCCATTACAGAAGAAATTCTACCACCGAATTTAGATTCAAAACCACCTGTGTAAATATCAACGTTTTTTATAAGTTCAGTTTCAAAAACTGAAAAGAAACCAACCGAGTGAAAAGGATTGTAAATCGTCATTCCATCAAGAAGTACTATATTTTGAATTGGTGTTCCACCACGAACATATAATTGTCCACCTTGATCCCCCGTGGTTACAACACCTGGCGTAACGCTAAAAGCTCCAACTATATCGTTTTCAGCACCATAACTTGGAATTCTTTCTAAACTTTTCTTGTCTAATTTAATTTTTGAAATTTCGATTTCTGTTCGCTTGGTTTTATTTTCTGCACTTACCTTAACTTCATCTAATTCTCTTATAACGTCTCTTTTAACAAGTTCAAATTTGACATCATAAATTTTTGTTCCTTCTTTAAATTCTATGTTTTTAAAAGCTATTTCATACTTGAAATTTTCAACCTTAAGTAAAACTTTACCTTTTTCTAGCTTTGGAATTGAGAAAAAACCATTCAAATCTGTAACTGCACCAGCAATAATGGAACTATCTAATTTTAAAACTTTAATTTTTTCAAAGCTCATGGGTTCACCGTTCGATTTGTCGTAAATAAAACCACGAACAGTATAGTCTTGAGAATAAATCGAAAAAGCAAGAAATAAAGAGGCAATTAAGGAGAAAATTCTAATCATAATTTATTATAAAAGTTCCCGAAATTAAGAATTTGAAATAAGATAGTGGTAATTAGATTAAATTCATTTTAATCTTTAACAACTCTAAATGTTTTTCTTCCTTGTAAACTTTCAACTTCTAACAAATAATTTCCTTTTGAAAGCTTGGAAATATCTAGCATTTCCGTATTTTTTGAAGAAGAAAAAGTCATAATTTCTCTACCGCTAATATCAACTAAGGAATATATTGCTTCTCTATTGCTTTCGTTATTTATATTAATAAAATTAGTGGCAGGATTTGGATAGACTTTAAAAACATTTAAATTTTCATCAAAACCAATCGTTTCATTTGAAAAATTGAAAGCAGGACTATTCGCACAACCATACTGAAAAGTAACACTAACTGAATAATTACCATCTTGAATAGCTGTGTAAGATTGATTTGTAGCGTTGCTAATAGGTTCATTATTGAAATACCATTGGTAACTGACTCCAGTCGTAGAAGCTGTTAATACGTTGCTATTTGCAGAAATTGAAACGGATGGAACAAGTGGGCAAGTTGTTACACCAACTGTCCCTGTTGTGGTAGCCATCGCATTTTGAAAAGTCGCGTACGCTTCACAATTTTCTTTTAAAATATAATCTAACCAGGGATCTAAAATTGTGTAGGTTAGTTGTTGTTGAGTTGCTCTATTTATTGAGATATTTGGTGAAGAGGTATTTTCTCCAAAATCACAATTGAAATTAGTTTGTGCGTAGAAACAATGCCCTCCACCAGTAATGTTTACAAAGTTTTTACAAGTACTTGCTAAACCTTGATAAATTGGTGTGTGATGATCTGCTGCGGGTGTTACTCCGTCTGCTGTTCCTGAAAAAATTAAAGCTGGAACTGTAACATTTGGAGCTGCCAAAGTTGCTTCTGGATCTGTTTCAGCTGGTGCCATCCCAATTATTGTAACGATATTTACATTGCCAGCTCCTGCCAAAATAGTTGCTCCTCCACCCATGGAATGTCCCATAATTGCAGCTCTTGGAAGAATTTTACCATTAAAAATAGAACTTGCTGTTGTATTTAAGTTCAACATTTTGTCTGAAACTTGACGTAAATCTGTTCCAAAATCTGCATGGCTTGGACTTGGAATTAAACCACCTTCCGTTCTTGGGAATGCAAGAATGTATCCTTTAGCAGCATAGCGTTGCCATATATTTGTGTAAGCATCCCACGACATTGCAAAACCGTGTCCAAATGTGATTACTGGGTATTGACCAGAAGCAACGGCGACATTGTCTCCCGCTGTTGTTGCTGGATAATAAATTTCTGTTTGAATTTGCCTTCCTAGACCGCCACCTGAACCTGTTCCTCCAGTTCTTGCAGGATCGTTAAAAACTATAGTTGTGTGACCAACCTGAAATTGGGCAACTAAATTTAAACTAAATGTTAGGGTGAAAAAAAATAAAATTTTATACATAATTTTTGTTTTTAAGTGCCTAAATTACAACTTTTCTAGGAGTTAAAGCTCGATTAATTCATTGCCCAATTGCTCCGGTCTAAGCTGCGGTATTGTATGGCTTCTGCAACATGTTGAACTTTAATCCAGTCCGAACATTCTAAATCAGCAATTGTTCGCGCAACTTTCAAAATTCGATCGTAAGCTCTTGCAGACAATCCCATTTTTTCCATGGCATTTTTCAAAATCTTTTGGCTAGTTTCATCTACTTTACAATGAATATCAAACTCCGTTTTCGACATTTGAGCATTGCAATGAATTCCATCTTTTAATTGATAGCGATCTTTTTGAAGATTGCGCGCTTTTTCAACCCTTGCTCTAATTTCTTTACTTCCTTCTGTTGGAATATCATTTGCTAATTCGTCAAAAGAAACTGGCGTAACCTCTACATGAATATCAATTCTATCTAATAATGGGCCTGAAATTTTGTTCAAGTATTTTTGAACTACTCCAGGACCGCAAACACATTCCTTATTGGGATGATTGTAATAACCGCACGGGCAAGGATTCATGGCTGCAACCAACATAAAACCAGCTGGATAATCGATAGAAAATTTTGCGCGGGAAATATTTACAACCCTATCTTCCAATGGTTGGCGCATCACTTCTAGAACTTGACGTTTATATTCAGGAAGTTCGTCAAGAAAAAGAACTCCATTGTGCGCAAGAGAAATTTCACCTGGCAAAGGATAACTTCCACCGCCAATCAAACCAATATCTGAAATCGTGTGGTGGGGTTTACGAAATGGCCGCTGTGTAATCAAACCAACTTGTCCTTTTACTTTACCAGCAACACTGTGGATTTTGGTGGTTTCTAACGCTTCATCCATACTCATTGGAGGAAGAATTGTTGAAAGCCGTTTCGCTAACATGGATTTTCCAGCGCCTGGAGGACCGATTAAAATTACATTATGACCACCAGCAGCAGCGATTTCAAATGCTCGTTTGATATTCATTTGTCCTTTCACATCTCTGAAATCAACATCACAATTATCAATGAGGTATTCAAACTTTTTCAAAATATCAATTTCCACTCTTTCCAACGTACTTTCCTCTTGATTAAAAAAAGCAATTACTTCCGTTAATTTTTCAGCCCCATAGACTTCTAAATCATTGACAACCGCTGCTTCTTGTGCGTTTGCTTTTGGAACGATAATTCCTTTATAACCCTCTAATTTTGCTTGCAAGGCGATTGGTAAAATCCCTTTTGTTGCTTGGATTGAGCCATCTAAAGACAATTCACCAATAAGTAAATATTTATCCAATAAATCAATTTTTACTTGTTCACTAACAGCCAAAATACCAATAGCAATGGGTAAATCAAATACAGAACCTTCCTTACGAATATCAGCGGGCGCCATATTAACAGTGATTTCTTTTCCCGGAAACTTTAGATCATTGTTTTTAAAAGCAGCTTTGATACGTTGCTGACTTTCTTTTACGGCGTTATCAGGCAAACCAACTAAATAAAAATTAACGCCAATGCCTAAATTGACTTCTACTGTGATTGTGGTTGCATTGATACCAAACACTGTACTGGAATAGGTTTTAACTAACATTTTACCTTGGTTTTTATTGAATATTTATATTAAGTTAGTGAAATAGTTGATTTCACACACTATCATTTGAAGAAAATTTATTCTTTTTTGAAGCTAATTTTTCAGGATTGGAATGAGCCACTGATTTTTTTGTCTTTTTAAAACAAATAATTCAAAACTTGATGAATGTCACCGAATTTTTGATCGTATTTCAGTTCTTATTCGTTGGGTTTGTCGTTTAAATTATGAGTTAATGCATATTTCCGCAACACAACAAAAACAAATATTATTGAAATATTTACTTGAGTACCTTTCTCAGAATTAATCAAACTAGACAACATTGCTATTCCTAACTCTGTAAAAGCAAAAAAAGAAAAACCACTGAAAGAAACGGAAAAAACTGAGAAACAAATTAATCGGAAAAACTAGGTTTAAGGTGGGACGAACCTTTGGGAGTATAAAAAGGTTATTCAATTTTACGCTCGAAAAATATAGGGAAATGGCAAAAATGCACATTCAAAAATTGACGAAAACAATCGCCTAGAATTTGTATCTCTAGCGAAAGATGCGTCCAATTCATTGTAAATTGTAAAATAATGAAAGAAAAGGGGATTAAAAGTGACTATGTTGCTCAAAAAGTCACGGAAAAATGAAAAAGATGGCGAAAAATTAAAAAATCAAGTTAAAAATAGAAAGATATTAGATGCCTTTGTTTTGCAATAGGCTTGTAATAGGCTAAAAAAAGTCAGCTTTAAAAGTTCAAAATTAAATTGTTCAAAACTGATTAAGCTTTAGCAAATGTAAAAAAACTCTACAAATACTTACTCAGGATTGATATTATTGTCTTTTAAAATTTGCTTGAATTTTTTTTCCTTCCCCTGTTTTTTCATTTCTGAATAAATGGCACCAATTACTTTTTCAGCATCCGTTCTGTAAGGGGATTTTAGCTCAACGTATAAATTATAAGCCTTACATATATTTTCTAAAGCCAGCTCATAATCTATTAAACTGTAAGTGTATATCATGCCAATGCCGTAATAAATCTCAGGATTATTTCGATCTAAAGCAGACAATCGTTTGTAGGCGTCAATCGATTTTTGAAATTCCTTTTTATATTGATAAGCAACTGCAATATTTTGTAGTGGCATTTGTCCTGTTGGGTCAATTTTCAACGATTTTTCATAACATTCAATTGCTTTATCAAAGTTATTCAATCGTCGATAATTTAAACCTAAGTTATCCCAAGCAAACACAAAACTAGGGTCTTCTTTTAATGCTTTTTCGTAATATTCAATTGCCTTTTTATAGTTCTCTTTTTCTGTTTCATCAATAGCCTTTGAGTAATATTCATTCGCTAGTTTATTATTCGACATTGATTTTGAACTTTGTTTGTCGTTGACTGCCATTTTATCTTTCAATGACTTGCAACTGTTCATCATGTAGCGTTCTAGTTCATAGTAAGCTTTCTTGAAGTCTTCCGAATCTTCATTGACGTTAACAGTTATTTCGATTGTCTTATTTTCTTCTTTATTATTTTTTGGTTTCTCTTTCAACTCTTCCAAGTTCATCAATTTCATACCCAATAAAAGTGCGCTAGTCTGCTCGTTAATACAGTTACTAATGTCGTTCGTAAAATCTTCTTTTTTCTTATTATACGTTTCAACATTATCCACGCATTCACAAGCCTATCGCCTAATTCTTGCGTCATTTTATCACTGTTTAGCGTTTCTTTTTTTTGTGAAAACCCAGTGAAATTTAATGCCATTAAGGCTAGCGATATGATTATTATCTTCATGTTGTTTTAGTTTAAGTTACCTATTAAAAAGTAGGCTATAATTTTTCCCAAAGGAACAATCCGCCACCTGCAATCTTTTTCCGCCCCAGCGCATCCTAATCAGAAAATCCGCGCTTAATAAGTGATTTGAACGACCTTAATAATCGCTCGGTATTTTGCACGAATCTTTCCACCTTTTGGGGTTCCTTCCAACACATCCAATTCATGTTGACGATCCATATAAACAGTTGAATTACCAATAGCCAACGATGTCATTTGATTGATTCCTAAGACAATATTTGAAGCTCCGTCTGCATTTTGAAGTGATAAAGCTGTTTGTCCCCAAGCGCCATTTCCGATTAAAATTCCAACTGCTTCATTTGAACCCAACGTAGTTCCAACCCAAGTGATTGTTTGCGCTTGCGTTTTTTTTAAAGTATCGAAATCTGCTGCAAACGCAAATATATCAACTGCTGGGATATTGTTTACGAAAATTTGACCAGCTATATTTTCATATTTGAATGAACCAGCTGTAACTTTGCCTGCATATTCTTTAAAATGTCCAGAGAAAAGTGGGTTGTAAGCCAACGTGTCGCCATTAAAAGTTACATAAGAAGTAGAATCCAATTCCAAAATCGTTCCTGTTGGCCCACCAAAACGAAATTTAGCTACAACCCAAGATTTATCAGTGTTTTGGTCGTAAAAAACTTCGTAATCTGTATAAATTTTATCTTGATTAACATCAGAAGCATTTTCTTTCGCACAAGAAGCTAACATACTAATAACTAGTAAACTTAAGAAACCTAATTTTTTCATTTGTGATTAATTTAAATGATTTTATAAAATTAAACAAAAAAAAGATTTTTGATACTTACCGATTAGTTTTTAACTTTTTTCATTAAAATTTAAGTGAATTTACCCATTTTTTAAACTTAGCTTTGGTAAACATTATCAAGATTTTTAGATGAAAAATATTGCCATTTTAACTTCTGGAGGCGACTCACCCGGAATGAATGCCGCTATCCGCTCAATTGTACGTGCAGGAATTTATAACAAACGCCGCGTTTTTGGTATTTACCGTGGTTATGACGGTTTGATTGACAATGAAATCAAAGAATTAAATTCCAGCGATGTAAGTAATATCATTCAGCTCGGTGGAACGATTTTAAAATCAGCGAGAAGTGAGCGTTTTATGCTACCAGAATTTCGGAAAATTGCATTTGAAAACTTGCAAAAAAATAACATCGGTAGTTTAATTGTTTTGGGAGGAGACGGAACTTTTAAAGGTGCTTCTGTTTTTTCAAGTGAATTTAAAATACAAATAATTGGCATTCCTTGCACAATTGACAACGATTTATACGGAACTGATTTTTGCATTGGTTACGATACCGCAATTAATACAGCGATGGAAGCCATTGACAAAATTCGTGACACAGCTGACTCCCACAATCGCTTATTTTTTATTGAAGTAATGGGTCGTGATGCTGGATTGATTGCACTTCGATGTGGAATTGCTGGTGGTGCGGAAGGAATTCTAATTCCAGAAACGGTGACCGATGTTGATGCGCTTGTTGAAACTTTAAATAAGGATTGGAAGCGAACGAAATCCTCCATGATTGTTGTTGTAGCAGAAGGAGACGAAGCAGGCGGAGCTTATGAAATTTCCAAAAAAGTGAAAGAAAAATGTCCTAAATTTGACATGCGCGTAACTACTTTAGGACACATTCAACGAGGTGGAAGTCCAACCTGTATGGATCGGGTTTTGGCAAGCAGGCTAGGTTTAGCAGCAGTGGAAGCTTTGATAAACAACGAACAAAATTTGATGGTTGGAATTGTAAATCAACACATTTCAAAAATTCCATTCGACAAAGCAACGAAGCATCATCAAGAAATCAATTCAGAATTATTGCACGTTTTAGACGTTTTAGCTAGTTGAAAAGTTAAATTTTAAATCGTGTACTAACGCTAAAATCTCCGCGTAGTAGAGGGTTTAATCTAAAGTCTTTAAATGTTTGCTTTGCAACGGTCTTATTTCGTTTTCCATAAACGAAGGTGAATTTATTTCCATTATGGGGAAATCA
>Ga0105050_10001111_pt1 | contig 40942 bp, 47 predicted proteins | sample FRY01_FD_78088 | JGI IMG/M metagenome (GOLD analysis project Ga0105050, IMG submission 78088) | Freshwater microbial communities from Lake Fryxell liftoff mats and glacier meltwater in Antarctica - FRY-01 | ecosystem: Environmental > Aquatic > Freshwater > Ice > Glacier meltwater ...
ACAGTAGAACAAATTAAAGCGGAAATACTATTAGCCGGGAAAACGCTAGCCGGATTACAACGGCTGCTTGAAACAAAGCGACAATCCGAACTATCAAAACGTCTCACATTCGGCGACCTGAAAATAGGTGATAGATATTACAGATTGGAAGATGAATATGTTGATGCCGACGGCGATCTTGCCCGCCGGGTCAAACGAATGAAGGTTTCCGATGCAGCAGCGGTATGGATTTCGGATTCAGGGCAAATACAATTTTTCAAATATCCAGGACGTGATAGGTTGGTTGTTCATACGAACTCGGATGGACAGGAAATTTCTCGAATTAAAAATGAAATTCCGCTCATATCTGGATATCAATTGTGAATTCATAATATCTTCATCAAAGTAATTTGGATTACTAGACAACTTATTGTATATTGATCATAGTTGAAACAGTAACAAAATAAAAGAAGAAAATGAAATCAATTTTTAGATCAGACACAAAGTCCACAACCATTGAAATGATTCAATGTAACGTTCAGCAATCAACAGCTATTGTTGAGTTTGAATTAAAGCAAACTGCACCATTACCATCGAAATTTGCCGTAGTATCAATTGCTACCGAAGATGAAGCAATCACAGTTCGTTCAATGATTGGCAGTAATGGTTTAACTGAACGTCTGCGTTTTCGGTTTACTGGAGATGGTATTGAAATCGCAGGTAAAACGTACACACCTAGGCAGATTCGAGAAGCACTAGATTCATTAAACGTATAACAACACAATGTCAGCCGACACGTTCGCAGTTTATCCAAAACACTAATTCGATGCAACCAACGATAAAGTGGTATACATTCAATTCATTTTTTGCACAATGGTCAGCTGGGAAGTTTGGTGACCAGAGATTGGGACAGGCATTTATAAATGAACATATACCAGCGAAATCCGAACCTGATCCTGAACTGTATTATTGCGAAGATATTGAAATTTCTGTTACAATGATTCGTGATAAATACGTTGATTGGAATTAATCAATTCATAATATCTTCATCAAAGTAATTAGGAATATTAACAAATTTATTGTATATTTATCTATACGAAACAGTAACAAAGACAAAGATAAAGAAAATGATTGATTTTAACGTTTCATCCGGCCGATTGTTCATATCCGACCCGAGTTATACACCAAATGATGAATCACTGGCTGACATTGTTGGCAATGAAAAAGCCAAAAATGGACAGTGGAGTGCTTGGTGTGAGTATGAAGAAAGCGAAGGGCGTGTAGCACAATTGCACGCATATATTCCAGTAGCACTTAACGGGTGCATTCGAGAAAAATTTATTACGGTTGGAGTTGATTCGGGACAAATGGGAATTTTTGATTCTAACAAATGGGAAGATTCGAATGAATATTCCGGCACAAAATTCCATAATAAATTTGATTCTTTCGGTTCTTCATTATGGTACGATGTATGTTGTAATATTACATGCAATACCGATGAAGAACAAGAAAACAAAAGTTTCGGTAACATGGATGGTGGAGTTGTTTGTTCAACTGGGTATGGAGATGGTTCATACGATTGTGTTCTTGGTTTCGACAAAGATGATTTTCTGGTTTCCGTATCAATCACTTTCATTGAAGAAGATGAAGATACGTGCTGGAGTTGCAGTTATTTTGTTGACAACTGCGTTTGTGGTGATGATTGTGAAAATTGCGGAGAATCAGAAGATTATTGTTCATGTTGCCATGATTGTGATGAAGCAAACAACGGATCCTGTACTTGTGATGATGAATAATATTAATCAATTGATTCATTAACACTTCATATAAAAAACGAACGTTTTCGAAATTAGTTGTATATGTATATACACAAAAGGGAACGAAAGTTTTAGTTCTTTAAAATAATGATAATCGGGTTGTTTGGGATCCAATCTCTTCGGAGATAAAGAATATGACATCGCAAGGTGTTGAAAGGGCGTAGTCTACACTATCCCGCCAGAGTTTACTTTGGTTCATCTAAACAAGCGTACGCTTTACATCTGGTCGACAGATGTTCTCCTGTAACGGGGAAGTAAAGAGAAAAGTATGTATGTTAAGTCTTTTGACAAAGATATGAATTTGGCTAACAGTGGAATTCAGAATAGAAGTGGGAACTTCACCTAGCATAATCCAACATATGAACTCTAATAGAGTAAGACGTAGATTGAAGTCTGAGCATCACCAATGTAAAGGCAGAAAATCAATATTAAAGGTAAACGGGTTATTTAGATAATCCTAGTAATCTTGAAATATCGCACAGTAGGGTTGGTAGCCCGAAACGTATAAAGGCGTGTTGTATTCTGTATCTCAAACGGATATGGAGCGACTGGTGAAGCACGCCTTAGTAGAAACACAAAATAGCTTAGTGGTTAAGCATTTTCTTTATCAGAAAACATCGGTGGTTCAATTCCATCTGTGAAACGCAAAGACTTCACCGGTAGTAACTAATCAAATTGCCTAATCCTTCACCATTTATGGAATGAAGGCTTATTGAAACTCGCAAGGTTGACGTAAGTTGATTGAAATCTGCATCCAATCCCATCGCTGGGACCAACTGCTCGCAAGGTAGGGAGAAGGACGATAATCGAGAATGGTTACTATGACAAGTGAATGGCCTCACTTTATAAAAAGGCGGCAATGTTGCTAGACATATTCGATGAATATGTGGATACGTTCTTAACGATAGGGTCGCACCGACTCGGTACGGGAACAAAGGTAGTAATGGAATATACGTAATCTCAGTATACAATTTGCGGAAGAAGAGTTAATAGAACTCGCCTGGCTACCAGTTAGGAGAAGATGGCGCGCTCCCATCCTTCCGCTCTTAATCAATCAAATGTTAAATAATTATTTAACATTAATGTTAAATAACATGTTGGGTTTGGTTCATTTTTCATGAAAAACATTTGATTGATTTGAAGGTAGTAGTCTATGGTGGGCTACTACCTTTTCCTATTTAAACAAATATAATGATTATACATCAAATTCCGAAAAGTACAGCGATTCAGTTTATACATCAATATCATTATTCCAAGATCTTGCCTAGACTCACAAAACATTATCTTGGGTTTTATGAAGATGATATATTAGTCGGAGTTGTTACATTAGGATGGGGCACACAGCCACTTGGAACGATTAATAAATTGTTTCCAAATCACAATCTGACCACACTGGATTACTTCGAAATTGGAAAGATGTGTTTTCTGCCTGAAAAAAACCAATCTAATTTTGGGTCTCAGGCAATGGCTCTTCTTATTAAATACATAAAGGCAAATCTGAATATTCAGTTTCTCTATACATTGGCTGATGGAATAATGGGTAAATGTGGATACGTTTATCAAGCCTCCAATTTCAAATATTTGGGGTACTTTAAGACCGATGTTTATATGGATAAGAAAACAAAGGAAAAGGTACATCCAAGAAGTGCCAGAAAGTTATGTGAAGAAAACGCAATCTTTTCGAAAAGAGAAAAGATATTTTGGCTAACACATGATTTTTGTGAATCAAAGGGTATTGACAGAATCCGGGGATTAATGTTTCGGTATATGTACCCATTGAATAAACAAAGTAAACGCATACTTAATTCATATGACGCTTACAACAATAATAAAAATCCAAAAGAAGGAGATTTGTTATTTGAAGTTAGGTCAACTAATGGAAAGTATGTTGAAATAGACCAACCAGAATTCAATATGAATGAATTTGGGCATAATTACCAAAAGTGGGGAAGTAATTCTTCAAATAAATTCTTTACAGGAGTATAAATGGACTGGACACAATATTTTATTAACATTGCCGAACAAGTAAAGTTAAAATCGAAAGACGAAAGCACCCAAATCGGGGCTGTTATTGTTGGGTCGAATCATCAAATTATATCAACTGGATATAATTCATTTCCAAGAGGAATTGATGATAATGTATCTGAACGACAGGAAAGACCTGAAAAGTATTTCTGGTTTGAACACGCAGAAAGAAATTCTATTTTTAATGCAGCATTGACTGGTGTATCTACTAAAGATTGTACCATATACCTTACATGTGGCTTACCCTGTGCTGATTGTGCAAGGGGTATCATAAGTGCCGGTATTTCTAAAATAGTGTGTGTGACAGGAGCAGGAACATCAAATGAAATATGGAAAGAACACTTTAGAGTATCCAAACAAATGCTTAAAGAAGCAAATGTTGAAGTTGTGTTTCTTGAATACGATTTAGATGGGACGGTGCATATATGCGGTACTCGTGACCCAAAGAGAACTATGAATATTAAATGAATAAAAAATAATGAATTGGATTTTCGGAATATTAATCGTATTATTAATAGTAGGGGTTGTGTATTTATACACAATAATAGATGCGTTGACTAACACGGCTACTAAAATAAATAATGATTTAAATAAGGCTAATACAGCAGCCAATGGTAATTTTAACACGTTGCATAATGCATCGAATAAATTTATCAGAGATTTAAGGGCAACCAATATGAAAGTTGCTAGATTGGAAACGGGAGTAAAACGAATGAATAATGAAAACAAAGGAAGATCAGAAATATAATTCAATTATGAATGTTAGGAACTTTTCTAAAAGTTGCGAATTGCTTGGACCTAATATTACAAATGAATTACTTGATTTAAAATGTATAGTTACTGAAAAGATTCACGGTGAAAACTTTAGAGTCGGAGTAACCGAAACCGGCGATCCGTTTATTGGACAGCGGAATCAAATATTTTATGTAATGTACACTGGAGATATATCTGAACCGACGTGGGTCGGGCAATCAGCCCATCCAAATTGGAATAAATTGACGAGTGCAGCACGGAATAAAATTGATAAACTTTTGGGAGTTTGCGTAATGAAGTTCGAAGAAACAGGCACGGGGTTTGTGTTCTTTGGAGAATTATGTGGCAACGGGTTGAAAACTGGATTTACTTACCCTTGGGACGGGCTGTCTGTATTGTACTTCGATGTTCTATTTAAAGAACGGGATGAGGATGCTCACTATCTCGCCCACCGTGATGCGTACTATTGGATGGATTATTTTAACGTACCAAGAGTACCGGTTGTAGCGACCCAAAATACAATACGAGAAGCATTAGCGCTAGACGTTGAAGCAATGAAATCAGAAGTTACAGGTGACGGGTTTATTGAGGGAGTAGTAATCAAACCCGTAGATAGATTACTGGTTAATGCTATTTGGCATAGCGATCATCGTTTGATTATCAAACATAAAACAGAGCGATATTCAGAAGAAGCACATAGAAAAGTAAAAGTTACTGTTGCTGATATTAATTCTCCATTTTGTGAGTTTGTCACGATTGCTAGGATTGAACATGCAATTGAAAAAATAGAGGAAAATGGTAATCCAATTGAATACGAAATGAAAGACATGCAATATATTCGAAACGAAGTGGTTCAAGATATTGAGCGAGAAGAAAATAATGGATATCCATTAACACCAGAGGACAATAAAGCTTTGAATAAGTTTATACCCAAGGTTTATGCCGAATTACTTAGAGAAAAAACAAATGCCGCATTTGGAATTATTTAATCATTTTATTGATATTTATAGTAGATACAAACCGTCATATGAATGGCAATCAATATGAGAAGTAATATGTTCGATGATGAGGAATTCGATGGAGAACCGGATGGAAACGACGGGTTCGATGATCTTAATAATATGTCAATGAGTGATTTTCTAGAATACTTATATGAACATAGATTTCATTTTTTTGGATCATTAGATGAATTCGATGAATCAGTTGAATATGAACTAAAAGAAAAGCTTAGTGAATACATCGTTAAACCATCAAGTTATGCATATCAACGATTTGGGAATATGGAATATCCTATCGCTGTTTCATATGGTGAATGGGTAGTTTTTAAAAATTAGGAAACAGTGGATAATAAATTTGTTATAGATTTAAATGATGGTCGGTTGTCGGTTACATACCTGGAATCGTTAATATATGCAATTGAATCCAGTAAACCACATGGCAAAGCCGCGGATATAACTATAACATATTGGGATGGTTCGAACGTAAATAACTATGAAATAAAAATAACGGATGTTGACACTATGTTTGAACTAATTATGGATCACTTAATTAAATGTGAAGAATATGAATTATGTGATACGCTTTTAACTGTTAAAAATGATATAAAATAATATGAGTAATAAAATGATTGTATTCTCCGCGTCTTGGTGTGGGCCATGTAGAGTATATAAAGGAATATATGAACAATTTCTAGCAGCTAATGGAAATGTTCAAATCGAACGAATAGATATTGATTCAAATAAGAAATTAACCGAACAGTATAATGTTAGATCCGTACCATCTACTGTATTCTTGAGAAATGGAGTAGAAATTGGACAAATAAGCGGCGTGGTACAGCGCCGAGAACTGGAAAAAATCTTTAGTTAATAATACAATGGGAAGGACTTACAAAAAAGAAAAAAAAGAATCAAGTAACCGCCGCAAACCACACGTTGAATCGAACGTGAAATACAAAAATCAATTCATTAATGATAATATGACAAATACGTTATTGGATTTGGATGAATTATTGAAACTCGATCCATGGGAAACGGAAGAATCCGAGGATTTTGATGGAGATTCCATATGAAAACTTTAATAATCGCAGCTGTCGGGTGTTTAATGTATTGGATAATGGCTACTCCGTTCTTCGGGCACCCAGGAATACCTGAACCATATGCTCTAATTATCGCTGGAGTATTCATACTCAATCTGTTCGATGGCTGGAAGGATTAATGAAAAGAAGCGAACAGCGGTTACTTGGATGTTATGAAGCATCACATAAAAAATTATCGACAGTACTAAAATCAGTTTTTAAATTATGGCAAAGCGCGGTCGGCCGAAAGGTTCGAAGAATAAAAAAGCAATTGCTAAAGAGGAATCGGATAAATTCAAAATAAATCCGAATGCTAAAGTCTGGTATGAAATTTGGTATAAAGCCACATTTTACGGGTGGTCAAACCGAGACCAACAAGCTGGAATCATATCGTTACTACATAGTAACAGCGGCAATCTAAAGAAAGCAAAGAAGATGGATTACAATAATATGTATTTTCCTTTTCTTGAAATAATCAAACCAACGGGAACGAAAAAGAAACCCATCCACATTACTAGGACAATTTAAATAATAAATTACTGAAATGAAACAATACACAGATACACAGTTACAAGAAAACTACGAAAAGTTCATCGATGAACTAAAATCACATTTCACAGGCGTACGCCTGGAAAAACTCCTACATATGTATTCGGAGGATGAACTTGGGGTGGAATTAGCGATCGCTCCAGCAAGTGGTAAGTTACACTTTCACTCTGCATATAGAGGCGGATATATCGACCATGTTCTTAGAGTAGTTCAGAATTCATTAATGCTTAAAAAGTTATTCCTCCACGGTGGCGGAATATTAGAACATGACTTCGCAGATGAAGAATTAGTATTCGCGGCATTTCATCATGATTTAGGAAAGCTGGGTGATGGGAAGCATTCATATTATATACCTCAATCTGATAAATGGGCACAGGATAAGAAAAATGAATACTTTACAATCAATCCAAAGTTACAATTTATGGACGTTACAGACCGTGCCATATTGCTTCTCAATCGATATGGAGTTACGTTCACTCAGAATGAACAGCTCGGTATTATGTTGGCTGATGGGTTATTCAATGAACAACGCAAGAAATATTGGGTTTCTTATTCTCAAGATTTTCAATTAAAAACATCATTACCATATATTTTGCATTGGGCAGATTGGATGTCTTGCCGACAAGAACATACAGTATGGGATCAAATTAGTAATATCTAATTTTCACATATATAATATATACAATAAAGGGATGTCGTGTCCCTTTTTGTATTTGTATATATTTATAGCCACAAATTACAATGGTATAGTACAGATGTATAAAGAAAATATTCTTAATAAATTAGACAAAGCTCTTATGCAAGTGCATATGCTTGAACGTATTGAACAACGACACGTACAAGCAACTGCTCTGCAAGTGTCTGATACAATTAAACGGCTTCGGCAATCAGTAGAAGAAGCACGTCGGTTGATAGAATTATCTAAATAATTCAGAGCCCAAAATGCGATTAATGACATTCCTTACCGGCATCGCCGCGATATTAATCGCAGGTGTGGCGGCCTACTTCTCAGTAACAGGTCTTGGTCTCCTGTTTAGTGGAGCTACATTGCAAGTTATAATTATGGCAGCGGCATTAGAGTTCGGGAAACTCGTAGCCGCGGCATATCTCCATAACCATTGGAAAGCCACAAATAATGTTATGAAAACATATATGATAATTGGTGTCGTTGTGTTGATTAGTATTACATCGGCTGGTATATTTGGATTCCTTTCGAACGCGTATACACAGACTCAAATTAATGTCAATCAAGTGGATTCCAAAGTTGAGTTATTTGAAAGTCAAAAGGAACGTGTTCAGAATGATATTCCAAGATGGGAAAGCAGGATCCAAATTCTTTCTGATAATAGAACCAGACAAGAGGTAAGATATAATAGTTTGGTTGAAGGTGAAAATTGGACAAATGCTAGAACCACTACTAATCTTATTAATGAAGCCAACGTCGAAATTAACCAACTGAGTACACGCATCGATAATGCAAGAGTAACTGTCGATTCATTAGATCAATTAATTTATCAAACGAGAATGGAAAATGTTGATGTTGAACGTGAAATTGGAGGCTTTAGATTTATAGCCATAGCATTCGGGCAAGATACGGACACTATTGTAAAATGGTTCATCATGTTACTTATCTTCGTATTCGATCCATTTGCAGTGATTCTTGTTATAGCGTTTTTAAATTCATATGATGAGGATAAAAAAGTTAAACTGTTAAGGGATGTTTCTGGTGCCATCAAATTGAATAGATATAAAGTATATGGGGATGTTGCAGAAGAAGCCACAAATATATTGCCAGATTTGCCGACAAATAATGATGAAATAGATATAGATAAACATGACCAATTTGTTGAAGAAATAACGAATAGAATAGATTACGTTAAACATGATGGAACAAAAGGTGATATAGTTGGGTTAAAGATAAAAACGTCTGGCGGTAATTTAATATTAAAACCGAAATACAGAGAAGAATTAAAAAAGAACGGCATCTCATATGAAGAAATCAAAGAATAGATTAGTTACAGATTTGAAGAAATTAGCAATACCAGTTGCCGTTTCAGAATTCAAACCAAAAGAAGCAGAAGTTATTTCAGCGGCTCTATTTACAGAATTAAAGAATCACGGTGGTTTGGGATTATCCGCAAATCAGCTCGGAATAAACAAGCGCATCTGTGTGATAAATGTAAAAGAACCTTTCTACCTAGTCAACCCAAGAATCGTTGAAGCATCCGAAGAAAAATATTCATACATGGAAGCATGTCTATCGATACCTAGGTCGCTCAGGAAGCCAATCAAAACATTACGTAGATTATCCGTCACGGTAGAAGCCGACAACTTTGAAGGGCAATTGGACTTCGGTCCTGATGATGATTCGAATTGGGCTAACAATATTGAATCGTTTTGGTCTGATCTTGGATTTTTGGAATGTGTAGTGATACAACATGAAATAGATCATTTAGACGGTATTACAATTAAGAACAGACAATACGCGCAACCAGTTACATCATCGAAATTCGAACGCAATAAAAAATATATGTTTAAAAGCCCAGATGGTGAAATGGAATTTATAAAATATAAGAAAGGAGAATCGCTACTATCTACGGGATGGGAGGCGATGGTGTGATGACTGAAGCTATGACTGAAGCTTTGATTTTAGGATTTGATAAATCGATTGGAAAATCGGAAACGAAATATCACATTGCAATTTTAGACGCATTAGAATTGAATGTTAATTCGAATACGGTTGTATCTATTATAGATAAACCAGTCTTACTTTCAACGATACGAGTAGTAGTGAATATGGGAGATTGGCCATTGGCCATTTCTATGTGTGAAGGGTTTTTTAAGGATGATGTTACCATATTGGGTAGAGTTCATTTGATTAAACAAAAAGTGCTGGAGATATATGAACGACAAGAACAAATTAATTAAAGATAAAATTATTTATATTCGAAATTTTGAAAATATAGAAGATGAATCAACCGAAGTGTCCATGGCTGGTGAGCCAACTAGATTAGAGTTTGAAGTTTCAACTGATATGAATATTTGGGAATTTAAACAATTGATAAGGCGATTGGCATTTGCACTTGGATATGGGCCATCGTGTGTATTGGGCGCTTTTCCTATTACAAAGGAAGAGGATATGTCATTCGAACAACGGCTTGAAGAGATGAATGATATGGATGATGGATATGATTATACTGCATTTCGTGAAATATTTAAAACAAAAGAAATAGGAAGTGTGGATACTGGAATAACATTACATTCTGATTTTGAAAATATAATAGAAGCGGAAATAAAACGAATACTCGAATGGAATACGACGGGTTCAATGGACGACACCGAGACGAACGATGAAGTCGAATGATGATTTAAAAGAGAAAATTATTACATTATTCGACAATATGGCAGATATAAATCAATTATTTGAAACCATTGGTTCGTATTTAGATGCAATTGTATACTTATTGAATGAAAAAGAAATAATCACAGATACCGAATTACATTTAGTTCTTACTGAAATCGTGAAGCAAAACGAAAGACATAAGAAAAATATGAATGATTCATATACAGCGAATGTTTCATATATTTCTGGATTTATGAATCCTAAAATCGGAGAAGCTTAATGTTAGAAAAGGTAATTTATTTATTGCAACAAGCAATAGAAGAAGAAAATTGGGAAATTGTAAAATCAGTATTACAACTTATCCAAGATATTGAGGATGGGTATTTCGACAATGATAATACTAATCTCGATGATTAAATATAAAATGGGCTCGAAACGGTAATCGACAGATGGCCGTTGGGTGAGAGTGCAAGTTGTCTAGAAAAGACATAAACATCAAAAAACAAATAAATGCAGAAGAAATTTCTAATTTTACCTTCGAAGATGCTATGGCACTCGTGGGGACTCCAGTAGAAGAATTAGTGTAAACTAACGGAGTCTTAACCAGACTTCTACAACCATTCGAATTCCGAGTAGAATTAAAATGTTCGGTACGTTAAACAGCGCATAACGATAAATTCACTGTGGCTTTGTTAGTTGGGAAGAAACTAAATAAACTTGTGAATGACTTTTATCTGAACATCATACTGCACGAGGGTTCGAATCCCTCCGAGTCCACTACTTAAAACAAAAATAGTTATGACAACATTCTTATTAATATTATTTATACTTTCAACACTTGGGTTTATATATGTAACTTATATAACAATGTTAAAACTGGAAGCCGCGGAAGATTATATAGTAGAACGTGAAAGTGAATTATCAGAAACCATTGAAATTATGGAAGAAATCGATGCAAGCGGAGCATTTGAAGCGGAAGATGAAGTAGGGGTTGTTTTTAGACAACTTAAAGAAATGGTAACTGAATTAAGAAAAACATATGATCAATGAGCCATATTATACTAGTATAATAGAGAAAGAAATAATAAATAAATCAAGAGAACAAAAAGCAAAGGCATTATTGAAGGCTAGAAAGGGTAAAAAGAAAGTAAGTAAGAATATGTATTTTACGCTTGAAACAGAAAATGCTATTATTTTATACAATAAAGAAACAAATCAAATTGTAAAAAATAAAATATATAACACCTACATTCAATATCCACTTGCAAAATTAGTAGAAAACATTTTTAATAGATTTGGGTTTTCATATTTCGATTCCCATCCAGTTGATGTAATGGCAGGTTCAGTTTCGTTTATATTATTAAATCTTCATAAATTCAAAGAGGGCAAGGGAAAGGCTTTCTCGTATTTTAGCATCGTGTGTAAAAACTATTTAATCCAATTGAATAACAAAAATCACGAAAAATGGAAAAACCGAGAAACATTAATATCAGCGATGCCTGAAAATTGGGATATAGAGGGGGATTCCCATATACAGGAAAGACAGGCTGAATCGAATGAGTTTATTATAATGATGATGGATTTTTGGAACACCAACGTTAATTCAATTTTTCAGAAAAAGAGAGATATTGAAATAGCTCAAGCGGTATTGGAATTATTTAGAAAGAAAGATAATCTAGAATTATTTAATAAAAAAGCATTGTATTGTTATATACGAGAAATGACTGGGTGTAAAACTTCTCATATAACAAAGGTTATTAAAATGATGAAGGAAATCGTTCATCAATTGTTGATGGAATACACAGATACCGGCGACATAATCGAAACAAGAGAAAAATATAACAATATGTTTTGGAGTAAAAGAAATATAGAAGCTTAATCGTTCTATACATATATACATATTTAAAGGGATAGCGGTAATTCGTTATCCCTTTTTTGTTATCGTATATTTATAACATAGAACCAACACAGAGAAATAATATGGATTTAGATAAAAAAATATTCAGTGGTATCGCATTTAGTGATTTATTAAATGACATATATGTTAATACCCGGACTAAGAATAGAAAGATTGATTCAGCGATCGACCTGTTTACTGGTAAAATTAAAACAATCAATGATGCAGTCATTATTGCTCCCATTATAAGGGAATATATGGATACCGCCGTGAAAAATGACCAACTTCTTATCAAATTAACTGAAATAGTTCAGAAGTTTATGATCGCAGATAGTAAGACATCGGGCACCGGCGATTTGGATATAGCGGCTTGGGATCTAAGTGATGAGGAAAAGCAACAGTTAATTGAAGATATGGATAAGGCTTTGGATGAAGCAAAGATTACGTTAAATAAACCACTGCCAGGAGAGGATATATAATGAGTGGAATTGGTTGGTATGATTCCCGTACACGTAGCACAGGGAAAAATGTTAAAATAAAAACGGCAGCGAATACTGATTATGATATTATAAATAAATATAATCAGTTTGACACCGCAGTCGTTATACAAGTATTGAGAAATGAAAAAGATATCGGTACTAATTCAAAATCCGGAAATATAGCTTCTGATATTGGGGCTATTTTATGCAAACCAATAAATAAAAATTCAGCTGGGTATATAAAAGCATACCCATTGAATGTGAATATCATACAATACCCAGCCGAAGGTGAATATGTAAAGGTGGGCTCTCTTGGTGGCGATTCCGAAAAGGTATTTTATGAACTAATAACAACGTCAGGCCTTGTCAATTATAATGGAAACACTTCCCGCTTAGCACTCGAAACTAAGAATAATTCAAATATAACATTACGGGATGGAGAAACACTAGTATCTACATCATCTACATTTAAAATACGTAATCAAGTTAAGCTCAATCCGCTTTCATCTGATTTAATTTTGCAAAGTAGATTTGGCTCTAATATTAGAATGACTGATATGACTCCTAATTCAGATTCTAATATTTCACCTACTATGATCTTGTCTAATAATATAGCTCCTGGATTTAATACAAGCATAGAAGAAAATATAAATAACCAAGGCTCATATATAATTTTAACTTCGGGCCCGAGCCATTTTGAATTTTTCCCTACAGTGTATAGAGATTTTGTGAATTCAAATCAAATTCGAAAATCACCAACTGCATTTGAATCATCTACAACTTATAGAGAATACTCACACGTTAACAGAGCGAATGGCGGTTGGATTCAAGATAAGTTTGAAATTGGTACATACGCATTCAAGCCGGACTTCACAGGAGATCGTATTATACTATCATCCGATGAAATAATAAATCAATCAACATCGGGTGATTCATATTATTTATCAAATAAAAATATAGTAATGTTTTCAAACTACGCTACATCGATAGATGCGTTACGTGGAATGGATATTAATACAAACAAGGCAAGTTTTAGACTTAAATCAAATAATACGTATATCAATTCTCCTAACATATACTTGGGAATGGAAGAAGATAGATCACAGCCGGCTTTATTGGGCGAAAATTTATTAGTATTTTTGGAACTTATTATTGGAGCATTGAAAAAGTATTTGGACTTGAGTTCAATTTTCGATGGGGCTGTATATGATGCTCCAGGACAATCAGAATCAGCAGAAAATCTAAGAAATATGTTGAATGAATTATTAGTTACGGGAAGAATACCAGAAGATTTAAGACGAAACCTATTATCGGATAAGGTTTTCATAGGGTCTAACAGAGTGGATCCACAGATAGATTCACCGCCAACTCAAAAAACGGAGCAGTAAATGGGTCTTGGTAGCATTAGAAAATTAAGAGGAGTACTCAAAGGCGGGCTACGTCGAAAGATTGGTAAATTATTGGGAAAGGTGGACGGCCGATTAGGAAAAGTCCTTAAATTTATCTTCAAATTAAAAATAAGCCAAATAAATAGAATAGCTGGAAGCACATCCGTTGTGGCTGCTCAAGCGTCGGCAATCGGAGGCGCAATCGGTACGCTTTCTGGGCCAGTTGGATATGTAGCAGGTGGGCTTAGTTCAGTAGCAGGTTCGCTGGATGATGTGTCGGCGCAAGCGAATGGATTCTTGACTTCATTAGATGAAAAAATATTCAGAACAGGCCGGAAGTTATATAAGAGATGTTATAGGATCCTACGGCTTTGTACTAAGGTGCTGGGTACAATATCTAAATTTGCAAGGAAAATCAGAAAGATAATAAAAATAGTTAAATTTGCATTAAAAATAGCCAAATTTGTCATGCGAATCGTCGGCGTCGGGGCCGGGACAAAACTCATTACAAAGGCTTTGGAATTTTTGAAACAAATCGATGATGTTCTACTGATAGTCCAGCGCGCAACTGGACAATTCGCAGCAATTTGCAGAGACCTATCAGACCAACTTGAAGGGATGAAGGAAAAGTATGAAATAGCAGAGCAGGACTTATCAGGATTAGAATCCGATAATAGGGTTTGTATTAAAGATAGATTCTGGGTTGAATCAGTTGAAGATGAATTTTGCGATCCAGATTGGGATGATGAAATCGATGATACATCAAAAATTGATTCCGACCTTGCCATTCTTGATACTGAATTAGATAATATCGAACGTGAAATACAATTGTTATTAGATAGGAGAGCACCTCAAACTAAAAATGAATGCCTTAGGTTCTTAGCTGATTTGGATTGTGTTGATAGGTTAGATGCCATAGTGAATGGATTAGATAATATCAATAGTCCTGATCCTGGTGCTCAAGCTATTATAGATAGAGCCAAAGCGAATATAGATTCAGCCAAAACGAACATTGAAACCGCGGTAGGTGTGTTGGACTTTGAATCTGTAAACTTTCCGCCACACGATACTGCAAATGCACCCATAATTGAAACAATTAGTGGAACAAAGCAAGCGGCCGATTCTATCAAAGGATTAAAGAAAGCAAATCTTACCAATATATCCAAAGATGGGTTCGCAGGTGTTGAATATAATGATAATAAAATTCCTGAATATTTAAACTATAGAAAGGACATTGATGATCAAAATCTAACCAAGTTGACCGGCAGTGATTTTATTAGTAGATATAAAAAAGGCATAAGCCTTAGAGAAGCGATCGATGCAGGTGATGCTGGGCGGCATGTTCAAATTGAAGAAGCATCGAGACCTGAAATACTTATTATGGAAAATAAAGTATTAACTAATTTAACGTTAAGTGAATAACAATGAAAACTAAAAAAAACAAAACAATTGAACTATTGAATAGGTTCATAGATGAGCGTATCAAGGCAATTCTACCCGGATTGATAGAGGAAGGAGTTCGGATGCATATGAAGGCATTAACAGAATCTTCACACTCGGACTCATCGCTACTCAATGCACTTGGGTCTGCATTGGAAACCAGCAAAAAACCAATTAATGAAAATATTGAACAAGCGAATACTGCCCCAATGAAGCCGAGGAAGCAAATGAACTTCAATACTGGAAATTCTGCAATCGATTCCATATTGCGCGCGACTAGGGGGGGAATTCCTCAAGCTCCTGGTGCAACCATCAATGAATCATACAGAAATTTAATGGGAGTGGAAACGTTCACTTCCGATGATATGGGCAAATTCCCATCCGTCCAAAAGAAATCAATTGCAGAAACTACAGGGCATTCTGGAAGATCAATTGACGCCAATTCTGAAATGGGTAAGGTGCTTGACGCGGCTATGAATAGAGATTATTCAGAACTAGTTAAAAAATTCAAAAAATAATGGCTATCATCGTATCTCAGTCGTTGGCATCTTCTCACCCGCTTGATCATAATGCAAGCGCGGCGGTCGGTATTGATTTGCCAATAACCAGATCAAGTACAGGTTGGTTTGCTCAAACACATACAACGGCACATGCGATACGAAATAATCTTATTAATTTATTATTGACACATAAGGGTGAGAGGCCAATGAATCCTAGATTCGGATCCAATTTGCATAAAGTTGTATTTGAACAAAATGATGATTCTATTCAAGAGAAAATTGATGGGGCAGTTCGTACCGCTGTTGCGGAGTATTTACCATTTGTTGTTATTGATGCGGTTCAAACTGCTAGAGAAAACATAGATGTTAATATTTATAGGTTGAAGGTTTTAATAACATACCACATACCAAATGTGGTAGGGTATCAAGATTTAGCATTTTTGGTACAATCATAAGGAGATATAAATGGCATTAACATCAATAGATAGCAATCCGAATAGTAAAAAGGATGTGAAGTACCTCAATAAGGATTTCAGTCAATTTAGACAGAATTTAATAGATTTTGCTAAAACGTATTATCCGGACAGCTATAACGATTTCAATGAAGCTTCGCCTGGAATGATGCTAATTGAAATGTCGGCTTATATTGGCGATGTTCTTTCGTATTATCTTGATGATACGTTAAAAGAATCTCTTCTTGGATATGCGCAAGAAAGAAAATCAATATATAATTTAGCACAGTTTTTCGGATATAAAATAAACCCAATCACACCAGCTAGAACTAGATTAAGCATTTATCAACTCATCCCATCTATAGGGGCAGGTGCGACTATTCGTCCTGATTACACATATGCGCTTACAGTGAAGGCGGGAATGGAAGTACAATCAAAGACAGATCCTAATGTTAAATTCAGAACAGATATCCCGGTCGATTTCGGATACAGTAGTTCATTTGATGCGACTGAGGTTACGGTATACAGTAGAGATTCATCAAATGCTCCATCGTTCTATCTCATTAAAAAGCAAGTTGATGCGTTGGCTGGTACTGAAAGGTCAACTACATTTTCAATTGGTAGCCCAACCCCATATAAAACAATTTCCATTGAAAATAAAAGAGTAGTAGAAATAACATCAATTACGGATGATGGGAATAACAAATATTACGAGGTTCCATTTTTGGCTCAAGATTTTGTATATGTAGATTATCCAAATGTCGATAGGTACGATGAAAAGTTATCTCGTTTCAAAGATTCCGTACCGTTCCTACTTAGAATGTTAAAAACACCGAAGCGATTTGTTACTCGCTTAAGAGAAGATGGAAATATGGAAATTCAATTCGGGGCTGGAACTTCGGCATCGGATGATCAGATTCTAATTCCGACTCCGAAGAATATCGGACTGGGTACAAATGCTAAGGCTTTATCAAGTCCAATTGACCCACAGAATTTCTTTGCAACAAAAACATATGGACAGGCTCCTGGTAATACAACGTTGACTGTTAAGTATATTGAGGGTGGTGGATTATCATCAAACGTTCCAGTGGATGATTTAACCAAAATCAGAAAAATAGAATTTGAAGATTTCAACCAAGATGTTTCAACCGCGGTATCTTCAACTCTGAATGATTTAAAAGAAACAATATCAGTCACCAATACGGTGCCTGCCACAGGTGGAAGAAATGAAGAACCGCTAGATAATATTAGAAATGATGCATTGGCATGGTTCTCGTCTCAAGGCAGAGCGGTAACGAAACGAGATTATGAAATAAGAGCACTTTCGATGCCTCCTAGATTCGGTTCCATATCCAAAGTATTTGTGGTTCCAGATGGTGATTTGGATTTAACAGGACAAGTTGACCAGATATCAAATACAGGAAGAGAAAAGAATAATCCGTTTGCGGTTAATATGTACATATTGGGGTATGATAAGAATAAACACCTCACTACAATAAATCAAGCTATTAAGCAGAACATTAAAACATATTTAAGCGAATACAGGATGGTCACAGATGGAATTAATATGTTAGATGGATTTATAGTGAACATAGGAGTTGATTTTGCAATAACTACATTCAATTCTTTCAATAAGCAAGAAGTATTATTAAAGGCTATTAATAAATGTAAATCATTCTTTGAAATAGATAAGTGGACATTTAATCAACCCATTAATCTATCTGAACTTGAATTGGAAATAGCAACGGTTGAAGGTGTATCGTCTGTTCAAAATATAACGATTCGCAATCTAGTCGGCGGATTATACGCCGCATTTTCATATGATATTGATTCGGCAAGACGACACGTTACAACTTCGAATACTTCTTCGCAATTGGGAAAGATTATATATCCATCATTAGATCCATGTATATTCGAAGTAAAATATCCTAATAAAGACATTAGGGGGCGGGTAGTATAATGATTAAACTAATTGACATATTGAATGAAGAAGCGAAGAAAAACAGCATAGAGGATGTTTCGTTGGAAGCGGTAGTTGATCGAATGACACAACTTCGTAAATACGCACCATATCGTTTTAGTGGAACTTGGTTTATAGTACAAATAGGTGACCGAGTGTTTAAATCTTATAGATCGAAACAATCCGCGATAAAACACACGATTAATAATAAACTTTGGAAAGTAGTTGTATAATAAATTTAAAAGATATTGCCCTGAATGTAATAAGGAGATTAGTTACGCTAATCATCAAGGATATTATAGAGATGAAAACAAAAATTAAATGAATAAACGAGATTAACTGAATGCATCATTTTATCTATCCATCTGGCGACGCTACTATGTATAAGGTGCAAAATACACAAAATACAGGGCTAGATGAGATCATTGAAATTGAGAAGGCATATTATAATAATACGCTTCGTGAAATTGCACGTGGATTACTTAAATTTGATATTTCTTCAATATCATCATCTATAGCAGGTGGCACGATTTCAAAAAATCATAAATTTTATTTGAATCTAAAAATAGCCCAAGCACATCAAATTCCGCTGACTTATACACTGTATATATATCCGGTATCTCAAAGCTGGCAAAATGGAGTTGGTACTAAATTCGACGGCGTGACAACGACTGGTGTATCTTGGTTATATCGTGACTCCGGCGACGCCGCAACGAAGTGGGTCAGCGGGTCAACGCTTATAACAGGTTCATTGGGAGTTGGTACAACTGGCTCAATTGACGGTACAGGTGGAGGTGCGTGGTATACCGCATCGGTAGCCAGCCAATCATTTGATTATGAATCGGCTGATATTCGGATGGATGTTTCATCAATCGTACATCAATGGTTGAGCGGTTCAATTCCAAATGAAGGCATGATTGTAAAGCATAGCTTCGCAGTTGAAGAAGATTCACAGGATTATGGTACTCTAAAGTTTTATTCAAGGGATACTCATACAATATTTCCACCAACATTAGAAGTGGCTTGGGATGGTTCCACAATCACATCAGGTTCGCTTTCAGAGATTACTGATGAGGATAGAATAGTGAAGGTAAAGAATTTACGTAAAGATTACCGACAGGACTCTAAACCACGTTTTAGAGTGTTCGCTCGTTCATTATATCCAGCAAGAACATTTTCGGCTGGTAGTCCTTATAATACAAATAAATATCTACCGACAGCATCATACTATTCTATTGTGGATGCGGATACAGAATATACAATTGTTCCATTCAGCGACTACACTAAATTAAGTGTGGATGTAAGTGGGTCATTCTTTGATCAATGGTTGAGTGGATTTCAACCTGAAAGATTTTATAGAGTAGTAATTAAAGTAACCAAGAACGGATTAACTGATTACTATGACATAGACGATATATTTAAAGTGGTGCGATAATGAAACTAAAAGAGGCAATTAAATATCCCAAGGGATTTGAGCGGTTTTTAGATGCGGCTCGAAAAAGCCAAAATGGTAGAGAATTTATCGATAAGGTTAGAGATATAAAAGATGTCCCATCTGCAACATCGACGTGGTTTATGGGTAAATACGATAAGGGAAGGTGGGATATGTTTAAGGCATCTGATGATTTTGTTAAGGATGTGAAAAATGGAAAATATGATTAATAATGGCATCTCAACTTTCAAATAGAAACGATAGGATAGACCTTCAACCGGATAATGCTACATCTCGAGTGTACAACATTGATCCTAAGACTGGTTTGCCTCTTTCTGCTCAATATGAAATTAGAGACCAAGATGGAAATTTAGTATATACCGACGCGGATGGTAATGTCTTATTCAATGGATTGACAACATTTGGTGATTTGAAAGTTGAAAACGTCGAAGGGGCAAGGATATTTTCAAAAACAGCAACTCAATACAACTTAGAATACCTACTAAGGACTCTTGATTTTTCAATATCCGAACTAACAGGCGGAGTAATCAATACCATCAATTTTTTACCAGGAGGGAGTGATAATACCGATGTCGATGATATTGTATTTCATCCACATGATGGAACGGTGTTTGGTGGAAGTGGTGGAGGAACCAACGGTCCTGGTTCGACATCCGACCAAATCGGTGATTACACAAGTATCAATGATTTAATTGATCTGATAAATTCGCTCCGAGATAAAATTGATGATCTTGAAATTCAACTACGAGACTGTGACGCTTTAAAACAAGCAATTGATGATTTAAAGGCTGAATTAGATGAAGTCATATCTGATAATGAAGATTTGCTTGATTTGGTTGAAGCACTTCAAGATTGTAAGGAAAGGTTGGAACGAGTTGTTACTGCTAAAAATGATGAAATTATTAGGTTAGCTGATGAATTGGCTAGGGCATCTGTAGAAAATGCCAATCTAGAACAACGCATAACGGAATTGGAAAAAACAAATGTGGCGTTGATTAGACAAAATACAGAATTGGCAACAAGGCCGGCGATTCAAGTAGTTGAAGTTCCTGGTACTCAAACTATAAATGTGACACTTGAAGGTGGAGGCTCGACTGGTGGAGGTTCGAATGATGGAGGATCTGGTGGCGGTGGAACGGGCCTTGATGGAGATGGTAATCCATTAGTGGGAACCGGGCGATTTTCAGACGCATTCCGGAATGCCGCTGTATCCAGCTATCAACTATGGGTACGCTGGTCGACATTCATCGGTAGGGTAGATACGTTTGGAATATGGGATACACAATTGACATGGTGGCAGACAAGCCCATCGGATTGGCTGTCTCTGTATAAAATACGAGCAGGCGCTCTCGTATCATCATTAAGGTCAGAAGCGGATTTAATAACTACAGAACGGCTATTGCCTCTCGCCGGCGGACCTGAAAATGATCCAGTGTATACGACATACCTAGAATATCAAAGACAATTCCGTGAAAAAGCGGCGGAATTGGAAGCTCAAATAAATGCGGCATAATAAATGGCAATTAGAAGTTATAAAAATAACACAAATGATGTAGACTACCGGGGACAACGAGTATCGAATGAAGATCTAAGCTTCTTTGGAGATGGGCTGGAGAATGTGGAATTCACCGCTGATGGTAATAATGTAGTTGTTACAAAGATATATGATGGGTCTAATAATCTATTGAATATCAAATTTGAAAAAGCTACTCCGCCGACTGACCCAGCGACTGGTTATTTTTATCTCCGCCCGGATTTAGAAGTAAAGGAACTTGGGTATCAAGCAGGAACATTCAGAGTAGAATATAATTTCTGGAAATTCATGGCTGGATCTGATCAACTTCCCGGTGTTTTTATTAAAGATATTTCAACATCAAGAACGGAAGTCCGAATTCTACAAAATCCAAATCCAAATGCAGATGTGGATTTAACGCTGAAAACAGAATTTTTTAACTTCGCGAACCTGGTAATGGACTCGAAAGAATTCAATGTTTTGCTCGGTGATATATTTAATGATATAGATATTGGTGTAACTATAAATAAATTAGACTTGGGATTTTTAAATAAGCTCCAAACTGATTTTGGAATAAGTGACATTCAATTTGCCGACCTTTTGTCTAGAATTTTGATACATGCTAAAGAAACTATGTTATTAAAATTACTGGAAATTGGATTCGTTGGCTATAATGAATTTATTCGGATGTTCGATACTGTGATGAAAGAATCTATTGCTTTATATATGGTGGAAGGAGGGCCATCAACGACTGATGCAAATGGAAACACAATTGGATTTCCCTTGCCGCTGGATTATTCCGGAGCGGATAATTATGAATATATAAGCACCGCAGAGCGAACACAGGAAGAATTAGATGCTCAAAATGCCGCTACTCGGTATTAAATAAATGGAAAGTAAGTAATGGCTATAGAAAGAGAACTACCGGAAGGAAATGATTTAGACGGCGACGGTCAAGACACCGGGGGTGGATTCACACGCCCAACAACTGAATTTACTCCGCCGTCCATAAACGTATCATCAACTGGTCAAGTTACTGTAACTCCAGGATTTACGGAGCTGGTTGAAACTCAGACTGAAGATGTAGACGAAGAACGGGAAGACCAGGACACAGATGGAGCGACGGAGGGTAAGGGTGTATACGAACCTCCTGTAATTGCGAGGGTAATTGGAAATATACCATCTGTTTCCCTTTCATCTGCAAACGGAGGTACACCTGAAAAACGAATAAACTTACTATTAGGAAATCGTACTTCTTTTTCTGTCCGTGTTGATCGCTCATCATTAGTCGGTAACATAACAGTCCAAGCAATCAAAGCGGCAGGTGACGCCGATATTACAATAAGCGCTCCGTTTTTGTTCACAGAAACAAATGGTTCTGTAATTGCGTCGTATACCATCGAGTCTCGGGGGACGACAACTGGAAACTTTAGAATAGATGTAACGGCTCATACAGTTGGAGTAGATAATGAGCCGCTGAAATCTAGTATATTAAATATATATGGTAAAATTTCCCTCCAGGATTCTAACGCAGGAGGAGGCGGAGGAACGGGAACCGTTATACCATTGAGAAGTGTGGTTCAGATTTCAACCAATCAATTTGAATTGGCAGAAGAGGGATCTACTAGAATCAATGCGTTCCAAATAAATACCAATATTACAAACACATTGCCCGATTTTGAAATATTGAGCGTTAGTTTAGATATTATTGATCCACTATACAATCCACCAGAGTTTTTAGATAAGCGATTTTCAGCAACTAGAATTTCGAATTCGTTTTCATTCAACGTAACCGCTGAAGATTTCAGACATGGGCAAGATCCAATATCGGGAACATTGACTGTAACTGGGAAAACGAATACAGTTGAGGTGCAGACCATTACGGATGAATTCATATTCAGCCCAAAACGTAATATATTAAACCTAATTCAAACCAAGACCGCTGTAATTGATTTAGAAAATGGAACGCGTGGAAATATTGAATTATTTCAAATAAATTCACCAGATATAATTGTCGAATCGGTTGATGTAGATAGTGAATCGGATCAAGTAATATTCCATGATACATACCGGATTGATGATACCATCGGAGTAGTAGTCGATAATGTAACGGGCACTCGGCCAGTATCATTCATTGCTAGAATGGGAGTTCGGTATAATAATTCAGATGAAGTGTTTTATATATCAAACACAGGGACAATTACTACTACTCAAATTCCAGGGCCACATATATTTGAACCCGTAACGTTTTATGTTGAAATTAATAATTCGATAATCAATATAGACGAATCAAAGGGAGAAACTCAAACATCCAAGCTTATTGTAAGTCCGAAGAGTAATGTGGTAAGTGGTATTCAAGTTCTTCCAATTGCAGGTACACCTGGAATGTCTGTTATTCCTAGAGTGGACAGCGGAAAGGTTTATATAGATGTAGGGGTACAAAACTTCGATCTTGCAAAGGGAGGAACAACTATATCGGTTGAAGTTTTAGTTTCTCTAGTCGACGGATCAAATTCTACAACTAAAACAGTTACAGTACAAGTTCCAATATATGTAAAAGCAATAGTCGCCACACCTGCTCCTACTCAATTTGATGTTAGTTTTAACATAACACCAACAATAGCGCATACCATTTCCAATTTAGTTGAAGTACAGGAACTAGATTCTCAGGGAACTCCTGTCGATGTAATATTGATTTCAAATGGACAGCTCCGGCGCTCTTGGACACGTGGAACTAGAATACGGATCATTCCCATTGCATCTACTACGTTTGATAATAAAGTATTCAATATTCAATCGGTTGCGGGTATCAATGGCAACATCATGCCCAGCAGTGTCAATGGCAGATTTGTGTATGATTTTATCGTCGGACCAAACACCACGCAATATACCATAGATTATGAAGTAAACGCAATCGGGCCAAACGTTTCGGCAAACTTTAGCCCTGAAAATATAAACATACGGAATGGACAAATACCGCCTGCTTCTCCTGATATAAATATTACGTATTCAAATGCAACAAAAATTCAAATTGTTGGAATTGGATTTAATAATTCGGAAGCTTATGAATTTGATGTACAATATTCTACTAAAAATCAATACATAACAGAATATTTACCTTGGAATTTATTTGATAATTCATACGGCGCGTTCACAGTAAATGTCATAGCGTCGAATCGAGATGGATTAATATCACAAGCACCGGTGACTATTAATTTTATTGCAGTAACAGAACCGCCGCCAACTACCGGTAGACCAGAACGACCTGAAATTCCGGCAGCTGGTATAGTATATGGTCCGTACATAACGGACGTTCGCATAAGTCAACCTGCAATTGAAAACGGGCATACTCTCACAGTTGATTATGACATACGAAATGTTGGACAATTAATTCTATCAGACGGAACCGGGAATGATAGATTGGCTAATGTGCATGTGGGAGTTGTGACACCTGCAGGCAATTCGGTTATATTGAGTTCGAACATACCGACTCTTAAAACTCGAAAGATAAATATAACCTTACCGGAGGGATCATATACGGTATTTGCTGAAATAGAAAATAGGACATTCCCGATCGGGGCTAGAGATTCTATTGATACTAGATTGTTCGCTAATACAATTTTAAGCATATTACCACAAGCTACTCCGCCTCCTCCTCCTCCATTGACTATAGATGATATAATCAATGCACTTGTACCGGTTATTAATGATCAGCTTGGCATAGGAGATTCATTTACAAACGTAATCAATGATAGAAAAATACTTAGAAACTTATTAGTAAGTGAAGATTCCAGGCGTGAATACCTGATTACAAACTATATTAAAGATGTAGATTCATCTGTTATATTGAAATTATATGATCCGCTTGACCAATCAGAAGTAACTAAGGGGCGACATTATATTGCGTACGAATTGATAGATCCATTCATTACGAACGTTGAATTGAAAAATAATGTGACTACATCTAATTTCAGCCTTAGAGGGGCGAATTTCAATATAGATGATCAAACCGACTTGGGTATGCCAATTAGTAATATCAACTTGATTGATATTTCAAGCGCCGGTTCAACTGGGTTATTACGATATGACGAATTACTAAACTTTAAAACTGAAAATTCGCTATTAACAATATCAGACACCGACCTTGATGGATCTGGTTATATATTATCAGGAAGCATTACAACTGATATTTTAAATGATATAATTTCGGGTCGTTTAGTAACGGATGATGGGCTTGGTATAGATTTCACCAACTATGGCAACTTTGTATTCTATAGTTCAGCACTGGAACGGTTAGCAAATTTCAAATATAAACTTGGATTAATAGAATCAAAAACTACATCTCGTAATTTTATAAATTCATCGTCCGTATCAGCTTCAATTGCAGTTAGAGATGAAATTAACCAATATAATGTACAAATCAATGAAGTCACAACCACATTTGATGGTTATGAAAAATTCTTATATTTTGAAACAGGAAGTACCAGCTGGCCGAAGATTAATGGTAGATTAGAAGCGACCACTGCGTCTCTAGCAGTTAATTATTATGTAAGCCAATCCGGAGTATCTGAATTGTATGATGACGCCAATCAATACAATTTACATAAGGATTTGCCAGAACACATTCGCAGGGATCCATCCAATACAGACTTCCTATTGTTCATTTCTATGATAGGGCACCATTTTGACCTAATCAAAGTTCATATAGATGCGATTAATAGATTATTTGTAAGGTCACACGATCCAAACGTAGGTACTCCGACTAAACTTGTAAAGAAACTTCTTGAATCATTTGGTTGGCAGATACGAACGCGGGGAGCACAAGAAGATTTAGTAAATTATCTTCTTGGTAAAAAACGCAATGGTGATGCACTATCATCAACAAGTGCTAAGGCTAGAGAAGAAGAATTACATCGCAGATTTTTAAATAACCTTCCATATGTTTTAAAGGCAAAGGGTACTCGTGCTTCAATTAGAGCATTGTTTAATATGTATGGAATTCCTTCATCTATAATTAGATTGTATGAATTCGGAGGCCCCAAATTAACAACGGATGCTATCAGATATTACACATTTGATGATTCCACTCAGATTCTTAATATGAGCGGGTCGAATCAAGTACAGTTGGATATCATTGCTAGTGATTTAAATAGAAAACCTGATTCGTTTGAAATAACGTTCAGAACCGCCAACAAACCAGCTGGGCATGGTGACGCCACATCCGGATCGTATCAATTATTAACAGCGAAGGATTTGAGTAATTCATACGTTACACTTAACGTTGATTCTGTTCCTGGATCTGATTTCAATGGCAAACTTAGATTGGTTGTATCTGGATCCGCTGGCGTAACTCATGTGACATCATCCAAATTCCCTATATTTGATAATGATTTATATACAGTTGGATTGATACGTTCAAGAGCAGGAACTACAGATGTAATTGATATGTATGTGAAGAAATCCATATATGAATTATTCACACACGAAACATCAGCTTCAATATCAGTTGCGAGATCGATGTGGGAATCTTCATCTCTGATGCAAATTGGAAATGATTTTTATGGAAGCGTTAGCGAATTCAGAGCATGGAAACGTCCTCTAAGCGAAACTGCATATGATAGACATGTATTATATAATGAATCCACTAGCGGAGATCATTATACATCGTCTCTTAATGATTTATTGATTAGGATTCCGTTCGAACGGCCTCAGAATCTAAATACAAATACTATACTCACAAACTTCGCATTGACGGGTTCAAATGGTTATATGGTAGCGGCCGCTACCGCATCTAATTTTGCATCCATCACAGCTGATCCATATCAGTTTGAATACATAGACATTAATTCCGCTACCGAAATACCATCGATCGGATTCAGGGCAGATACGGATAAGATACGGTTTGAATCGCAATCTTTAATTGATACAGCCGCTCTGAGTGTATCAACTCGTATCACTAAAAAGCAATTTGATGATGCTCCTGTTGATTCTAATAAACTTGGAGTTTTCATATCACCAGTTGATGAAGTTAATCGTGATATTGTTAGAGCATTTGGTGGCCTTGATTTTATGAATGAAATCGGAGACCCTGCGGCTTACTATTCATCATCTTACTCATCCCTTGATACTATAAATGAACATTATTGGTCTCGCCATTCAGCCGGTATGAACATATATGATTATATTACACTTGCCAGACAGTTTGATAAAACGGTTTTTGATTACTTAGATGATGTAAAACCTGCGCGGGTGAAATTGGTAAAGGGATTATTGATAGAACCTCATATATTAGAAAGAAATAAGGTTCAACATAAACGACCTACAAAGGAAAATCTATTTTGGGACGGAACGATAGATGCGTCAATGACGGCATCGGTTCAAAGCGAATATCCAACATATGAATCAAATAACGTCGATTTGGCTACTGATTTTATATTAGTTGGAGACTTTCCAACGTATACCGACACAGTTGAAGTGGAATCCGACTTATTAGTTGCAACTGGAGAACAATTAAATTGGGATGGTATAATCGATGCGGTGATTCCTAGTACAAACATCACTGGAAGCTATCCAGTATACTCAGCCACCATTAGAGCAAACGTAACGCATTCAATTTCAGTTGATTATGAAGAAACATCTAAATTAACAGTGATAGGATTTGAAGAAAACTTCAAAATTCCCAAATCATTATCACCTACGTTTACAGGTGGAGGATATGGAGAACCACAATCGGCATTTGGCCTTTTTGCAAAAAACGGATACACTGATATAATTTTCATCAAAGAGGGTGTACGGAAACAACGAAGATTCAAAATTGAATTAATCAATCTCATAGTTTCTAGATCAGTAGATCAACTTATTAATGGTACTTTGCAGGGGCAAGCTGGTGAATATCATACGGTAGTTGTGGGCGATACATACACAGTATTGAACATTCTGCATGCAACGGCTTCATTTACAGCAAACTCAGAAAGAGTAGATGGATACTTACCATTCCATAGAATATACACCTCTGATTTGACGTTGGGTATGAGAAATTCATATTATAATGGGTCAAAAACAGGAGTGAATAGCTTTGTGGATGATACCAAAGCAGTTGAAATATTTATTTCGAAACCTGGTATATTAAAAGTGAATAAAAAAGGTGATTCTGAGGTTGAACCGATACTGCAGATCGAATAAAATAACCTATTTTAAACGTCGACTATATTTATATACATGAAACATTACGTATATAAATTAGAAGATTCAAATACAAAAGAATTTTACTTTGGAAGTAGGAGTTATAAAGGAAAGCCGGGAGATGATCCATATAAAGGATCTATGAAAACATGGATACCAAAAGATAAAGATTCTCTGATCAAGATAATATTAAGAGATGATTTTAGAACAAGAGATGAAGCTTTGAAATATGAACGATCTTTAATAAAAGAACATATTAATGATGGACTAAACAGAAATTATCATATACCAACCGAACGCCATTATAATTTTTATGTAAGCAACGATGTATCCGGAGAAAAGAATCCAATGTACGGCAAGAAACGAAGTGAAGAGTGGAAAAAGAAACAAAGCAAACGAATGGTGGAATTTTATAAAAAGCATCCAGATCGGACTAATAGGGGAAGTAAATGGAATATAGAATCAAAAAGAAAACAAAGTAGAACAAGAATAGAACGGAAATTAGCAGTCGGGAAAAATAATAATACTTGGATTGGGTATTGTAAAATTACTGATTTGGATGGAAATGAATATTCATATGAAACGACAACGGAAGCCGCTCTGGTACTTGGTGTTGATAGATCATATTTGGTGTTTATGTGTAAAACAAATTCAACGTATCGTAGAGGTAAATATAAAGGATGGATATTTGAAATTACACAAGAAAATTAAAAGTGGGTATACTTAATGTTGAATGATAAAACTAATTAACATATTGAGTGAAACGGAAAAATGGAAAACTTAGAAATGATGATATTTATAGATAATCAAAAATAATAGAAATTATTGATTGTGAACTTAAACGAATTAATTGGATTGACACATGGCATATTTAAATAATGATACAATTACAGTAGATGCGATCCTGACTAAAAAGGGAAGAGAACTTCTTTCATCTGGTCGTGGTCTTGGAATAACCCAATTCGCATTATCGGATGATGAAGTTGACTATTCATTATACGATACAGCGCATCCACTTGGGTCTGCATATTATGATAGTGCGATTAAAGCTCTTCCAGTAGTTGAAGCTACTCCAGATGAAACGCAATTGCTTAGATATAAGCTCGTAACATTACCAAAATCAACAACCCGTATTCCACAAGTAGACTCCGGTATTACATCTATTATTAGACAATACAATCAAGGCTCTACTCCAATTTCCCCATCTACTACAGGTGGAGGAAATACAAGATTGGGATATACTGCGATTCTACACAATAGAAGAGCAGGTGAAATTATTGGTACAGGACTGGAAGGAGTAACGGTAGGTTCTATTCCAATTTTCTTGGGTGACGTTGGATTAGCAACTGCTCAAGTAGTAAAGGGTAAATCATTTGAATTTATTCCAAATTCACAAGTAACCACAGACGTGACAACTAAAATAACATTGGTTGGTAATGAAACAGGCGGTACGACCGAAATTTCAGTTACAGTTACAGCACCAACCACATCGTAATAGAGGAATATAATGGCATTAGACACAACTGGAAACTTAGCGGCTAGGATTGCATCGTATATATCAAATCCAGGAGCATCTGGAATTGATACAAATGCACTCGTAAGTATTGTTAATGACTTTCTCCCCGCCGGTCAACGAGTTGGGAATGTTGATCAAGGAGTAACAACGGGGGTCTATAAGAAATTAGGACCCAATGATATTGTAACGGGTAAAAATGAAGTGGTGACTGTTGGTCTATGGACAAACAATACAGGAAGCCTAAACACATTCCACACCAAATCTGCACAGGATACTGGGAATAGCGGTCGCTATTATTTAGATGTTTATCAAGCGGCAACATCATCAACAACGTCCGAAGTTCAATTTTCATTGGCATATGGCAATGCGACTGGACTGGGTGCACCATCGCTTGCAAACTCTGATACTTCGGTTCTTTCAACTAAAGCAACGTATACACAATATCGTAATCTTCTTCTTGACCCAACCGATACTAGATTTACTGTTATAAGTGGATCTGCCGTAGGTACTGTGGATATTGATGATATATTCGTAATCAATATTAAACGAAGTAGGTACAAAGAAAAAGTAGATCCGGGAAATTGGGAACTTAAATTGAGCGGTTCTACTGGATTTACCCATTATATTGATGATTCCGGGCAAACAATATCAGATACCGTGGGGCGTGCAGGTAGGATATTTAATATAGTATCTGGTTCATTGAACCTAGGCTCAGCAGCCGCTTCCATTAGCGCCACAACTGCTTCTAATGGGCAAGGATTCGGATTGTTTTATCCGGATATTGGTATTTTCATTATTAATCCAGCGGCGCTTACAGCGTCAGTAGGAGCAGAAATTCTACCTAATAAATCATTAACAGCATATCAGTATAATCAACGATTATTATTCACTGCTATTTCTGGTGCGGCTGATTTCCAAGCTAGGTCAACTGAAAATGTTAGTTCTAATCATTATTTCATTCGTGTAAATAATCGTGAATTTAACTTCTCAAACAATCCAACGTTTACAACTGGAAGCATTGGAAAGTTCAAGCATACTACAATGGAAGGCGATCCAAAGACATATCCGACTACAGTTGGGTTGTATAATGACGCGAACGAAATTATAGCGGTAGCTAAACTAAGCCAAGCACAGAAGAAATCGTTTGATTCAGAAATGCTTATAAAAATAAAATTGGATTTTTGATACAATCTTCTTACTTAAACTAAAATTGGGACATATTGCAACCACCAGATAGAGATAAATTATGAAAGATAGAACACAAGAAATTAGAAACCTGATGGATCTTGTTAACGAGGGCATTACCATCGATGAAGGTTATGAATCAAACGAAGTCAAACAAGCCATCAAACAACACGAAAAGGGGCAGGGCAAGGGAGATGATACGCAATATAATATGAGATTGCAAATAACAGGAGACAATGGTGCTAAAACTAAATGGTTGAATGTTCTACCATCGACTGCCGTTAAAATAGCTGACCTGCTTGAAAAGGAAAAAAAGTATTAGAGATTAATTACTATGAAAGACCGAATTAATGAAATGCGACGTATTATGAATACCGTTGGCACACCATCAATCAGTAATAAACCAATGGGACTTCATACCACAGATGAAACTATGAATGAAGCCAAATATAGTTTTATAAAGCAAAAGGATTTTAATTCATTTGAAGCTGACATTGGTAAATTGGTTAAAAAGTATTGGGATTCTGGTTGTACCATTGATGATTTTATCGGATCGATCGAACGATATGTTTCAAAGCCATTCAATAAAACCTAGGATATAAATTATGAAAGACAGAATCAATGAAACACGGAAGTTGATGGATTTATTATCCGAAAAGAAATATCCGATCGAAAAGGCCGACCTGGATAATACTACACACTTGGGTAAGATTAGAGATGCTCTTGTGAAGGCTGGATTTAAGGGAACATACGATGATCCATATAGCACCTTTGATATATTAGCACATGGTGTATATTGTGAGATCGAAGTCGGTAATGAAAATGTATTTATAAAATTCCCCCCTTCTGCTCTTAGAACAAACGGCGCATCTCCTGATAAGTGGGCGAAAACTCTAAAGGATTTTATGAAATTCATAGGAAATTACAAATAAGCCGGCATAATTGAAGCTAAGGAGAAGTGCATCTTTCTACCAACTATAGAATGAAATAATTATGAAAGACAAAACAGCAGAAGTTAGAAAATTAATGAATATCGTTAATGAAGGAGTCGTTAATTTACATGAAGGGTCTACATCATATAGTGTCGATGAATATGTTCATGACCTGACGGATAAAGTAGAACGATTGCAATATGCCATTAACCGAAATGATTTTGTTGATGATGGCGATACTTTCACTGATAAGGGTGGACTGTGGGCGTCCTCGCGTGCGGTGTTGGAGGCATGCAAGGTTTTAGAAAAGAAAGCAATGAAAGAAAAACGCCCAGCTCTGGATATAATACGTATCTAATGTGGAACTACAATATTAAACCTTCTCATATTTATATGGGAAGGTTTTTATTTATATGACTGTATTATGATAAAGCGAATTAACCCACAAGATTTTTCAATTAGACCATTCAAAGCCTATAAGTTATGGGATTTGAATCAGGGATCCAATGGTATAAAAGTATTTCGTGGATCACAGGAAACGGGAAGTTCTTTCATAAGCGCTTCAGTTGTTAGAACAAACGGAGTGCCGAAGCGTTCTATATTTGATGGAATTAATCAAATGTATTATAAGAATAATACAAATTTCCATATAATAGGACAGAGGGGCATTTATGAAGAAAATATAAGAACAATTCATACTTTCTGTAACGTAATCAGTATACCGGGTATTTACATCGGGGAAGAAATAAAACCTACTACTATACGAATAACAGATGCGGTAACAGGAAGAGTCTATGTCGATGATGGTAAGGGTAACCTGGTTGATAATGCCACATCATCCATATCAATTGGGAATGTAATTTATCCACATGGACTTGTCATAGGAACTCACACTGGTTCATTGTATTCAGAATCATTTTCAGGAAACTTTGATCTTCAATTTAGATCGACAACTACCATATATGAAACTGAGATATTCATTGAAGTGAGCGAAGGCGAATTTAACGTATCTCAAAACCCAACGGCTTATATAACGGATACTGGAAGCCGATGGGATGGGTTCATTCGTAAAAAAGGATGGTACGATGTTCCTGGACAAGGAGAAATATTCTATGATTTAAATTATACATCATCGTTCAATCCAAGTTCATTTGGCGGATTCGCTGATTATGATTATTCATCTTCTATTGACCCAACTGGATCGTTCTTGGCACCATACATCACTACGATTGGATTGTATACTGATAATATGGATTTGGTGGCGGTAGCTAAGTTGGCTCAGCCCATTAAATCATTGCCCGATTGGCCAATAAACTTTATAATTCGGCTGGATATATAAATGTGGAAATATAAAAATAAGGTTATAAATGACATAATCGATATGCCGGAAGATGCAATTGGTTTTATTTATGAAGTAGAACACATCCCGACTGGAGCAAAGTATATCGGTAAGAAAGTTTTATTCTTTGAACGCAATGTGAAGATAGGGAAACGGGAAGTTGCGAAATTGAAAGAAGAAAGAAAAGCAAATGGCGTCGGCGGAAGGCCCGCATCTAAGAAAAAAGTAATTAAGGAATCCGATTGGAAGGAATATTACGGTAGTTCTGAGAAGATGAAAACTCTTGTTAATGGTGGTGAACCAGCTGATTTCGATCGGACTATATTACAATTTGTATCAACTAAAAAGTTATTAACTTACTATGAAGCCGAGTTGCTTTTTAGAAAGGATGTATTGAACGATGATACCTATATAAACGACAACATACTCACTAAATTCTATAGAAAAGATTTTAGTAATTAATAGAGCTGAATCCGTCCACCTTTTTAATTTCAATTAGATTATCAATGATATCTCGCATTACATCTAAATGGGATATTACCATAATAAAATCAAATTGACCTTTTAGATAATCGAATAACCAAGCCAAGTTATTAATATTATTGGAATCCAACGAACCCATTCCTTCATCAATCACAAGGAAATTAGAACGAGGCAGGTGGCATATATTCATAAGAGCAACTCGAATTGAAAGTCCAGATATAAATCTTTCCATTCCAGAGCACATTTCTAGCGGCCATTGATCATCTTCATATACTATCTTGCCGTTGATATTCTTTCCATCCATTTCCAATACCATTCCGAAATCAACAACTTGTTGCAGAATGTTATTCACTTCACCTTCAACGACTGGCAATGCCTTTGTAATAAGTTCATATGGGATACCATCTCGTTTAACTGCGGCAAGATAATACTCATATGTTTTATATGTGTTTTCAAGCGACAGTAATAAATTCAATTCAGTATTACACATATCCAAATTAGATTGAGTATTAGCAACGTCTCCATTGATACTCAATAGCTCTTTATTCATTTTATCAATATTAGATGAAACTGAGTCAAGTATAACATCAATTTCGGCAATTTCAACATTGAGTTTCTTATTTTGTTTGATGGATGCTTCAAGTTGATAGTATTCGGTTATAGACGCGATCGTTTCTTTAAGCTGCGTGGAGTATCTCTGTGTGTTACCCTTCCGTTCAGCAACACTCCTTTCCGCTTTAGCCAAATCAATTCGTACTCCTGATATATCAGCAAGTAGTCGAGTGTATGCCAACCAATCACCTTCAACCAATGGCTTGCTCTTGATTTTATTATTTAAATCAATCGATATTTTCAACAATTTATCAATTTCAGCCGCATTGTCTTTCAGTTCTCTTTTAATTATAATCGAACTGCTATCCAACTTATCGGCATTATCAACGCAGTATGTACAGTTAATGTCATATTCCAATTCTCCATATTCGTACAATTGTTCTGATTTTCTTTCTATTTCATTTTTAATTGTTTCAATTTCAACCATTAATTCGGCATCTCTGGTTTGCATGTCTGACCATACCTTATATTCTGCTCTTATATCGGCTTTTTCATATTTGCTTATATTATCTGATATTATTTTAAGCGATGCTTTCTTTTCTTTTATCTTTAATGTAAGATCAGTAATGTCCAACTCAATTGTTTTGATTTTATCGGATAGCATCACCTTTACGTTTTCAAGATGAACTATATCAGTAATTGCAGGATTTATTTTAATAATATCCTTAACCAATTTCAACTTAGTATTAGTTGCTCTTTTATGTTCTCTTTTAAGCACAGACAGTTCAGATTCTTTGCTCTTATATAGTTTAGTGTATTTACTTAAATTGGATTCAAGTAATACTAACTTCGTATCATATTCAACCGACTTCAGCTTTTTGATTTGTAAACTAACGTCTTTGATATTCTCAGATGCTATATTATACAATTTATCAAATATATCAATACCCATAAACTGAGCAAGTAAATCTTTTCGCTCTGATTGTGATTTATCTATGAATATTGCATTTTTGTCTTGTAGAGATAATGTGGTAAGTACGAAATCTTCATACGAGCCGATATACTGTCGAATCATATCATTCGTCCCACGTCGATGTTCTCCATTTAAACTTATTTCTTCACCATCAACTTCTTTCCAAAATGCAACATCGACCTTTACGTTTCCAGCCTTTTGAAGCTTGGCAGTTCTTATTATGAAATAATCAACACCGCCTATCTCAAGTTCAAGTTTACATTCAAATGCAAACTTTTTATTGTTCATAACATGAGATGCTTTGAATGCTCTACTGCACTTATCAAAAATACAAAATGATATGGAATCAAACAAGGAGCTTTTCCCCGATGCGTTGGGCGCGAACATTCCATATATTCCTTTCATGTCCGTAAAATCTATTGTATTCTTTTCTCCATATGAAAACATATTTGAAAATGCAAATTTCTTTGGTTTCCAGTTTACGTTTTTCGCTATAGTATTTTCATCCAATTGTGAATTTAAATCACGATTAATGGCATATATATCTTCTATAATATCAATATCAGCGTATAAGTGCCGAGTGAGATAATCCTTTATTAGAGCATTTTGATGTTCGATGTCGGTGACGTCGCCAAAGTTCAGCGCATTATTTCTATCACCTGAATTGATTCGAGACATGGTATCCATTCTAGTGACGGTAAACTCCTTCACCTTATAGCGTTTTCTAACAGTAGCCAATGCTCTTTTTAATAGAGCGGCTGGGGTGTTTGTAACCCGGATTCTAAGTCTTGGGTTTTTAGGCATATCACTTACAATTGGAACTACTCCATTATTGATTTCCAATGTATAGTATCCCCATTCGTTTTTGATATCAATAAATTGGCAATTAGATACTTCACCATTCATTGTAATATCCCATTCAACAAAACCATGCCCCGCCAGCGCTTCTCCATGATTCTGCTGGATTAGTGATCCAGCATAAACAATCATCATATCATCAGCGGTATCGACGATTTGTCTTTTATGTATATCGCCGCACATTACAATTTTACACCCGGCGAACGAATTTACAGTAATAGAATTATTCGTTACAGTATACCCAATGTCCGTTCTGGAAGAATGAATAGGTCCGTGAAACAATCCGATATTATAATCGGTTGAATTGGTCATATCAGGCCAGTTTTCCTTATCTTCAAAAATGCCATAATGTACAAAATTCACATTCGCTGTTTTGTAGATCCCTGAATTCTTGAGGTATATAATTCTGTCATTGTTTATGTTTTCTACAATTGGAGATAACACATCCATTCGATATGAATTATTAAGATTGGCATCGTGATTTCCTGGTATAACAAACGTTGGGCATAATTCAGCGCATCTATTGAAAAATTTGGATATCATACTTACTAACTCAGGGCTCATTTCAGTTTTAGCGTGTGCAATATCACCTGCAAGAAAAATGACAGAATTTGGAGTCTTACGTTTTTCTATTTCGACGTACAATGACTCGAATACTTCTCGGTATTCGGCATGCCGCTTCAAATTTCTCACGTGTATATCGGCGACGTGAAAGACCTTATCAATGTATTCAAGGCCGGTATTAATTTCATTAACCATATAGTTTTTCTCTAATCAATTCGGAAAATCCAAATTTGTCTGATTTTTCTGCTAGTGCATTGTAGGTTTCAAATCCAATCTCCGACGGATCTTTTCCCTCTAGGCTTATAAGTTTTACATTTACTCCCTCTTTCATATACCGATTCGCTATCCAAAGAGCTTCTTTTTTGGCATCGGTATCAAGGGCAATGGTTATATTTTTAACATTTTCCATCATTAATTTTTCATGCAATTTGATTGGTATGTTTTTACCCAATAGTGGTATGGCATTTCGCTTAATTGATATTGCATCGAAAACACCTTCGCATATCGTAATTTCTTCATGCCAGTTTATTTGTAAATCAAATCCTATAATGTTTTTTGAGATAGGAGGATTTTTATACTTAAACGTTTCATATGGGTAATATGACCTTGCAATGAAGTAGTTCAACATTTTATTCGATGAATATGACGGTATTATTATTCGTCCTCTATACATACCATCTGAACAAAACCCGATGTTATACTTAACAATATCTTCATATAAAATATTCCTACGTCTTAGATAGGCAGAAGCTAAATTATAATCTATATCCTTTGAAATGGAATGTAATGGGATGAATTCTCTCGGCAGGAGTATTAATGGTTCTTCATCTTCATCCAGAACAGATGAATCGTATTTAACATTTCCCAAGTACTTGGATAGGGTATCCAACATTGTCTTGGGTGCATTAAGCTTCTTAACAAGAAAATATAAACTTCGACCTTTCGCCGCACACGTCCAACAATTCCATTTCTGAGATGCAATATTTAACTGTAACTTAGGTTTGTGGTGGTGACACCATGGGCAATTAAACTTATATTCATTCTTAATTTGTGTCGCATGCCCCAGCACCGATTGGAGAATTTCCAATATCCTTGTTTCATTATAGTCGCTCATTTGCCGTCTACTAGCAGTAATCTTCCATCCGACGGCTTCCACGATCGGCATTGTTTTTTAATGAGATTTTCTACCAACTTTCCCATTTTATATCCATATTCATCACAATGCTCTTTCAGTAACGTATGTGTGTCGTCATCTATTTTTATATTTTTCATATCCATATTCAATCTATTTCATATAAATATACCGTTATGGTACTTTTATATTCGTTTTAGTACCATATTCATTTAATATTAACATTGTGGATATTTACTATTAAAGATATGAGATTCTAATATGTCAAAAATAAAACAACAAACGGAATTCCAAGGGCTCGGTGGATATGATGTATTAGTGAATGATACATTACAATCCTCGTTTTATTTCAACATAACAGAACTCGGAGACACATTAACAGGTGGAAAAAATGGGTTTCTGATAGCTGGATCTAAACATCTCAAACAAAATACAAATGTCAAAGTTGAAATACTTGATGGAGACGGTCAAGTTGTATATTCCGAAATAGCGGATGGTAGGCCAGAATATTACGAGGGAATATCAAAAGTAATATCAGCTTGGATTTATAATGATACCCCAATTGGTGTCGGCTCAATTTCCATATTGGGTGAACTTGAAACGTTTGTGGATTCCACTGGTACAGCTCGTGCCATACCGACGGAATGGGAAGGAATATATAATGTTAGATGGACTAAAAACATCCAAATAAATAGATTACTTCCAAATGAAACTCGAGTCAGATTTTTCAGAAAACCAACAATCGCAGTAACTGAAATAATTAGGACGATACGAGAGCGGGATACGTATTCAAACACTCAACAAGGAACATTGGACGGTATAGCTATCGATCCGGATGTGGGAAAGGATTGGTATCGTTTCAGAGGGAATACTGTATATCGATTGAAACTACAATCTGGTTCTTGGGATAGGATAATAGAAGATAATGGCAGCATTACTGTGACTGGGCTGAACCAGTCATATTCTACCACTGTAAAGAAAATATTAAATTCGTCTACTGTTTTAGCTACTACTCCATACTTCGTAACAAGTTCGAATTCTCCAACGTCGACCGCATATGAACAATCCATAACTAATATAGTAAGTGGAAGCTATACCGCATCATTTACATCTGAATCGTTTTCGGGGCCGAATATAGCATCATCATCTCTTGCTGATATTACGATTTCAAATTTAGAAACATTTGCCGGCGACGTTCATCGAATTAAGTTATTCAGAAAAATTATCGGTGGGGATGTAAATACCGACTATACAATAATACAAGATAGTATCATTGAAGCTAATGAACTATTAAGAGATAATAGTAAAACAGGCATTGATTCGAGAACCGGAGTATTTAATACATCATCGGATATTTCAAATTATTGGACAACATCATCTGTAAATTTATCTGCTAATATAAATAATTCCACACTATTCCAATCAGTACATCTTAGCGGCTCATTATATGGCTCAACTGGGCATGCATTTTATTCAAATAACCAAAATACATTTGTAGACGGTTCTGAATATCAGCTTAAGTTTTCTACAATTGGAAGTGGATCTGACGCCTATATGGACGTATATATGTCGGGTTCATCATTTAATAACTCATCTGGTTCGGTTGTATTTCCAGATGATGGTTATGGAAAATTAATAGGTTCCATTTCTACAGAAAAAACCCGCGTGTTTGTGGATTTTGAGGACAATTTTGTTCCTGACCAGGATGGCGCCGGCGTTGTAAATTTTGTGGTGAAAGGCGGGCAATTTTATATAGGAGATATTTCTCTTATAGAATTCTTTGAATCAAGTTTTAGTCCAAATGAATTTAATACAGTAATTGAAAATCCATCAATAATCACACAGCAAACCTATCAATTCAAAGCTGAATTCTTTGACATAAATTCAAATAAAATCCCGGTAGATATTATATCCGAAAAGGTGAAGTTTGTCGGTAATGCTTTATTAACGAGTGCTAGTATAGCATTGGATTTGGCTAATAAAATAGATATACAAGGAGCCGCGGCGGATATAACAACATATAGCGGTAGTATTGCCGCCGGATCGGTTGGGGGCTGGTCGGTAACATCCACAAATATATCAACTGGAACCCCAGTCGCCGATAATACATATACAGCCGCCGGCGCAATTACACTTGGTGCTGGTTACATTGGAGCTAATAAATTTAAAATAGCCGCTTCAGGCGCAGCTACCTTCAAAGGAACGCTATCTGCTCCTGATGGTAATTTGGGTGGCTGGACTGTAAATGCATTAACTCTTTCAACTGGAATCGCAGTAGCAGATAATACGTATACAGCCGCTGGCGCGATTACGCTTGGTGCTGGTTACATTGGGGCAAAGGAATTCAAGATAGCATCCGATGGCACAGCGACTTTTAAGGGAACGCTGTCTGCAGCCGGTGGAACATTCTCTGGTGACATATCCGCCGCAGGTGGAAACTTCACAGGTGGAATAGATGCGACATATATAAACGTCACATCCGGTTCAATAGGTGGATGGGTACTTGACGCAACGACACTAGTTGGTGGTTCAACCACTCTTAATTCAAATGGAACTATCACAACTAGCGCACTGTCGGCATCTGGCGCGAATTTAACATCCGCT
>Ga0105050_10001118_pt1 | contig 40732 bp, 41 predicted proteins | sample FRY01_FD_78088 | JGI IMG/M metagenome (GOLD analysis project Ga0105050, IMG submission 78088) | Freshwater microbial communities from Lake Fryxell liftoff mats and glacier meltwater in Antarctica - FRY-01 | ecosystem: Environmental > Aquatic > Freshwater > Ice > Glacier meltwater ...
CAATCTCGGTTTGATCGATCAAGCCGTCTTAAAAACGCTGGTTTTGTGAGTGCTGAAGCCCGCGAAGACGCTTCCAATGCTTTAAAGCTGCAACAGGCCTCTGTTGAGCTTGCTCAAGCCAAACTCGACAAAACCCGTGTGATCGCCCCCTTTGATGGTGTGATTGGTTTGCGTGCCGTGTCGGTGGGTGAATTCGTTACACCAGGGCAAAACATCGCACCGCTTGAAGCTGTGTCGATGTTAAAAGTCGACTTCCGCTTGCCTGAGCGCAATGTGGCAGATGTGAAAGTGGGCCAAACCTTAGAGCTCAATGTTGATGCCATGCCAGGCAGCGCGTTTGAGGGTGTGGTTTACGCCATCAGCCCGCTGGTTGAAGCGGGTGGCCGGTCAGTGCTGGTGCGCGCACGGGTGGATAACGCAGCGGGGAAGTTGCGTCCCGGCATGTTTGCACGGGTGCAGCTCATCACCAGCGAATCCATGGCTTTGGTGGTGCCAGAGTCGGCTTTGTCGCCTTCGGGTCAATCGCAATTCGTTTACCGGATTGTTGAAGGCGCAGCCGAACGGGTCTTGGTGCAGCTTGGAGAACGCCGGGGTGGTTTGGTTGAAATTGTGGCTGGCTTAGAGGCCGGTGACTTGGTGGTGTTTTCTGGGTTGCAACGCATGCGGCCCAATGTCGCCGTGACGGTTCGCGGCGAACCACAGTCGTCAGCAGAAGTAGCGGCCCAAGCCATAGACAGCGCTAATTCACTCAGGGTTAAACCACTATGATGCTGTCGGATCTGTGCGTCAAGCGCCCGGTGTTTGCGACCGTGATGTCGCTAGCGGTGGTGGCGATCGGTTTGATGTCCTTCGACCGTTTGACAGTGCGCGAGTATCCCAATATTGACGAACCTGTGGTGTCGGTAGACACGACCTACAAAGGTGCTTCGCCCGAGGTGATCGAGTCGCGCGTGACCAAGCCGCTTGAAGATCAGATCTCTGGCATTGAGGGTGTCAAGTTGATGACTTCGCGCAGCCGATCTGAGCGCAGCCAAATCAACATCACGTTTGACTTGACGCGCGATCCAGATGCCGCAGCCGCTGAGGTGCGTGACAAAGTCGCTCGAGCGCGGCGTGCCTTACCCGATGAAATTGATGAACCGGTGATTTCCAAAGTTGAAGCGGATTCTCGACCAGTGATGTTTTTGGCGGTGAAAGCCGGTGACATGTCGCCGATGGTAGTCACGGACTACATCGATCGGTACATCAAGTCTCGTTTGTCGGTTCTGCCCGGTGCGGCCGATGTGCGCGTCTATGGTGCGCGCACTCCTGCCATGCGAATCAACGTTGATCGCGATAAGTTGGCGGCTTATGGTTTGACGGTGCAAGAGGTGGAATCGGCTTTGCGCTCTCAGAACGTGGAAATTCCTGCTGGTCTTATTGAGTCTGCGGCACGCGAGTTTTCTGTGGTGTCTTCGACCGATTTGAGTACCGTTGGCCAGTTTGAGAATGTGGTGATTGCCAATGTTCAAGGTTATCCGGTGCGACTGATTGATGTCGCAAGCATCAATGTGTTGCCATTGGTCGAGCGTGCATCTGCCATCTACAACGGTACGCCATCGTTAAACATTGGTGTGATCAAACAAGCCACGGCAAACCCCCTGGATTTGTCCAAGGCGGTGCGCGCCGAGATTGCTTTGATCAACGAGACCTTGCCGCAAGGCATGGAAATTATTGCGTCATATGACACCTCGGTTTTTATTGAAAAGTCGATTGAGTCGGTCTATAAGACCATCGCCGAAGCCGTGGTGTTGGTGATTTTGGTGATCTTTTTCTTCTTGCGCAGTTTTCGGGCGAGCTTGATACCGATTGTGACGATTCCAGTCTCACTGATTGGTGCGTTTTCTTTGATGTATCTGTTCGGGTTCTCGATCAACACGTTGACCTTGCTGGCGATGGTCTTGGCTATTGGCTTGGTGGTTGATGACGCCATTGTGGTGTTAGAGAATGTCTATCGCTATATTGAGAAAGGGTATTCACCCGTTCAAGCGGCGATGAAGGGCACGCGTGAAATCGCCTTTGCGGTGATTGCGATGACGCTGACCTTGGTCACTGTTTATGCACCACTGGCTTTTGCCACTGGACGCACGGGTCGGTTGTTTACGGAGTTTGCATTAACGTTGGCTGGCGCTGTCTTGATTTCGGGCTTTGTGGCGTTGACCTTAACGCCCATGATGTGTTCGCGCATGCTCAAGCATGAAGAAAAGCATGGCAAGACCTACAACATGATTGAGGGTTGGCTCAACGCGTTATCAAACGGCTATCGACGCTCGTTGGGTGTGGCGCTTAACAACCGACTGTTGGTGGTGGTGGTGGGTTTGGCAGTGGCCTCGAGCAGTGGCTTTTTCTTCACCAATCTAAAAAGTGAGCTTTCGCCCACTGAGGACCGTGGCGTGGTGTTTGGGGTGATGTCTGGGCCAGAAGGCTCAACGCTGGGCCACACCATGGATAGTGCACGTCAAATTGAAACAATCTACCAAAAGATACCAGAGGCCGCTGCGCGGCAAATGATTGTGGGTTCGCCCACGGTTTCTGAGGGGTTTGCGATTCTACGGCTCAAGCCCTGGGATGAGCGTGAGCGTAGTCAGCAAGACATCGTGCGGTCTTTATTTCCTCAGTTTGCGGCATTAACAGGGGTTAGGGCATTCCCGACCAATCCACCGTCGTTTGGTTTAAGGGCGACCTCGCGCCCCATTGAGTTTGTGATCATGAGTCAGGCGTCTTACGTCGAACTCTATGACATGGTCGGCGAGTACATGGACGCGTTGCGTTCTTACCCGGGATTGGGTAATTTAGAAATGGATTTGCGCATGAACACGCCCGAGATTCGTGTTGAGGTCGATCGCGATAAATTGGCTGACTTGGGCGTTGATGTGGCAAATGTCGGCCGCACCATCGAAACCATGCTGGGCGGGCGACAAGTCACGCGCTTTAAGCAAGATGGCGAACAGTATGAGGTGGTGGTGCAAATGGCGCCGCGCGAGCGCGCCAACCCCAAGGACATTTCGGGCATCTACGTGCGTGGGCGCGATGGCAGCATGGTACAGCTCGATAACGTGGCAGCGATTGAAGAGTCGGTGGCGCCCCAATCCTTGAATCACTTCAACCGCTTGCGTGCTGTCAAGGTGCAGGCCAGCATTCTGCCCGGCTACACCATGGATGAGGTGCTTGAGCACATGTACAAAGTCGCCGAAGAAGTGCTGCCGAGCAATGTGCAGCTCGACCTAGACGGTCAGTCTCGTGAATACAAAGATGCCTCTATCGGTATTTATGTTGTCTTTGGCATGGCACTGGTTTTTATTTACTTGGTGTTGGCGGCTCAGTTTGAAAGCTGGCGTAACCCCTTGATCATCATGCTGACGGTACCGCTGGCAGTGACGGGCGCGTTGGCTGCGCTCTACCTCACTGGGGGGACTTTGTCGATTTACAGTCAGATTGGTTTGGTGACGTTGGTGGGATTAATCACCAAGCACGGGATTTTGATTGTTGAGTTTGCCACGCAGCTGCGCGAGAAGGGCGAGGCAATTCGTGAGTCGGTCATTGATGCCAGCGTCTTACGCTTGCGTCCGATTTTAATGACCACGGGTGCCATGGTTTTGGGGGCGGCACCGCTGGCTTTTGCCACTGGTGCGGGCGCTGAGTCACGTGAGCAAATCGGATGGGTGTTGGTTGGTGGCTTGTTGCTTGGTACCCTTTTGACGCTTTACGTGGTGCCTGTGGCTTACACCTTAATTGCCAGCCGAAAAGTGCGTGGGGTGATCGAGGAAGATGCCCATCAACACGGCAATCCAAGCGACAGCAGCCCAGAAAAGGGGCTCGCTCAGGCCGACAAGCCAAGTGAGACAGGAGAGCCTAATGCGCTGGGTCATACTTGACACAGAAACCACAGGCTTAGACCCTGATGATGGTCATCGGGTGATTGAGATCGGTGCGGTGGAGGTGATTAACCGAAGCATCACTGGTCGCGATTTTCATGTGTATCTGAATCCCGAGCGCGACAGCGATCCAGGGGCTTTGGATGTTCATGGGTTGACCACTGAGTTTCTATCAGACAAACCCAAATTCAATCACGTGGTGGTGGAATTTTTGGCGTTTATTAAAGACGCGGAATTGATCATTCACAATGCGCCGTTTGACTTGAGGTTTCTCAATTCGGAGTTGGCCAAGGTCGGTCACCCCAAAATCACGGAGATCTCAGGTCCCGTGACAGACTCTTTGCAGCACGCCAAGTCGCTCTACCCGGGTAAACGAAATTCACTGGATGCCCTGTGTGAGCGCTACCAGGTCAGTAACGCGCATCGCACGCTGCACGGCGCATTGCTCGATTCGCGTCTGTTGGCCGAAGTGTGGCTCGGCATGACCCGTGGCCAAGACAGCTTGGCCATTGAAGAGGTTTATTCTGCCAGTCAAAATACCCCTGCAGAAAAGAAGCAATTCTATGAACTGCCCTCAGTCGTGGCAAGCCCCGAAGAGCTCAAAGCCCACGAGGCCTACCTCGCCGCGCTTGATAAAACCTCAGGCGATCAAACCCTCTGGCGCCAACTCACTGCAAGAAGTGGGGCTTAGTCGGCGCCACTTTCTGTGATTTGATGTGTTGAAGATCGCGCGCTCCCTGACGTTTCCTACCAAAGGATCTCATCTTGGCACACCACCTCTCTCTCTTATTGGCCCGAATTTTGATGGCGCCAATCATGATGGTGTATGGCACACAAAAACTGCTCGACGTTAGCCAGTTTTTAATGAACCCTGCCACCAAACGCATGATGGAAGCCTTGGCCGGTGGTGCTAGCGCCCCGATCTGGTTTGCATACGCCAATGGCGCGTTTCAGTTGCTCGCAGGCCTATTCGTGCTGCTCGGGGTCAAAGCCCGATTGTCGGCTGGGTTGGTGGTTATTTGGCTGGTGCCAGTCACCTATTTTGGGCACCCCTTTTGGGCGGGTATTCGGCCTGACTTTAATGAAGCGCAGTTCTACAAAAATTTGGCCATTATTGCCGCTTATCTCTTGATCGCTGCCATGGGTGCTGGTCGATACTCAATAGACAACGCGTTAGCGCAACGAGTCAGGAAGTGAGCAGTGATGCACGCCAGCGTGCTCTTAAAGCAATTGCCATAGGAAGCCCGCGCGATGCCCACAAACTTGTGAGTGAGTGTCTGCTTGAGGCGGGCATCGTTGCCGCAAATCAAACACTGACTGATCACGCCCGCTATGCAATAAGCGATGAGGAGTCCTAAGCGTTTCAGGCATCTCGCAGGCAGCCTGTTAGCCCCAAGCCTAGGCTTCAGAAGCGTTCGTCTAAGCCGGGGTTGCTGGGTTGATTTCGCAGGCATACGAGCCTGTGCGTAAATGAGCCAGATCTGACACTGTCGAGTCTTTTGATTGCGTCATGTTTTGTCATGGTGCAACAACAAGGCATTGCCGATTCAGTGCGGGTAATGCTTGTGCCAGACGCGGCCGTATTTTGTGTTGCAAGATCTGTTTGGTGATTTGGGCGAGCCGGTTGGCTTGAGCCTCGTCGGGCCCTTTCTGACATAACAAGTAGAACGTGCGAAAGCCTTGTGTGTTTAACGGCAACTCGCTAATGGTGACTTTTTGTGCGTTGTGTAGGGATTGCAGCAGGCACAGTGGGGAGGTGATGGCCCAGCCGACGCCGCTGCTGACCAGGCTGAGTAAGGCGTCAGTGCCATCAAACTCAAAACGTCGTTCCAAATGGTGTCCTAAGTGGGCAAGAAAGCGATCAATTTGTGAGCCGATTACCGACCGTTGACTGTAACGAATGACTGGCAGTGACTGAGCATGTTCTGAGAGTGATTCGGTGTTCATTGACGCTGGCCAGCCTTGTGGTTCGGGGGATACGACAACCCAATTTTCTTGGCAAATCACTTGGGCGTGGATGTTTGGGTTATCAGCGCAGGGGTTGGTACAAATGGCAAAGTGCAGCTCATGGCGCATGAGTTGCTGCACGATTTCAGGGGTAATGCCTGAATGCATGATTACGTTGCCGCTTTGGCCAGCGAAGCTTTTGACGAGTTCTGATCCGACGGTTGCAGCGAATGAGTCCACGCAACCGATTCGCGTTTCTTCGCGCCGAGCTCGGCTGAGTTCGTGGCAGGCTGTCTGATAGGTTCTGGCAGCACTGATGAGCTGGCTCGCCAGCGGCAAATATCGATGACCAAAGTGCGTTAAGGCAAGTGGGCGTTGGGTGCGGTCAATGAGTGCTTGACCGACTTGCAATTCAAGGCGCTGCATCGCTTGGCTAACAGCACTGGTACTGACTTTCATTTGTTTGCCAGCGGATTGAAACGAACCGTTGTGATGAACGGCTTCAAACATCTGCAATAACCCGATGTCAGGTGGGTTGGGTCTGTGCTCTTTTTTTGAATTCATGGCTTCATCAAGCTTGGTTAAGCAATGCTAAATAGTAAGTTAATTTTTCTTAACTTAGGGGGTTTGCTTGTTTCGCTGGCTAATCTGTCAATTGTTCAACACAAACGCAAACGAATACTCAGGATCATGCAACCCCAATCATTCGACATTATTGTTATCGGTGCTGGCGTCATCGGTGCCTCGGTGGCTTTTCACTTGGCAGAGTTTGGCGCCAAAAGTGTGTTGGTGTTGGACCGAGATCAAGTTGGTTCAGGCACGGGTGCCCAGTCATCGGGTATTTTGCGCACGCACTATTCAGTCCCTGAAAACGTCCGCCTTGCCCACCAGTCGTGGGCAGCGTTTGCGGCTTATGCAGACTATGTTGACGACCCAGAGGCCAGCAGCGGTTTGGTTCAATGCGGGTACATGATTGCCGCACGCGGTGACGAACGGGTAAGCGCGCTTAGAGGCGCGATAGCGGCACAGCGCCAGATGGGCATTGCCGTTGAAGAAATCGACGCCGTCAGGGCCCATGGCCGATTACCAATTGCCGAGTTTCATGAGCATGAGTTAATTGGTTATGAGCCGCAAGCTGGTTATGCGGATGTTTACTTGGTCAACACGGGATTTGCGCGGGCAGCACGGCGTCGGGGCGTTAAGATTTTGGAGGGTGTTGGTGCGACAGGTATGATCAGCAATGGCTCGCGTGTAACGGGTGTGAAAACCGCACAAGGGGATTTTCATGCTGATTTGGTGATCAGCACTCAAAACATGTGGGCGTTGGAATTGGCGCAGTGGCTGCCTTATCAAGTGCCGCTCGTGCCTGAGCGCCACCAGGTGATTACGCTGCAGGCTGACGTTGATTACACGTCGCATATGCCTGTTTTTAAAGACTTGGCCTCAGAGGGTATGCTGTATTACCGATCTTACGGTGGCAAACAAATGTTGGTCAGTGAGGGCTTGGTCGGTGAGGCTTTGGCTACACCTGACAATAATCAAGGTGATGTCTCATTGGATAAAGTGATTGAAATAGGGGCCCAGGTCGCGCAACGTTTTCCAGCTTACGCTCAAGCGCAGTTGGCATCGTCTTGGACTGGTGTATACGATGTCACACCAGACTGGAATCCTGTCCTGGGTTCGCTCCCGGGCGTTGATGGGTTGCTGGTGGCATTTGGATTTTCTGGGCATGGATTTAAGCTCTCGCCGGCTATCGGTAAAGTCATGGCGCAGGCAGCCTTGGGTTTGACCACTGATGTCTCTTTGATACCCTACAGCATCGAACGTTTTTCAGAAGGCAAACTGTTGGTGGGGCAGTACGGTGCAGGTGCAGTGTCTTAATCGTTAGTCAAAATTTGTTTTTGTTGGGTACTATTAATCATCACAAAAAAGGAGATAACAATGAAACTATCCTGGAAAGCGCTCTCAGCAGTGGCTCTGGCGCTCACATTAACCACAGCTGGTGTGATGGCTCAGCAGCGTGTCTTTTTCGGTATCGCCACGGGTGGCACGGGTGGTACGTATTATCCACTGGGCGGTATGTTGGCGCAGCTGATTTCTAACAAAGCCACAGTCGATCGTAAGAAGGTTTCAGCAACAGCCGAGTCAGCAGGCGCTTCAGTGGCTAACGCAAAGTTGCTGGGCAACAATGAAATTGAGTCAGCGTTTGTGGCAGCAGACATTTTGGATGCGGCTTACAACGGTCGTGCTCAGTTTGACAAAGCACCGATTAGTAACCTGCGTGCGTTGGCCGCCTTGTACCCAGAGACCGTACAGCTGGTGACACGGGCCAATTCTGGCATCAACAGCATCAAAGACCTGAAGGGCAAGTCGATTTCCTCGGGCTCACCAGGCTCAGGGCAATATCAGTTGCTGACTGATTTGCTGCGGGTCAATGGACTGGAGCGCTCGGATGTGAAGGAAGATTCTTCTTCTTTTTCACAAGCGGTCGATAAGATCAAGGACGGTAACTTAGACGCCACTTTGATCACCGCTGGTGTGCCAACCGCGGCGGTGACAGATTTTGCCCAAGCACATGACCTTAAGATCGTGCCGCTGACAGGACCTGAACTTGACGTACTGCTTAAAGAGCAGCCTTACTACACGCGCGTGATGTTGCCTGCGAACACCTACAAAGGTCAGACGCAAGAAATTCCAACATTGGCCGTGTTGGCTGTTTGGGCAAGCAACTCGCAACTCAGCGATGGCATGGCCTACCAGGTGACAAAAGCGTTGTTTGAGAACCTGCCAATTATGGGTCAAGTCCATGTTCAAGGTAAAAACATCAAGCTTGATACCGCTATGTCAGTAGGTTCAACCCCGATTCACCCTGGTGCCTTGAAGTACTACAAGGAAAAGGGTGTGGCGAAGTAATCACCAGCAACACCAGCGTCATCATTTGACGCTGGTGGCAAGCGGGGCGAGTCTCTTTCTCGCCCCGCTTGTTGTGTCTGCTTGCAGTTTGGTACTGACTGAGCATCGCACGGATCGTGAGGTTTTGCGTTGGCCTGCAACCCAGCAACCGGTTCGGTTCGTGGTGTCGTTTGTGCACTCTGTTTTGCAAACGCCAGTGGCAGATAAATATGAGTTTCGTCACCACAATGGTCGCTGGCAATCCTACCTGATTGAGGAAACGTTCCAAGGGCAGGGTTACGGTTTGCCATACGGTGTGACCTCACCGGGTGAGATGTTTGAGAGAACACCAGACGGCTGGCGCCTAACGATGAATCGTTTGATCGATCCATTGGTACAGTTGCCGTTGCCGTCACAGAAAGTCAGGCTAACGATGGGAGCGACAACGATTCTGTTGGCAGACCTAAGCCGTCAATCAATGCGAATAGAACTACAAAATTGCTTGCTTGATACCGAGAATCGGAGAACACCAGTTGAACACAGCGGTTAAAAAAGGTGCGAAAGACGCAGTCGACCTATTAATCGAACAGTACGACCCTGAGTCGAATTTTAGGCGGTTGGCGGGTTTGGCCGCTATGTTTGTGACAATCGTATCAGTCAGCCTGTCTGGTTGGCATGTCTACACCGCTGGCTTTGGATTGCACAATGAGATTGCGCATCGAGCGATCCATTTATCTGTTGTGTTGGGTTTGTGCTTCTTGGTTTTTCCCAGACAAAAGCCGCTGGCTGGTCCCTGGGAATGGATTCTGCCCATAACGCTGGGCAGCTTCTACATTTTGTTTGGTTGGTGGCTGGTGCAAGCGCTTGGTGAAGACTTGCCAGAATCAACAGCGATAATTTTTATGGCTTTGCTGGTAGCAGTGGCCTTGCTGACACTGCCCATCAAAGCACTGGATGGTAGCCACACCAGTATTCCCATCCGAGACTGGTTTTTTGCTGCGATTTCTTCTGGGTTTTCGTTGTATTTGCTGGTTTATTTCGATGATATTTTTATTCAGCGCCCAGGCGACCATTCAAACCTAGACTACATGGTCGGTGTTTTTGCGATCGTGATGGTCGTCGAAGTGACGCGCCGCACGATGGGCATTTTTCTGCCACTTCTGGCGGTCGGTGTGGTGCTCTACGGCATATTTGGTCCTTATTTGCCTGGTGATCTGGCGCACCGTGGCTACAGCGTACCGCGTGTGATTGCTCACCTGTATAAGGGCACAGAGGGTATTTATGGCATTCCCGTGGGTGTGGTCGCCACCTTTGTGTTTCATTTTGTGCTTTTTGGCATCTTGGCTCAGCTCACTGGATTAGGCCAACTGTTTGTGAACTTGGCCACGATCGTTGCCGGTCGTTACTCGGGTGGCCCGGCCAAGGTGTCGGTGGTGTCTTCGGGTATGTTTGGCATGATCTCGGGCTCACCGATCGCCAACACGGTTACCACGGGAGTCATGACCATTCCGCTCATGAAGCGGGTGGGTTTTTCCCCACGGTTTGCTGGGGGTGTTGAGGCGTCAGCCTCTTGTGGTGGTCAGATCACACCGCCAATCATGGGTGCCGCATCGTTCATCATGGCTGAAACCTTGGGCATTCCTTATTCGCATTTGGTGTTGATCGCAATTATTCCAGCGGCAGCCCATTACATCGCTATTTTGTTGATGGTGCACTTAGAAGCCAAGCGACTCAAACTTGTGGGTATGGATACCTCGGAAATCCCGAGTGCTTGGAAAGTGCTGGCGAGCTCGTGGCATTTGTTCATCCCGTTGATCGTAATGGTGACTTTGCTGCTGATGCAGTACACACCGTTTTTAGCGGCTTTTTGGGGGATTATTTTGTGTGTGGTGTGCTCATGGATTCCCAAACTGCTAGGTCAGTATGGTCGCAACATGGCTGGCATGGCCATTGGCCCTCGGGCGTTGCTCGTGGGCATGGAGATGGGTGCCAAATCAGCTTTGGGTATTGGTGCGGCCTGCGCCTGTGTGGGTTTTGTGCTGGGTATTTTGACATTAACAGGCATGGGTTTTAAGTTCTCTTCCTTTATTCTGGATGTTTCTGAAACAGTGGCTTTGGTGGTTAAGTCAGTGGATGTGTGGAACTGGATTGAGTTGAGCCAAATGACTATTTTCTTTGGTCTGTTATTTACCGCCATTGCGTGCATCATCATGGGTGCGGGTGTGCCAACCACCCCGACTTACATTATTTTGGCGTCTATCGTTGCCCCAACCTTGTCACAACTTGATGTGCCACAGCTGGCCACACACATGTTTGTGTTCTATTTTGGGGTGTTGGCCGATGTCACACCACCGGTGGCCTTGGCGGCTTTTGCGGCGGCCGGGATTGCCCGATCTGAACCCATGCGAACAGGCATGACAGCGTTTCGATTGTCGATGGGTAAGGCAGTGATGCCTTTCGCCTTTGTGTATTCGCCAGTCCTGCTATTGATCAACTTTAATTGGCCTGATTTTCTACACGCGATGATTTCAACACTGGTGGCGCTGATCGGGTTGAGTGTGGCCTATGCGGGATATTTTGGTAAGCAGATTGGTTGGACTGCTTTCGTAGCGCTGAATCTGTTTAGTATTTCGTTGGTGTTTGGCAACCCGATCGTGACGATGATTTCAGTGCCAGCTGTTTTATTGATTCTTTATTGGCACTGGCGCGAGGGTCGTTCGAATCTGCAACTGGCCTAGACGGTGATTGACCCTGGGATGGTTTTCTTGGGATTTGTCGCTAGGTACCTTGCCACAGTCCATGCATCGTTTTGACCGCTAGGGCGGTCACACGAGGCATGTCGGTGGTTTTGATTTCGCCCGCAACATACACGCTCTTGGGTTTGTTCGATGGGGTTGAAAAAACCAGCGCGTCAATAAAGCTTTCTTCGGTCAGCCCTGCCAGTGGATTGGCCTGGGGGTCGAGCTCAAAAAAGTCAGCCCGTTCTCCGACCTTGATTCCCCCCAGGGGTAGGCCAGCAGCGGAACTTGAACCGCGCAAAGCCATTTCAAAGAGTGCTTGACCTGTTGGCCGATACCCTGTTGCCTCACGCGAGGCGACGTTACGAACCTGTTGGGTTAAGCGTAGGCTGTATTCAAGCGATCGCAACTCGGCACTCCAGTCTCGATTGGTGTGACTGTCGGTGCCAATGCTGCAATGTAGCTTTGTGTCGATGGCTGTGATCAGATCAAAAATCCCATCACCGAGGTTGGCCTCTGTGATGGGACAGATGACGACGGCGGCTTGAGCCTGGGCCGCCTGCTCGAGTTCAGTTGAGATCGTGTGGGTGGCGTGAACCAAGTTCCAGCGGTGATCTAGGCCGATGTGTTCGCAAAGCCATTCGATGGGTCTCAGGCCGGTGTGCGCAACACAATCTTCGACTTCTTTTTGTTGTTCCGACACGTGAATGTGGATCGGGTGCTGACCAGAGGCCTCTACCAACGCTTCTAGTTCGGCTTGGGCCACAGCGCGTAGAGAGTGGATGGCCACGCCTGCGTGTAGCAAGTGAGGTCGTTTTTCTTGAGCAGCGAAGTGTTGAATTTGATCGCGGATGGCCAGGATACTTTCATGCGTGCCTGCAAATCGACGCTGATCGGCTTGTAATCCTTGTCGATCAAAACCGCGGTGCTGATAGAGCGTTGGCAATAGTGTTAAGCCAATGCCTACTTGCTGTGCTGCACGCACAAGCGCCCATGACATCTCAGCGCCATCGGCATAAGGGTTGCCTTTGGGGTCGCAGTGAATGTAGTGAAATTCGCAAAGATGGGTGTAGCCTTGGCTAAGAAGCTCGGCATAGAGCCATGTGGCAACCGTTTCGAGCTGGGCTGGGGAAATATTCAGGGCTACTTGATACATTGCTTGGCGCCAGCGCCAAAAGTTATCTCCTGCTTGAGAGCCTTGCTCAGACAACCCAGCCATGGCTCGCTGAAAGGCATGGCTGTGGGCATTGGTCAAGCCAGGCAAAACCACGCCCACGCGAGTATCACCTGGTTGGCAGGTCTGGTTCGCCGCAATGGCTGTCCAGAGGCCGTTTTTACCGGCTGTCAGTCGAACGTCGCGTGACCATTGACCATTGACCCAGGCCGATTGTGCAAAAAAATTCATGTTGAATCAGTGTCCTTTTGTTAATCACTTGGCCACAGGCGCCATGCGCGTGGCGCTAACCCATATCGATTGGCCGTCAAGGCCACTGATCTCTAGCGCTTTGGGTGTGACACACCAAAAGAGTTCGTGAGGCTGCAAGGCAATCTGCGCTGTGCCAATCAGGCTTTTACTTGGGGTTAGGCCAAATACTGCAATCAATCCAGCCGCTGCACGTATCGGTTGGGTTCGGTCTTTAAAACGCCCCACGGTTGTTTCAAGCGTTGGCGTGACCATGATGTTAAAAGCACTCACGGGTTGGTCTAAAAGGTGGGCATGACAAGCATCATTACCGTTAAACATCAGGGGCTCAGACCCAGGCTCAGCAGTCAGGGTCTGGTCGTTGAAAGAAAGGGTAACGCCTGCGCCGTCAAGTATCGTGAACCAGCGAGTGACACCGGAGAACTCAGAAAACGCGCCATCTTCAGTGATGGTGGCCACAGACAGGCGAAGTTGCCAATCATTTGGTGAGGGCCATGTCAACAACGTTTGCGTGAGTCCACCCCCATTTTTCCAGGCAACGGCGTTGATAGCATCGCGTTTGATAATGGTCACAGGCGTCTGATCAGGGTTTTGCCAAGGCGTTGAGCGCCGCTGTTACCATGCCTTGAACGATGGGTTTTGATTGGTTGGCTCGGTCCGTCCGATAGCCAAAAGGATGGTCTTCATCCATGTAGGTGGACTGGCACATTTCAAGCTGTACGGTGTGGATACCGCGGGCGGGATCACCGAACTGGCGGGTGATATAGCCACCCTTAAATCGGTCGTTAGCGACCCAAGTCAATGGGCAGTCGGTCAAGCTGGTTTCAATGGCTTGCAGTATTTCAGGTGCCGCGCTAAGGCCGCCATTGGTGCCAATATTCAAGTCTGATAAGCGTCCCGGAAATAAGCGGGGCAACACAGACGCAATGGAGTGTGCTTCCCAAACCAGGACTTTGCCGTAGCGCGCTCTGATGCGCTCGATTTCTTCAGTCAGCTTGTCGTGGTAGGGCTGCCAGTAGCGGGTCAAACGATCAGAGCGTTCAGTGGCGTCGAGTTCTTTGACGGTGTCGTAGATGTTTTCACCGCGGAATGTCAGCTGCGGAAACAAGCCTGTCTTGGTTTGGCCCGGGTAGAGCGACTCATCGTTTGGGGGGCGATTTAGGTCAACCACGTAGCGCGAGTAACGCGCCATCAACACATTGGCGTTCAGCGACCGCCCGAAGTCATAGAGCTGATCAAGGTGCCAATCAGTATCAGCCAGATCTCGTCCCACAGGCGTCATTTTTGCCCACAGATCGGGCGGTACGTCGCGCCCCATGTGAGGGATAGAAATGAGCAAAGGCGAGTCGTTTGATTCAAAAAAATAAGCGTCTGACATGACAAGATGGCCTGTAGAAAACGGTGAGTGATGCAGTCTGGAACCAGAATAATCCCTTTGATTCTAAACCAGTGACTGCCTGGTTCAAGCAGGAACCCCCCGCTTTTAAGCATCAGCAACGTATTTCAATGAACTGAGTTGTTGTCAGTCGGCTCAAAAATGGTGATGCGAATAGCGACGCATAAGAAAAAAATTAATCAAGCTCAGGTCACATTATTGGTGTATGGTCAGGTTGCTTTATCCTCGTAAAGAACTTACTTATAAGGAGAAATACAGTGAAAGGTTTCCTTCAAGTTGCATTGCTAGTGTTGACCACGTCGGTTATGCCGCTAGCCAACGCTCAGCCCAATATGGTTGGTGTCTGGGTTCAAGAGGGAGATGCCGCTGGCGCACGCGCTGGCATTAGTAACTCGGGCCATCACTCGGCGAATGCCCCAACCCCCCCGAAATACACTCACCAACCCAAGAAGCAATGGCGTCTAGAGGTGACCGAGCAAGAGGGTCGTGCCTTACATGCCAAATGGTGTAGTGAGAACAAATGTGAGTCAGCCGTGGGTGCCTTCCGGGGCAATGGCGACCTATTGCTTGTCGATGAGGATGGCTTGTTTATTGGTTCTGTTGAAGCAGGTCAATTAGAGCTCTGTTATTTGGAAACGGGCAAAAGCTATCAGATTGTCTCTTGTATGGACTTCAAAAAGCAGTAGCAGTCGCCACAATAATGAGGCAGGGCTCGGTATGCGCTGAGCCTTGGCTTATCGTCTACCACTCGGTGTATACTTCGATCCTTGGTTTAAACGCCAATCCTGACGCTAGCCGTCAGGGCGGTTAGCTCAGTGGTAGAGCACTGCCTTCACACGGCAGGGGTCACAAGTTCGAACCTTGTACCGCCCACCAAAACTTCATATATAAATCAAACGGCACTATCCACTTAGGCTCTACAGAATCGGCCTTCGGTCCGACATTTTCTCTCGCTTGCAGTCGAGCAAGTTTACAGTCTGGTGTTCTACAAAATACACACCATTATTTGGCCTGCGAGCATACACTTACGGCACGAAAACCTGAATTTATTTCCCATATCCTTTATTTGGCTGTCAAAGGAGGGACCGGTAAATATCTCGATGCTTTTGGTGCAGTCACAACAAAGAAGCGCGAAGACAACATATTTGAGCATAAACTGCGCATGTACAAACCCCTCCTACCCCAGCGAGACTTGCTTAGCGATACGGGGCATTTAACCAAAGAGCAAACAGGGCGGCGCTATTTTGCTGCGGCTAAAGAAATGGGTGTCGCTTAAACTCCAACAGATTTTGTCTTAACGACAGGGCCAATCTTAAAATGCTGTCCGAACAAGCAGGGTCTGGTTTACCACTCCTAAGAGACCCATGGATTACTTTTTATCTAAGGATTTTGATATGAAAAAATTATTGGTTTGCTTGGTCGGTTTGATTTCTTGTTCATTTGGAACATCTGTCCTAGCCGATAAATCGTCGTCTGTATCGTTAGTTCCCCAATCAGCATTTTTTATCGGTTTTGGTGGCAGTGCAAACTCAACAAGTTTTGATAACCAAAGCACGTGGGGCAAGGGTACAAGCTATTCCCCCCCCTACACTCCGCCCATTGGTGCGCCCAAAGATTCTATTACTGGTTCAGCTCAAGGCGGAACCGATGTGCAGATGCCATCACAAAACAATTTCTCACCATCAATTCACGCTGGTTACTTTAAACATTTTCCACAAAGCAACTGGTTATGGGGAGCAAGGTTTTCCTACAACAATTTACAGGCTACTTCGACCGTTAATAATCAGTTGATTCCTCAGTCAGGTGGCTATACACAGGGTGGTGTTTATACCGCTTTCAATGGTAATTATTTAGTGAGGTCTTACCAACAAAGCATTGAGCAGCAATTTTCATTGATGCCTTTTCTTGGTCATTCATTTAAAAGCAGCTATGTTTATGTGGGGGCTGGACCGACCTATTCGCAAATAAAAACGTCGCTAAACAGCATGACAGGTTTTGCCAACTTTGTTGGTATACCGACCGCTGTGACAGGGCTGGGTAATACGAGTAGTTATGCTGTTAAGCAGTGGGTCTGGGGTGCTGCAGCCATGGTTGGTGGCACATATTTTTTAGATAAAGACTGGTCGGTTGATTTAAATTACACGATTTCAAAAACAAGTAACCACACTACCAATTGGGGTGGGCCTTGGTCTTTTGGTGGTGATGCAATTGATGGGCCCAGAACAGGTACCAATGAAGGAACCTCATCAGGAAGTATTGTTAATCAATCGGTGACGCTTAGTTTAAATTTTGTTTTCTAACATTTTGTCCTTTTGCTGATCGACTGACGGCGCTTCCGGTGTGTTGACCATAAAGTTTATGCAGCATTCCTCGTGAGATGCATTCACTGACGATTTCAGGAACAACAATCTGCGAGCTAGCTCAAGATGTTTATATCAACCTCAAATACAAAGTTGCGCTTGAACTCATCATTAATGAGAGCGTGAAACCATTCCAACCAATGTGAGGTGTCACGATCAAGTTTAATAATTGATATGTAATAGGATCAAACACCCACAGACTATGGTCGAATCCGCCCCGGGCCACCAAGAATCAAAATAATGCCCTGCTTTATGCGGGGCATTTTCTTTAGTGCTCGTCCAAGCAGCTGTCCATTGGCTCAAGCGTTGCAACGGACAAGCGCACCACAACACTTGGGCTCTACCGGCGTTATCGGCGGTCAAGATAGCCGACATAGGCGCTGGGCCCCGTGTCAAGGGCTGCGCCAGTCTTCATCGACGATCAGTCGAGCAGTAAAACGCCGGGTATTGCTGAATAGATTTCGCATCTTTTCCGTCCAAGGCGTCTTTCGCGCTTCCAGCCCTTGGGGACTGGTAAACGCATCGCGATCCGCTAGATCGTACGCTGTGAAGTAGCGAGGGTGCGCATCGCAAGCGACGTAGCGACGTGCTCGAACCACCCCTGGAACGCCTACCAGTCGCGGCAAATGCTCCTGGTCATACCAGTCGGTGTACTCGCAAGCGACATCGTCTGGAACGTCGGTATGGACAACGTATAACCAACGCGTTTCGTCCTGGGTGTGCCCCCCATTACTGACATCCCGTTGGAGTTTAAACGCCATGCCTTCGATATTCAGGGCGTTTTCCGTCCATCCTAACGAGTCGGGCACATCGACATGTTTCTGCGATTCATAACAAGCCAGCCAAGCAAGCGTTTCTCCCTCAATTTCAAACAGTCGAGCTCGCTCCATCCCAGGCGACCTCTGCATGCTGGGCTGCAGATTTCCTTGCGTGGTGAAGCGGTGGGTGAGGAGGTGGGTTGCCCGCCCAGCGCCTTGCTCAGCCATTTGCGCCTTCCAGCGGTACACCTTTGATCATCAAACGATACAAGTAGCGTTCTTCGTTCATGTCGTAGTCACCGTTCGCTTTGTGCATCAAGCTGCGGTTATCCCACATGACAAAGTCGCCATCTTTCCAGACATGACGGTATTGATATTGCGCCTGTGTGGCGTGTTCGAGCAATTGGTCGAGCAAGGGCAAGGCCTCTTTATCGTCCATGCCAAGAATTCCCTCTATGCGAATGGGATTGATATATAAAGCCAGATGGCCGCTATTTGGGTGGCGTAGAACCAATGGCTGCAATACCGCTTCGGGCACCGATGCGCGACGCCCTTCTGCGAGTTGAGGCAGCTGTCGAACGCTGTGGCTGCTCTGGTAGACGTGGATGGCGCGTCGCCCTAGAATGCGTGCCTTGATTTCATCTGGCAGGTCTTGATAGGCTCGGACCATATCGACAAATTGGGTATCACCACCCACCGAAGGGATTTTTACCGCGCTAAGAAAGGTCGCCATGGGTGGCGCAGCAGCATTGGAATGATCGGTGTGATAACCCTCGCCAGGAATATATCGCTTGCCGTTTCCAAGGGTGTCTGCATTCGATATGTAATGCACCAAAGGATATTCAGGAACCGAAAATTTTGCATTGTGCTGGGGGAATACCTCACCAAAGATATGAACGGCCGCCAGCATTTGAGGCGCATCAAGCCATTGATCACGAAAAGCCAGCACCGAATGGTCCGTGAATGCTTTTCTCAGTTTCGAACGCGTTGGCTCCGAGATCGGCTCGCAAAGGCGTATGCCGTGCACCTGCGCCCCGATGGGGGAAAAAGGAATTATTTGAAGTCCATTTTCCTGCTGAATTGCGCTCGCAGTACTCATATTTTGCTCTAATTGTTAACTTAGAAGCTATTATGAAGTCACGCACTATGCAACGCAAGATCGAATCGCGATGGCACCATACCCTGACCGATTTATCAGCAAAATCATTGACTATCAGAACGCAAGACAAGCTCCGAAATCAAACAAGAAACATGCTGCTTGGCCTATGGGTTTTGAACCAGCGGGTACAGTTGACGAACCAGGGAGCAAAGTGGCCCAGCGGCCCAGCGGCTCAGTGCAAGAAAGTCAAACAGTCAGAACGTGAACTGCACGGCAGGGGGAAGGCGTTCGTGGAGACTGCCGCCTCGCTGACGCTATCAAAGCAAGCAAGGGCTTCATCTGCATACCTACCTTTTGGCTGACTGAACAATCAAGGAGGCGGTGTAGCAGGTGGCTGGTACGGGTGGTGGCGAGAAAAAGTTAAGTCAATTCACTTGAAAAATCAGACAAAACGGTTTTGTATAAGAACAACCCCGCAGCTTGCGTTTTGAAATCCAACTGAGGCCCACAAAATAGTCGGCCAAAACGGTATGATTCGGCCAATAGAAAAATAAAACACAGAGACGAGAGGCGGCCCAGGTCGGTGCTTAGATACTTACCCCGTACTTTTTATGCCTTGCTTTCAGTGGCGTTTCTCATCAGTTTCCTGGTGACGCTTTGGATGGTTTTCTACTTTCCAGTGAATCCAGACGAGATTTTTTGGAAACTCATGATCGCTCGGCTGGAGAGCGACCATGGCAAATTGGTCTATCTATTTGCACAATGCCGTCAGGGGCAGTGGATTGATGCGCCGCTGACCTGGTATCCAGCCATGGCGATCAACTCCTGGCTGTATGAAGACGCCAGCCACCCTTGGGAGCTGCGAATCCATGGCTGGATCCTATTTTTAGTCTTGCTGGGACTTTGGAGTTGGCTGCTCAATCATCGAGCAGGTCTGGGATGGTCAGATTCGTTTCTTGCGGTTAGTGCGTTCCTTTCGGCTGGTGTGTTGCCGTTTCTCATGGTTTATGAGCGACCTGAGCAACCCCTGTTGCTTTTGGTGACACTGGCATTGGTGGTGACTTTATTTCAAGCACCCGAGCGGCGCTTGAGCTGGGGTGCTGGTCTTTTAATGGCATTGGGTTTTGTGTTGGTGGCCACGCTCTTGTCAGCATTGCACCCCAAAGGGATGTTTCTATTGCCCGTGCTACTGGTGTTGGCTTGGCGTCAGTTGAAGTCACTGCCTTTGATGGCTGTGCTTGTTTTACTGATGGGATGGACTGCTTACGACACCTTGCAGGTCTGGCAGCTGCGCACGACCTGCCCAGAGTTTCCCGGGCTGATGAAGGTTTTGCAAAACCTCACCCTGCGTCCGAGCTTGCTCATATCTGACCCTTTTTTCTTTATTCGAACAGTCTGGAGCAATTTTCTTGGGTTTGGTGCCTATGTCACTAGCCTGGAGTTTCGGGGAAATTACGTCTCGAATTGGTTGCCTGCAGTCGACGGTGCCCTGATCAGCGCACAGGTTTTCAGGGTGGCGAATGCGCTTTTGTGGGTGCCCCCTGGCATCGCGGTGTTAGTGATGGCGGCAAACTGGTTTTCTGACCGGCGACCCCGAGGCTGGATTGATGGTTTGCTGTGGCTGTCACTTTTGCTCGCGCTGAGTGCGATTGTTGTGTTGCAAACCCAAAAGAACTTCTACGAGGTCTCGTTTATTTGGCCGCTCGTTTTGCTGGTTGCTATCTTCAGCTTTGGGCAGCCTGTCAGGCGTGCTGGTCTTGGGAGCGTTCGCTTTGTGATTGGCGCCTTGATGCTGGTGGCGCTTTTGTCAGGGGGGCTTCGCCTCGAAAGGTTTGGTGAGTTTGTGCCAGTTTGGCGCCAAGCCCGCGTCGAGCAAACCGCGCGGGCCGACCTTCAAAACGAAGCACTTCGCCAGTTTGCACGATTGCAATGTCAGATTAACGATAGTGCGCCCAGATTGGTCTTGGATAAAAACACCTATCAGGCCTTTTGGAATCACGAGCAACCGATTTTTCTCGACTACGCTTCAGGCTGGTGGGCCACTGAGTCAAATATTGAGCAGACCTTTCGCCAGCGCCGCGCGCAAGGGCTGGTTGCCCATTGCGAGAATGTGCCTGAGCCGCTTCGTTCAAAGACCGTTGAGTTTGATGGCTACTGCTGTATTTCGGCAGATTCCCTGCGTTAAGGGTGAGGGCGTCGCAATACGGTAAACAAAGAACTGCCAAACGGGGCGGCACCTAGGCATCGCAGCTCAAGGCGAGTCAAGCGGTAGAGCAAGGTATTTAGCGCGCCGCTGTGGGCCTTGAGATCAGAGGCGGGTTTGACTGAGCTGGTTGAGTTGTTTGTCAGACGCTGCCAAGCCCGAACAAAAAAAATGACAGGTGAAAGGCCTAGCGGCCAGTATCGCAGTGTGCGTGTTTCAAAGCCCGTAAGTTGCACGAGTTGTTCGATTTCACGCCGATCAAAACGATGCAGGATTCCGACAGCACGGTCATGCGTGCCGCGAAATGCAGCCAGCGCCGGCATGTTCATGATCAGCAGCCCACCGGGGTTTAGGCGAGCGTAAGCAGTATGGAAGAATACGACGCGTTGCTCGGCAGTCAGATGATAGAGCGTGTCATTGCTGATGATGACATCAAATGTGTAGGGGGTCTGAATGTTTGCAAGCTCACGCAGGTCGCTCACTTGAACCTCAAGTTCGTTTCTTTGACAGATTGCCACTGCTTTGGCGGAGAGATCAAATCCCTTCACATGTGAATACCCGGCTGCTTTGAGGCTTTGCATCAGTCCGCCGGTCCCACAGCCTGCGTCCAGCACATGGATACCAGAGGAGGGCAATTCGCGAGCCATGCTTTCCAACACAAGACCGTGCAACACGCGATACCACCAGTGACTGGCCTCGACATCAGCCATCACGTCGTACTCATGGGGGTTGTCGATCATGACTTAAACACCCAAGTGCGTTGAACCACGAAACTGATTATTGTCACCAAGACCAGTGAAATTGCTTGACCAATCAAGGGATCAAGGCCAGCCAACTCGCTAAATCCAATCAGCAGTCCGGCGTTCAGACCATAGATCAGAAGGTAGGTCATCACAAATCGTGTGAAGGCTTGACGATGCGAAGAGGTGCTTTTAAAAGTCACGCGCCGATGATTCCCATAGCCAATCAGCACGCCGAGTGTGTAGGCAATCAGCAACGCAATGTTGTAGTTCAAGCCCAGGGCTTTATACGCCAGCCCGAAGATCCCGTAACCGATTAGGGTGTTGGCCGATCCTACCAGCAGGAATACCCAGATTCTGGACTTTCTTAAGTGCTCAATCCAGGATTTCATGCAATGTTTCTAGCACCCGTTGGGCACTTTGGATCGGTAATTCGGGATAAAGGGGCAGTGAGACGATCTCATTGGCCAAGGCTTCTGTGACGGGCAGGCTATGGTCTTGATAGTCCAGAAATGCATAACCCCTCATTCGATGGATCGCAAACGGATAGTGAATACCCGTTTGTATGTTTTGGTTTGCCAGCGGCGCTCTTAGGGCGTCTCGCTTTTTTGTGCGCACGACAAACAGGTGGTAGGCATGATCAATACCGGAGAGTGGTGCGAAGTGCTTTAAGGCGCTTGGCAGGCCCGCTTGGTATACCTTCGCCAGCGCGCGGCGTTTTTGCAATTGCACAGACAAGTGGCCCAGTTTGATATTTAGGATTGCCGCTTGGATTTCGTCGAGTCGACTGTTGATGCCCTCACGCTCCGCGTAGTAAAGGTCATCAAACCCGTACTTCCGTATGCGTCGCATTTCTTTGGCAAGTGCTGCATCTGAGGTTGCGCATAGGCCAGCGTCACCGTAGGCACCCAGATTTTTTGTCGGATAAAAAGAAAATGCCGCCGCATGACCAAATGTGCCCGCTGCGCGTCCATCGATCCTGGTGCCGTGCGCTTGTGCACAATCCTCAATGACGGCAATCCCGCGACCGTGAGCAATCTCTAAAAGCGCGGGCATATTGACCGCATTACCAAACAAATGAACGGGGATGATTGCGCGCGTTTTTGAGGTAATCAACCCAGCAAGCAGATTTAAGTCCATAAGCGCTGTCTCAGGGTCAACGTCAACGAAAACTGGAATCGCTTTCACCATCCGGATCGCGCTGACCGTTGGGACAGCCGTGTTGGCTACTGTGATGACCTCATCTCCCGGTCCCACGCCAAGCGCCATCAAGCAAACAACCAAGGCGTCTGTGCCATTTGCCACGCCCAAACTGTGCATGCCTTGACCCAAGAAAGTTGAAAATCCCGTTTCAAAACGCTGAACTTCTGACCCTAGGATCAGCTCGCCTGAGCGCATGACGCGTCGTACGGCGTCGAGCACTTGGTCTTCCAGATCAAGGTACTGATCCCGGTAGTCAAACATCTTGATGGTTTGTGTGTTCATGGGTTGAGGTAGTTGGTGCGATGGGTTTGATAAAACGCGAGGGTCTTGGCCAAGCCTTCTGCAAGATGGGTCTTGGGCTGCCACCCGGTGACGGCGCAAAATGCAGCGTAATCGCCATAGTAGTCGCCTATGTCGATCAGCTTCTTGTCGGCTGGAAAAGGAACCAATTTGTAGGTGACATCAGTCAGCGTTGCAAGTGTCTGCACAAAGTCTAAAAGACCATAGCGGTCTGTGGATCCAAGGTTAAAGACTTGCCCAAAACATTCATCATGCAGCAGCGACAGCAGCAGCGCTTGCACCACGTCATCCACGTAGTTGAAGTCTCGCACCTGCATGCCATCGCCAAAGATCTGAATTTCCTTGCCGCTGAGGCACCGTTTAAGAAATACCCCGATGAAACCTTGGCGATCGTTTTGGATTTGTGCAGCCTCGGCCCATAGGTATTTGTTAAGCGCAGCACCGTTGATTTGACGTCATAGACGCGGTGGTAAAGCAGGTGGTAGTACTCAGCGGCTAGTTTGTTGATGCCGTTCACGTCAACCGGCATCACCGGGTGGTCTTCCTTGACGGGAAGCATTTGAGGGGTGCCGTAGACTTGCCGGGTCGAGGTGTAGACAATGCGAACATCAGGATTGTGTATGCGGCAAGCCTCGACCAGATTCATGGTCGACACACAGTTCACGCCCAAGTCTGTCAGAGGCTCACGCATGCTGTCGCCATGGCTGACTTGTCCCGCCAGATGGAATATGGCGTCTTGTCCTTTAACGATTTGAGTCAGTGCGTGAAAGTTACGCATGTCATCTTGGAAGAGTCGTACTTGCTCCCGAATGGGTTCGATGTTTTTCCAGTTCCCACCAAACTCTGGAATCATGGCATCCAAAAGGGTGACTTTTGCACCCAAAGCGACCATCTGAATGGCCAGTGAGCTGCCGATGAATCCAAGCCCCCCTGTGATCAGAACGGCACGTCCTGAATACCAGCTTTCGTCATCCACCAATTAGGTTTGCTCCTTGTCGCGGATGGTTCGTCGCACCACAAACTGCGGTATCTGATTCAGTTTGAGAAGCACTCGACCAACGTATTCGCCCATTAATCCGATGGCCAAAAGCTGCACGCTAGACATGAATAAGATCGCCACAAAAACCGACGCCCATCCGGCAGGAAGCGCTGGATTGATGATTTTTTCGATGATGACGGCAATGCCTGCGACGCCACTTAAGGTGGCGAGTACCAATCCGATCACGCTAGCGATGCGCAGCGGGAGGATAGAAAAATTGGTGAACATACTTAACCAAAGGCTCACGAGTTTGGTGAGTGAATAGCCTGAACGCCCGACCTCCCTGCTATCGTGCGCCACCTCAAGCCGGCCATAGCGTGTTGTGCTTCGAAGGATCAGACCATCGATGTAAGGGGAAGGGCCATCATATTTGACGATTTGTTTCACGACAGACCGGCGTATGGCTTTGAAGGATGAAAGATAGAGGTCTCTGGGCTTCTTAAGGACATAACTGGCGATCAGGTTATTAAAGGCACTACCTAAATTGCGATCAAACCGATGTTGTTTTTTCTTGTAGTACGAGAAAACCACGTCGTAATCGCCTCTATCGAGTTCATCAGCAAGACGAATGACCTCTTGGGGTGGGTTTTGTAGGTCATCGTCCATGATCACGACACAGTCGCCCGTGCAGTGATTCAGCCCGGCCATGACAGCGTTGTGTTCACCGAAATTTTTTGAAAGCTCTAGATAAACAATCCAGTCGTTGTGTTTGGCAGCGGTCTCGCAAACCTCATCGGAGTTATCTCGCGTGCTACCGTCATTGACCAAGATAAGCTCGAGGTCGTTTTGCGGTCGTAGGTGCTTGTCGAGCTGTTCGATGAGTTTGGGGACTGTGGCCGCGCCGTTATAGACAGGCACAACGACTGATATGCGACGCATACTGGGCATAATATTGGGTCAACTTGGCGTAATCTGACAGCAATGTCCGTTGATATTCGCACCCAAACCCGTCCAGTAAAACCAAAGCGCACTCAGCGTCCAGGTGGTGTGTTCGTTTTTTAGTTTTTAATATTTTTGATTGTAAACGACCCAATCTTAAGTCTGTCTCTACGTGCAATCAAGTGTCTTTTTGATCTGTTGTTTTTTGGAAAAATGGGCAGTGACAAGGTGCTGGTGGCCCAAGGGGTGCGTTTTGGTTCGGTGCCACGATTGTCAATCGCTTTGGTTCAGAAGTCAGTAAAAACCCTTGCCAATCGCGATGGCAGGATTTTAGGCTGGGTTTTAGGCCAAGCCGCTTTGGGCTTTCCTTGGGTCTAGGACGATCCGGAATAAGGTGCTAACAGCCTTATCGATGGCACAAACCCTATGCTTACGACTTTTTCAGCGGTAAAACCCACGCCGACTAACCCACAAAGCCTCGCGCGGGGCTGGTAAGCCATACGAATTAAGACGCTGCGCCATGAACGTTTGAGCCGCGTTTCAGATCCATGGTTTTCTGGGCATTGACTGAGGCGGGGCTCGGTGGACGCGAAGACGCTCAGGCTGGCTTGGCGTGTATTGTGGGGTTCGATCAGTTCGCTCGCCATCCCTATCGTGATCGTGCATCGGCCTTTGCCAGTGAAACGCAAGTGCGGTCGCTGTGTGCTACTCACACGGAAAAAGCACCTTGCGCGATGCGCAGCGGCACAGGGAGATTATCAAGCGATTTGAGTGATTTCCCCACCGTAATCAACTGCCGAACCGTCAGAGCACGATCGAGGACATCAACTTTCTCAAGATGCCAGGGTCTCCATTCTGAGTGTATTAGGCGTGTGCTAACTTTAGGTTCAAGTTTTTGCTGGCTTGGCGTTGGCTAAGGTAACTCTGCGTGCTTAATAATGCAGTGCTAGCGCGTCAGTTGATCGGCTTTTTAACAGGAGGCAATATGATGCAAACTTATACCGAATCGCAGCAAGCGGTCATTGATTTGTTTGAAAAGCACGTAAAGGCTGAGTTGGCGGGGGATTTGGAAACCACCATGGCAACGATGACTGAAACGCCGCATTTGCATAACGTGCCCAGCCACGTTGGTGGTTATGGTGCTGATGGGGTGTTGGCTTTTTATACCAACCACCTAGTGGGCAAGTTCTTCCCACCCGATGTGCAGATGACGCGTATTTCGCTGACGGTTGGCGAGCATCAGTTGGTTGAAGAGCACGTGATTCGCTTCACTCACACGGCGGTGATCGATTGGATGTTGCCTGGGGTAGCGCCCACCGGCAAGTTTGTCGAAGTGGGATTTGTGGTGATTGTTGGCGTCAAAAACGGTAAAGTATCCCACGAGCATATCTATTGGGATCAGGCCTGTGTCTTGGTGCAGCTAGGCCTGCTCGAACGCGAAGGGCTGCCAGTGTGCGGGGCAGAAAGCGCTCAGCGATTGCTTGATCCGACTCGCCCGACAAGGGTTATGGCGTAGAGGGACCTGCCGCTTGAGGCACCGTTTGCTGCGCAGCACCCGTTGATTGCACGAGCTGTATGGGAAACCCCCGTGGGTTAACAAACGCCGCCCGCTGCCTATCGAACAGGCCAAGGCGGTGGGCCAAGACCCGCAAGCGGTCATTCTCAAAGTTTTTAAATCTGATTGCTCGACGGGACATCGTCTCTACTCACTGTGTTGTCATGCGCGGCCATAAGGGTACTTGATGTACTGTATATTTATACAGTACATTTAGGGTATGACAACCACTGACTCTTCAACCCCACAACCGTTACATGTGCCTGAGGCCAAGACTTGGCTAGAGATGTGCACTTGGCCAGTATGGGCTGGTTTTCCGTCGCCGGCGGCGGATCACACGCGCAAACGCCTAGACCTCAATGAGCACCTCATTCGCAACAAAGAGGCCACCTTTATCTTTAGGGTCAAGGGTGACTCGATGAATGGTATTGGCATATACGAGGGTGATGAGTTGATCGTGGATCGTTCGATCGAGGCGAGGCACGGAAACATTGTGCTGGCTGTGTTGAACGACGATTACACCGTCAAACGTTTGCATCGCCGTGGTGGTGTGGTGAAGTTGATCGCAGAAAATCCACTGTACCCACCGACTGTGGTCAGAGACGGTGAGGAACTGGTGATTTGGGGTGTGGTCACGCACAACCTGCACAGGCTGTATTAAGGCCATGTTGTCAACGCGTCAACAAGCCTTGGCCCTGGCCCTAGTGGATTGCAACAACTTCTACGTTTCGTGTGAGCGGATTTTTCGGCCGGACTTGGCGCGGGTGCCGATTGTTATCTTGTCAAACAACGATGGTTGTGTGGTCGCACGCTCGAACGAAGTCAAAGCACTCGGCATCAAAATGGGGCAACCCTGGTTTGAGTGCAAGGCGCTGGCTGAAGAGCATGGTATTTTGGCCTTAAGCAGCAACTATGCCTTGTACGCCGACATGTCCAATCGCGTGATGACGATCTTGAGTGGCTTTTCTGCGCATTGCGAGGTTTATTCAATCGACGAATCCTTTGTTGATCTGACGGGTGTGCCCAAGCTGCGAGAAGTGAGCTATGCCATCAGGCAACGCGTGGGAATGTGGACGGGCATGCCTGTTTGTGTGGGTGTGGGGCCGACCAAGACCTTGGCCAAGCTTGCCAACCATGTCGCAAAAAAGCACCCGAGGTCTAAGGGTGTTTTTAATTACAACGCCTTGACTGATGAACAGAAAGCCAATTTGCTTAAGCATCTGCCCGTGGGTGATGTGTGGGGGGTTGGGCGTCGATTGACTGAGCGCCTAGCGCGTCACGGTGTCACCAACGCTTTGGATTTGCGAGAGGCCCACACGCCAACCCTGCGAGCAGCGTTTGGTGTCGTCCTAGAAAAGACGCAACGCGAATTGCAAGAAACATCCTGTATCCAATTAGAGGAAGTCCAAGCCGATAAGAAGCAGATCATTTCCAGCCGTTCGTTTGGCAGCATGGTCAACGATCTGTCTGTCTTGAAGGAGGCATTGTCCACATTTGCGGCCAATGCTTGTGCCAAACTGCGTGCGCAACACAGCCATGCTTCAGTGGTGCAGGTGTTTTTAAGCACCAACCGATTCCGTACTGAGTTGCCCCAATACGCACCTTGCTTGGCCGTTCCACTGCCTTACCCCACCAACGACTCATTGGAAGTGAATCGGTGGGCTGCTTTTCTGTGTGAACGCCTATTCAAGCCCGAGTATCAGTACAAAAAGGCTGGCATTATGTTGAGCGAAATCAGCCCTGCCACACAGCAGCAAGGCGATTTGTTGCAAGACGCGCAAACGAACAAGCACAAATTGATGGACGCACTCGATACGCTCAATGCCCGCTACGGTCGCGGCTCAGTCAATGTGTCAACCCAGGGTGGGCGCTCAGGCTGGCAGATGAAGCAAGAGCGCAAATCGCCGAACTACACCACCAGTTGGTCAGACGTGCCCTTGGTTTGACCGGTGCTTTGACGATATGATTTGTGGTTTTGCGCGGATTCGACTCTGCTTCATCCGGCTTCGCCTGCAGGTGCGGAAGGCGGAAGGTTTATCTTAACAGTTGTAGTCGCAAAACGACTACATAAAGGCTAAAATTCATGCATTAATTAGAAACCAATCATTAGGGGTGCATCATGAGTTCAGCCGATACCTACGTACGGGCCCGGATAGATTCGGATACCAAAGTGTTAGCGACCCAAGCACTTGAGGCCATGGGTCTGACGATTTCCGATGCCATTCGTTTGCTGATGCTTCGAATAGCCACCGAGCATCGTCTGCCATTTGATGTGAAGGTGCCCAATGCGACTACCCGTAAAGCGCTAGAGCAGATTGAATCAGGCAAGGCTAAAAAGGCAACCTCGGTCAGTAAACTATTAACGGATTTGAATGAGCTCGATTGATTACTCAAACAGCTTTAAGACAGACTACAAGCGCATTAAGGCAACACCTCGGCACCGCAGAGATATTGACGACTTACTTGGTGCGGTACTCGATCTCTTGATACTAGACGAGGCACTGCCGTTAAATAAAAAAGACCATTATTTGGTTGGTAATTGGTCAGGGTACCGCGAGTGTCATATCAAGCCAGATTTGCTGCTGATTTACAAACAGCCAGAGGATCCTATTCTGCGACTAGCCCGTTTGGGTTCGCACAGTGAGTTATTCAGGTGAGTATGGTTGCCTGCTTTTGCCGGCACAACATCGCTGTTATTTTAACAGTGTGCGATTGATTGTTTGCGGCACCTTTCTACATTAATGGCGCTTGTCTGCTTTCCAAGTGCCACCGTAGCGGTAGAAGGGTTGGTGTTCGACTTTGATGCGGCAAGTGTTGCAGATCAGTGCCCAAGCACCGGATGCATCGTGCACGACCCGGTACAAGGTAGAGCTTTCTACTTTGCAGTGTTCGCAGGCTTTGATGCGTGTCCGAGCGGGTTTGGTCATTGGCAGTGAGGCTGCAAGGTGTTTTGTTTGGTTTTGTCCTTTTTCTTTTGTCCTATTTCTTTGCGGCTGCTTTTAAGAGTAGGACAGCGAAGCGGTTCTGCGCGTCACACCAGTGTTGGGTCAATTGCCAGCCGGCTTGTTGGGCGAGTTGTGCGAAGTCTTCGATGGTGTATTTGTGTGAGGTTTCGGTGTGAAAACTCTCGCCCGCAGCCAGTGTGTGGGTTTGTCCAGCGACGTTGATGGTCTGATCGGTGGTGGCGACCAAGTGCATTTCGATTCGTGGGGGGTCGGTTAAATAGCGTGCCTCATGGGCGAAGGCCTGAACGTCAATTTCGAGCCCGAGTTCCCGATTGATACGCTTAAGTAGGTTGCGATTAAATTCAGCCGTGACACCCTCGGGGTCGTCATAGGCGGGAATCAAAACCTCAGGCGATTTATCAAGGTCAACACCAATCAAAAAAGCAGCCTCATCGCCCAAAACCGTATGGCAGTGTTGCAGCAAGGATTGTGCTTCTGGTGCGGTGAGGTTGCCAATGGTTGAGCCGGGGAAAAACCCCAGACGGCTGTTGTGGGTAGGTAGTGACGGTGGCAATAAAAACGCTGTTGTGAAATCAGCAACCCACGGTATGACAGGCAAACCTGGCAATTGTTTGGACAGATCAGCAGCGGCTTGGTGCAGATAGTCAGCCGAAATATCGACGGGCACATAGCCCGCCGGCTGGTCGAGGGCCTTGAGTAAAGGCACTGTTTTACGGCTTGACCCGCTACCGAGTTCGACCACCAAGCGGTTGCTGCCGATGGCCCTGGCAATCGCTTCTAAATTGTCGTCAAGAATGCTGATTTCCGTTCGCGTGGGGTAGTAGCTCGGCAGTTGGGTGATGTCCTCAAACAGTGCCGAGCCGCGCTGGTCATAGAACCAGACTGGTGAGATGCGGTGATCGGGCCGGGTCAGTGCCTCTACAAGGGCTTGTTGCAGGGCTGAAGCGTCGGCAGTTTGGGGATTGATCGTTGACATAACAAAAAGACCTCAATGTTGTATCGGTGTTTGAGCCGTTGGCGTTGTGCGTAATTGCAGATGCCGGCGAATGGTGCGCGCCAGTGAATCAACGCCAATGTTCAGTAGTGCGGTGATTAATATCAGTACCATGGCTCGATCAAAACGCAGTTCTTGAATGGCGCTATCGACATAGAATCCAAGCGTGGTGATCCCCAAAATCCCCAGAATCGCGGTCTCGCGCATGATGATTTCCCAGCGGTAGAGCAAGAAGGCCAGAAACGAACGATAAAGCCTGGGCACCACCTCGTGGGTGTAGCGATTAAAGCCCCCGACAGCGTCGGGTCTGAGCACCAGGGTATCGCTCTGACGGCCGATCAAGTGGCCAATGATGGCACCGTTGTGTATCGCCAATGCCACCACGGCCGGCAGCATGGAAGGCCCCCAGAGCTGCAGCAAGATGTAAGCGAGCAAATACTCTGGCACTGAGCGGCCAATCACCAAAAGGCCATGCCCAGCCATTTGGCCACTGCGGTTGACAAATTGTCGCGAAATCAATGGAAAGCTCAACAAAGCAATGATGCCAGTGCCCACCAGTGCGATTTGCGTGAGCACAATGGTGGTGCCGATGCCAGGTAACGCTTGGTACCACAGCAGATCACCTAACCAATGTCCCAAGCCGGCCAGCCCCTCACCATTGCGCAGTGGCGCGGGGATGATGTCTTCGGTGATAAAACGGGTGGCATTGCCCCACACAATCGGCAAACCCGTACCCAGAAAAAAAGGCGCGGCCAAAAGGTAGGGGATGACTAGTTTTGGGCGCACCCAAAGTCTGAGGCTGGCGATAGTCACTAAAAACATAATCAACAGCATGCCAACTTCGCCGTATTGACCTTCGCCGTAAGCGCTTTCTAAGTAGAACCCAAGCGTCGGCATGCCAACAAAGCCAAGCACGGCACTCGAGCGCATGCCACATTCAAATCGGTAACTGGTGTAGCTGATCAGATGCGCCCAGAGATCGGGTACACGGGCATACCAAAACGTTGAAATGATGCCGCTGCCAGCGGGCAGCGCCAGCATGGCGCGCTGGTCGCCTTCTTCAAGGATTTCGCTGTACACCCGGGCAAATGTCGCCGCATAGGGCAGTGCAATCGCCAGCACGCCCGTGATTGGGTGTAGACCAAAAAACTGTAGAAAAATCAGTGCCCAAAAAAGCTCATGAATGGCGCGAACAAATGCGCAAACAGTGCGCACAATGCGGTAATGAAAAATAAAGGCCAAACCCATACCCAGAATGACGGCCGCACCCACGCCGGTAAACGCAAAGGTAACGGTACGCAGCAGGGCAACAATGGCGGTGTCAAACGTGGCGAAGTCAGGCTGGATCAAACCACGGCCAAGCCGACTCAATTCAGCCCAAGGTGAGATGGATCGTAGTTGAAGATCAGCCAACCAAACGCAAATCAGCGCAATTCCAAACAACCATAAGCTGGTGCGTACCAGCGGTGCTGATAGCGCGTTCCAGCGGCCATGGGTTTGACTAGTAGAGCGCATCGAGGGCACTGCTGCTGACCGAATGGGTCGGTGAGTCCAGGGCAATGATGCCGTTTTGAATGCCAATCAGTCGACTGGCATAACGACGCGCCAAATGGAGGTCATGCATCGCAATGATGGTGGTGCTGTACTGCGAGGTAAGCGCTTGCATCACCAATTCAGAGCGTGGCCCGTCGAGTGCGGACACCGGTTCGTCGGCCAGCAGCACATCCCCGCCCTGAAACAGCGATCGGGCAACAGCCACGCGCTGACGTTGGCCCCCCGAGAGTTCGCCGGCGCGCGTCCAAAGGGCTGGCGCCATGTCCAACTGTTCGAGCACGGCAGTCACCGCCAAAACCTGACGGCGAAACGGCCGAATCAGGTTGATCAGGTTGTAGGCCCCTGAATGAGTGGCCAGCTGCCCCATGTACACATTATGAAAAACGCTGAGCGTATCGACCAAGCCCAAGTTTTGTGGGATGAGCGCGATGTCACGACGATGGCGATCATGCAGCAGTGACAGCAGTGTTGATTTGCCTGCACCACTGCGGCCCACCAGTGCCACGTGCTCACCGGGGTTGATGCGCAAATCAATGGGTCCTAAGACAGTGGTACCGCCGTAATCGGCATAGGCTTGATCAAGAGTAAGGACGCTCATCAATCGATTAAACCCACCTCTTGAGCGGTTCGCTTGATGGGCTCGTAGTCTGCGTTTTGTGCGGGTATGAAAGCGCTACGGGCAAAGCTCTCTAACAATACGGCATCATCTAAGGCCAACAGCGCGGCTTTGACTTTGTCTGTAAATCCCGCCCCAAAACGTGCGTCAACATCCCCACGAATACTCCACTGGTAGTTGGGGTAAGCGGGCGTCTTCCAGATGACTTTGACAGCATTGGTGTCAATGTTGCCTGCCGCGAGCTCACGATCCCAAACCGCGTAGTTGATGGCACCAACGGCGTAGCTGCCACTTTCAACCAAACGTAGGGTGCGACTGTGGTTGCCGCTATAACCGACCCGTTCAAACACTTTGTCAGGTGATTCACCAAATCGCTCGGTCAAGTAAAACTCGGGAATCAGTCGGCCTGAGGTCGAGCTTTTTGAGCCGAAAGTAAACGTCATGCCGCGCATGCGTTCATCGATGACGTCCCCGGCCTGAAGTCCAGTGCTTTTGTGTGCGATCAGGTAGGTGTAGAACCCTTGATCTTCAGCGCCTTGGGCCAGTGCTTGCGAATTTGGTACCGTGGCACGTGCCTGAACGCCAGATAAAGCCCCGAACCAAGCAAGCTGGACCTGATCGTTACGGAACGCGCTGACCGCGGCGGCGTAGGACTTCACAGGGACGTAACGAACCTCGACATTGAGCGCCTTTGACAGGTATTCGCCCATTGGCCCAAAGCGCTCTTGAAGCTTGCTTTCATCCTCATCAGGGATGGCTGTAAAGACCAGCACTTGGGCGCTCGCTGGCAAGAGTAAAAAAAGATTCAGTGCAAATGCACAAAAAAGAGCTTTCACTGGGTTTTCATTTGAATTGATCGTTAGTGATTAGAGCGCACAGGTACGGAATCCAGCAATAATGTCATTGCGCTCAGGGGGGTAAAAATTACGTGTGTTGTTGTTTAAATACCGACCTCGCGTGGCCCAAGAGCCACCGCGAAGCACAACGCGCCCGTCGGTAAACCAAGGCTCGGAGTACTCAGCATAGAGATCTGCGCCAAAGCCTGGGTAGGGTTTGAATAGGCTTGAGGTCCATTGCCACACATTGCCAAGCATTTGGCGGCAACCCAGTGCGCTGTCACCCCCAGGATAAGCGGCCACATCGACACAACCCACCCGGTAGCCATCGGTGTTGGCAAGCGCGGGGGTTGGTGGTTGATGACCCCAAGGATACAGATTTTTGTGCGCGCTGAGGGCTTGTCCTTCGACCTGTCGGCTCGCGGCCACTTCCCACTCAAGTTCAGTCGGTAAGCGCCGGCCTGCCCATTGGCAATAAGCGCTCGCCTCATGCCAGTTCACGTGGCTGACTGGCGCATGCGGGGGTAGAGCTTGCCAGCGGTTAAAAACACGGACTTGCCAGCCTGCAGTACCCCGGCGCCAGTAAGCTGGTGCCGTGAGCGCCTGAGTTTCACGCCAAGCCCAGCCAGCGGGTGACCAATAAGCAGGGTTTTCATAACCACCTGCCTCTACAAAGCGCGCATATGCGGCGTTGGTTGTCGGCGCGATATCAATGGTGAAGGGGGCTAAGATTTGGGTGTGTGCGGTTTTTTCATTGTCAAAACGAAAGCCAACGCTCTCATCGGATCCCAGCGTGTGTTCACCACCTGGCACAAACACTTCGCTATCAAGACCGCCCACTGCTAGCGTGTCCAAGCCACCCGCTGGTGCAGCGATCACGGGCGCGGGATCGGCTAAGGTTTGGCGGGTGTAGGCAAAGGCCTCGCCATGCATGTCTTCGTGAAAGGTGGCCAGCTGCCAGACATAGCTGGTCGCCGAATCGGTCAAGCCTGCTGGCAGTTGGCTCACCATGGTGTCGCGAACAGTGCGCAGGTAGGCGAGCGTGTCGTCCATGCTTGGTAAGCTAAGAACCCAACGCTCGTCGTGCGTGACCCCCATCGAGTCATAGCGTGCTTTTGCATTGGGAATTTGATAATTTGGCAACCCATAGAACTGACGTAGAACAAAGTGGTCATGGAAAAAGCCAATATGGCCGATCTCCCACTGAGGTGGATTGACGATGCTAAGATTTGGTCCCAAATGACGTTCAGCCGGTAAATCTTGGGTCAGTTCAAGGGTGCGCTGACGGGCATCGTCGAGCATCGCAATCAGTGTTTCGGAGGTGAGTGAATGCGTGGGTGGTGTCTTAATCATGGCAGTCTCTTGCACGGTAATAGGCAATGAAAATTGCGTTGGTAACCCCCGCGCCCCCGCGCTCGCGTGTGGGTAACCGTGCGACCGCCGCGCGATGGTCGCGGCTGTTGCGTGCGGCTGGGTATCAGGTCGACGTGCTCGAACAATGGGGCGCTGACGATCGATCGTATGACTTGATGATTGCCTTGCATGCTTGGCGCAGTGCAAGCAGTATCGCCGCGTTCGCGCAGCGTTTTCCTGAGCGAGCCTTGATTGTGGTGCTCACGGGTACCGATATTTATCGGTTTCAACACACCCACCCTGAGGTAACGCGAGCGAGCTTGGACCATGCTAGCGCATTGATAGGGTTGCATGATCATGTCGAGCGTGACATTCCCGCCACTTATCATGCCATTTTGCACACCGTTCATCAATCGGCACTGCCTTTGCCAAAAGGCCACCTGGGGCCTTCGACGCAAGAGGTCACGATGTGTGTGGTGGGGCATTTGCGTGAAGAAAAAGACAGTTTGCGAGCCGCCGAGGCGGCGCGTTTGCTGCCAGCAGATTCGCGCATACAAATTATTCAAGCTGGGCGTGCCCACACCCCAGACTGGGCTCTCGCCGCGCAAGCGCAGATGCAAGACAACACGCGCTACCGTTGGCTGGGTGAAGTCACGCAAACGGCAATTCGTCGTTTGTACGCGCGAAGCCATGCCATGGTGATCAGCTCCGTGATGGAAGGTGGGGCCAACGTGGTCTCTGAGGCCTGCGTGGCAGGCCTGCCGGTCATCGCAAGTGATATTTCGGGTAATACTGGATTGTTGGGGCAAGACTATCCTGGCCTTTTCCCAGTGGGCGATTCGGCGGCCTTGGCGGCGCTGATGGCACGGTTCGAGTCTGACCTCGCCTTTCGGGCAGCATTGACTGAAAGGTGTCGGGTGCTGGCGCCACGTCATGCTCCGAAGGCTGAGCAAGCGGCTTTGTTGGCAGTGATCCAAGGGCTTAACCTTTGAGTGCAATCGGTTCGAGGGCATCGCCTAGCGGTTCAATGGCGCCGATGATGCAAGTGTGGGGATATCCCAACGTGATGAGTTCGCGCACACAAGCATCGGCTTGGTTGGCTGGCACGCTGGCCAACAGGCCACCCGCCGTTTGTGGGTCAAATATCAAGGGGTAGCGGGGATGGTTGACTGTTGCTTGAGGGTTGCGAATCGCTCGGCGCAAACGCACGTTGGCAGGTTGTAAAGAACTCAAGATGCCAGCCGCCACGGTTTCTTCGGCGCCGTCTAAGACTGGCAGCGCTGATAGGTAAATGGTGGCGTCCACTTCGGAGGGCCGTGTCATTTCGACCAAGTGCCCCAGTAACCCAAAACCAGTCAAATCTGTGCAAGCGGTGGCCCCAAACCGGCGCAGGCACTCGGCCGCCAGCCGATTGGAGTGGCGCATCGATTGCAAGGCGTCATCAATCCAGCGGCCCTTGGCTTGAAGGCGCGCGTGAGCAGCAAACAAAGTGCCAGTGCCGATCGGCTTTGTCAGAATTAAAACGTCGCCCGGGCGCATGCCCCCTTTGCGCATGATTTGGTCAGGCCGATCGTCAATCAAGCCATTGATTGCAAAGCCAAGCGCCAGTTCTTGGCCCTCGCCGGTGTGCCCCCCAACCAGCGCACAGTTAGCGTCGTTCAGTATCTCTAAGGCGCCCGACATCATTTGAAACAAGGTGTCTTCTACCTTGGATTCGAGGCCCTGGGGAACGGTTGCAATGGCAGTCGCTGATTGTGCTTCAGCGCCCATGGCAAAGATATCGCCCAAGGCGTGGTTGGCAGCGATTTGGCCAAAGATATATGGGTCATCAATGAACGAGCGAAAGAAGTCAACGGAGTGCACCATGGCTTTGCCAGGAGGGACGCGCACGACTGCGGCATCATCGGGCGCGTGTAGACCGATCACCACGTCGTCGCGCTCGACTGGGCGCAACGCACCCAGTGCCCGAGACAGTGTTGAGGCACCGACTTTTGCGCCGCAACCGCCACAGCGCATGGCGATGGCTGAAATGGCCTGCTGGGCTTCTTCGTCTGCCAACGCCACCGTAGAGCGGGGTAATGAGCTTGCCTTGTCTTGCATCGTGGGTAGGTCATTGAATTTGGCCATGAAGCGCCGGTCGATGTGGTCTTTCCAGCGCCAAAGCCAGGCGCCCGCGGCAGAAAAAGCGCCGCGCGACGCCACTGCATATGGGTCGCCAGTACTGATCAGCGCCAACCAGCGGCGCTGCGGGTGATAGTCACGCAGCGGCTTGTCCTCAAGCGAGAGGCGTAAGTTGCGTGCCAGAGGAGGACCTTGACGAACCGCAAAAACGCCGGCTTTTTCGCGCGGGTGATTAACCATCGTGGCAATGTCACCGGCTGCAAAAATATCGGGATCGGTGATCGTTTGCAGTGTGTCAGTGACCTTAATAAACCCATCAGCATCAAGCGTCAGACCGGAGTCTTTGAGCCAACTCGCGCCCCCGGCGCGGGTCACCCAAATCACTTCATCGGCCAAGTGGTGTTTGCCATCGATGGTCGTTAAGCCTTGATCGTCTACGGCGGTGACGGCGGCATTGACATGAAGGGCCACACCACGGGATTGAAGCGTGTGCGTAAAGCGTTGTTGTACCGAGCGATTGTGGGTTGGCAAGATGCTGGCACCACGGGTGAATAAACTAAATTTCAGTTCATTTGGGTCCTGGCCAAGACTGCTTGATTCGCGTCGCAGGCGGTGTTGCATGGCGAGCAGTAGTTCGACCCCCCCTGCGCCACCACCCACCAAGGCAATGTGCATCGGACCAGGTCGAGTTCTTACCCGCGCCAGTAAGGACAGCCATCGCTCGTTGAATTGACGGATGGGTTTGACGGCAACAGCACGCGTGAGCTGACCGCCAGCGTCGGTGAGCTTAGGGGTTGAGCCAATATTGATCGATAGCCGGTCGTAACGAACCGCTGGACGGTCACTACAGAGCACCTCATGGGCTTGACGATCAATGCCGACCACCTCACTTCGGAAAAACCGGGCGCCCGCAAACTCCGCCAAACGGCGCAAATCAATGTGTACCTCATCGTAGCTGTAATGACCCGCAACATAGCCTGGCAACATGCCGGAGTAAGGCGTGTGCGTATCACGGCAAACCACGGTCAGACGCACGCCTGGCATGGGATTCATTGCAAAATCCCGAAGTACGCCCACATGGGTGTGACCGCCACCGACCAGCACGATGTCGCGCAAGATCGGCTGCGTGATTTGTTTCATGACATACCTTTAAGCAACCCGACCGCCGGTACGTAACAGCGACGCCATGCCAAACGGGTTGTGGTGTGTTTTTTGAATAAATATTCTAGCGTGACAGTAGGCCGCGTTATAGCTGGCAAAGTGTTCATTAAACCAACACCAGTACCAGCATCCGTATCAAAACCAAACACAAAGCGGTCAAGGCCGTGATCAAACGTGGGTTGCGGGTGGTTACGCAAAGAGGGGCTTGACATCAAGAGAGACGGGCTCCAATCCACTGGGATTTGGGTGTGTTTGAGGTGTATCTAGGGTGTGTTTGGTCGGTAATCAAGAAAAGTATAACCACGAAAATCGCTCAATATCCTTACCTTGATGGGTGGCGTGGGGTCTTGCCAGACGCATTGAAAACGGGAGCGCAACCAATCGAAAACCGCCCAAAGGCACATCGGTTGGTCATTGCCTGCCATGTCATGCTCAGAATCTTGATTAGTCAAGGCGTTGGGTGAGGGCGTTACGAATGAATTGTTTTTCGTAATGGCGATTTCGCCGGTTTTTCTTGGCCGAAGCACGTTGCTGCTGGCGCTTGTCGACAACAATCCGAGCTAAGGCACTTAGATCGTCGAGTGCTTGTATGTCTCGTGGCGAATTGCGACGTGTCATGATGATGCTCTACGTGGTGGGCGCTGTGGTTTGAGCGTTTTTTCTATTTTGCCAAAATTTTTCTTCAAATATGTGATTATCTGTTGTCATTCTCCTATTCTGTTTGTTCATGAAAACTTACTTTGAAACGCCTGTAGAAATCCGCCAACAGATCTGGAAAGAGCTCGGACGAGCCAGCCAAGACCGTCACCACGCGTGGCGCACCCCAGTGCTTGCGACGGCCACAGCGGATGGTTTTGTTAACGTACGAACAGTGGTTTTGCGTCGGGTAGATGCCGTGGCGGGTGTTTTAGAGATTTACACCGACAGTCGCAGTGAAAAAGTGGCCGAATTGACGCATCAGCCCCGAGCACAGTTTGTATTTTGGAGTGAGCGTTTGCATTGGCAACTACGCGTTACGGTAACTGCATCAGTGGCGACCGACGGCCCATATGTTCAAAAGCTTTGGCAGTCGGTCAAGCAGTCGCCAGCGGCGCGTGATTATTTGGGCACGCAAGCGCCAGGCGCAGTGTTGGACGCCGATTGGGCGAGAGCGGCCATTTTGAGTGATGAAACCCACTTCGCTGTGGTGTGCGCCACGGTTATTGAAATGGATTGGCTGGAGTTGGCCCGAGGCAATCACCGACGGGCCAAGTTAACGGGCGAAACGTGGGCATGGTTGAAGCCCTGACAGCTGTGTGTGTTATTGCACTTAACCCAAGTAAGCGTGGGATGATGAAAGTGATAATTGCGGTGCGTCAGACAGAAAAGGATTTGATTTTGGACCACTTGGCTTCGGCCGATGCGCTGGCAAACATTGCGCTTTCAAAGCACTTAGAACGTGAATTGCGCTCTGATCACGCCGGGGAGACTGGAGCCGTCAGTATTTATGAGGGCATTGTGGCGGTTTCGAAATGGCGCAACAAGCCCGAATTGGTTCACTTTGCGCAAGAGCACGGTCAAACAGAAGTTGAACATCTGAATCTGCTTGAACAATGGTTGCCGTTAGACAAACGCAGCCGTTTGCTTGGGCCTTGGCGCTTGGCGGGTTGGTTAACCGGTGCCATACCAGCCCTTTTTGGGCAGCGAGCGGTCTACGCCACGATCGCTGCGGTTGAGACCTTTGTCGATCACCATTATCAGCAGCAAGTCGATCACATTCAAAAATTTGGTGCGCCGCCGGGATTGTTGTCTGTCATTGTCAAATGCCAAGCCGATGAATGTCACCATCGAGATGAGGCGAAAGCGCTAGTCGGTCCGAAGACGTTGCCCATGATGTTGCGTTTGTGGTGCGCAGGCGTCGGTGCTGGGTCGGCTGCCGCCGTGGTGCTTGCACGTCGGGTCTGAAGCGCTGGCCTTGAGGGTGTTGAAAGCGTAAGCTTTACTGCGCACCTGCCAAATGGTCTGTGGATCTTATTTCTTGTCCTCGTTGAGGCTCGCGCACAAGACTTTTGTCGGTATTGGTTAATAGACTAGCGGTTGCGTCAATCCGTACGCTTGAACAAGAGGGCTATTCGGGTGTCGAGAAAGAAGGGCTTGCGTAGTGTGGTGACACGCATATCTTAAGTTTGTATGCGTGGGGTGGTTGTTGTCGATTAAGCGCCAACATTTCGAACGACAGCACATATCTGATGTCGCTGTTGAAAATGAACCCTTTGTTTCTCATGGTGGGCTTTCATTTTCGTTTGAGTCCGTTGGGCAGACTACTCGTCTTTCGCGGTGCTCTCTTCTGCACGAGTACGGGCATCGCGCTTGTCTTGGGCGTTGGCTTCTTTGATGTCGCTCTTGACACCCATCTTGGTGAATTCAATCACGGTAAAAACCAGACCGATCACCATCATCGAAAAAATGAAAATAGCGGGGTAGAGTAAATGTTCGGGGCTCATTGACGCTGTCCCATCAAGGCACACAATTTAAAGTAGATGCCGAAGGTGAAAATTGATGGAATCCAAATGGCCGTAAAAATGGCTTGTTCTTGGTCTTTGACCACGAACCAAAGGTAGGCAGAAACAATGAAGGACAACATCACTGCAATGATGATGAAAAAGTCGGAACGCTTGAACATTTATATCTCCTACGATTATTTAG
>Ga0105050_10001128_pt1 | contig 40510 bp, 27 predicted proteins | sample FRY01_FD_78088 | JGI IMG/M metagenome (GOLD analysis project Ga0105050, IMG submission 78088) | Freshwater microbial communities from Lake Fryxell liftoff mats and glacier meltwater in Antarctica - FRY-01 | ecosystem: Environmental > Aquatic > Freshwater > Ice > Glacier meltwater ...
TAACTAATTACTTTTGTTAAATTTAAATTCAACTATTTCATTTCGATAATTTAAGTGTGTTAAACCTTACCTTATAAAAGTAACATTTTTTCTGAAAGTAGAATTTATACTTCCAAATTATCCATATTATCCATCGGACTTTCAATTGATTTAATCCTTTAGTGGTCACATGCGTGTAAATTTATCTTCGTTGCTACTTCGTGGTCGGTCGTCTTTCTGCTAGAATAGCCAAAAAACAAATTGCTCAATCGGAAACTATATGGCTCAATTTCTCTCCATCCTTCATTTGAGCCATCTTTTTAGGTATAGTCAATTAGGATAGTTTTCAAGTTTCTTCCTGCTTCTATGATTTTATCTTTCATTTTCCTTATTATTTATTCCTATTTAATCTTCTTGCCGATAGCTTCTTCCAAATGCTATCCGCAAGTTTTATTTCTGTTTAAATTCAAACTTACTCTTTATCTCGTTCAAAAAATAACTTCCTATTGCTGATGATTGTATCAACTCCTCATATACCCTTTCTGGCACATCATAACACTGATAAACAGCTCCGTGGTGAAATTCTATTTCTAATATCATCTTTACTGCGTCATATCCTACTGAGGCAATATTTGAAGACGCTATTGATACTCTTTTAATTCTTAAATTAATATCTATTGAGATTGTCTCAAGTAATTTTTTGCCTATATCGGTAGTATAGTATTTTTGATTTTTGCTTCTAGGTTTATCAGGAATAGTTAGATTTATCCATCCAATATCAATTAGGGGTTTAATATAGTTTTCAAAATTTCTACTGTTATTGTACAAATCCAAAATTTCTAAATTAGATAAGCGGTTTTGAGGCTTTTCGCAATGTTTTAGTACCTTCAAATAAAGAGATTCTAAAAGTGCTTGGAACTTAGGCTCTACTTGGTCTCTTTTTAGAATTTGTTGAGACCTAAGATGAGTATCAATCTTATTTAAAGAATTGTATAACAATGTTTTATCTTCGACCCATCTTAGGTCATCTGCCTGACCTAAGATGGTTTCCGTCAGTGGGTGAATAGGAAGAATACACAAAAAGTAAGCATTGTTTTCATCTGTCTCAAATATAGGTGGAGGTGAACCATTTTCGGCTAAACTTTTGTGAATAATAGGCAGTCCAGTTCCTCTGCCTTCTGTAAGGTTCAATTCCTTTAAAAATCCCCCTATCTTACGGTTTCTATAATCTCGTGCTACTACTCTTTGTTTGTTTAGCATCGCTTGGTTAATAGGTGGCATTGGGCCAGGAAAACTCAATATTTCAATTTTATCTTTATGTATTTGAATCTCAACAGGGTTTTCACGCTCATAGCTTTCATGATAAACGGCATTGACCACCGCTTCTTCTATGGCTTGAAAAGGATAGTTGAAGAAGCGTATGGATTCAGCTTGCTTACAACTAATATATACGCGATTAAAAGAAGCGGTAAATTTACTTTTTAGTTACGTTATGCGCTAGTTTGTTTGTTTTTATATCGGTTTATTTCTGATGCTTTTTCATATTTTTTTATTGCTTCGGCTCGGTGACCCTCAGATATGATTGTAGGTGAACATTGTTTTAAAACTTTTTAAATGAAGATATTATTATACTGTATTCTGTTTTTTACTGTTGTATATTTTTTCTTCTGTATCAACAATACAACTCTTATCTAATCTAAATCTTAGTGTAATAGGGGAGTAGGTTTCGTTAAAAGCTTCTGTGAATTATGTTGGAAACACTTCTTTAATTATTGGAATGCGTATCGAAGCTTTGAACCCAAAAACAGGAGTGGTGAAGCATACGAATTCGTGCTATTTTACGATGGCGGCGAAAAATGTCAGTGGAGAATTGATTGAAGCTCCTGGAATTATTCTGGAAAATGACGAAAAGTCCGACGCTTCGCAGAGGGAATGGAAATAAAAAAACGTTCCAAAGAAAAGCGCCCACTTTTGAAATCTGACTTCGGTCATTAACCAAAATCTGAATTACTTGAAAACAGTAAAAATGAGAAGTGCCAAATTGCATTTTCTTAGTTTGATTTATTCCATTTCTCACGCTTTTAAGAAACATTTCTTGTGGTTTTTGTACCAATTAAAGAGACTAATTTACAGTCAAGTTAGCGTTGATTTAAAAATCTTTCAATAGAAATTCGATTGAAAATTTAAAAATTTAAAACTTTTTTTTACCTTCAAGTTTCTAAACTAAAATTTCAACTCAGAAACACATGAAGATATTAAAAATTCAAGCACTTCAAGGTCCAAATCTTTGGAGCATTACGCGTAAAAAACTTATTCAAATGCGCCTCGATTTAGAGGGAATGGAAGAACGTCCCACTAATCTTGTTTCTGGATTCAGGGAACGCATCGAATTATTGATTCCTACGTTGATTAATCACCGTTGCTCGGAAGGTTGCAAAGGAGGATTTTTCCAACGTATTGATCGTGGAACATGGATGGGGCATGTAATCGAACATGTTGCACTCGAAATCCAAACACTTGCTGGAATGGATGTCGGTTTTGGACGCACACGTGAAACGAAAACTTCCGGTATTTACAATGTTGTTTTCAATTATATTGAAGAAAAAGTGGGGCTATTTGCTGCTGAATCTGCTGTAAATATCGTTGAGGCTTTAATTGCAGGAACTGATTACGACTTGCAAGCAGATATTCAAAAAATGCGTGAAATTCGTGAAAAAGTACGCCTTGGACCAAGCACTGGAAGTATCGTTGACGAAGCAGTTGCACGCGATATTCCTTGGATTCGATTAGGTACAAATTCCTTAATCCAATTAGGTTACGGAATCAATCAAATGCGCTTTCAAGCAACAATTACCTGCAAAACTTCCAATATTGCTGTGGACATTGCTTGTAATAAAGAACAAACGAAAAAAATGCTAGACGCTTCTTCAATTCCTGTTGCAAAAGGCGACATTGTAGTCGATGAAGAAGATTTAGAAGCAACAATAAAATCCATAGGTTATCCAATTGTTTTAAAACCGTTGGATGGAAATCACGGAAAAGGAGCTTCTATAAATGTGATGAATTGGGAAGATGCCTTAGCTGGTTTAGAGTATGCTCAAAAATATTCTCGTCGAATTATAGTCGAAAAATTCATAACAGGTTATGACTTTAGAATATTAGTGATTGACAACAAAGTCATTGCTGCTGCTCAACGTGTTCCCGCGCACGTCGTTGGAAATGGTAAAGATTCGATTCAAGAATTAATTGACATAACAAATAGCGACCCACGAAGAGGTTACGGACATGAAAACGTACTGACTGAAATTGGTGTAGACCGCGATACATTGGAACTATTAGATAAATTAAATTACACCGTTGATAGCGTTCCAGCTGAAGACGAAATCGTTTACTTAAAATCAACTGCGAATTTGAGTACTGGTGGAACTTCCATAGATGTTACCGACTTGATGCACCCTGAAAATATTTTCATGGCTGAACGCATTTCACGTGTGATTGGCCTAGATGTATGTGGTATAGATATTATGGCAGCAAACTTAACACAATCATTGAAGGAAAACGGCGGTGTTATTTTAGAAGTTAACGCTGCACCAGGCTTCCGTATGCACTTGGCGCCTTCTCAAGGATTGCCAAGAAACGTCGCTGCGCCAGTGATTGACATGTTGTATCCTCCCGGAAAAGCATCGCGCATACCAATCATTGCGATTACAGGAACAAATGGAAAAACTACTACATCTCGCCTGATTGCCCATATTGTAAAAAATAATGGCTTCCGTGTTGGATTTACGACATCTGATGGGATTTATATCCATAACCACATGATGGAAAAAGGCGACACAACCGGCCCACTTAGTGCGGAATATATTTTGAAAGATCCAAATGTCGAATTTGCGGTTTTGGAAACGGCTCGTGGTGGAATTTTACGCTCAGGTTTAGGTTTCAGCCGTTGCGACATTGGTGTAATTACCAACATTCAAGAAGACCATTTAGGGATCAGCGACATTCACGATTTAAAAGATTTGTCGCGAGTGAAATCAGTAGTTGCGGATAGCGTGAAAAAAGACGGTTGGGCCGTATTGAATGGAGAAGACGAAAATTGTTTAGAAATCGCTAAAAGTTTACGTTGCAATGTGGCACTTTTCAGCTTAGACGAAAATTGTCCCGCAATAATTGAACATTGTAAAGCTGGTGGAATTGCTGCGATTTATGAAAATGGATTCATTACCATCAAAAAAGGCGATTGGAAATTTCGAGTGGAACGTGCAACACATATCCCGTTAACGATGAATGGAAAAGCGCGCTTTATGATTGCGAACGTTTTAGCGGCAACTTTAGCGTCTTATTTATATGGGTTCAAAACGGAAGATATAAAACTTTCCTTGGCGACTTTCTTGCCAGGAGCGGCGCAAACACCTGGTAGAATGAATATTTTTGAATTCTCAAAATTTAAAGTAATGATTGATTTTGCTCACAATCCAAGTGGATATCGGGGCATTGAAGATTTCATGAAGTCGGTGGAAGCTACACGCAAGATTGGTATCATTTCTGGAGTTGGAGATCGCAGAGACGAAGATATCCGAGAATGTGCACGTATTGCTGGAAATATGTTCGACCACATCATTATTCGTCAAGAAAAACACTTGCGCGGAAGAACCGAACAGCAAATCGTTAGTTTGATTTTAGAAGGAATTGCAAGTGCTGATAAAGAAACAACGCATGAAGTGGTAACTTTGGAAACAGAAGCAATTCGTCATGCTATTTCATTAGCAAAAGAAGGAACGTTTATAGTTGCTTTGAGTGATGTTATTGATAATGCAATTGACATTGTGCAATCGTATTTAGATTTTGAAATTGAGCAAGGAGTGATTGCTTAATAACAAAAGATAATAGGAAGAAACGGGTTGTAACAGACCCGTTTTTTTTTGTCTAGAATTCTAAAAAGATTGTTTTCGGTTTAGCTAATATATAAGTAAGATGTGGCAAAAAGTTTGCGGTAAAGTAGTAAAAGCAAAAATGGCCAACGTTTCCACCAATCGTTTAGAATGAATTAGGATTGTTTTGCCTTACTTCAAATCAAAACGATCTAGGTTCATCACTTTTGTCCAAGCGGCGATAAAGTCTTTCACGAACTGCTCTTCTGCGTCATCGCTTGCATACACTTCCGCTAGAGCTCGCAATTCAGAGTTAGATCCAAAAATTAAATCTGCTCGAGTCGCTGACCATTTTACAACACCAGTTGTTCTATCTTTTCCTTCAAAGAGTTCTTTTGTGTCGTTTGTCGATTTCCAAACAAGATTCATATCCAGTAAGTTAATAAAGAAATCGTTCGTCAATTTATCTTGATTAATAGTGAAAACACCATTTTTTGAATTGTCGAAATTGGTATTTAAAACACGCATTCCTCCTAAAAGAACGGTCATTTCTGGTGCGCTAAGTGTCAATAATTGAGATCTATCCACAAGTAATTCCTCCGTCGGAACTGAATATTGAGTTTTAGTGTAATTTCTGAAACCATCAGCAATTGGTTCTAAAACTGCTATTGAGCTTACATCTGTTTGCGCCTGTGATGCGTCCATTCTTCCCGGAGTGAAAGGAACGGTAAGCGTAAATCCAGCATTTTTCGCAGCTGTTTCTACTCCAGCACATCCTGCTAAAACGATTAAATCTGCCAGTGATACTTTTTTGCCCTTTTTTGCTTTTGAGTTAAATGTATTTTGAATTTTTTCTAATGTTGTTAATACTTTGTTTAATTGTAGTGGATTGTTTACTTCCCAATTTCTTTGAGGAAGCAAGGCAATGCGTGCACCATTTGCACCACCTCTTCTATCGGAACCTCTAAAAGTAGAAGCAGAAGCCCAAGCAGTTTCAATCATTTCACTGACCGTAAGTCCAGATTTTGCAAGTTCGGCTTTTAAAACAATTATATCTTTTGCATTAATTATGGGGTGATTTAAAACAGGAATAGGGTCTTGCCAAATTAATTCTTCTTGTGGAACTTCAGTGCCTATGTACACAGTTTTCGGGCCCATATCGCGGTGTGTGAGTTTGAACCAAGCGCGTGCAAAAGCATCAGCAAATTGATCTGGGTTTTCCATATAATATTTAGAAATTCCACCATAAACAGAGTCAAAACGAAGTGATAAATCGGTTGTTAGCATCGTTGGAAGGTGTTTTTTAATTGTATCGTAAGCGTCTGGAATAATTTTTGCGCCATTTTTTGCTATCCACTGATGCGCACCAGCTGGACTTTTTGTTAATTCCCATTCGTTATTAAAAAGCATATCGAAATAACCATTCCCCCATCTCGTTGGTGTTGGAGTCCAAGTGACTTCCAAACCCGTGGTAATCGCATCTTTTCCTTTTCCAGTTCCATACGTGCTTTTCCAACCTAAGCCTTGTTCTTCGATTGGCGCTGCTTCTGGTTCAGCTCCCACATTTGATACTGGGCCTGCACCGTGTGTTTTTCCAAAAGTGTGACCTCCAGCAATCAAGGCAACAGTTTCTTCGTCATTCATTCCCATTCGAGCGAAAGTTTCACGGATATCTTTAGCAGCAGCGATTGGATCTGGATTTCCATTTGGACCCTCTGGATTGACGTAGATTAAGCCCATTTGAACTGCAGCCAGAGGGTCTTCCAACTTTCGATTCCCAGAATAGCGTTGGTCGTCCAACCATTTTTTCTCTTTTCCCCAATACACTGTAGATTCTGGTTCCCAAACATCTTCTCGTCCGCCAGAAAAACCAAATGTTTTGAACCCCATCTCCTCTAAAGCTACATTTCCTGTCAGAATCATTAAATCTGCCCAAGAGATTTTTTTACCATATTTTTGTTTAATCGGCCACAACAGACGACGCGCTTTATCCAAGTTTGCGTTGTCTGGCCAACTGTTTATGGGAGCAAATCGTTGTTGTCCAGCGCGTGACCCACCACGCCCGTCACCCGTTCGGTAAGTTCCAGCACTGTGCCACGCCATGCGTATAAAAAAGGGACCGTAGTTTCCAAAATCGGCAGGCCACCAATCCTGCGACTGAGTCAATACCAAACAAATATCTTTTTTTAAAGCAGGATAATCCAGACTTTGAAATTCTTTCACATAATTGAACTCAGCATCCATTGGGTCTGAAAGGCTAGAGTTTTGGCGCAGAACAGATAAATTCAAGCGATTTGGCCACCAATCATCATTATATGTTCCGTTTAATCCTTCTTTTTTCTTCCCATCATTGGTAATGGAGGCTGTATTTTGAGGTTTATATTCGGGTGCTGAATCTCCGTTGGAGAAGGATTGTCCCATTGAGCATTTGACTAAATTTTGAACGGGTTCTTGTGCAACAATTAAAGGAATTTTTCCTAAGAAAAGTACTAAAAATAGCTGTTTCATAACTCTAGATTTTGATTAATAATTTAGCAAAATACTAAAGCACAGCCTATGATTAGTTATATAATATTATTTATTATTATACAGCCATCGAATTTGCTCGCAATTGACTACAAATTTAATCGTAGTTAAAGTGCCGAATCGTAAATTGGCAGTTTTTCAAATATTGATTGGTTAACATTTTTTACTTTTCATTTTGCAATCACTCATTTTTTAACTTGTTTCAAAATTAAAACAGCTTCATTTTTCTCTGCGATGACCCATTTTCCAGATGCCAATAAATCATCTATACTTTTTTGATACGTACTATCATCTTGTGGGTATTTATTTTCTTCGGCTGTCAAAAGCGCTATGTAATTTGCATCTCCTAAAAATGGATAATGGTAAATATAATCGCGAAAAGCCAAGTGAGTTGTCAAGCATGATTGAGCGCTTACTCTTGCATTTGCAGGAATTTTTTTTAGTAATTGATTTACTTCGTTCACGTCAAAATCTCGTTTCCAATGTTCTTTTTTATAAAATTGATTATTTACTAAATTGTAATATATAGAGGTGCGATGATCTAAAAAACTGGCTGTACTAATAATTCCTGTGAGCAAACAAACGGACGCAACAGCAATTTTATATTTTTTAAGACGGTGAATAAAAGTATAAAGAGCAATTACTACAATTGGTGCAAACTCAATCGAGTAGTGAACACTAATTCCCCACCTAATCGGTAAGTCATTAAACATTTTTTGTCCTAAAATAGGAATAATCATAACTAGATATTCTGGTGCTAAAACCAAAGCGAAACCACCTGCAAGCGCTAAAGCTAAATAAGTTTCAGTTTTCATGCCATCATTGAAACTATCTCCTGAATGATTAATAAAAAGTAATTTAATAGCATCAATCGGGTGTTTTAAAATATTAACTAAAACTTCTCCAAAGTTTGAACCTAAAGCATTAAAAGAATTGTGTAAATAATCTCTACCAGGAGTTGCCAAGCTTGGAATAATAATCTTAATTACAAGAATAAAATAAACAGCTGCGGCCAGTGCGAAAAACAGACCTTTCAAGGAACTTTGTTTGTCTTTCTGGATGAGAGCTTTTAAAGCTACTCCAAATCCTAAAAACACACTCCATAGAGCCATATTCTCTTTTGAGATAATAATCAATATAAAATAAAGTATAGTTCTTCGCCAATTTTTTTGCTCAAAATAAAGAAGAAACCAAGGCACAAACATTGTTGCTACAACATTGTCATGGTAATCAAAACTTAACGCAGAATAGATGCCGTAAAAAGAGAAAAAATGAGCTACTGCAAGCGTTGAAATTGTTTTGTTTTTCGTTAGATTTAGGACATACTTATAGACCCCAAAACCTCCAAAAAGTGTTGCTAAAAATTGAAAAATGAGCATTGTCCATTCGCCAAAAATCCAATAAAAAGGTGAAACTAATAATGGATATAATGAAAAATGATCCGAAAGAATATTGGTAAATTTAGGTTGCAATATCATACAGTCATTCCAGCGAAAATGCGCGTAATCGAAAATCGCATTTTGGTTTATTCCTAAATCCCAACCATAGGTTCTGAAATTGTAGTGATTTACAAATGTGATAGATGCGAAAATTAAGCTAAAGATTGCAAAAATTATAACTAACGGGTAATTAATGGACTTTTTTCTCATTTCAGGTTTTTTCATCAATAATATAATTCGGACGATTTTTACTTTGAGTGAACAATTTCCCAAGGTAAACACCAACAATTCCAATCATAATCAATTGCAAACCTCCTATGAACAAAATAGAAGCTATCAACGATGTCCAACCAAGAATGGCATTGTTTGTAAAAAACGAAATGTATAAAGCGTACAATCCATATAAAAAAGCAATTGCTGCAATAGATAAACCTAAGTAAATTGAAAAATATAATGGTTTTGCACTTGATGAGGTAATTCCTGTTAAGGCAAATTTTAGCATTTTTGAAAAAGAATACTTTGTTGTGCCGGAAAATCGTTCTTGTGGTTGATATGGAATTCCTATTTGTTTAAACCCAAGACCAGGAATAATTCCTCTGAAAAACAAATTACTTTCGTTAAACGAACGAAGTGCAATTACAACCTTCTTATCCAATAAACGAAAATCCGCAGTGCCTTCTTCAAACTTTGTTTCTGATAAATAATTCATTAATTTATAGAAAAGTTTGGAGGTTGTTTTCTTAAAAAACGAAAGTTCTTTATTGTCTTTTCGAATTGAGTAAACCACTTGATTTCCTTGTTCCCATAAACTAATCATTTCTGAAATTAAAGCTGGAGGATGTTGCAAATCGGCATCCATACTGATAACAGCGTCGCCTTCCGCGTGGTCTAATCCTGCTTTCAATGCGTTTTGGTGTCCAAAATTACGACTGAAACTTATGAATTTCACACGTTCATCTTTTTGACGCAGTTGTTTTACTCTTTCCAACGAATCATCTGAACTGCCATCGTTTACATAAACGATTTCGAAATTAGTAATCATTAACTTTGAAAATGTATCCAAAAGTTGAGCATACAAAACTTCAATATTTCCTTCCTCATTATAAGTTGGAATAACAATAGAAATTTTAGTAGAATTCTTAGTCATTTACGAAAGTAATAATTCTGTGTTAATTAATCCTTAACCAAAAAGAACCGCCGTGTTTTTCAACGTTTTTGGTGTTTTCATGTTTCCAAAAATCACTGATTATAGTCGCTAATTCTTTGTTTTCTGAAACGTAATAATTTGCAAAGAGAGGTTGATATTTTTCTGAATTTGCCAACAAATACATTGCTAGTCCGTACTGCTCCGAATAAAAACGATCGCACATAAATTGAGGATAATCATACGGAATATATATGTCGTGAATGTGAACCACCACTCCTTTTTTTAAGCGGGGCAATACTTCTAAGAAAAAAACTGTCGCATCAGAATTAGGTAAAATACGGTGTGAATTATCCACAAAAAGAATGTCGTTTTCCTCCAATTCTTCCAACATTTTGAAATCAATAGCTTCAAATGGTTTACGTATCACTTCATCGACCAAAGAATCGATTTCTGCACGCGGTTGCGGGTCAATTGATATAAATTTGGTTGACAATTGTTGTTCTTTTTTTGCTTTGAAGGCAATTTTAGTTGAATTTCCAGAACCAATTTCAACGTATTTTTTAGGCTTCAATTCTGCAATCAAGGTGTAAAGCATAACCATGTCCAATCCAGGAAGAAAAGTATTATTCCAAGCTGGATTTTTTGGATCTTGTTCCAGTTTAGCATCTTTTATTTGCCACAAGTTTTCTTGGTATTTCGCCACAGCTTTTAAATATGAAACGTAGGTCTCATCATGTTTTTGGGTAATCGCCAATAATTCAGGATGTGCTGGTTTTCCATGACCATAGCGCGGTGAAACAGCTACTTTATATTCTAAAAATACTTTTTGGTATTTCGGGTTCAAAAACTTGTATAACGCTTTAAGCATATTTTAAACGGAATTATTGCCCGACAAAGAAACGAATTTTTAAGGGAATGGAGTTAAATGAGACGTTAAATGAGAAATTTAGAAGGTGAAATAGTTAACTAAACTATCGTTTTACATTTTAAAAGGAATAAGCGGATTTTAAATGCTCTTTAAAAATGGAAGGATTAAATTTATTGCTTATTATTTCAACTATGAAAAGCCGACTTTTTATTACGCTATGGATTATTGATTGTGAAGGTATAATTCCTGGTCATTCCTCAAAAACAATAACGTATAAGAATCCTTAAATAGCTTGTAATTCAAACTACTTATTTTGGTGAATTGTTTAGTGATGAATTAATAACGGCAATCAATAGTATAATGAAACCCTTTCAACAAAATCAACTACCAACTTCAAATCCTGCTTTTTCTTCTTGTTCTTGTTGTAATTTCCAGCCATCAAGGGTTTTCTTAAGTTTGGAATCTTTTTTCTGTTTTTTCTCTTCAATAAATTCTTTTTTTGTTGCTGGACCAAATTGAATTTTTAATTCCTCTTGTGGTACATCTTTAGGCACATATATTTTTACAGTAGTGTCTTTTTGAAACAATCCAAATTCAGATTTTAAAATTGATTTTGCGTCTTGTTTTGCTTGCTCACGATTTTCTTTTGCTTGTTCTTTTTGCGCTGAATTATCCCATTCAATGATTGGATTATCCAATGTGCCGTGCATTCGCATGTACATTTTTATGCCTGTTCCATCATCTATTACTTGACCAAATTCACTATCTTTTTCACTAGCCATCAAATCTCTAAAACGGAAAATAAAACGGTAATCGATGATGTTTTCAAAACTATGGGAACCAGAAACATCCATGTCTAAAGCGGTTGAGCCAATGTGCATTTTAGGTATTGTTAGCACTCCATCTTTAATCAAAATGCTATTTTCCAGTGTTTTGAATGAAATACTTCCAAGTTTCTGTTCTAATAAATCAATGTTTTTCTTACCTAAAACTAATTTTCCGGAACTTGTTTTCAAACTCTCTGTAATGTCTTTGAACGAACTAACATTTTTCAGCTGACCGTCGTAAACGCGTAAATCGAGCTTCGCATCAATTGATTTCATGATAATGCCTGATCGCAAATCGAATGGCGCATAAAAATACAATTCCGCTTCTGCGCGACCTGAAATATTTTGATCAGTAAGAACGTTCTGTTCAAAATTATCCCACTCTTTAAACAAAGGTTTGAATTTTAGATTTTTGGTTGCAACTTGTGCTGTAATGGTAAAAATCTCAGGTAATTTTTCTTCAATCACTAAAGCACCACTTACTAACGCTTCGGCATTCACAAGGCTTAATTGCGGGAAATGTAAACGGCGTTTCTGAATTTGCATTTTACCTAAAATATTGGAGAAAATATGCTTTTCGTAACGTAATGTTCCTACGGTTAATTTTACGGAACCGTTGATATCTTCTGGTAAAACATAAATTCTACTTTCCTCAATTTTTTCCTCTTTTGAAGTTGTTCCAAGGTCTTCAATTTTGAGATTGTTACTTTCGATATCAATATCTGTTTGTAAAGGACTAACTCCTTTCAAATAATCATAAATGTTTGAAAAAAGTCCATCAATTTGTAAGTCTGTCGTACCAATTCGCAACGAAGCATTTTGAATTCCAGCTTCACTTCCACGAAGAAAAACGCTACCATTTATGTTTTCGAAAGTTCGTTTGTCTTCTAATAATTTTAACCAAACGTTATTCATAGCGACATTTCCATCACACTTTTTGACATCGAAAGAACCAGATTCCGTGATTTTTTGAACTGCAAAATCTGTATTGACTAAAATTGAGCCAGTCACATTTTCGATTACTGGAAATTTAAAAATTGCATGAGCCACTTTCAAATCGACATTTCCAGTTGCTTTGCCGCCCATTAGTGGATTTTCAAACTCTGAAATTCGAATATTCCCGTTGAAAGGTCCACCAGCTGTTTTAAAATGTACTTTTCGTAATTCTAAAAACTCGTCTTGAACCCCACCTTCATTGGAATATTTCCCTTCGACATTGATTTCTCTAATTTTCAAACCTTGGTAAGGCTCAGTTAAAGAACCATTTTCAACACCAAAGTCGCAGCGAATTGTCGTTGGTGCAGAAGATTCGACAGCGCCATGTATAGCTAAGTCAAAATTTATGAGGCCTTCACCCTGAAATTTTTTAATGTCGTCTGTTGCTGCAAGCGAAAATTTATTGACTACATCCGTTAGCTGAATATCTTTCGATTGAACTCTGAAATTTAAGCTGTCAGCGTCCACTTTTCCGTTGATTTCAAAAGGTAATCCTGCAATATTAATAATCGCTTTTGGCAGCGCAAACACACCTTTTTCACTATCAACATCCACTTTTAAATCGTATTTCAAAGACTTATTTGCAAGCAAAGTTACTTCACCACTTTTCGCACGAACGACCTGTGCATTTCCTTCTGCACTGACAGAAAATTGTGTTGCTGAGAAGTCTCCTGCTAGGGTCGAAGCAATGATTTCTGTATTGTAATACTGTTTTGTCAGCCCATTTTCATAAGCAAACCGCACGTTCTCAATTTTGATTTTTTCGAGTTTTAAATCAAAAGAAGTTGCTGTTTTACTTTCACTTGGTTTAAAAATATCGTAGTTAACCTCTCCTTCTTTATTAATCTTTAATTGTAAAGTTCCGGGAGAAATTTCAATCGCTTTTACATGGTATTTTTTATTCCACAAATCAATAGGATTGAATTTCAAACGAATACGTTCCGAATAAAGTAACGTATCGGAAACCACGGCATTCTCAAAAGCATCTTGAATGTAAACATTTTTAAAATCAACGGAAAGATTCGGGAAACTCCCCCAAAAAGCAAGGTCAACTTCTGAAACTGAAACGGGAACTTTTAGGTACGTATTTACCTCAGTTACGACAACACCAATAATACGGTCTTTAAATAAATAAAGCGAGCCAGAAATGAGCAAAACCAAGCCCAAAGCAATTCCAATAATCCATTTGCTAATTTTAAAAAAGGTTTTCCACATCTTCAGCGAATTTAGTTGCTCTTTCCTTTGTAAATTAAGGAACTAGAATGGAATTATTAACGCTGGTTTGTTTGTTGGTTGCTATTTTTTTATTTTTGAATTAATTCAACTAAAAAGAGTGACTACTGGAATTATAATTAGCTTGTTTTAATTAAATTTTATCAAACTTTGTGTACGGACGAAGTACTTCGGGAATCGTAATTCCGTCCTCTGTTTGGTAGTTTTCCAACAAAGCCGCAACAATTCTCGGTAAAGCTAAAGCCGAACCATTTAGAGTATGGCATAATTGCGTTTTCTTATCTTCACCTTTGAAACGTAATTTTAATCGGTTTGCTTGAAAAGTGTCAAAACGTGAAACAGAACTCACCTCCAACCATTTTTCTTGTGCCGAAGAATATACTTCAAAGTCGTAAGTCATGGCAGAAGCAAAACCCATATCTCCACCGCAAAGACGCAAAATACGGAATTGCAAACCTAGTTTTTCTAATAAACTTTTCACATGTTCCATCATTTCATCGAGTGCTTTTGCTGTATTGTCGGGATGTTCAATACGTACTATTTCTACTTTGTCAAATTGATGTAAACGGTTCAAACCGCGCACATCTTTTCCGTAAGATCCTGCCTCACGGCGAAAGCACGGAGTGTAACCCGTCATTTTAATAGAAAAATTAGGAGCTGGTAAAATTACGTCGCGGTAAATATTAGTCAACGGAACTTCAGCAGTTGGAATCATGTAGAAATCGTCTTCTTTCATGTAATACATTTGCCCTTCTTTATCAGGTAATTGTCCCGTTCCAATTCCACTTGCTTCGTTAACCATTAAAGGTGCTTGAATTTCTTCATACCCTGCGTTCGATGCTTCTTCCAAGAAAAACGCAATCAAAGCACGTTGTAATTTCGCACCTTTTCCTCTGTAAAATGGAAAACCAGCACCTGTTACTTTTACGCCAAGTTCAAAGTCTATTAAATCATATTTTTTCGCTAAATCCCAATGTGGAACTGCTTTAAAATCAAACGTTGGCTTTTGTCCGAATTCGTAAATAGTTTGATTATCATTCGCATCGCGACCAGCAGGAACCAATTCGTTTGGCACATTTGGAAGCGTGTATAATAACTTTAAAATTTCAGCTTCTAAAGTCTCAACTTTTGTTTTTAAACTACCTTCTTTTTCTTTTAATTCCGAAGTTTTCACTTTTAAAGCTGTTGCCTCTTCTTGTTGTCCAGACTTGAATAAATCACCAATTTGACGTGCTAATTGATTCAATTCTGAGGAAATTATATCCGATTCTGTTTTCGTTGAACGCCATTCTGTATCAGCATTTAATATAGCATCAATTGTTTTTTCTGCGTCGATGTTTCTTTTTTTAAGTCCAGCTACAATGGATTCTTTTTCTGTACGAATGCGTTGAATTTCTAACATAAAATGTGTTCTTTTTTTAAGCTTGCAAAATTAGTCAAAGGAAATGAAAATTGAATTTTATTAATTGTGAATTATCAATTGCGAACTGAAAATCAGTATTCGAGGATTGGGCGCTCAAAGTCCGAGTTCAGAATTAAAGTGCACGAAAGTGGAGTAGAATCAAGTATTTAAAACCTACCATCATTCTTTCGTTAATAACTTCATTTTGTGAAGTCATCAATTAAAAGAATTATACCTATTTTTAGAACTTAAATTATTATGACAAAAACAACTTTACACGACGGCACAGCGATATATTGTCTGCGCAAACCAGAAGCAAAAATGCTTGACCACCACGTTGATGGATATTTACAAAATGGAATTACAATTAAAGATGGCGACGTCGTTTTTGATGTTGGAGCAAATATTGGTATTTTTGGTTTAAGAGCGATTCAAAAAGGAAAAAATGTTCATGCGTATTGCTTTGAGCCAATTCCAGACATTGCAGAAGTGCTTTCAAAAAATGCTTTAGAATTTGGAAATGGACATATTCACGTACTCGCTCATGGAGTTTCAAACGAACCAAGCCGCGCAACTTTTACCTACTTTCCAAATACACCAGCCTTGTCAACTTTGCACCCTGAACAGTGGGATGAAAATCCAACAGCGTTTCGGGATGCAGTGAAAGGAACGATGAAAAATCCTCCTATTGGGATGAAGTGGATGAGTTGGATTCCACCCGTTTTTGCTGGCGTCATTGCGAAGCAATTAGTGAAAGGGAGTAAAAAAGTAGAATGTGAGTTAAAAACACTTTCGAGCGTAATTGATTCTGAGAAAGTGCAAAAAATTGATTTACTTAAAATCGATTGCGAAGGAGCTGAATGGGCTGTCCTTCAGGGTATTGAAGAGCGTCACTGGCCGATGGTACAGTCACTCGTAATTGAAGTACACGACATCGAAAATCGCCTACAAAAAACACGAGATTTGCTGAGTTCTAAGGGCTTTTCGAAATTACACGCTGAACGTGAAGTTGGCTTAGAACATACACCCATGTATAATTTATTTGCCTTAAGATCATGACAAAAGAATACGCAGCTTTAGGAACTATCGGTATTTTGATTGCTTCCAATCTTTTTGGCCTGCTTTATAGTATGCTTGTTTTAAAAACTTCTGTGTTTAAGTCTTTCCGAATTCAATCAAAGGAATATAAAAAAGGTGTTTTTGGTTCGAGAATGCTACTTTATATTTTTAATTTCATCGTCCTTTTAATTTTTTCTGGCTCTGGAGCTTACTTTATGTTTGACTTTTTTGAGACAGAAGGAACGGCTTGGTGGTTGATTGGCGTTCAAGTAGTAGTGGCATTTATTGCTGATGATATTTGGTTTTATTTTATGCACCGTTACATGCATGAAAATAAGTTTTTATTGAAAAATATCCATTCGATTCACCACCGTGCTACCACTCCTTTTCCTTTAGAATATTTGTACGCGCACCCATTTGAATGGATGTTGGGAATGTTGGGAGTTGTTGTTGGATTTGGCTTGATACTTATTTTCACTCCAGTAAGTATTTATGCTGTATGGATTTTTGGCGGCTTACGTAATCTGCACGAAATTCATATTCACTCTGATTTATCTTTACCGATTTTAAGTAAGATTCCGTTTATTAGTAAAACAAAACACCACGACGACCATCATGCGAAATTGACAGGAAATTATTCTTCTACATTTTTGTGGATGGATCGCATTTTCAAAACAGAATTTAAAGAACGTCCCTAACCCCACTATTATGAGACTTTTCTTCACCCTATTTTTGGTAAGTATTTCTTTCGGTTTTGTTGCCCAAAAGGAGGACTACACACTTACTGTAAAAGTGACTGAAATTGAAAATCAAAGAGGAGTGATAGAAATAGCGCTTTACAAAGACCCCAATAAATTTGCGAAAGTGGGTCAAACTTATCGGATTATTCGTATTAAAGTAGAAGGAAATACGATTGTTCACGATTTCAAAAATTTGGAAGAAGGTAAATACGCTGTTTGTTTATTTCACGATGAAAACAATAATAAAACATGCGACAAAAATTTCTTTGGAATTCCAACCGAGGCCTATGCTTTTTCTAATAATATTCGTCCACGTTTTTCTGTTCCAACTTTTGAAGAGTGTTCTACCAAGTTAGAAAAGAATAAAACTTTCACGATTAAAATGGTTTATTAATTTGAATATTCATTTTCCAATTAATTAAAGCCTTTTTCATTATAATTCGCCTTTTATTATTTGTTTAATTGCGAACACTCACTATTATCTAATCTTCTTCTTTGAATTTAACTTTCAGAAATAGTTGTTAAAACGCCTTCTATTTGACTCAAAAGTGCTTGCTCGCCGTCATTTAAAATATGAAATGGGGTCATTTTCAATTTCTCTTCGTCTTTAAATTGCCCATTTATACGTGAAATCACTTCAGCTTCGGTGCTATTATCACGATTTAAAACACGCTTTAAACGTAGTTCTTTTGGGGCATGAACTAAAATCGTTGCATCAAAATTGCGGTAAGCACCGGTTTCAAAAAGAATGGCTGCTTCATTAAAAACTAGGAAATTAGCTTGCTTTGAAGCCCAATCTTCGTAATCTTGTCTTACAATCGGGTGAATTAATTGATTGACTTTTAATCGCAAAGCATCATTTGAAAAAATCGCCATTGCTAGTTCTTTTTTATTTAACTCGCCACCGGAATAAACATTCTCCCCAACTAATTCAATCAGTCCCTGACGAATAATTGGATGTGAATTCGTTAATTCTTTGGATCGAATATCCGAGTAATAAACAGGATATCCCATTTTTTCGATGATGTTTGCAACAAACGATTTTCCTGAACCAATCCCTCCTGTAATCCCTATTCTTTTCATGAACGCGAAGTTAAAACCAATTTAGTTATTAATTGCCACTTACAAATGACTTTAGAAACTAAATAGTTTTGAATTCATAATCAATAGTAGCTTATAATTTTGTGTTTTTCAATCGATATGAGTTATTATTTGTAGCTTATATGACTGATTTTTTTCTTATGTAATCTCGGAATAAAGTCTATGTAATCTCGGAATAAAGTTTATGTAATCTTGGAATAAAGTCTATGTAATCTCGGAATAAAGTCTATGTAATCTCGGAATAAAGTCTATGTAATCTCGGAATAAAGTCTATGTAATTTCGGAATAATTACATTTAAAAGACTGTAAATCAATATTTAATGATTATTTGTTATAATAATAAAATTATTGCTTAAATGAGTCAATATTTTTCCAAGAAATGATGGTTTCATGTGTTCGTTTTTGGTTTTCCTCAAAGAAATTAACAAGGTAATGGCTGAGCTGATAATCACCTGCAAATTCATCTAAATAGTGTAAGGCTTTTATGTGTTCTGACCTAACAGTTAGAGACGCTTTCATTTCGAAGCAATGTAACTTTTCCCCATCTACGATTAACAAATCAATTTCGTTTTGATTACTATCTCTCCAAAAGTAATAGTTCAGTTGATTACCTTTTGCATTTTGAGATTTCATCAGTTCAAGTAGCACATAATTTTCAAAAATAGCTCCTTTATAAGATGATGTTGTAAGTGTATCTTTTGATTTAATACCTAATAAATAACAAAGTAAACCCGTGTCGTAAAAGTAGAGTTTTGGTGTTTTTACAATCCTTTTAGATAAATTAGAGTGCCAAGGTTCAAGTGTAAAAGCAATGTAACTTGACTCAAGAATCGACATCCATCGTTGAACTGTTTTACTATCAATATTTAATTTTTTTGCTATTTCAGATGCATTAAATAATTGACCAGAATATTGCGCCAACAAAGAAAGAAGTTTTCTGAATAATTTAAGATCTTGAACATTTAGCATAGTGCGAACATCTCTTTCCACGTAGGTTTTTATGTATCCAGAATAAAAATCTTTTGGTTCAATGTTTAAGTTGTATATCCTTGGATAAGACCCACTAAAAAGTTCGTCTTCAATGTCCGTTTTCTTAATTTGATTAATCTCTGAATGATTCAAAGGCAGCAATTCCATTAAGTAAACACGTCCTGCAAGCGATTGAGTAATTTTTTCTAGTAGCAAAAAGTTTTGTGAACCACTCAATATATAATGTCCCGTAATTTCTGATTCATCCACAATTTGTTGAATATATGAAAATAGTTCTGGTGCATTTTGGGCTTCGTCTATAATAACATAGCAATCATAAATGGCTAGAAAACCTTTTGGATCAGTTAAAGCAAATTCTAAATTCTGTGGGTTTTCCAACGAAACATAGCGGTAGCTGGGGAAGCTCATTTTGGCAAGCGTTGTTTTCCCTGACTGTCTTGGTCCAGTAAAAACCAGTACTGGAAATTTTTCAGCCATGGCTTTTGCCTTTTCTACGGCTTTTCTAACTATCATATTTCAAATATAGTTCGTTTTATGTAATTTCGGAATAAAGTCTATGTAATTTCGGAATAAAGTCTATGTAATTTCGGAATATTACACCGTAAAATACTGTAAATCAGCAAACAAATAAGTTTTATTAATTTATTTTTTTTAATGAAATATTTCTCTTTAAATTTTTAATTTATTGCTAAATAAAAACGGTTTCAATTTCGGTTATATAACATAACAAGCTCCTGTTTTTTCACGATTTGGAATTCATTTATAATCACAACTATCTTTTGAATTGTTAGTCTTCAAAGAAAGTGAATTTCCAAAAGCTCGTTTATAATTTTTCTCAGTTTAAAAAACACGAGCCATTTGAAGAAAAAGGAAAATTTTGTTCGTTTCAAGAACTTCTAATCCAAGCGAAATAATCCAGTTCAACTTAAATCCAGTAAAAAACGGAGCATAATTCGCTATACTTGATTATTCCGCAAGTTGCAGGAGGTTGATTCAAGTATTACCACATTTTCAGAATTTAAAATGTTAATTTTGCAAAATGAATCAAAAAGAGTGGTTTGCAGAATGGTTTAATACGAGTTACTATCATCAATTGTATAAAAACAGAAACGAAGAAGAGGCAGCCTTATTTATTTCCAATTTAATCGAATTTCTGAATTTGCCAAAAACTGCCAAACTTTTGGATTTGGCTTGCGGTAGAGGGCGTCATTCTGTGACGTTAAATTCTTTTGGATACAAAGTTTTAGGTGTTGATTTATCTGCCAATAGTATTCAAGAAGCCTGTAAATCAGCAAATGAAACGCTGACTTTTGCCACGCACGACATGCGGGAAGTAATTTCAACTGAAACCTTCGACGCAATATTTAACTTGTTTACGAGTTTTGGCTATTTCGACCATGAAAGCGAAAATGAAAAAGTATGTGCCTCGATTTCGAAGATGCTTTCACCTAAAGGAATTTTAGTGATTGACTTTATGAATGCTGAAAAAGTAATTCAACAGTTAGTAGCCAAAGAAGTGAAAAGGGTAGGGGAGTTGGATTTTTATTTGGAACGTCGCTACGATGGAACACATATTTATAAAGATATCCGTTTTGAAGATCAAGGGCGCAACTTTCACTTTACAGAGCGGGTTCAAGCATTGAAACTAGAAGACTTTCAGCGTTTACTAGAAAAAGAATTTACCTTGTTGGAAACATTCGGCACGTTTGATTTACAGCCTTTTTCACCTACTGATTCCGATAGATTGATTATTATTGCAGAGCGAAAAATATGAGTTTAAGTGTTGTTTTTATTGGATTATTTTTATCTGTAATCGTTGGTGGTTTGGTTGTTAGTTACCTACACGCAACCAACAAAAGTCAATTTATAAAATTAGCTTTAGCTTTTAGCGGAGGATTTTTACTTGCCATCATTTTCCAACACTTATTACCTGATTTGTACCACGATGGATCTGGTAAAATTGGAATTTTTATCCTTATTGGCTTTTTAATTCAATTGATTTTAGAATATTTTTCTGGAGGAATTGAACATGGACACGTTCACGTTCATCAAAATCAACCCTTGCCTTGGGCACTTTTTATTTCTCTTTCCGTCCATTCAATCATAGAAGGAATTCCGTTGGGGAATCAATATGTAGGAATCATTTCTGAACATGGGCATGCACACAGTTCACTTTTTTGGGGCATTATTTTCCATCAAGTGCCTGTTTCCATTGCTTTGATGACCTTATTAATGAGTACCAAATTTTCAACGCTTCAATCGTGGCTTGTTTTAGTCGCTTTCGCCATAATGACTCCGTTCGGTGTTTTGCTGGGTTTTGCTATTTCACCAGAGCAAATTGGTATTGATGTTCACGTGATTCTTGCGATTGTGGTAGGTATGTTTTTACACATTTCTACCACTATTATATTTGAAACAAGTGAAAATCATAAGTTTAATTTATTGAAATTAGTCAGCATTGTTTTAGGTTGTGGTTTGGCAATGATGATGTATTAACGAACCTACCTACTTCATTTTTTTAACGCTAAGAAAAACGTAAAATATCCCTTTTGTGGCTAATTTTTCTAGCTGAAATTTCTATTTCAATCAAACATTTCGCTATGATTCTACTGCTTTTTTCTTAATTTTGTACCCTTAAAAATAAAAAATGGCCAAAATCAGAAAACAAGACGCTCTGGATTATCATTCCTCCGGGAAACCAGGAAAGATTGAAGTGGTACCAACAAAACCATACGCTTCACAACGCGATTTGTCTTTGGCTTATTCTCCTGGGGTCGCAGAGCCTTGCTTGAAAATTGCTGAAAACAAGGACGACGTTTATAAATACACAGCTAAAGCAAATTTAGTTGCTGTAATTACAAATGGCACAGCGGTTCTTGGACTTGGAGATATTGGTCCGGAAGCTTCCAAACCAGTGATGGAAGGGAAAGGATTATTATTTAAAATATTTGCAGATATCGATGTTTTTGACATTGAGTTAGACGCAAAAGATCCAGAGTTATTCATTCAAACGGTGAAGGCAATGGCACCCACTTTTGGTGGCATTAACTTGGAAGACATTAAGGCTCCTGAGGCTTTTGAAATTGAACGACGCTTAAAAGAAGAGTTGGATATTCCAATTATGCACGACGACCAACACGGAACAGCAATTATCTCGTCCGCTGCTCTTTTGAATGCATTGGAATTGGCTGAAAAGAAAATCGAAGAGGTTAAAATAGTTGTTTCAGGTGCAGGCCCATCGGCTTTGGCTTGTGCCAAATTGTACAATGTAATTGGTGCCAAGCTAGAAAATATTTTCATGTATGATTCCAAAGGCTTAATTTCTAGGAACAGAAAAAATTTGGATCCAATGAAACAGCTTTTCGCAAATCATTCTACCGAAATTTCATTCGAGGATGCTTTTAAAAATGCAGACGTTTTCTTGGGACTTTCAAGAGCAGGTTTAGTTTCAAAGGATATGATTGCAGTAATGGCGAATGATCCAATTGTATTTGCGTTGGCGAATCCAGAACCTGAAATTTCATACAAAGACGCAACATCCGTGCGGAAAGATATTATTTTGGCAACAGGTCGTTCTGATCATCCTAACCAAGTGAATAATGTATTAGGTTTTCCTTATATTTTTAGGGGAGCTTTGGATGTGCGCGCAACGACAATCAACGAAGAAATGAAATTAGCAGCTGTGAAAGCAATTGCTTCTTTGGCAAAAGAAACGATTCCTGAAGAAGTTATCGCAGCTTATGGCGAAAAAAACATTTCTTTTGGTCGTGAACAAATAATCCCAAAACCGTTAGATCCACGGTTGATTTATTATGTAGCTCCAGCAGTTGCAAAAGCAGCAATGGACTCTGGTGTAGCAAAAAATCCTATTTTGGATTGGGAAGAATATGAAAATCAACTTAAAAGTAGACTTGGATTAAACAATAAATTAGTTCGAAATATTACATCTAAAGCACAACGCAATCCTAAAACGGTGGTTTTTGCAGAAGCTGATAACGTTAAAATCTTGAAAGCTGCACAATTAGCTTATGATGAAGGGGTTGCGATTCCTATTTTATTAGGAAAGAAAACTAAAATCATTAAATTAATTGAGGAATATGCAATTGAACTTCCTGATGAGGTGGCAATCATTGATCCAAAATTAGAGGAAGAAGAAAAACGTAGAATCGCCTACGGAAAAGCATTTTTTGAGAAACGTAAACGCAAAGGAATCACCGAGTTTGAAGCGATTCAACTGATGCGAGAACGTAATTATTTTGGTGCGATGATGGTAGACTTGGGTGATGCAGATGCAATGATTACTGGTTTGACTAGAAGTTACCGTTCATCGGTTCGTCCCGTAATTCAAACTGTAGGTTTGGAGAAAGACGTAAATACTGTTTCTGGATTGTACATTTTGAACACCAAACGTGGACCCATGTTTTTGGCTGATACAACTATCAATTTAAATCCAACAGCAGAACAGATAGCTGAGATTACAAATAATGTTGCTAAGGTTGTACGTAAATTACAAATTGTTCCAAAAATTGCATTGTTGAGTTATTCCAACTTTGGTTCTTCACCTGGACCAGATCCAGAAAAAATGAGTAAAGCAGTACAAATTCTTCATGATAAATTTCCAAATCTTGTTGTAGACGGTGAAGTGCAAGCGAATTTTGCCTTGAATTCTGAGTTGATGAATGAGAAATTTCCCTTCTCTCACCTTGCAAACAAACAAGTGAATACTTTGATTTTTCCTAATTTATCGTCTGGAAATATCGCTTATAAATTATTACAACAAATGACCGATAGTGATGCAATTGGTCCAATTCTCGTGGGTTTGAAAAAATCTATTCACGTGTTGCAACTTGGTTCAACGGTGCGTGAAATTACTAACATGGTTAAAATTGCTGTCATCGACGCACAAAATAAATAATAGAAAATGATTGGTTCCCTAAGTGGCAGATTACTCGAAAAATATCCGACAGAATTACTCATTGAATGTGGTGGTGTTGGGTATGAAGTAAAAATTTCATTACATACCTTTTCGCAACTTACCGAAAGTGAATCAATAAAAATATTCACCAAACTAATTGTGCGAGAAGATGCACATTTGTTGTATGGTTTCAACACGAAAGACGAACGTGAAATGTTTAACTTTCTTATCAGTGTTTCAGGAATCGGTCCAAATACAGCGCTGATTATGCTGTCGTCGCTTTCTCCAGAAGAAATAGCTAATGCGATTCAAACGGAGGATGTAACTACGATCCAAAAAATTAAAGGAATCGGAGTGAAAACGGCACAACGTGTAATACTCGACTTAAAGGGGAAAGTGTTAAAATTCAGCGGAGACAGCGAAAATATCTTTTCTAAAAACAATACAAATAGATTTGATGCGTTAACTGCTTTAGTTTCCTTGGGTTTTGATAAGAAAGCAGCTGAGAGAGTAATGGATAAAATTGATTCAGGATCCGAAACTGTTGAACAACTCATAAAAGGCGCATTAAAGCTGTTGTAAAAGTTGAATGAAAACTAAAATAATTGACAATTTGGTAAATTTAAGTGCTTTAGCTTCAGTGTTTTTACTGATGCTATTGTTCTCAATGGACGCATTTGGGCAAACCGATCCGCAGCTTCCTTTTCCGATTGTAAATCCTATGAATCCATACCAAAACTTACCACAAAGTTTTGACCTAGGAGATCCAACTTCTTTGAAACAACAAATTACGTACGATCCAATTACTGGTAATTACATATTCACTGAAACTTTGGGTGATGGTATGTATTATCGTCCGCCCTCCATGATGACATTAGAGGAATACTTAAAATACGAAGAGAAAAAGGCGCAAACTTTAGATTGGCAAGAAATCATTGAAGAAGAATCGGCAGAAAATCGCACTTTTGAGTTACCTATAAAGATTGGAAGCAAGGTTTTTGAGAATTTCTTCGGTTCAGATGAAATAAAAATTATCCCTGGTGGAAACTTGGAACTTTCTTTAGGTGCAACCTCTTCGCGCTATGACAACCCAATGTTGCCAATGCGTCAAAGAAGAATCACGCGTTTTGATTTTAACCAAAATATCAACTTAGACGTTACGGGACAAATCGGAACGAAGCTAAAGTTGAATATGAAATACAACACAGGTGCTACTTTTGATTTTGAAAATATTTCTAAATTGGAACACACTGGAAATGAAGATCAAATCTTACAAAAAATTGCTCTTGGTAATGTTTCATTGGATTTACCAACAACCTTAATTCAAGGCTCTCAAACGCTTTTTGGTGCAAAAACAACATTGAAATTTGGACGTGCAACAGTGGATTTAATTGCCGCATCGTCTAAAGGAAAAAGAACAGAAATAAATATTACTGGAAAGGCACAAGTACAAAAATTTGAATTAAGTGCTGACAATTACGAAGCAAATCGTCACTATTTCTTAAACATGTATCATCAGCAGCATTACGATACTGCGATGTCCACTTTACCTGTTGTGAATTCTACAATTTTTATAACAAGAATTGAAGTTTGGGTAACCAACCGCACGTCAGTAACGGAAAACACTAGAAACATTTTGGCGTTTGCCGATTTAGGAGAATCCAAAACGACAAACTGGGAGGGGAATCCAGGAAATGCATCTCCAATTGAGACACCTGACAATCAAGCAAATGGATTATACGATTGGGCAGCAAATCAACCGTTGGTAAGAGGATTTTCTAATTCTGTAACGATTCTATCTTCTCAAGTAAATGCGCCTGGACCTTTTAATCAAGCGGTTGAATATGAAAAAGTAGAAAACGCTCGAAAATTAGCAGATAGTGAGTTTTCTTATAATGCTTTACTTGGTTACATTTCTTTGAATACATCTCTTAATAACGATGAGGTATTATCGGTTGCTTACGAATATACATACAGAGGACAGACGTTTCAAATTGGTGAATTTTCAACTGATGGCGCTAGTGGACAAGAAGCTTTAATTTTAAAATTATTAAAACCAACCATTACAAGTCCGAGCAATAAAGTCTGGGATTTGATGATGAAAAATGTTTATTCAATTGGAGCTTATCAAGTGGATCAAATAGGATTTAAAATAGACATTCTATATAATAATCCAGAAACTTCAGTTCCTGCACCTTTTATTCCATTAGATGGTGTTGATGGAAAGCAGATTGTGACGCTCTTGGACATGGACAAAATCAATCAAAACAATCAACCTTTTGCAGATGGTGTTTTCGATTTTGCTCCTTTTAATCAAATTGCAAACAAAATTGACAATGGCGGAACAATCAACAAGAAAAACGGACGCGTTTATTTTTCAACAATTGAGCCTTTCGGAAAAACATTAGCTGGAAAATTACAAGATGCAGGTATTTCTCAAGTAATCATAAATAAGGTTGCGTTTACAGAACTATACGATTCAACAAAAACGGCAGCACAACAAATTCCAAGTAAAAATCGATTTGTTTTTAAAGGGGAATATCAATCTTCTATCAGTTCAAATATTCCGTTAAATGTTATGAATGTTCCGCAAGGTGCAGTTAGCGTTACAGCTGGAGGAATTAAATTAATTGAAGGGCAAGATTACTCAATTGATTATGCTTCAAGTTCTGTTCGTATCTTAAACACAGGAATTTTAGAGTCAAATACTCCAATCAAAATCTCCATCGAAAGTAATTCCGTTTTTGGATTCCAAGCACGTTCTATGATTGGTGGACATTATCAATATCGTTTCAATGAAAATATCAAGTTAGGTGCAACTTGGGTTCGTATGATGGAGCGTCCAGTGACACAAAAAGTGGATTTTGGAAGCGAACCATTTAAAAACAACGTTATCGGAGCTGACTTTGCGATTCGGACAGACGTTCCTTTTTTGACAAAATTGATTGATATGTTACCCGTAATTTCAACAAATCAAATGTCAACGTTCTCATTTAATGGTGAAGTTGCGCATTTAATTCCAGGTCAACCAAAAGCGATTAACAAAGAAGGAACGTCATATATCGATGATTTTGAAGCAAGTCAAAGTGCCATAGATTTGAAGAGTATCACGGCTTGGAGATTAGCATCTATACCTCAAGGACAACCAACTTTATTTCCAGAAGCTACAAAAAAAGATTTGAGCGCTGGTTTTAAACGATCAAAATTATCTTGGTACACTATTGATCCCTTATTTTATCAAAGTAACACGCTTACTCCAGCTCACATCAAGCAAAATCCGCAAATGTTGTATGACAGTAGAATGCGTTTGGTGAACCAAATAGATATTTTCCCGAATCTTCAGCAGCAGTATGGTTCGATTCCAAATGTTGCAGTTTTAGATTTGGCCTACTTCCCGAAAGAAAGAGGACATTATAACTACGATATATCAAATACCATTGATGCAGACGGACTTTTTGTAAATCCAGAAAATCGTTGGGGAGGAATAATGCGTGCTTTGACGACTAATGACTTTGAGCTGGCAAATATTGAATTCATTCAATTTTGGGTTTTAGATCCTTTTAATGATGACGCAGAAGCTGTAAATCCAAACTCACCGCATACGGGAGGAGATTTGTATTTTAATCTAGGAAATATTTCAGAAGATATTCTTCCCGATTCTCGAAAAAGTTTTGAAAATGGTTTACCGCCAGATCCTACCTCAACCCTTTCAAACAATGTTGATACAACTTTATGGTCAAGAATTTCAACGCAACAAATTGTGGTAAATGCTTTTGACAATGATGAAGCCGCTCGTTTAAATCAAGATGTTGGTTTAGACGGATGGAAAAACGAAGACGAACGAAGCATCTACCTCGATTTTGTTAATTGGGTTCAAGGAAACGCAGTTTTAAGTCAAGCAACAAAGGATAAAATGATTGCAGATCCATCTAATGATGATTACACTTATTACTTAGATGATCGGTATGACACAGATGAATTGAATATTTTAGATCGCTACAAACGTTTCAATGGCATGGAAGGAAATTCCCCAACCACAAACATTTCGAATTCTATTAATGCAGCTGGCTACCCAACGCAGGCAACAAACTTTCCAGATATAGAAGATATCAATGCGGATAATAACTTGTCTGAAAGCGAAAGCTATTTCCAATATCGTGTGAGTATGAGACCAAATGATTTACAAACAGTAGGTCAGAATTATATCACAAATACGCAAGTTTACCAAAATGGAACCAAAACAGAAACTTGGTATCAGTTTAAAATTCCAATTAAGGATTTTGAAAAACGTGTAAATGGTATCCAAGACTTTAGATCAATTCGATTCATGCGTATGTTCGTGAAAAATTTCGACGAAGAAGTAGTTTTGCGTTTTGCAAGATTGGAACTAATTCGAGGAGAATGGCGACGTTATTACGACGATTTAACGCAACCAGGATTGAGCATTCAAACAGATCCAAACTTAACATCTTTCAATATTGCTGCTGTAAATATTGAGGAAAATGCACAACGTTTACCTGTGAATTATGTCGTTCCTCCTGGGATAGTTCGCGAAGTTGACCCCTCTCAAGTTTATCAACGTCAAATGAACGAGCAATCTTTGTCTTTGGAAATTTGCAATCTACAAGACGGCGACGCGCGTGCAGCATATAGAAATGTTCAATTCGATGTTCGTACCTACAAAAAAATGAAAATGTTTGTGCACGCAGAATCAGTAATTCAAAATCAATTAAAAGATAAAGAATTATCATTGTTTGTGCGTTTAGGAACAGATTATGTTGAGAATTACTATGAATATGAATTGCCTCTGGATGTAACAGATTGGAGTACTACTTTACCAGAGGGAATTTGGCCGCAAGGAAATGATGTAGAAATAGTTTTCGACGATTTACTTGATTTAAAAAAAGAACGAAACAAGAAAATTGAAAATGGCATCGCTGGAGTTTCTTACGTAGTTGAGTATTCAAAAACAGATCCAAAAAATAATCAGCGTAAACTGAAAGTCAAAGGAAGTCCTAATCTCCAAGGAATGCGAACGATTATGGTAGGTGTGCGCAATCCATTGAAAAACGATCCCGATAATATTTGGCAACCCGATAATGGTGATGCAGAATGTGCTATCATTTGGATAAATGAAATGCGACTAACGGATTTCGTGAGCGAAGGTGGTTCTGCTGCTATTGGACAAATGCAATTACAATTGGCAGATTTTGCGACTGTTTCAGCTTCTGGAAATTATTCTGGAATCAATTGGGGAAGTGTTGAAAGCCGTGTGCAAGACCGTCAACGTGATGAACGAATTGGTTTGGATCTGAATTCCACGATTCAGTTGGGTCAATTCTTTGGAAAACAAGCACGTGTCTCATTGCCATTCTTCTACGGCTATTCTGTAGGAATTATCAATCCTGAATACGACCCTTTTAATCCAGATGTTAAACTTTCTGGTTACGACCCTGCAACACGAAAAGAACGTGCGAAATTAGGACAAGATTTCACTTCTAGAAAATCATTCAATTTTACGAATGTCAGAAAAGAAGCAAAAGCTGGTGCAAAACCTCATTTTTACCGAATTTCAAACTGGTCAGCAACCTATGCTTACGCAGAAAATTTAAGACGAGATTTTAATATCACTGAAGATTTGACCAAAACATGGACGGGTGCTTTGAATTATAATTATACGTTTCCAGGAAAAGCAATTGAACCATTCAAAAAAATCAAAGCGATTGAAAAATCTAAATGGTTGCAATTAGTACGTGAATTTAATTTATTCTTGATGCCTAAAAACATTTCTTTCACGAACGATTATTCTCGTATTTATAACCAAAGACAAATCCGAAACATCATTGTTCCTGATTATCAATTTGATGCAATTTTCTTGAAACGTTTTGATTGGAATAGAAATTATCAAATAGGTTATGACTTAACAAAAAACATCAAAACAACATTTACGGCGACAAATAGATCAATTTTTGAAGAAGGAAATCATGGAGTGGATCGGATTAATAATCCAGAAGGTTACCGCGAATTCAGAGATACAATTAACTCGCAAATAAAATCATTTGGTAAAACAATGGAATATACTCAAAGCTACAGCTTGAGCTACAATATTCCATTCGATAAGTTCCCATTGACAAATTGGATTTCTGCAAATGCAAAATATTCTGGAACTTACAATTGGCAACGTTCGCCTTTAGGACAGACAGCTTTTGGAAATACCATTCAAAATAGCCGTGTTATTAACATGACGGGTCAAGCAAATTTTGTCACGCTTTATAATAAGATTCCTTATTTCAAAAAAGTGTTAGGCGATGGAAAAGGAAGAGCAACCCTTACCCCAAAAATTACAGGTGACGGAAAAACTCCAACTCCGACAAAACCAAATGGGGCTACTAAGCCAAAAGAAGAATATAAGCCTTGGAAACCGGTTGAAGAAATGACTCCAAAAGAATTAAAGAAATACGATCGATTAAAAAAACGCTTTGAAAAAAGATTAGAGCGTGAGGAAAAGCGCAAAGAAAAAGAGAAAGACGCAGTTCCACCAGTTGTTGGTTTGGGCGTTCGGTTATTAACAAGTGTAAGAAACGTTTCCGCAACTTACGCCCTGAATGATGGTACAATGTTGCCAGGATTTGCAGAAGAAACCAGCGTGCTGGGAATGAACGGAAACACTCTTGGATTAACTCCTTTTACATTTGGGAAACAAGGTTATAATGTTTTCGGAAATGAAAATGGATTTAATGTGGCAAATCAATCACGCGATAATAATTGGTTGGTTCAAAATGAAAACTTGAACCGTCAATTTACAACGACTCACTCTGCTAATTTAACAGGAAAAGCAACTTTAGAGCCCTTCAAAGATTTAAATATCAATTTAAGTTTGACAAGAAATTATGGTCGTAATTCAGGAGAATTCTTTAGATGGAATAGCATAAGTGATGCATTTGAGAGTCAAAGTAAATTTGAAACAGCACGTTTAACTTATTCAACAATTACTTGGAATTCTGCATTTGTAAAACAAGGAAGAGATTATCAATCATCGGTATTCCAAAATATGTTGACAAATAGACAAACTGTTTCTCAATTGATGGGTGGACAAAACCAAAACTCGTCTTCTTTACCAAGTGGCTATAACAGCGGCTATTCAGGCTCGCAGCAAGATGTTGTTGTTGGAGCGTTCTTGACAGCTTATACGAATTCAAAAGTGAACGACCGAAATATAAATCCTATTCGCAATATTCCTTTGCCAAACTGGAACATCAATTATAGTGGTTTAACACGATTCGCCTTCACCAAAAATTTCTTAAAGTCATTCAAATTGAATCATGCTTACACTTCATCTGTTTCTGTGGATGGAATGCAAACAAATTTAAATTCAACCGTTGATGCCTTGGGATTTGCTAATTCAGTTGATATAAATAATAATTACATTTCGCCATTACAAGTTCAAAACGTTAGAATTTCAGAGAAGTTTTCACCTTTAATCGGTGTATTGGCAACGTGGAAAATTGGAGGAAAAACATTGACAACGAATTTTGAATATAAGAAAAGTCGCGATGCTACATTGTCGTTGAACAACAATCAAGTTACCGAAAATTTAGGACAAGAAATCACTTTTGGAACGGTATTAATCATACCTAAATTGAAATTGCCATTTGATGGAATTAAACAAAATGATTTAATTTTGAACCTAAACTTTAGTTTCCGTGATAATTTAACTGTTATTCGTAAAGTGGTAGAAAGCACAAATCAAGCAACCGCAGGACAACAATCAATCTCGTTTAAACTAGATGCAAATTATAAATTGACAGATCATTTAACGGCGATTTTCTATTACGATCAGTCGTTGAATATTCCTAAAGTTCAGACAAGCTACGTTACTGGTTCTATGAAAACAGGTATCACTATTCGCTTCGATTTGAATGCTCTAAAACAATAATCACGTTGGAAATTAGAAAAGCAAAATCGGGAGATGAACAAGCTATCTTTAAGTTGATTTGCGAATTGGCACTTTATGAAAAAGCTCCTGAACAAGTTACGAATACGGCTAGACAATTAGCAATCGATCTATTTGAAGACAAAATTTGTGAAGCAATTGTTGCCCAAGAAAACGATGAGATAATTGGTTTTGCGCTCTTTTATGTTTCTTATTCTACTTGGAAAGGTCGCTGCTTATATTTGGAAGATTTTTATGTGAATGAAGCAAAAAGAAATTTAGGTGTTGGCGCTTTACTTTTTAATGAAGTAGTCAGCGTTGCAAAAGCACAGAAAGTAAAACGAATGGATTGGCAAGTCTTGGAATGGAACGAGCCGGCGTTGCAATTTTACAAAAAACATAAAGCAATTTTAGATGGTGAATGGATTAATGGTCGCTTATTTTTTGAGTGATGCAAAAGTTTTTTTTTCTTTCGGCGTCTAAATTAAGTTGAACCAAGAAATAGACATAGAAGCGCTTCGAAAAGGAGATGAGAAAGCATACCAAGATTTAGTAAAAATCTATGCTAAACCAATTTTCAATACTTGTTTTTACATTCTCCACAACAAAGAAGAAGCGGAAGACACCACACAAGATATTTTTTTGACAGTTTACCAATCTATTTCTTTTTTCAAAGGAGATTCCAAACTTTCAACTTGGATTTATCGCATAGCTATAAATAAATGTAACGAGTTGTTACGCTTCAAAAAACGGAAAAAACGCTTTGGAATTCACATTCCTATATTTGGTTCAGCGATAGAAGTAAGTACTGAAGCACCCGATGAAATTTTGCACCAAGACGAACGTAAAAGAGTGTTTTTAAAAGCGATTTCAGATTTACCAGAAAATCAACAAATTGCTTACACGCTTTACAATATGGAAGATATGAGCTACCTTGATATAGCCGATGCTATGAATTTATCGCTATCAGCAATTGAATCATTAATTTTTAGAGCAAAACAAAATTTACGGAAGTCACTGGCTGAGTTTTATAAAATAAATGAACTTTAACACAAGAAAAGATTAATTTTTTCATCAAATAATCAATCATGGAAGAAACAAACGATTTACTGAGAATCATTGAAGAAAAATTCACGCATCGTGAAGAAGTGGGTAATCAACTATTTGAACGATTGCTGTCTGTTCCTCTTAAAGCAAAAAAAGCAGTTAAGTTCAATTGGTTTGCTGCTGCAAGTGTATTGGTTTTATTAAGCGTAAACGCGTTAGCGATTTCAAAAAATACCAAAACAAGCAAGGAACAATATATTTTGGAGCAATATGCACTAACAGATGATAATTTTTCTAATTATGAGTAGAAAAACACTTTATATCTTAGTCGGAATAATGCTACTTCTGAATTGTGTTTCGTTGTATTTTTTATTTCGTCCCCGCCCTCAACATTTTAGAAGACCGCCAAGTATAATTGGTGTTTTGGATCTTGAAGAAAAAAATAGTGCTAAAATTAAGAAGAACGAGGACATTCACTTTACTGAAAAAGGCAAATTGATGGATGAAATCAAGGCCACAAAGCAACAAGTTTATACATTAATTGGAAAAAATCACACCGATCGAACTTTGGATTCTTTACTTTCAATTATTAATAGTAAACATTATCAAGCTGAAAAAATGACTTTTGATTATTTTAAAGCGTTGAGAACATTACTTTCGAAGGATAAACAAAAAGAGTTAGATAAGTTTGTGATTAAAGTTATTGCAAATAATCCTAGACCTCCCCACAGAAAATGAGATTTTTCGGATGGTTTTTCTTAGCTTTTCTTTCCTTTAAATCTTTCGCTCAGTTAAATTTTGAATTTACGTGGAAAGGTGAAAAAATCGAATTACTCCATTATTACACTCTCGGCGAAAAAGATAGTATTCAATTCTTTGACCTAAAATGTTACCTTTCAGCCATTGAATTGCATTCCAAGAAAAATGGGAAATTTAAACTCAATCCTTCGATACATTTGATAGACGCACAAGTAGATTCTAGTTTTATTCTTGCGAATACGATTGATTGTAGTTTGTTTCAATTTATAACTTTTACGCTAGGCTTAGACAGTATAACCAACACTTCTGGAGAGTTAGAAGGAGATTTAGATCCTGTTCTAGGAATGTATTGGGCTTGGAACACCGGATATATTCATTATAAATTTATGGGGAAAGCTTCAACTGTCCCAACTTATTCAAAAACTTTTGAATTTCATTTAGGAGGCTATCGAAAACCAAAGGAAACTTATTTCAAAATCGAGTTACCGCTAACAAGTTTTACAATACAACTTGATTTATATCAACTTTTCAATGAAAAAATAAACTTAAATTTGTTGCATCAGTTAATGATTCCGGGGAAAACTGCTCATGAACTTTCATTGGTGCTTCAAAACTCTATAAGAATGAAATGAGAATTTTAAATTTGGGATTGTTTTTTGTTTTTGTTACCTATTCTTTCGTTTTAGTTTTTACTGAAAAGCATCCTTTTTATATCCCAAAACATTTCCCAAAGCCATTTTATAAATTTAAAGATGTGTCCCAAGGTCGTTTGCGCTTTGAACTAGGTCGAACTTTGTTTTATGATACTGCACTTTCGCGTGACAGTACTATTTCTTGTGCTTCTTGTCATTTACAATACACAGGTTTTACGCACATTGATCATCCAGTGAGCCACGGAATTGACGGGAAAACTGGAACACGTAACTCTCCCGTGATGGTAAATCTTGCTTGGAATAAATTTTTTCATTGGGATGGAGGCGTAGTACATTTAAATGCTCAATCAATTAATCCGTTAACGAATCCTGTAGAAATGGACATGGACATTGTTCAATTATTGGAAAGGTTAAATAATTCGTCATTTTACCGTCAACGATTTTTTGCTGCATTTAACGATTCGGTCATAACAACGCCTCTTTTAATGCGTGGAATTGCCAACTTCTCTGTTGCGCTAGTTTCTGCCAATTCAAAATATGACAAAGTAATGTTAAAAGAAAAAGGAGTTGAATTCACCAATCAAGAGAAACGTGGATACAACCTTTTTAAGAAAAATTGCAACGCTTGCCACAGGGAACCATTGTTTACTTCAACTGAATTTAAGAAAAATGGATTGGAATTAGATCCAAAATTTAAAGATGTTGGAAGAATGACAATCACTGAAAAAAAATCTGATTCATTGCTTTTTAAAATCCCCACTTTACGAAATATTGAATTCAGTTTTCCTTACATGCATGATGGTCGAATGCTAAAATTGAAAGAAGTCATTGAGCATTACAGTTCCATTTCAAGCTCCACTAAAAATGTGAGTAAAGAACTTAAGAAAATCAAAAAACCATTTACGGAGGAGCAGAAGAAAGATTTGTTAGCATTTTTAAAAACGTTGACGGATAAAGAGTTTCTATATAATAAAGATTTTTCCTTTCCAAGAAATGAGCGCTAAAAACGATGTCAAAAGTGTTAAGATTATCACTTAAAATTTATCTTATTAATCGCTAAATAATAGAAAAAATACGGATCTGTTTCTTTTCCTTATTTATTATGTCACCAAACATGTCAGATCAAACCTGAGGTAAATCCTTAGAGTAACTCATTTCTAAATCTATTTTCTTTTCCTCAAATATTCAAACATAAATTTTTAACGAGTTTGATTTGGCTTGACGCAAGTTTTTCTATAAATAAGAATCTGAACTACTATTAAAATCTAAGCTAAAAATTTATGAAAAAAATGGTTCTAAGTTCTACACTACTATTGTCGGCAGTTTGGGGCAACACGCAAGTAAGTCCAGCTATTAGTACTTGGTTGCGAAATACTACTGGAGCAACAGGAAGACATTACGTCTCTGGAAATTCAACCCCTATCAATGATGTAGATTTAGTAAATGTTCAATCAATTCAATATTCCACTAATTGGGTTTATATAACCACGACGGGAATTCCATCCTACATAACTGGTCCTTTTTTAGACGGTAATCCATCAATAGCAACAAGTCAAAATGCGATTTTTAAAGTTTCTTTAAACCCTTCACAAAACACAGGATCTGCAACAGCAACTCAAGGGGGGAATATTGGAATTTTTATTAATGGTGTTGCGATGTTTGATTACCGTGACGGTGTTGCTTGGAACTCAACAACAAGTGCATTATGTGGCGGTCCTGGAAATTCACCTTGCCCTGGCGGTCCTGGAACAACTCAAGCTTGGAACAGAGATGCAATTTTAGCTGAAAAAGGTGGTTTCGATTGTTCAAAAGGACATCCGGCACAAGGTAATTATCACCATCATCAAAACCCAAGTGCCTTTAAGTTAGACATTTCAGTCATTTCAAGTATTTGTGACATTTACGATGCAGATGGTTTGTATGTGATAAACGCAAGTTCACATTCACCTTTGATTGGCTACTCGTATGATGGTTTTCCAGTTTATGGAGCTTACGCATTCAAGAATGCAAACGGTACAGGCGAAATCGTACGCATGAAATCTGGTTATCAATTGAGAAATATCACAACAAGGGTAACTTCTCCAGCTGGCACAACTGTTTCTAGTGGACCTGCTGTAAACACAACTTATCCTTTAGGTTATTTTAGGGAGGATTATGAGTTTGTTACGCATACCGGTGAAGCTGATTACCTAGACAATCACAACGGTCGTTTTTGTATAACACCTGAGTATCCAGAAGGTATTTATTGTTATTATGCAACTGTAGATACGAACTGGAATTCGGCTTATCCCTATTTGGTTGGGCCAACGTATTATGGTAACAAAACAGCTGTTAAAGTCACAAGTATTACAGAAACCGTTACATCTTATAATCCTTCAACTTCATTAGAAGAACAAATTACGTTAGAAAAACTGAGTGTTTATCCTAATCCAACAAATGATGTAATAATGGTGCAAGTGAATAGCTTATTGCAGAAAGATTTGGAAATCTCTTTAATGGATATTAATGGGAAATTGATTGAGAAAAAAACTATTTTCCAAGGAAGCACGATTGCCTATTTTGATGTTTCTACACTCTATAAAGGAGTTTATTTCTTAAAAACGAATTTTGGACACGTGTTAGAGGTACAAGTGAACGATTAAATTTCTCAAAATAATTTTACAATATTCAATAAAACTCCATAAATATTCATTGAAAATATTCAAATATTCATTTGCTCGATTTAGATTAAAATGAAACAATATATTTGTTTTAGAAATAAGGAGAGATACAGGTAACTTCTTATGCGTAAAGTTGACAGCTGCTTGGAGAGGCAGTTCATTTTCTAGTTTGATAAGAGTTTAATAGTTTAAGTCGACAGTTAGTTACACATAAGAAGTTCCTGTTTTTTAATTAATAAGAAACCACCCACAACTCATAATCTACTACAACGAAGGGCTTCATGCCCTTTTTTTATGCGCCCTATTTTTTGACCTCTATATTTTAGAGTTTTTTTAATTCCCGTGATTTGGAAATAATTTGTGGTAAAATTTCCCGATACGAAAAACGTGAAATGGGAGGTTATAGTATGATTACCTAGATAAAAGATGGTTGTAAATTAATTAGACTTGATTATTTTTTAATCTGATACAAAACAGGTCTACTTGGACTTGCATCGTTTTCAAACGGAGCCATCTGCATTTCAAGCACATATAATCCGTCTTTAATCGTGTCGTTGACGTAAATTAACTCTGTAATTGTTTTATTATTTGGATTTTCTGGCACATTCCAATAAGCGTGGTGAAAAGCTAATTTTCCGTCGTCGGATTCGCGGTCAACGGAAGGCATGTCAACCAATAAATGCTGAATGTTGTGTTTCTCAATCAATTCCATTACGGATAAGTCCAAATAAGGTGGATTACTGTCCGAATAATTTTTGGTTGTTTTATCCAAGGTATTGGGAAGCGTCCGAATGATTAATGCTTCAATTGGCGTTTCGTCAAGTTGACTTTCGAGTTGCTCTTTCGTAACTAATTGGTCCCCATTTTCAAGAACTTGTGTTTGCACCGTTACTAATCTCGCTTTGAAAAAAAAGGTTTTCAATTTTTGATTTACAGAAACTACTTTTTGAGAAATATGTCCATGACACTCTGTGTGCGTTCCGTGTCCGTGTGGATTGAAAAACACATCTCGAAAATTGACACCTCCACCTTCCGAAACGCTTCCGATAAATCCATTTGCTCTTACTGGCTCGAACCTCGGGGGATTGACGTACCAGGCTCTCAAATTTTCTTCTCCAGCCTGCAAACCAATTGAAAGATCAAGAGGTTCGTTGGTATCAATGTGTTCGTTTTCGTTCAAAAATAATCGCATGAACCAAAGATAAGAGAATTTGAAGTCAAAATTAAAAATTTAAGTTGAAAATTTAGAGTTGATGGATGAACACCTAAACAAGCTCAGATCAAGAAGTGAAGAGTGATAGTTTTGAGCTGGAAAACATTTTTCAATTTTACATTTTAAGTTCTAAAAAGCTTCCGAGGACTAATGTTATATTTGTTGCACATTTGTTAAAACCCAAAGAACAAAAAAATGGTAGAAGATTTATTAATTTCTTCAGGTTCAAAATCTGAAAAATACGAACAGCTTATTCCTCAAATTAAAGCATTAATTGGTGACGAAACGGATTCAATTGCCAATTTAGCAAATGTTGCTGCGGCACTAAAGGAAACTTTTGGTTTTTTTTGGGTGGGTTTTTATTTGGTAAAATCAGATCAATTGGTACTTGGTCCATTTCAAGGTCCTGTAGCTTGCACTCGGATTCAAAAAGGGAGAGGTGTTTGCGGGACTTCTTGGCAAAATAAAGAAACAGTCATTGTAATAGATGTGGAAACTTTCCCAGGACATATTGCTTGCAGCTCACTATCTAAAAGTGAAATTGTGGTGCCACTTTTCAAAAATGGAACTGTAATCGGAGTATTAGATGTTGATAGCTCAGAATTAAATTCGTTCGATGTTACAGATGCCAATTATTTAGAAGAACTTTGCACATGGCTCGTTTCGCATATATAATTGTTGGATTTTTATTATTTGCCAGTTGCGCTCAGGTTGGTTCAATTAGTGGTGGAGTTGAGGATGAAATTGCACCACAAGTTCTAAAATCAAGTTTAATTTCCGGCACTACCAACTTTCGTGGAAATTCTGTCGTGCTTGATTTCGATGAATTTATTCAACTCAATAAACCTTCTGAAACGATTTTTATGGTTCCCACAGATGCAAAAGTGGAGGCGAAATTGAATAAAAAATCAGTTCATATTTCTTGGAAAGAAGAATTATTACCCAATACTACCTATACTTTGTATTTGAACGGAGCAGTCAAAGACCTTACAGAAGGCAATGATTCTTTAATTCAAATCACTTTCTCGACTGGACCAATTATCGATACTTTACTTTTGAATGTGACCGTAAGTGATGCTTTTACCAATAAACCAGGAACTAAAATTCTGGTTGGATTATTCGATTCTTTACTAACAGAAAAACCACGCTATTTTGCCAAAACGGATGAAGGCGGTTCTGTAAAACTTCAATCACTGAAAGCTGGAAATTATTTTATTAAAGCTTTCAACGACAAAAACAACGATTTAGTTATTCAAAAAGACGAAGCACAAGATTGGAAATTTGAATCACTTAAAATAGACACTGCGTTTCGAGATACCGTTAACTTACGAATTTCAATGCCAATTAAAAAGAATAAAATTGGAAATCCACAAGTTCTTGCTCCAGGATTAATTAGCGTTCACGTTCCAAAAGATAGCGCTTTAACTTCCATTTTTTATAACGATAAGACTTTTCAATTAACCGATTTTTTTAGTGCTGGTAAAGACAGTTTACTTTTCCCTATAGGTAAAACAGAACTGAATCTTTTGGTTTTAATTTTAAATCAAGATACACTTTCTATTCGCTATTCTGAAAAGGACAGATTAATGAAACTTAAACCAAAATATGTTGAAGTTGAAAATGGTTTTACCGATTTTATACAGCTTGAAGTTGCGGATTTTATAAGCGAAATAGATTGGTCTAAAGTGAAATTATTAGCTACAAAAGATTCTTCTGAAGTGAAATTTGAAGGGAAGAAAAATAGAAATTCTTTCAAGTTAGAATTAGCCTCCAAAGATATTCGGGCCTTTATTTTACAATTGGACGAAAATGCGATTATTGGTCTTTCGGGAAATGGCAATTCAAAAACAACTTTGGTCATCAATCTTCGTAGTGAACGAGAATTAGGTGTTTTAAATGTGAAACTCAGTAAGGGTATCGAAAATGGGATTTTACAACTCATTCAAAAAGAAAAAGTAATTGCTGAATCTTCTTTAAACCAAAGTACATTAATAGTCCCTTTTAGAAATTTAACTCCTGGAGAATATACTTTTCGTCTTATTGATGACATCAATCAAAATGGAATTTGGGATCCAATCGATTTAAAAAGAAATCAAGCCGCAGAAAATGTTTTCTATTTTTCGATTCCTGCGAAAGCGAGAGCAAATTGGGA
>Ga0105050_10001136_pt1 | contig 40405 bp, 33 predicted proteins | sample FRY01_FD_78088 | JGI IMG/M metagenome (GOLD analysis project Ga0105050, IMG submission 78088) | Freshwater microbial communities from Lake Fryxell liftoff mats and glacier meltwater in Antarctica - FRY-01 | ecosystem: Environmental > Aquatic > Freshwater > Ice > Glacier meltwater ...
CCTCCTCCTGCAGTTGATGCACCTCAACCAATTCAAGAAGAAATTATTGAAGAAGAAAATAAAGAAACCATTCCAACTCCAGTGGTAGAAGTTATGCCTGAAATTAAAGTGGCAGAAGAAACGGTGACTGAAGTGGAACAAGAAATTATCGAATTCCCAGATGTTGAAGCTGGTTTCCCAGGTGGTACCGCAGCACTTCAAAAATGGATCGTACAAAATATTCAATATCCTCAAACATCTATTGAAATGAATGAGCAAGGAAGAGTTTATTTATCTTTCGTTGTTGAAGCGGACGGATCTATCTCTAACATTGCTGTTGAAAGAGGTGTAAGTTCTGATTTAGATAAAGAAGCTAAGCGTGTTGTTCGGTCAATGCCAAAATGGACACCAGGTGAAGCTAGAGGGAAGAAAGCGCGTGTACGTTGCCGTTTGCCAATCAACTTTACATTGAATTAAAAATTAACAATATATTTTAAAAATCCTCACTTCGGTGGGGATTTTTTATTTGGATAAATATATATACCATGGTATTTAATTTGTATGTTTGCTTAAAATTGTACTTAGATGACTTATTTATTTATACTAATTGCTTTTGCAACGCTATATTCTTTAGGTAAAGAAAGAAACAGATTGACTTCAATTTTAGGATTGATATTTATATCGGTCTTGGGATATGTGCAACTTGAACAACTTGAAAATCCAAAATATGAATTTTTGCTTTTACCTGTTGTATATCTTATATTAAATCTCTTTTTAGCCAATTTTAAGAAAATTGAATCGTTGCCTTGGAAGTTTATTTTTCCTGTATTATTAACACTCATCTTCTTTATTCCACTCAATATTCAAATTATTTACAATGAATACATTGTCGATTTGACCTCGATTTCAAGTGTTTTCATAATTGTATTTGGTTCCTTAATTATCCCTGTTGCGCAATTGAAAGTTAAGCTTGTCGCTAGTCTTTTTGATCTCGTGAATGTAAATCAACTTGAAACCGCGGTTGTGCTGCTCTTGGCTGGAATAGGAATTTTTATTTCCAACTTTTTAGCATCCTATTTGGGCGTTTATATTTTAGGGTTTGGTTTTTTGGCTTCTACTTATTTTTATAAAAACGCTTTCCAAAACACTGTAGTTTTTATTCTACTTTTTTCATCATTGAATTTGTTTATTGCACTTTCAGGCATTGATGTGCTTGATCTTTCTTTGGCTAAGTCTGCCGAAGGTCTCTTAATGGGAGGAGCTTTGGTTTTGTTGTCGCAAAGTATGATGTCAGCAAGAAAGTATTCATTTCTAGCCACAAGCATAACTGTTTTTTTACTTGTGTTTGTAATGAGTGGCTTGATGTTGATTGGGACTCAAAAGAGCGATTTCGGCGGAGTTGACTCGTTTTTAATTGCCTTACTAGCGATCTCTTTCGGTTTTGCCATGGAAATGAAAGGTCAAATGGGATTAGTAGTTGTTAGTTTACTATTAGGCGTGGGATTTTTATTAGCTCCTTTGACCATAAACACTGAAGAAGCTAATTCAATGAAGGTGCTTCTGGTTTCCACAACAATAACTAAAACTAGTAAGTCAACAGAGGAAAAAAGTCCTTTTGAATCGAAAGGTATTTTCTTTGACAGTATAGTCGGTAATTATACTATTAATCCAGAAAGCATTCAAATGAACTTTGAGTTAGGTCCGAAAGGTGGCCGAACCAAAGGTGCATTTAAGAAAATGGCTGGAGACATTAGCATTAAAAGCAATCTTTCTACGTCTACTTTTGAGATTAATTTACCAGTTAGTGAACTCACAACATTTAATAAATACCGCGACGAGTCATTGATGGATGAGGGTTATTTTAATGTGAATCGTTTTGGAAAAATGACATTTACAGCGTCAAAATTAAACGCGATTAATGATGGGTATGAAGCGAGGGGTGAATTTTCGATGTTAGGTATTCGTAAGAATCTTGTTGTTCAAATAAAATACATTGGTAATACTAAAGAAGGAAATCCAATTCTCGTTGGTAAATCATCACTTGACAGAACTCAATTTGGAATGAAACCCGATCCTAAAGAAGGAAATGTTGTAGATTTTGAATTCACTATTGAGTTACTTCAAAAATAAAAAGCGCGACCAGTTAATTTTCCATCGCTTAACATAAGAGCTGGAAATGGTATTTTTAAAGCGTTAAATTGTTTTAAAACCATCTTTACCCATGGTCTTTTTGCTGGTATTCGACTGAAATCAATATCAAAGGACATAAGCCATTCTCGATGAGCGGTATAGCTTAAACCTGCAGTTGAAATATAACTATTTTCTTCACCATTGATTTTGGCGTCTGCACTATATCCAATTGAGATACAGGCCCATTTTGGCAATTTCGAATTTTTAAAAAAAGTAGAGGGATTAATGGAAAGCCAATAGGTTTGACCGTTGTAATCTTTTAATAATCTTTCTTGAAAATTTGAGCCCAATACATCTGGTCGTAACGCCGCATATGGACTTGGAGAGTAAGAAAATTTAGGGAGAATTCGTTGTTCGTTCCAAATGATTTCTTGAGCAGCGAACGAAGCTGTTCCAAGTCCGTTTCCTAGCATATCGTACCAAGAAAATCCCCATTCTGAGCTAAATCCATCAAACAGTTCAAGAGTTGTTTGAAATCCCAAACCTATACTAGATCCGATTACAATTGATTTATTTTTTGATACTCCCGACCATTGATAAAGTTGACTAGTATTCATTGCGAAGTGATAATTGGCATAAAAATGACCAAGTTTATCCATTTGAAGCCAATTCATACCATCGTTAAAAGTGTGAAAAGATGATTTTTCCACATTCTTGTACCATATTTCATGCAAGCCAATCATACTCCCAGCCCATGTTGTTCCCAGTCCTATTGAAATACCAGTAACCCGTTTCTTATTGAGTGAATCAGCTGGCGCAAAAAAACTTTGCTGACCCCAAATTGCCGGAGTAGAAATCAGAAGAATTAATAGCAATAAAAAAAAAGCTTTCACGTTTCGAAATTAAGCTAAACATGCTAATTGTGTGAACAAAAGTGTTGAAAAAATAAAAAATGCAAAAATATGTTCAATCATTATAATTGTACTTTTATGTTTCTGATTCATTCAGAAGACAAAATAAAATTGAAACAATGAGTAAAATAAGAAAGGATTGGAACGAAATCCGAATTAATGATAGTTGGGCAATATTTAAAATAATGTCTGAATTTGTTGAGGGATATGAGCGAATGGCTAAAATTGGTCCCTGTATTTCAGTTTTTGGTTCTGCACGCACAAAGCCAGACAACAAATATTACCAAATGGGTGTTGAAGTAGCAGAAAAACTTTCCCGTGCTGGATATGGTGTTATTACTGGCGGTGGACCTGGAATTATGGAGGCTGGAAACAAAGGAGCACAGCAAGGTGGTGGCAAATCAGTTGGTTTGAATATAGATCTTCCTTTTGAGCAAAATCATAATCCATATATTGATCCAGAACATAATTTAGAATTCGATTATTTCTTCGTTCGTAAAGTGATATTCGTTAAGTATGCGCAAGGATTTGTAGTCCTTCCTGGTGGTTTTGGCACATTGGATGAATTGTTTGAGGCATTAACGCTCATGCAAACAAAGAAAATTAATGTTAGACCAGTCGTTTTAATTGGAAAGAAATATTGGCAAGGTTTATTCGACTGGATTGAAGAAAGCATGTTAAATATGGAGCAAACAATCTCACCTCAAGATTTGGATATGTTTTCAATTGTAGACACAGCCGATGAAGCATTTAAATGCATTGAAGATTTTTACAAGTCCCACGCCTTGTCTCCAAACTTCTAATTTCTGTTACAAATAACATTCTTAATGTATATATTTGTCAGGTAGTAAAAAGATCTATGGATACTTTAAAAAAACTGAGAGCATATATTTGGACCAAAGAATTTTTAAAGAAATTTGGTTTGGTTGTGTTGTTTTACCTTTTGGTGATAACAATTACAATTTTTTATCTTGATTCATATACGAATCATGGTCAAACGATTTCTGTTCCGAACTTGGTGGGGAAATCAGTCGCAAAGTCCACTTCAATCTTAGAAGAGTTAGACTTGACGTATGAAGTCTTGGATTCGATTTACGATCCTTCTAAACCAGAAGGATCGATTATAGACCAGGATCCAGATCCAACTTCGTTTTCTAAAGTTTTTGTAAAAGAAGGCCGAATCATCCGTTTGCGTGTTTCAAAGAAATCTAGAATGATTGAAATGCCTAGTTTAGTTGATAAATCAGAAAGATTTGCTGAAAGTATTTTGAAAAATAGAGGATTAAAATACCGTATTCAGTATCAGTCAACAAATGAAGCGAATGGAGCGGTTTTAAAGCAAATGTATCAAGGTAAACAAATTGAAGAAGGGGTAAGAATTCCTATTGGCTCAACAATAACCTTGGTAGTTGGTAAGAATGATGCGGGCGCTCCAATAGATATTCCAAATCTTTTTGGATTAACAATAATAGAAGCTAAAATGCGTTTAGAATCCATAGGTAAATTTGAATTGTTTACTGTTTGCCCTGATTGCGCCACTGCAGAAGACTCTTTGGGAGCATTTATTCAGTCTCAATCGCCAGAATTCTTGGAAGGAATGCAAATTCCAAATGGATCAACGATTACTGTTTATGCCTCTAAAAATGTTCAATAAAGTGGTTAATTAATGACCCGTTTATGAAATTTTTATTATCAATAGTTGCTCTCTTGTATGTTGCTTCATTCGCTTTTTCACAAGGTGAAGAGATGGGGCCTTTAACCATAAATCCCAGTCTTTATTCTGCCGAAAAGTTGAATATTGTAAAATCTGGAAACAGTTTCGATAGTACTTTTATTTATATATCGGATACGCTTTCATTGCCCTTTTTCGATGAATTTAGCAAGAATCATTTTCAGCAATACGCAGCTGATTATTCCGATGTTGGCGTAACCAGTGATAAGAAATACCGCTTATTAGATAATGTGACTTTATTTCCAATTTCAAATGATTTCATTGCTACGGCTCAACAAACGTTTCGGCGTGTATATGATTTAAACACTGCCACTTTTATTGATCAAAATTTTGACGATAGCATTGTGAAGGTTGGAGATTTAAGTGTGTATCCTGTGGTTTATACTTCAACAAGCGTGTACCCACCTTTTTACATTTACGACACGATTGGTGCAGCAGATGTGTCGGATACTGTTTGGATCGTTGGACCAGAATTTTACCAAGATTCTGCAATACAGTTTTTTGCGCCAATTAATGATTTAAATGCCTATTGGTTGGATGATTATGCATATCATAATTACCGTTATGGTTTTGAACCAAGATCATTAGGGGTCGTTACATTCGATGGACTTGATGAAAATGGTTATCCATACGCGATTGGATCTACAATAACCAATTACGCTGATTTTTTAACGTCAAAGCCACTGGATTTAGCTCCAAATAATGCCGCTGATTCGGTGTATTTTAGTTTTCTTTATCAAAAGAAAGGATTTGGAGATGTTCCTGAAGAAGGAGATTCACTAGTCTTGGAATTTTACGCAAAAGATTTAGATCAATGGTTTAGAGTTTGGAGTGTTAATGGCGGTGCAACGGAGCCATTTAAATCAGCAAACATTGGAGTGACTGATGCGAAATATTTCAAGAAGGGATTTCAATTCCGTTTTAAAAACTATGGAGCCTTATCTGGTTCATTGGATCACTTTCATATTGATTATGTGCATTTACGAGACCTTTCTGGTTACCAAGACACCTTAAATAAAGACTTTGCATTTTCGTATCCAATTGGGAGTCTTTTAAAGACATACACAGCAGTCCCATGGGATCATTTTAAGAATAATTCGATCGGTAAAATGAATGATTTAGCTGAAATAGTTGTTCATAATGGAAGTAACTTGTCTGAGAATAATCAAAATGGTGCGATTGAAATTAGTTATGGAGGAAGTCCTGAGGGTAATTTCACAATGATAGCTCAAAATTTATCTGGTGGTCTCATTAATTATGGACCAAGAACGACTTATTATTCTCAACATGATTTGTCTGGTGGATATGTTTATGATATAACTAAATTAGGTACGCAAGTTGAATTTGATTTGTTAGCCACAGCCTCAGCTCAATTTCCAAATTTCCCAGGAAATGATTCTACTTTCAATACTCAAAAATTCAGCAACTTTTATAGTTATGATGATGGCTCAGCAGAAGCAGCTTATGGTCCAACGGGAGCACAAGCGCGTTTAGCAATTAAGTATACAGCTTATGAAGCAGATTCATTGATTGGTGTAAATATGCATTTCGTTTCTTCTGTTAATGATGTGTCAGATAATTTGTTTCTTTTAACTGTTTGGGATAATAATGGTGGAATTCCAGGTGCTGTTTTGTATCAGGATGAAGCATTTTTCCCCCGTCAACCTATATATGGGAATATGCACAATGCGTTTGTTACTTATTATTTCAAAGACACAATGAAGGTTTCAGTTGGTGAAACGTTTTTTGTTGGCTGGAGACAGTTTGGTGCTGAAAGATTAAACATTGGCTTAGATCGAAACTTAGACAATAAGACGAAAACATATTACAGCATTAACAATGGTGTGAATTGGTCAAGCTCTAATTTCGATGGATCCGTGATGATTCGACCAATCTTCTCCACTTCAATTGATGGAGAATTGGCAGTATCAACAATTGAAAAAGAGGAAGTTTCAGTTTCTATTTATCCAAATCCTACCAATAATGTGGTATCAATAAAAGTTAGTGGAACTGATTATTTAGGTGCGGAGTTATTGACAATGGACGGACGTTTGATTCATTCTACAGAAGAACCTTCATTCGATATGTCAACACTACCAAATGGGATTTACTTTATCAAATTAAAAGATTCGAATCAAAAAGCTTATAAAGTTATCAAGAATTAATGAGTGAAGATATTGAAGAAGTAGAAGGGGAAGAAGAGGAGTTATTTGAACATTATCGCTTAAAAGCAGATCCTGGTCAAGAAGTGATTCGAATCGATAAATTCTTGATGGATCGTTTACCCAACACATCAAGGAATAAAATTCAAGATGCCGCGAAGAATGGAAATGTTCTAGTAAATGAAAAAGCGGTTAAACAAAATTATAGAATAAAACCTGGGGATGAGGTTTCCATAGTCATGCCTTATCCAGTTAGGGAGATTGAACTTATTCCGCAAGATATTCCAATCGATATTGTATATGAAGATGAGGAATTAGTGATTGTTTCGAAGCCTTCTAATATGGTTGTTCATCCAGGTTATGGAAATTATACAGGAACACTTGTCAATGCTCTTGTTTTTCATTTTGAGAAACTACCACAACGCCAACATGATTATTTTGGACGTCCTGGTCTTGTTCATCGATTGGATAAGAATACCACAGGCATCATGGTAATTGCAAAAACCGAATCAGCGCTTACTTTTCTAGCTAAACAATTTTTTGATAGAACTTCAGAAAGAAGGTATCATGCCTTGGTATGGGGAGATGTGAAAGAAGACGGCACCGTGACGGGTCATATCGGACGATCGTTGAGAAATCGCAAAGTAATGGCTGTATTTCCAGAAGGCGACTATGGAAAACATGCTGTAACGCACTATAAAGTATTGGAGCGTTTTGGTTTGGTGACCTTGATTGAATGTAAGTTGGAAACTGGGAGAACGCATCAAATTCGTGCACACATGAAATCAATTGGACACCCATTATTTAATGACAATGAATATGGTGGAGATTCAATTGTTCGAGGCACAACTAGCACGATGTATAAGAAGTTCATTGAGAATTGCTTTGCGTTAATCCCAGGGCAAGCGCTACATGCTAAAACACTTGGCTTTTCTCATCCCGTAACAAAAGAATTTATGCAGTTCGATTCTGAGTTGCCAGAAGGTTTTAAAACAATATTAGAAAAGTGGAAATCTTACACATCGAATGCTCAAATTGAAGCTTAGTAAAATATTTCACACAATTATTTATTTCATCATTTCATAGTCACAAGTTTTGTTTACTTTTGCGTTTGAAGATTTTTAGTAATATTAATATTATTGATTATTGGGAATATTAAGAAATTATTAGTTTCTTCGCTTCTGATTTTCAAATTGAAAAAGAACTATATGTACAAAAAAATTGCTCTATCCCTAGCTTTTACAGCGGTTGCGCTTGTTTATTTTGCTCAAAGTAAAATTGTGCTTGAAGCTGAATCATACTTTATTTCGGAAAAATATTGTGAAGGTGCTGAGAAATGCAGTCAAGCATATACCAAATTATCTCGTAAGGGAAATATGGCAAAAAAGCAAAAGGCTGATATGGCATATAAAACCGCAGAATGCTACAGATTTACTGAGCGTTACCGTGAAGCTAACGAATGGTATGACCGAGCGATTTTATTAGATTATCAAGACATTCAGCCAGAAGTATACTTCAATAATGGTGAAATGCTCCGAATGATGGGTGAATTTGATAAAGCAGTAAAGAATTACGAATTGTTCACAAAGTTAGTTCCTCAAGATACAAGAGGAGAAGTAGCTATTCGTTCTTGTAAAGACAGCAAGAATTTTGTTGCTAACAAAACACGTCATATTGTAGAAAATCAATCTGCTATCAATAAGAAAGAAATTGATATGGCTCCAATGTTTGCAGATAGAAAGGATACAAAGTTCTATTTCGCTTCAAGCCGTGAAAACAGCACGGGTTCCGATAAAGATCCAAGAACTTGTGAAAGTTACATGGATTTATGGGTTTCTGAATTAGATAAAAAAGGAAATTGGGGTGAACCAAAGTTAATCGATACAGATGGATTAATAAACACAGAAGATAATGAAGGAACCGTTTGCTTTGATGGAAGAAACAAAAAGATGTTCTTTACACGTTGTCCAAATGTGAAAAAACAAAATTTAGGATGTGATATCTGGATGTCTGAAGCGAAGAGTAAAGACGAATGGGGTGCGCCTACGAAATTGGTATTAAAAACAAGTGATACTATTTCAGTTGGACATCCTTGTGCATCTGAAGATGGTAATTATTTAGTTTTTGCTTCTGACATGCCAGGAGGATTTGGTGGAAGAGATTTATGGTATACAACTTACGATCGTAAATCAGAAACATGGTCAGCTCCAAAAAATATGGGACCTGAAATCAATACGCCTGGAAATGATTTATTCCCAACTTTTGGTACGAATGGAGATTTATTTTATGCTACTGATGGCTTGCAAGGACTAGGAGGTTTAGATGTTTTCAAAGCGAAGAAAGTAGGCACTGAATATAAGTGGGAAAACCCTACAAACTTAGGTTTTCCAATTAACTCCGAAAACAATGATTATGGATTAATTGAGTTGGATGCGAAAAAAGGTTACTTCACTTCTGAAAGAAAAGGTCCAAATGGAGAATACGGCGCTGATATCTACAGTTATAAACTTCCTCCTAATATCTTTGACTTAAAAGTTATTGTAAGTGAGCTTGGTGACAAGACGAAGAAAATTAAAGATGTTCGTGTAGTAGTTAAAGGTTCTGACAACTCAACTTGGGAAGGTATGACAAACGGTCAGGGTACAGTTTTCTGGGATAAGAAACCCAATTCAGATCGTTACGTGAACGAAGAGACTTCCTATTCAATTGCTATTTCGAAAGAAGGATATCATGAGGATAAAAAAGGGGCTCAATTTACCACAATAGGATTGAACTATGACCAAAATTTCATTATTGAAATGGCATTACTTCCTAAGAAACCGATCCGTTTACCTGAGGTGCGTTACCCATTAAACCAATGGTCATTGTTGGTTGATTCAACAATCAATTCTCCCGATTCATTATTATTCGTTTACAATTTACTTCAAGAGTATCCAGAGATGGTTCTTGAGTTAAGTTCTCATACCGATTCACGTGGTAAAGATGCTGCTAACCAAAAGCTATCAGAAAATCGTGCTAGAGCTTGTTATAAGTACTTAGTTGAGCAAAAAGGTGTTGATCCAAGAAGAATTATTCCTCTAGGAAAAGGTGAGTTAGAGCCTAGAACAATTTACAGAAGTGGTGATATCTTCGTTGTTAACGTACCAAAAGATGCTGCTGGAAATGAATTACCAGGATATACTGAAGTTAAATTGACTGAGGCATTAATTAATGGATACAAAACGAGTAATAAAAAATTGTATGAAACTTTGCATCAGTACAATCGTCGTACAGAAGGTAAGGTGTTAAGAATGGACTTCGATCCAGCAACTTCACCAGCTGCGAATCCTGAATACTTGAAATTTGTAAAATATCCTTAATTGGATTTTTAAAATAAATTTAAAAGCGCTGATTTAATCAGCGCTTTTTTTGTATCTTAATGTTGTAATTATTACAATATGAAAGAAGAATACCTACACCACCTATGGAAAATGAAACGCATTCCGTTTCATAAAATTCAACTTCAAGACGGTCGATCATTTCAAGTTATTGCAACAGGTACGCACAATGAGCATAATGATGGGCCTGATTTTTTTGATGCAAAAATTAAAATTGATGGACTAATTTGGGTGGGTTCAGTCGAACTGCACATTAAATCATCTGATTGGAATTTGCATAAACATCAATTTGACAAAGCTTATGACAATGTTATTCTGCACGTAGTTTATGATGATAACTGTCTAATATATCAGAGTGGAAGATTAATTCCTTGTTTGGCCTTGAAGCCGATAATCGATCCAATCCATTTAGCGAATTACATTAAAATGAAAGTTGGAACAAATCAACAATTCATGTGTGCTCAAGAGCTACACACATTGGATCCAATTTATATTTATTCGGCCATAGATCGAGCACTTGTTTCAAGAATTGAAAGAAAGTTAAGCGAAATTCAACATATTTCGGTCAATGAAGCTTATGAAGTGCTTTATCGTATGATAGCACAAGCTTTTGGTTCAAAAGTGAACAAGCTTCCATTCGAAGAACTAACCATGCGTTTACCCTTTACAATTTTGAAGCAATTGAACAATAAAAACAGAAAGCTAGCTATAGAACATACTAGCGGTTTGTTTCAACCCACAGCTATTAGCGAGTTTTTGAATGAAGAAAGAAAATTACGTGAAATTGCGCTGTTGCCAATAGGGAGTGTTAATAATAAATCATGGAAGTTTTCAGGTGTGAGGCCACAAGGTTTTCCGACTATGAGGATTCAACAATTTATTAAATTTTTAGAATATTTCGATATAGAAACAATTTCATTCGATTGCACATCACATGAATTATTACGAATAATTAATAATGCAATAGAGAATGTAAATAAAACTAGTGAAGGTCATCTTAAGATCTCAAAAACATTAGGAGAATCTATTGTTATCAATGCATTTGTTCCATTTGTTGTTTGGTTAGCCAAAAAAAATGAAAGAAGTGATATTTCTGAAAATGCCATTGAACTCTTGAGTCTCCTGTCAGCAGAAACAAATTCAATTCTCACAAAATGGAAAAGTAATGGTGTGAATGCTAAGAACGCGCAAGAAAGTCAAGGCATGATAGAATTATACAATGAACATTGTTTGAAGAAAAAATGTTTAACTTGCGCAGTCGGAACTAAACTATTAAATCGATGAAGTTGATTCAAAAAGTGATTTTTTTCTTTGAAATGCGCTCTTTTGGGGTTTGTGGTTGGTGGGCTAGAAAGCTTGGGATAAGTTCTTCTAAAGTTCGATTGGGATTCATATATTCTTCCTTTATCACCTTGGGTTCTCCTTTAATCCTTTATTTGATAATGGCTTGGATACTTGAACACAAACATTATTTTAAATTTCAATCGAAGAAAAAAACATCAATCTGGGAATTATAATGCTGTTCAAATTTATAAATTTTTTCTTCTTACTTTTTGGCGTTACTGCCATAGGAACAATTGGATATGTCTTTATTGAAGGTTGGAACGCTTTTGATTCTTTTTACATGACTGTAATCACCATTTCTACAGTTGGATTCGGCGAAGTACATGAATTATCAAATGAAGGACGATTATTTACTGCGTTCTTATTAATAACAAGTATTGGTACTTTTGCTTATACGATTTCTACTCTTACAAATTACTTAATGGGAGGTGATTATACGTCATCTATTCGTGAATATAAATTGAAAAAAAAATTAAACAAAATGGAGAATCATACAATCATTTGTGGTTTTGGTCGAGTAGGCCGACAAGTAGCTGAGGATTTATTACTGTATAAAAAAGATTTTGTCATCATTGAAAAGGATGAATCTGTGATAAATGAATATTCAGAAAATTCTGGATATACATTTGTGAAAAAAAATTCCACAAAAGATGATATTTTTACGAAAGCAGAAATTAAGAAGGCCAGAGCTATTATCGCATGTTTACCTAAAGATGTAGATAATGTGTATGTAGTATTAGCAGCACGTGAAAAATGCCCAAATGTTGAAATAATTGCAAGAGCGACTGTAGCTGAGGCAGTTTCAAAATTAAAAATGGCGGGTGCAAACCAAGTCATTTTACCAGCTGCAATTGGAGGTGCTCACATGGCCTCATTGATCACCAATCCAACTGTAAGTGAATTCATGAACATGGTAAAAACGGAAGGTACTAATGGGACAAATATTGAGTCAATTTCCTTTAATGAGTTACCTACTGAATTTCAAAATAAAACAATTGGAGAACTTGAAGTAAAAAGGCTTACTGGAGTAACAATTATTGGTTTCAAAACTCCTAATGGCGAATATGTAATTAATCCAGATTGGAGTTTAAAGGTATTGCCTAAATCCCAATTATTTGTTCTTGGTTCAACAGAACAAATTAAGAAATTTAATGAGGTATTTGAAATTCATCAACAATGAAAATTTTAATTACTGGTTCTAATGGATTATTAGGGCAAAAGTTAGTTCGTCAATTGCTAAAATCAAATGTGCCATTTTTAGCAACTTCGAAAGGAGAAAATAGAAATGTAGATTGTCCACAAGAACTATATGTGGAATTAGACATTTGTAATGAAAACGAAATTGAATTGTTATTTACGTTGTTTCATCCAACGCATATTATCCATACTGCCGCAATTACCAATGTCGATTATTGTGAACTGAATCCAGTTGAATGCAATGAGGTTAATTTTAAAGCCTCTTTGAAATTATTTGAAGCAGCAAAAAAAACAAATGCGCACTTTCAATTACTCTCCACTGATTTTGTGTTTGATGGATTAAAAGGGAATTATCAGGAAGAAGATGCAGTTGGCCCATTAAGTGTCTATGCAGTATCAAAAGTGAATGCTGAAAATGCATTAATAAATGACACTTATAGAAATTGGTCCATCGTAAGGACAATTATTGTTTATGGAATTGGGCATAATTTATCTCGTTCTAATATAATTTGTTGGGCAAAAGATGTGTTATCGAAAGAACAGGATATAACAATAGTCAATGATCAATTTCGTTCGCCTACTTGGGCAGATGATTTGGCGTGGGCTTGTCTTCGGATTTGTAAATTAAATGAGAAGGGCATTTTTCATATATCTGGTCCAGAAACAATGTCGATTTTCGAATTGGTTAATCGAATTGCCAAGCACTTTAATTTGCCTACAGGAAAAATTAAAGCAATCTCCAGTAGTCAATTAAATCAAGCGGCTAATCGACCACCTAAAACAGGCTTTAATTTAACAAAATCAAAGGAAAAGATAGGTTATTCTCCAAAAATATTAGAAGAAACCTTGGATTTGATTTAGAGCTCTAAAAGAAAAATACTATATTCGTCAATCAAAAAAATATTATGGCAAAAGCGCAAGCAGCAGGTTGGGGTTCAAGAGTTGGTTTAATCTTAGCAATGGCAGGTAATGCTGTCGGATTAGGTAACTTTTTACGATTTCCTGTTCAAGCAGTTGAAAACGGCGGAGGTGCATTCATCATACCTTACCTTATTTGTTTTCTTTTAATGGGGATTCCGTTGTTATTTGTTGAATGGTCGGTTGGTCGTTTTGGAGGTCGTTCAGGACATCACTCAACTCCATTTATTTTAGATGCGATGGACCGCAGAAAACTTTGGAAGTACATTGGTGTTTTTGGAATTTTTACAAATATTGCTGTTGCTGCCTATTATTGTTACTTAGAATCGTGGACGCTGTCATATGTTTACCATACTGTTGTAGACACATTTAGCGGACAAACACAAGGGCAAGTAGCTGGACATTTTAATAATTATGTTTCACTTTCATCTGCCGAACCTATTGTGTTTTGGATCGTTTGTTTGTTACTTAATACATGGATTTTATCGAGAGGATTAAGCGGGGGTGTAGAAAAAGTAGCGAAGATTGGAATGCCTTTGCTAATTATTTTTGGAGTGTTTCTAGCTTACAAAGCGATCACAATTGAAGGGGGACAGCAAGGAGCGATTTTAGATGGAGTGAAAGGCTTAGATTTTTTATGGACACCTAAGTTTGATACAATTTGGGAACCAAAAGTTTGGTTAGCGGCAGCAGGACAAATCTTCTTTACTCTTTCGATTGGAATGGGTTCTATTCAATGTTATGCTTCGTATGTGAAATCAAAAGACGATGTTGCATTAAATGCTATGTCGGCAGGATGGATGAATGGTTTCGTAGAAGTAGTTTTGGGATCATCGATAATCATTCCTATTGCTGTAGGTTATTTTGGAATCGATGGAATGAAAGAATTGTTGAGTGAAGGTGGAGGACTTGGACTAGGTTTTAAAACCTTGCCTTACTTGTTTGAACAATGGGGAGGAGTGCTTGGTGTTGTAGCTGGTGTAGCGTGGTTTGGACTTTTATTCTTCGCTGGTGTAACTTCATCTTTAGCAATGGGAACTCCTGTTATGGGATTTTTGAAAGACGAATTCGGATGGAAAGAAAAGAATGCTGCATGGATGTTTGGAGCAATTGTTTTTCTTCTAGGTTTACCGACAGTTTTGTTCTTCAATAATGGTGTGTTTGATGAATATGATTACTGGGCAGGAACTGTTTCCTTGGTGATTTTTGCCTTTATTGAAATCATACTTTTTGCTTGGATTTTTGGAATGGATAGAGGTTGGAAGGAAATTACAATGGGTGCAGACATCAAGGTGCCGATTATTTTTAAATACATTATTAAATATGTGACGCCGTTATTGTTAGGTTGGGTATTGTTTAATAGTTTACCTGGGATTTGGGATACAATTTCTCATAAAGGATCGAAAGAGAAAATTGCTTTTTATCAAGATAAGGAGGCTATTGAAAAGAAAATTAAGGAAAACCAACAGAAGCTCGAAACATTTGTTGACTTCAATCCAAGTTATTTAACGAAAGAATATTCAGATGAAAAAATCGAATCAAATAGAGAACTTTCTGTTATTACATATTTTACGGTAAAAAAGCAACGAACGCTTTTGAAATTAAGGGAAGACGAATCATTCCGTAAACAAAGTGTTGCGGAGGAAGAAAAGACTAAATTATTTAAAAATTTAAGTAGAGCGTTATTGCTTGGTTTGTGGCTGTTAATCGCATATTTTGTGTATGTCGCATATAAGAAAAGAATTAAAAACGGGAGGTTGACGGTATGAGTACAAGTGCATTAATAATGGCTATTGGAACCCAAGCGGTATTTATAATAGTGACTGGTTTTTTCTTTTATAAGGTACTTACTATAAAGCCAAATCCTGAGTCTGATTCGTTTGATGAAAACGATGAGGAATCAAATTGATTCTGTTTCATGAAAAATGAAAATCTGTTTTTTCTTTCTAAAAGAAGCAGAAGTGGAGTTGTAGCTTTATTGATTCTTATTTTGATTGTTGCTATTCTACCTAGAATTTTGGTTAGCTTGGAAAATAGGGATGAACTTAAATTAACAGTTAGTAAGATTTCAAAAGAAGATATAACTAAACTCAGGAGGCAAAGCCAAACGTCTTATCGAAAATCCAAAAACAAGAAGAGTAAGTATAAAGTGCCTCCGGCTAAGTTTAACCCAAATGTATATTCCAAGAATGATTGGGTTAACATAGGTTTATCCGCTAAACAAGCAGATGTTGTAATTCGTTTTACCGAACGAGGTGTTTACAACGAAACAGATTTTAAAAAGATTTTTGTCATTCCAAATGAGCTTTTTGCATTAATTAAGGATTCATTGGTGTACAGCGAGAGACCTGCAAGTAACTATTCTGCGGAATATAAAGGGGCTAATGATAATAAGAAAAAAATCGCTATTGACCTAAACACTGCTACTCTTGAACAAATAATATCAATTCCTGGGATAGGAGAGTATTTGGCAGGAAGAATTGTTAACTACCGGGATAAACTAGGTGGATTTATCAAAAGAGAACAGCTACTAGAAATCAGTAAAATTGATATCGATTTATATTCACGCATAGAGGGATATTTAAAGTTAAGTGATATTGAGTTTCGCCAAATTTCAATTAATACAGCAGATGCGAAGGAACTTCAAGCTCATCCATATATAGATTGGGGAGTCGCAAATTCAATTGTTAAAATTCGAAATCAAAAAGTGAATAAATATAAATCACTTGAAGATATAAAAGTTTCCGTATTAATTGATGAAGAACTCTTTGAGAAAATAAAACCCTACTTATCTTTGTAGAATGAAATTATCTGAAAAATTAGAAATTACCATACGCGATGTAGTTGATTTCCCTAAGGAAGGAATTGTATTTAAGGATATCTCAACAATCATGTTGGATGCTGACTTAAGTAATGAAATCGTAGAGTCGCTTTATCAAAAACATAAGAATAGTTCATTGGATGCAATTGCAGGAATTGAAAGTCGAGGATTTTTATTCGGTTTTCCTTTAGCGATGCGTTTAGGTGTTCCTTTTGTCTTGATTCGTAAACAAGGTAAATTGCCTTACAACAAGATTAGTCATTCGTATGATTTGGAATATGGAAGTGCGGTTATCGAAATGCACACCGATGCTGTGCAGGCAAATCAACGTGTATTAATTCATGATGATCTTTTAGCTACAGGTGGTTCAGCTGCTGCTGCTGCAGAATTGATTGCCAAGTGTGGAGGTGTAATTGCTGGATTTGATTTTTTAGTGACTTTAGATTTTCTCGATGGGAAAGAAAAATTAAAAAACTATTCAGACAATATTACTAATTTAGTGGGTTATTAAAAATCAACGGTATTTTATATGAATTTTGAATTAAACGAAAACCAAAAAATGATTGCCCAAATGGTGCGTGATTTCGCAGAAAAAGAAATCAGACCAAATATGATGAAATGGGATCGAGATGAAATCTTTCCTGTTGAAGCAATGAAGAAAATGGGTGAATTAGGATTGCTTGGAATATATATTCCTGAGGAATACGGTGGATCAGGATTTGGATATTTTGAATATGCAACGGCATTAATGGAATTAGGCAAAGTATGCGGTGGAGTTGGTTTAAGCGTTGCAGCACATAATTCACTTTGCACTGGGCATATTTATTATCATGGTTCAGAAGAACAAAAAAAGAAGTACTTGCCTCTTTTAGCTTCTGGTGAATGGATTGGTGCATGGGGCTTAACGGAGCCTAACACGGGTTCGGATGCTATGCGCATGAAAACGACTGCCGTGAAAGAAGGAAATGAATGGGTAATAAACGGTGCTAAAAACTGGATTACACATGGTTTATCTGGTGATGTTGCAGTTGTACTTGTTAGAACAGGTGAATTGTTAGATAGCAACGGTATCACTGCATTTATTATTGAAAAGGGAACTCCCGGTTTTTCGGCTGTTAAAATCAAGGATAAATTCGGAGTACGTGCAAGTGAGACGGCAGAGTTAATTTTTGACAATGTTCGCCTTCCAGAAAGTCAAGTAATTGGTCAAGTAGGAATGGGTTTTAAGCAAGCTATGCAGATTTTAGATGGTGGAAGAATTTCAATTGCTGCTTTAAGTTGTGGAGTTGCACGTGGGGCTTACGAAGCTTCTGTTAAATATTCAAAAGAAAGAGAGCAGTTTGGAAGTCCAATTTCAAACTTCCAAGCAATTGCATTTAAATTGGCTGATATGGCAACGCAAGTTGAAGCAGCTGAGTTGTTGACTTATCAAGCAGCTTACCGTAAAAATAACAAGCAAGGATTAACGAAAGAAGGAGCTTTTGCTAAATATTATGCAAGTGAAGTTGCTGTCCATTGTGGTAACGAGGCAATGCAAATAATGGGAGGCTATGGCTACACTAGAGAATATCCAGCAGAGAAGTTTTTGCGTGATGCACGTCTCATGACTATTGGCGAAGGAACCTCAGAAATTCAAAAGATTGTAATTTCTAGAGAAATTTTAAAATAATTAGTGTGACTAAATAAATTAGTTATATATTTGCAACCCGAATTAGAAAAAAAATAACACGACGAGATATGTTAATAATTCCAGTAAAAGAAGGAGAAAATATTGAAAGAGCTCTTAAGAAGTACAAGAAAAAGTACGATAAGACGAATGTAATGAAGCAGCTTAGAGGCCGTAAAGAGTTTATTAAGCCGTCTATAACAAAGCGTCAACAAAAATTGCGTGCTGTTTATAAGCAACACCTTCTTCAAGCTGAAATTTAATTGAAACTTTTGTTTTAAAAAAACGTTAAGGAGCCTATGGCTCCTTTTTTTATGCACGATAATTTTGATACTTATTTAAAAGTAGAAAAGCGTTATTCCAATCATACGGTTATAGCCTACCATCACGATGTTGAGCAGTTTTTTCTGTTTTATGGACAAAGAGATCTGCGCATCAAGGAAATAAATCATTCAGCCATTAGAACATGGATTGTAGATTTGTTTGAAAAAGAAGTCAGTAGAAAAACAATCAATAGAAAATTATCATCTTTAAGAACTTATTTCAAGTGGCTCAAGAAAGAGGGTATTGTTACCGCTAATCCTTTAGCAAAAATATCAGGTCCAAAAAGCGAAAAACGATTACCTCAATTTGCCAAGGAATCAGAATTGAAGAAGGAAAAAATAGAAGCATTATTTTCAGCTGATTTTGAAGGCATACGTGATCGATTAATTTTTGAATTGTTCTATCAAACAGGTATACGTTTGTCAGAGTTAATTGATTTGAAGGATGAAAATGTTTCTCCTGATCGTATCAAGGTTTTTGGCAAGCGTCAAAAAGAACGAATCATTCCAATTAGTAATGAGTTGTCCATTTTAATAAATACCTATCGTTCGGGGCGAGAGCAAATAGCTCAGGATTCAAAATTTTTCTTTTTGTTAAATAATGGTAAGAAATTATATCCAAAGTTTGTTTACAGAAAAATTAATAATTACCTTGGTAGTGCAACGAATTTAGATAAAACTAGTCCGCATGTACTTCGGCATACTTTTGCAACACATTTGTTAAACAATGGCGCTGGACTTGAGACTTTAAAAGATTTATTAGGTCATGCTAATTTATCGGCAACACAGGTTTATACACATAATTCATTTGCGAAATTGACACAAATATATTCACAAGCTCACCCGCGTGGGCGTAAAAACTAAAGTCATGGACATACAAGTGCACTCAATTCATTTCACAGCAGACAAAAAATTGATTGATTTTATAAATGAAAAGGTGGGTAAATTGGATCTCTTTTTTGAGAATATAATTGCAGGAGAAGTATTCTTAAGAATTGACAAAAGTCAAGAAGGGGACAATAAAGTTGCGGAGGTTAAGATATTGATTCCAGGAAAAGACCTTTTTGCTAAGAAACAGTGTAAGACTTTTGAAGAGGCAACAGACCTTGCTGTAGAAGCATTAAGGAAACAAGTGAAAAAACACAAGGAAAAAGTAGTATAAAATAAACGAAATCAATAAGATATGGGTAGCAAGATTTGTTACCCATATTTTTTTTGAAAATAAATCTAAAAAACACTTGTATTAAAAGATTTCTTTCCTACATTTGCAAACCCAAAACGGGAAACACTTTAAAAGTTCTTTCAATATTGAATTAATACCAACACCGCCGGTGTAGCTCAGTTGGCCAGAGCAGCTGATTTGTAATCAGCTGGTCGGGGGTTCGAATCCCTCCACCGGCTCGGAATTGTTGGGGAGATACTCAAGTGGCTAACGAGGGCAGACTGTAAATCTGTTGGGCAACCTTCGAAGGTTCGAATCCTTCTCTCCCCACATTGTATTTTTAAAAGCGGGAGTAGCTCAGTTGGTAGAGCGTCAGCCTTCCAAGCTGAGGGTCGCGAGTTCGAATCTCGTCTCCCGCTCATTATTGAAAGACCTGGCCGGTGTAGCTCAGGGGTAGAGCGCTTCCTTGGTAAGGAAGAGGTCACGAGTTCAATTCTCGTCATTGGCTCGAAAAAAAAAGAATGTTTCACTCAGAAATGGGTGAAATTTGGTATATCCAAAAAGTTTGTTTTTTTATTAACTAAGTAACAAATAGAACAATGGCTAAGGAAAATTTTGATCGTTCCAAACCGCACGTGAACATCGGGACTATCGGTCACGTCGATCACGGTAAAACAACATTAACAGCTGCAATCTCTAGCGTATTAGCTAGTAGAGGGTTGGCTGCAATACGTGATTTCTCTTCAATCGACAATGCGCCGGAAGAAAAAGAACGTGGTATTACTATTAATACATCACACATTGAGTACGAAACGTTAAAACGTCACTACGCTCACGTTGACTGTCCAGGTCACGCGGATTACGTAAAGAACATGGTAACAGGAGCTGCTCAAATGGATGGTGCTATCCTTGTAGTTGCGGCTACAGATGGTCCAATGCCACAAACTCGTGAGCACATCCTATTAGGTCGCCAAGTTGGTGTTCCTCGTATGGTTGTTTTCATGAACAAAGTGGATATGGTTGATGATGAGGAGTTATTAGAATTAGTTGAAATGGAGATTCGCGAATTGCTATCTTTCTACAACTATGATGGTGACAATGCGCCAGTAATTAAAGGATCTGCTTTAGGAGCGTTGAATAACGAAGAGAAGTGGGTTGCATCAATCGACGAATTAATGGATGCAGTTGATACGTATATCGAATTGCCTCCACGTGAAATTGACAAGCCTTTCTTGATGCCAGTTGAAGATGTATTTACGATCACTGGTCGTGGTACAGTTGCAACAGGTCGTATTGAGACAGGTATTATCAATTCAGGTGAAACAGTTGATATCTTAGGGATGGGTGAAGTCAAATTGAGTTCAACTGTAACAGGTGTTGAGATGTTCCGTAAGATCCTTGATAGAGGTGAAGCTGGTGATAACGTTGGTTTATTGCTACGTGGAATTGAAAAGTCTCAAATCAAGCGTGGAATGGTTATTTGTAAGCCAGGTTCAACAACTCCTCATACTGATTTCAAAGCTGAAATCTATGTATTGAAGAAGGAAGAAGGTGGACGTCATACTCCATTCCATAACAGATACCGTCCTCAATTCTATTTCCGTACAACTGACGTAACAGGAGAGATCCTACTTACTGATGGTCGTGAAATGGTTATGCCAGGAGATAACGTATCTATCAATGTTAAGTTGATTGTACCTGTAGCAATGGACAAAGGTTTACGTTTCGCTATCCGTGAAGGTGGTAGAACTGTAGGTGCTGGTCAGGTTACAGAAATCATCGCTTAATTTTAAAGTGATATAAAATAGTAAAGGGGAGTTCGCTCCCCTTTTTATACGGGTGTAGCTCAGTTGGTAGAGTAATGGTCTCCAAAACCATTGGTCGTGGGTTCGAATCCTACCGCCCGTGCAAAAACGATAGAAGTGTCAAAAGTAAAAGAATATTTCAGCGAAACAGTGAACGAAATGGTTCACAACGTTACCTGGCCAACATGGAAGGAGCTACAAAGCAATACTATTATTGTTGTTGTGGCATCTGTTATTATAGCATTGATCATTTTTGTAATGGACTTTGCTTTCGGTATTTCAGGTGATCCAAAAGCATTTTGGAAAGGTGCATTAGGTTTTATTTACGGTATGTTTTAATTAATGCCAAATGGGAGATATTAAAAAACGATGGTATGTCGTTAGAGCTGTAAGTGGAAAAGAAAAAAAAGTGAAGGAATATCTTGATTTAGAGATTTCCCGCTTAAAGCTAGATGATTTTGTATCGCAAGTACTTATTCCAACTGAAAAAGTTTTTCAGATTAGAAATGGTAAAAAAGTAAGCAAAGAAAGAGCGTACCTTCCAGGTTACGTTTTAATTGAGGCGACACTTGCGGGTGAGGTAACTCACGTTATAAAAAGCATTCCAAATGTCATTGGGTTCTTAGGAACGGAAAAGGGTGGTGAGCCAGTTCCAATGCGTTTGAGTGAAGTGAATAGAATTCTTGGTAAAGTGGATGAGTTATCTGAAACGGAAGAAGAAATGAAAATTCCATTTGTTATTGGAGAATCTGTTAAAGTTATTGACGGACCTTTTAATAACTTCAGTGGAGTAGTAGATGAAATTAACGAAGAGAAGAAAAAACTAAAAGTAATGGTGAAAATCTTCGGTCGTAAAAACTTGCTTGAACTTAGTTACATGCAAGTTGAAAAAGAAGTTTAATTGCTTATTAACCGTAGGAGTGAGGAAAGCGATTAAAGCTTCCCGTAAGTACTCATGTTTGACTACACAAATTGAATACAAATGGCTAAAGAAGTAGCAGCGTTGATCAAATTACAGATCAAAGGTGGTGCAGCTAACCCGTCACCTCCAGTTGGACCAGCACTTGGTGCTAAAGGTGTTAACATTATGGAGTTCTGCAAGCAGTTTAATGCTAGAACGCAGGACAAAATGGGAAAAGTTGTACCAGTGGTTATTACCGTTTATGGTGATAAATCGTTTGATTTTGTTCTAAAAACCCCACCAGCAGCAGTTCAGATTGTTGAGTACACTAAAATCAAAAAAGGATCAGCAGAGCCAAACCGTGTTAAGGTTGGTTCGATTTCTTGGGATCAAGTGCGCTTAATCGCTGAAGATAAGATGCCGGATTTAAATTGTTTTACTGTTGATTCAGCTATGAGAATGGTTGCAGGAACAGCAAGAAGCATGGGAGTTACAGTTAAAGGTGGTGAGGCACCGAAAACCAAATAATTGATAAGTTATGGGAAGAGTATCTAAAAAGAGAAAAGAGGTACTAGCTAAAGTAGATTTAGCTAAACCTTACTCCTTGACTGAAGCATGTGATTTGGTTAAGGCAATTACTACCACTAAGTTTGATGCCTCGGTTGATATCTGTGTGCGTCTAGGTGTTGATCCGCGTAAAGCGAACCAAATGGTTCGTGGTACTGTGGCTTTACCTCATGGAACTGGAAAGGATGTACGAGTACTTGTACTTTGCACGCCTGACAAAGAAGCGGAGGCAAAAGCAGCAGGTGCTGATCATGTTGGTCTAGATGACTACATTGAGAAAATCAAAGGCGGTTGGACCGGGATTGATGTCATTATTACAATGCCAGCAGTTATGGGTAAGGTTGGAGCTTTAGGTCGTATATTAGGACCAAGAGGTTTAATGCCAAATCCTAAGACTGGTACAGTAACGATGGAAGTCGGTAAAGCAGTTCAAGAAGTAAAAGCAGGTAAAATCGACTTTAAGGTTGATAAGTATGGTATCGTTCATTCATCTGTTGGAAAGGTTAGTTTCGAAGGAAACATGATCCGTGAAAACGCAAATGAGTTGATTCAAACGCTTGTGAAGTTAAAACCTTCTGCTGCTAAAGGAACTTATATCAAGAGTATTTACTTGAGTTCTACGATGAGCCCTGGTGTCCAAGTGGACGCAAAGTCTGTTAGTGCTTAAAACTTACGAAAATGACAAGAGAAGAAAAAGCAAAGTATATAGATGATTTAACAGCAGAATTGACTGCTTCGAATATCTTCTATTTAGCAGACACAGCGGAATTGACAGTTGAAGTAGTAAACAACCTTCGTAGAAGATGTTTCCAATCTAACATCCGCATGAAAGTAGTAAAGAATACCTTACTACAAAAAGCAATGGATCGTGTAGATGGAAAAGACTTCGGGAACCTTGGAGAAACGCTTTCAGGAGCAACTTCTATTATGTTCAGTGAGGTAGGTAATAGTCCGGCTAAATTAATTCAGGAGTTTCGTAAGAAAAACGAAAAACCAGTTCTTAAAGGAGCTTATATCGATGAAGCAATATTTGTTGGGGATAACCAATTGGATATATTAGCTAATTTGAAGAGCAGAGATGAATTAATCGGAGATATTATCGGTTTATTACAAAGTCCTGTAAAGAACGTTGTTTCTGGACTTACAGGTGCTGGTAGCAAAATCGCTGGCATCTTAAAAACGCTCGAAGAAAGAGCATAATTAATTATTATTTTTTGTTGAATTTTTATTAAATCAAATAAAATGGCTGATATTAAGCAAATCGCGGAAACGCTAGTTAACCTTACTGTTAAGGAAGTAAACGAATTGGCAACTATCCTTAAGGATGAGTATGGAATCGAACCAGCTGCGGCTGCTCCAGTTATGATGGCTGGTGGTGGTGGTGCTGCAGGTGAAGTTGCTGTTGAGCAAACTGAATTCACTGTAATTCTTAAAGCTGGTGGTCCAAATAAATTAGCGGTAGTTAAACTTGTTAAGGAATTAACAGGAAACGGATTGAAAGAGTCTAAAGACTTAGTTGATGCTGCTCCTTCTACATTGAAAGAAGGTGTTTCTAAAGACGAAGCTGAAGGACTTAAGAATGCTCTACTTGAAGCGGGAGCTGAAGTTGAGGTTAAGTAATTATTACTTCATTTACAGGAAAGGCGTCCCGATTTTCGGGATGCCTATTCCTGTTTTAGTGTGTTAAAGACACAAAGTTAAAGTCCATTTACATAAACAAAATAGTTTGGCCTTGGCAACATCAAACAACATTTCGAAAAGAATAAATTTTGCTTCTAGCAAAAGTCATTTTGAATACCCAGATTTTTTGGATATTCAATTGAAGTCCTTCCGTGAATTTTTTCAACTGGAAACAACACCAGAGAACCGAGAAAGTGAAGGATTATACAAAGTATTCGCTGAAAACTTCCCTATAACAGATACACGAAATCAATTCGTGCTAGAGTTCTTGGATTATTTTATTGATCCTCCGCGCTACACAATTGAAGAATGTATTGAAAGAGGGTTGACTTACAGTGTGCCTTTGAAAGCAAAACTTAAGTTGTATTGTACGGATCCCGAACATGAGGATTTCGAGACTATTGTGCAGGATGTATATCTTGGAACTATACCTTATATGACACCGAAAGGTTCATTTGTGGTAAACGGAGCTGAGCGGGTTATCGTTTCTCAGTTACATAGATCCCCAGGTGTGTTCTTCGGACAAAGTCGCCATGCAAATGGTACAAAATTGTATTCTGCACGTGTAATTCCATTCAAGGGTTCTTGGATTGAATTCGCTACGGATATTAACAACGTGATGTACGCATACATCGACCGTAAAAAGAAATTACCTGTTACAACTTTATTCCGTGCAATCGGTTATGAAAGTGATAAGGATATTTTAGGAATTTTCGGATTGGCTGACGAAGTGAAAGCGACAAAAGCAAATTTGAAAAAACTGACGGGTAGAAGACTTGCGGCTCGTGTACTTAAATCATGGATCGAAGATTTCGTGGATGAGGATACAGGTGAAGTAGTCTCTATTGAAAGAAATGAGGTGCTTTTAGACCGTGAAACGGTTTTAGAGGATGACCACATTGATTTAATTGTAGATTCAGGTGTTAAAAATGTGATCCTTCACAAAGAGGATATTAATAGCGCTGATTACTCAATCATCTACAATACACTACAAAAAGATACTTCAAATTCAGAAAAAGAAGCGGTAGAACATATCTACCGTCAATTGAGAAATGCTGAGCCGCCTGATTATGAGACGGCTAAAGGTGTTTTTGAAAAATTATTCTTCTCTGATACAAGATACGATCTTGGAGAAGTTGGACGTTTCCGACTTAACAAGAAATTGAAATTAGAAGATACGGAAACATCAAGGGTTCTTACAAAGAATGATATTATCAAAATCATTAAGTATTTGATCGAGTTGATTAACTCGAAAGCAGATGTTGATGATATTGATCACTTATCAAACAGACGTGTTAGAACCGTTGGTGAACAACTTTATTCGCAATTCGGTGTTGGATTAGCTCGTATGGCTAGAACAATTCGTGAGCGAATGAATGTTCGTGATAATGAAGTCTTCACACCAATCGATTTGATTAACGCGAAGACCCTGTCTTCAGTTATTAACTCATTCTTTGGTACTAACCAATTGTCACAGTTTATGGACCAGACAAATCCGCTTTCTGAGGTAACTCACAAGCGTCGTTTGTCTGCACTAGGACCAGGCGGACTCTCTCGTGAAAGAGCAGGTTTTGAGGTGCGTGATGTTCACTATACACACTATGGTCGTCTTTGTACGATTGAAACGCCAGAAGGACCAAACATTGGTTTGATTTCTTCTCTTTGTGTATTTGCGAAAGTAAATAAACTTGGATTTATTGAAACTCCTTACCGTTCTGTTGATGCAGGTAAAGTAAACTTGGAAAAAGAACCAATTTATTTGACAGCTGAAGAAGAAGATGCAAAAATGATCGCTCAAGCAAATGCGAAGGTTGATGATAAAGGTAATTTCATTACTGATATTGTTAAGGCGCGTTTTGAAGGTGATTTCCCTGTAGTTGCTCCTGGTGCTCTACATCTAATGGATGTAGGTGCTAACCAAATTGCATCAATAGCTGCCTCTTCGATTCCGTTCTTGGAACATGATGATGCCAACAGAGCCCTTATGGGATCGAACATGCAACGTCAAGCTGTTCCATTGTTGAAACCACAATCCCCAATTGTAGGAACTGGTATCGAACGTTTGGTTGCGCGTGATTCACGTGTACTTATCAATGCGGAAGGTCCAGGAGTTGTAAAATACGTCGATGCAAATGAAATCGAAATAAGTTACGATTGGACAGATGAGGATAAAATGGTAAGTTTTGATAGTGAAATAATTCGCTATTCATTAACGAAATTCCAAAAAACAAATCAAAGTACATGCATTAACTTGAAGCCTATTGTTAAAAATGGCGATAGAGTTGAAAAGGGTCAAGTTCTTTGTGAAGGATATGCAACTCAACAAGGTGAATTGGCATTAGGTCAAAACTTGAAGGTGGCATTCATGCCTTGGAAAGGATATAACTTTGAGGATGCGATTGTAATTTCTGAGCGTGTAGTGCGCGATGATGTATTTACATCAATTCATATCGATGAGTATACCTTGGAAGTGCGTGATACAAAACGTGGTATGGAAGAGTTGACTGCTGATATTCCAAATGTAAGTGAGGAAGCAACAAAAGACTTGGATGAAAATGGTTTGATCCGTATTGGAGCTGAAATCAAGGAAGGCGATATCCTAATTGGTAAAATCACACCTAAAGGTGAAACAGATCCTTCTCCAGAAGAAAAGTTATTGAGAGCAATCTTTGGTGACAAAGCGGGAGATGTGAAAGATGCTTCTTTGAAAGCAGGTCCTTCTTTAAGAGGTGTTGTCATTGAGAAAAAATTGTTCTCTAGAGCAATTAAAGATCGTAAAGCAAAAGCTCAAGACAAACCAGTTTTGGAAAGTCTTGACACTGATTATGACAAGGATTTCGCAATATTAAAGGATCGTCTTGTGGATAAATTATTGTTAGTACTTGGAGAGCAAAAATCATCAGGTGTGTTCAATAATTTCAAAGAGGAAATCATTAAGAAAGGAACGAAATTTACACAGAAGAATTTATTTGCTATTGATTACACCATCGTTAATCCAACAAATTGGGCGGGTGATGATCATGTCAATGCATTAGTCGGACGTGTTATACATAATTTCAACATCAAAGCAAACGATTTATTAGGAACATATAAGCGTAGAAAATTCCATATTTCTGTTGGAGATGAACTTCCAGCTGGAATTGTGAAATTGGCGAAAGTTTATGTTGCAAAGAAACGTAAATTGAAAGTGGGTGATAAAATGGCGGGTCGTCACGGTAACAAAGGTATCGTTGCGAACATCGTAAGAATGGAAGATATGCCGTTCTTAGCTGATGGAACGCCAGTTGATATCGTATTGAATCCACTTGGTGTACCTTCTCGTATGAACCTTGGTCAAATCTATGAAACTGTTCTAGGTTGGGCTGGTGAAAAACTAGGAGTGAAATTCGCTACACCAATTTTTGATGGAGCACATCCATCTGAAATTGATGAATGGACAGAAAAAGCAGGTGTTCCTAAATCAGGTAAGACATACTTACATGATGGTGGTACTGGAGAACGTTTCCACCAACCGGCAACGGTAGGGATCATATACATGTTGAAATTATCTCACATGGTTGATGATAAAATGCATGCTCGTTCAATCGGACCATACTCATTGATTACACAACAACCTCTTGGTGGTAAAGCACAATTTGGAGGTCAACGTTTTGGAGAAATGGAAGTATGGGCTCTTGAAGCGTTTGGAGCAGCTAATATTCTACAAGAAATCTTGACTGTTAAGTCGGATGACGTGATGGGTAGAGCAAAAGCATACGAATCAATCGTTAAAGGTGACAATACACCTGAACCTGGAATCCCAGAATCGTTCAACGTATTGTTACACGAATTGAGAGGTTTGTGTCTAAACATTTCATTGGATTAAGCATAAGCAGCAAGTTGTTGAATTTTAGAAAAGAAGCATAAAAATGGCTTACAGAAAAGAAACACCAAAAAAACAAAGTGCCTTCAGCAAAATAACTATTTCGTTGGCATCGCCAGAAATAATTCTTGAGCAATCAAGTGGAGAAGTACTTAAGCCAGAAACGATTAACTATCGTACTTATAAGCCTGAACGTGATGGTTTATTCTGTGAACGAATCTTCGGTCCAGTTAAAGATTACGAATGCCATTGTGGTAAATACAAAAGAATCCGATATAAAGGAATTGTTTGTGACCGTTGTGGTGTTGAGGTAACAGAAAAGAAAGTTCGTCGTGAGCGCATGGGACACATCTCTTTAGTGGTTCCTGTTGCACATATCTGGTATTTCCGTTCTTTACCGAATAAAATCGGATATCTTCTTGGTCTTCCAACGAAGAAATTAGATCAAATTATTTATTACGAGCGCTACGTTGTTATTCAACAAGGTATCGCTATAAATGCCGATGGTTCAACTTTAAAAAGATTGGATTTCTTAACTGAGGAAGAGTACTTGGATATCCTTGATGCTATACCAAAAGAAAATCAATATTTAGAAGATACTGATCCAAATAAATTCATCGCCAAAATGGGTGCTGAAGCCTTGTACGATTTATTGAAAGGATTGAACTTGGTTGAAACGTCTTATAACCTTCGTCATCAAGCAAATACGGAAACTTCTGTTCAAAGAAAGAACGAAGCACTGAAGCGTTTGCAGGTTGTGGAAGCTATGCGTGAGTCACAAGAGCGTATTGAGAATCACCCAGAATGGATGATTGTTAAAGTTGTTCCAGTTATTCCACCTGAATTGCGTCCATTAGTTCCACTTGATGGTGGTCGTTTCGCAACTTCGGATTTAAATGACTTGTACCGTCGTGTGATTATACGTAACAATCGTCTGAAAAGATTGATTGAAATCAAGGCTCCTGAAGTAATTTTACGTAATGAAAAACGTATGCTTCAAGAAGCGGTTGATTCATTGTTTGATAACTCAAGAAAATCTAGTGCCGTTAAAACGGAATCAAATCGTCCATTGAAATCTCTTTCTGATTCTTTGAAAGGTAAACAAGGACGATTCCGTCAAAACCTACTTGGTAAGCGTGTGGATTATTCAGCACGTTCTGTAATTGTTGTTGGACCAGATTTGAAATTACACGAGTGTGGTTTGCCAAAAGATATGGCGGCGGAACTATACAAACCGTTTATCATTCGTAAGATGATTGAGCGTGGAATCGTGAAAACTGTAAAATCTGCAAAGAAAATTGTTGACAGAAAAGAACCAGTTGTTTGGGATATCTTAGAAAATATATTGAAAGGTCACCCAGTTCTTTTGAACCGTGCCCCTACTTTACACAGGCTAGGTATTCAAGCATTCCAACCGAAATTAATTGAAGGAAAAGCAATTCGTTTGCACCCATTGGTAACAACAGCCTTCAACGCCGATTTCGATGGTGACCAAATGGCTGTGCATTTACCATTAGGTAATGCTGCAATTTTGGAAGCCCAATTGTTGATGCTTGCATCTCAAAATATTTTGAACCCTGCAAATGGAGCACCAATCGCTGTACCTTCTCAAGACATGGTTCTTGGATTGTATTACATCACGAAAGGTAAAAAAGGTACAAAGGATGAAGTTGTGAAAGGTGAAGGTGGAATTTTCTACTCGCCTGAAGAAGTTATCATTGCTTTGAATGAAAAACAATTGGATCTGCATGCTCATATTAAAGTTCGATCTTACGACTTAAATAAAAATGGAGAGCCAGAATTGATGATGATTGACACAACTTGTGGACGTGTGCTTTTCAACGAGCGTGTTCCTCGTGAGGTTGGTTTCATCAATGATGTATTAACGAAAAAAGCTTTACGTGACATTATCGGTCATGTACTGAAAGTTGCTGGTACATCGCGTGCAGCTCAATTCCTTGATGATATTAAAGAATTGGGTTACGAAATGGCCTTCAGAGGTGGTCTTTCTTTCAACTTGGATGATATTATCATTCCAAAGGAAAAAGAAGAGCTTGTATTGAAAGCTGAAAAAGATGTAAAGGAAGTAATGATGAACTATAACATGGGTCTAATTACTAACAACGAAAGATATAACCAAATTATCGATATCTGGACGCATACGAATTCGCGTTTGACGCATACGTTAATGGAGCAATTGAAAAGTGACCGTCAAGGTTTCAACTCAATCTACATGATGTTTGATTCTGGAGCCCGTGGTTCGAAAGAACAAATTCGTCAGTTGTCTGGTATGCGTGGTTTGATGGCGAAACCTCAGAAATCTGGTGCGTCTTCTCAAGAAATCATTGAAAACCCGATTCTTTCTAACTTTAAGGAAGGTCTTTCAATTCTTGAATACTTTATCTCTACTCACGGTGCCCGTAAAGGTCTTGCGGATACAGCCTTGAAAACAGCCGATGCGGGTTACTTAACGCGTCGTTTGGTGGATGTTGCTCAAGATGTGGTAATTAACACTGATGACTGTGGGACATTAAGAGGTATTGTTGCAACTTCATTGAAGAAAAATGACGAAATTGTTGAGCCATTATATGATAGAATTTTAGGTCGTACATCTGTACACGATGTTTACCACCCTGATAGTGATAATATCATTGTTGAATCTGGTCAATTAATTTCTGAAGAAGTAGCCGTTGTTATTGATCAAGCTGGAATCGAAGAAGTTGAAATTCGTTCAGTTCTTACTTGTGAAATGAGAAGAGGTGTATGTTCAAAATGTTATGGACGTAACCTTGCTACTCACAGAAAAGCTGCTCTTGGCGACGCTGTTGGTGTTATTGCTGCACAATCTATTGGTGAACCTGGTACACAGTTGACACTTCGTACATTCCACGTTGGGGGTACTGCCTCTAACACAACGGATATTTCTGACATGAAGGCGAAAGCTACTGGTAGTTTAGAAATTGATGAACTTCGTACCATTGAACGTAAGAATGCTGATGGTTCAAGAAAAATCGTGGTAGTTGGACGTTCAGCTGAAATGAAAATTACAGATGAAAAAACTGGAATTGTTGTTATGAATGCAAACGTTCCTTACGGATCTGAATTGGTTATTGAAAATAATATCAAAATCAAAAAAGGAGACGTAATTTGTAAGTGGGATCCATACAATGCTGTAATTGTATCTGAGGTTGCTGGTAAAGTAGTATTTGACAGTATTGTCGAAGGTATTACTTTCCGTGAAGAAGTCGATGAGCAAACAGGATTTACTGAAAAAGTAATTACGGAATCAAGAGATAAAAAGAAGAACCCTGCCATTCACATTATAGACGCTAAAACAAAAGCGGTATTGAGAGAATACTCTTTACCAGTTGATTCGCATATTTCGGTGAGTGAAGGTGATAAAATTGAAGCAGGTGAAATCTTGGTTAAAATTCCAAGAGTTGCTGGGAAAACTGGGGATATTACGGGTGGTCTTCCACGTGTGACTGAGTTATTCGAAGCACGTAACCCTTCAAATCCTGCTGTTGTTTCTGAAATTGATGGTATCGCTGAGTTTGGTAAAATCAAACGTGGTAACCGTGAAATTCAGATTACATCTAAAACAGGTGAAGTGCGTAAATATTTAGTTTCATTATCTAAGCATATCTTAGTACAAGAAAATGACTTTATTCGCGCTGGACAGCCATTATCTGATGGTGCTATTACGCCAAATGATATCTTGAATATTGAAGGACCAACGAAAGTACAAGAGTACATCGTTAACGAAATTCAAGAGGTATACCGTTTACAAGGCGTGAAAATTAACGACAAACATTTCGAAGTTATCGTTCGTCAAATGATGTTGAAAGCTGAAATTATTGATGCTGGAGATACACGCTTCCTTGAAGGACAATCTGTGCATAAAGCAGATATCATGGAAGAAAATGATGCGGTTTTTGGAATGAAAGTGGTTATTGAAGCAGGTGATTCTCCTACATTTAAACCAGGTCAAATTATATCAGCACGAAGATTGCGTGACGAAAATTCACAAATGAAACGATCTGACAAAAACTTAGTTGAAGCGAGAGACGCAGTTCCTGCAACATCAACACCTTTATTGCAAGGTATTACGCGTGCATCATTACAGACTCAATCGTTCATTTCTGCTGCTTCCTTCCAGGAAACAACGAAAGTGTTAAACGAAGCTGCGATTTCAGGTAAAGAAGATCATTTATTAGGTCTTAAAGAGAATGTAATCGTTGGACATTTAATTCCTGCTGGAACAGGTGTTCGTGCTTTCCAAACACGTATCGTTGCATCAAAAGAAGAATACACTAACTTAGTGGAAAATAAATAATTCAGGTAATCCTGTATAATCAAAGGGAGAGGCTTAGCTTCTCCCTTTTTATTTTCTTAACATTTTGAACTTAAAAAAATCGTACCTTCGTAAAACAAGAATACAATATGGAGAATCAAAATCAGAATGAAAATCAAATGAACATCGAGCTTTCAGAAGAAATAGCCTTGGGTGTTTATAGTAATTTAGCAATTATTACACATTCACCAGCTGAATTTGTTTGCGATTTCGTACAAATGATGCCAGGTATGCCAAAGGGTAAAGTTCGTTCACGAATTATTATGACCCCTGAAAATACAAAGCGTTTTATGAAAGCTTTAATTGAAAACGTACAGAAATACGAACAAAATTTCGGTGCAATTAACGATGGTGATTTACCAAACATGCCTCCTATGAATTTTGGAACGCCTAATACAATGGCATAATATAAAATGAAACTACTAGCAGTCATATTTTCTGTTTATTTCCTCATGTTGTCGCTAGCGCCAAACATGCAGGGAGTTGAATATGTGAAGCTAGCTGGTTTGATTGAACATTATCAAGAACATCAATCGGACGGGCGCTCTTATGCTGGTTTTTTCGATTTTTTGACGGATCATTATGCAAATAATAAGCATTATGAGCATGAACATGAGCACATGCCATTTAAGTCGCATATCGTCCAAGGAATGATATTAGTTTGTTCATTCGATATTCCTTTAACTGTTGTTTTGGAAAAACAATTTATAACACCAGAATCTAAGGTGAGAATACAAAAATCCTGCGCTCATTCATTGAAAGCAGTTGATTCCAAATGGAATCCCCCTCGTATGACTTAATGTAATCAATACGATGGATCAACGTGATCCTATGTTTTACATTAATACATTTTCCTATGTTGAATAAAATCATTCATTGGTCAATTTCAAACAAGTTAATTGTTGGAATTATGACACTGGGACTAATTACTTGGGGTGTTTTTTCATTTAAAAATCTACCAATTGATGCCGTTCCAGATATTACAAATAATCAAGTTCAGATTGTTACTTCAGCGCCATCTTCAGGTGCAGAGGATATAGAGCGATTTGTTACTTTTCCGGTCGAACAGACCATGGCAACCATTCCAAGCATAGAAGAAATTCGATCATTTAGTCGATTCGGTTTAAGCGTGGTAACAGTTGTGTTTAATGAAGGTACAGATATTTACTGGGCCAGACAACAAGTTTCAGAACGTTTATCTGAAGCAAAAAATCAAATTCCCATAGGTTTTGGAGAACCATCTATGGCACCTCTAAGCACGGGCTTAGGTGAAATCTACCAATACATCGTTAAACCAAAGATGGGTTATGAGCAAAAATTCAACCCAACTGAATTAAGAACTATTCAAGATTGGATGATTCGTCGTCAATTGCTTGGTGTGGAAGGGATTGCCGATGTAAGTGGTTTTGGTGGTAATCTAAAGCAATACGAAATTGCAATCGATTTAGTTCGACTTAAAGGATTTGGACTTACAGTAAGTGATGTGTTTAAAGCGGTTGAACAAAACAATCAAAATACAGGTGGAGCATACATAGAACGAAATTCTTCGACGACTTATATTCGGACAGATGGTTTGATGAAGTCTATTGAAGATATCGAACAGACCATTATTTCACAAAGTGCAGCAGGAATGCCCATTTTGGTTCGTGATGTTGCTCAAGTGCAAATTGGAAAAGCGGTTCGTTATGGTGCACTCACCTATAATGCAGAAGGTGAAGCAGTCGGTGGTATTGTAATGATGCTTAAAGGTGCAAATTCATCCAAAGTAATCGAACTGGTGAAAGAAAGAATGGAGCAAATAAAAAGCACCTTACCACCAGGAGTAGAAATTAAAGTATATCTAGACCGAACGAAATTGGTAAATAATGCCATTTCAACTGTTTCTAAAAACTTAATTGAAGGTGCGCTTATTGTGATTTTTGTATTGGTACTTCTACTAGGTAATTTTCGGGCTGGACTTATCGTCGCATCAGTAATTCCGCTTGCCATGTTGTTTGCCATTTCATTAATGAACGTTTTTGGAGTATCGGGAAACTTGATGAGTTTAGGCGCTTTAGATTTCGGTCTAATCATCGATGGTGCTGTTATCATTGTAGAATCAACGTTACATTTTCTTTATCATCGTGGAAATCAAAACCTGAACCAGCAGCAAATGGATTCACAAGTCTATAAATCGGCATCAAAATTTGCAAAAAGTGCTGTTTTTGGACAAATTATTATTCTAGTTGTATATCTGCCATTACTTGCTTTAATTGGTATTGAAGGGAAGATGTTTAAGCCAATGGCACAGACGGTTATGTTTGCAGTGATTGGTGCATTGATTCTTTCACTTACTTATGTGCCGATGATTTCTTCATTAGTTTTAAGTAAGAAAATCAAGGTTAGAGAAACCATTTCAGATAAAATAGTGAAATTGGTAAAAAGGATTTACATGCCTGTATTAAATGCATTTTTGAGAAAACAAAAAGCTGTTTTAGCAGGATTGGTAGGATTGATTGTTATTAGTGTTTTTTTGTTTTCTAGGTTAGGAGCAGAGTTTATCCCTTCTCTTGACGAAGGCGATTTTGCTGTCGAAACACGTCTAATTACAGGGACAAGTCTAACAAAAACGATAGAAACAACAACGATCGCTTCTGACATCTTACTAAAAAATTTTCCAGAAGTAAAAGAGGTTGTGGGAAAAATAGGAACGGCAGAAATTCCAACGGATCCAATGCCAATGGAGGCATGCGACCTCATGGTTATTTTAAAAGATAAAGATGAATGGACATCTGCTTCTACCAAAGAAGAATTAGCCGAAAAGATGCAAATAACACTTGAAAACAATGTGCCAGGGGTTTCTTTTGGCTTCTTGCAACCAATCCAAATGCGTTTCAATGAGTTGATGACCGGAGCAAAACAAGACGTTGTTGTTAAGATTTATGGTGAGGATTTGGATAAACTGAGTCAATACGCAGGACAAATCGGAGGACTATCTTCTAAAATTGTAGGTGTTCAAGATGTTTATGTAGAAGAAGTAACTGGCTTACCTCAAATGATTGTTTCCTATAATCGCGAGGCATTGTCGAAATACAATATTAGTATCGATGAAGTGAATCGTTCGATTAACATCAGTTTTGCAGGTCAAGCTGCTGGATTAATTTTCGAAGGAGAAAAGCGCTTTGATTTGATGGTTAAATTGGACTCGACGAATCGTCAATCAATGGAAGATTTAAAAACGATTACGGTCACTTCACCACTTGGTGCTCAAGTTCCTTTGGAGCAATTGGCAGATGTTAAATTTGAAAAAGGTCCAAATCAAATTCAACGTGATGATACGAAGCGAAGAATCATTGTAGGCTTCAACGTGAGAGGTCGAGATGTTGAAAGTATAGTGAAAGAATTAAAGGCGAAAATTGCTGGTAAAGTAAATTTTGAACCAGGTTATTTCCCAGCTTATGGAGGAACGTTTAAAAACTTGGAAAACGCTAGAAACCGATTGGCTATTGCTGTGCCGGTAGCGCTCTTTATGATTTTCTTTTTACTTTATTTAACGTTTCAATCCCTGAAACAAGCTGCCTTAATTTTTTCAGCTATTCCATTGGCTGCTTTGGGAGGCATTTTGGCTCTGTGGTCAAGAGGTATGCCATTCTCAATTTCGGCAGGTGTTGGATTTATTGCGCTGTTTGGTGTGGCTGTATTAAATGGGATTGTTTTAATATCTGAATTTAATTCCTTGAAAAAGGAAGGTTATACCAATCGACTGCGAATTGTATTGATAGGAACAAGAGTTCGTTTAAGACCAGTAATGTTAACAGCTTTAGTAGCTTCGTTAGGATTCTTGCCTATGGCATTGTCTCATGGTAGTGGTGCAGAAGTTCAGAAACCATTGGCAACGGTTGTTATTGGTGGCTTAATAACGGCTACTATTTTAACCTTGTTTGTATTACCAATTTTCTATTTATTCTCCGAGCGAAAAATGAAAGTCAAAAAAAGGAAACCCTTAGTGATGACACTATTTTTATTGATGTCTTTTAATTTCTTTGGTCAATCGCCAACTATACTTAGTTTAGATGAGTGCCTAACGATTGCGAAATCCAATAATCCTTTATTGAAAGCGGCAGAAATGCAGATTCAAAAGGAAGTGATGATAGGGAAGAGCATGGCTGAAATTCCTAAGACTAATGTGACAGGAATGATGGGACAGTTCAATTCCTATTATTCCAAGGATAATAATATTTCTGTGTCACAAAGCATTCCTTTCCCGACGGTATTTTCTAAGGAACGGGAATTAGGACAAGCAAAGTCAGAACAAGCAAAAGTGATGTTCTTCTCAACTTGGAAAGAATTGGCACTCCAAATTGAAACAAGCTATGAATCCATAATTCTGCTTAAGAACAAAGAACTTCTTTTGAAGAAACAAGACTCACTTTATACTGAACTGGATAAGCGCTATGAGATAAAATATCAATTAAAAGATGTTACTCATTTAGATGCCGTACTAGTGAGTTCTAAGAAAAAAGAAGTGCAAAATGTGATTCAGATGAATGCACAAGAAATAGTGAATCAGGAACGTCGATTGATGTTTTTGGTGGGTTCGACTTCGAATATAACGGCTGACAATTCAAAGAGCGTTCCCATGAGATTTGTTGACAAGAACGATACAAGTGTTTTTATGACTCATCCTCAGCAACAGTTTTACAAAACGCAACAAGTGATTTTGGAAAAACAAAAAGAGGTATTGGTCGCAAGAACACTTCCTGATCTTTCAATCGGCTATGTAAATCAAACCTTGGTAGGTGTGCATTCTATTGATGCCACAACGGACAAAGTGTTTGGTCAATCCAATCGTTTTCAAGCGGGACAGGTGGGACTGCAAATACCATTATTCTTTGGTGCTTCAAGGAAAAAATTACAGGTCTTAACAAGCGAATTGAATCAAAATGAATTAAATGGAAGTTACGCTAAGCAAGAATTGAAAAGCACCTATCAAAATTTGTTAGGCAAATACTATAGCTTGTTGGAGTCATTAAACTTATATGATACACAGTTGATTCCTCAGACAAAAATTATGAATGACCAGGGTAAAACCTTACTTGAAAGTGGAGAGATTTCGATGATTGAGTTTTTGCAAACAAAACAAGCGATTATCGATATTGAAATGAATTATATTAACCTTAAGAATGAAATCAATACTACTGTTCATCAGCTAAATTGGTTCGTTCAAAATGAAAATTAGAACTTATGAAAAAAAATATAATCAGTTTTCTTTTATGTCTTCCTTTGCTTTTTGCATGTGGAACAAAAGAAACAGTTTCCGAAGAAAAAGTTGTTGCAGCAATTACGGCTGTTTCGCTAAATAAAGAACAAATTAAAAGTGCCGGTATCCTTGAAGGTAAAGCTAGCAAACAATTGATTGGCTTAACAATTCACGCAAATGGTACAATTGAAGTTCCACCTCAAAATAAAACAGTTATTTCTGTTCCTTTTGGAGGTTTCGTAAAATCGTTGGAAGTATTGGATGGAATGTCTGTAAAGAAAGGTCAACAGTTGATTTCTATTGAGCATCCTGAATTAATTCAATTGCAACAAGATTATCTTGAAGTAATTGGAAACATCGAGTATTTGGAAGCGGAATACGAACGTCAAAAATCACTCGTACAGCAAGATGCTGGAAGTTTGAAAGCAATGCAATTGGCAAAGTCACAATTCGCAGCGGCTTCTGCAAAAAGAAGTGGTTTAAAAGCCAAATTGGATATGGCTGGTGTCAACATGAAGCAATTGAATGCAGGTAATCTTCAACGAAATATTTCAATTGTCGCTCCGTTTAATGGCGTAGTAACCAAAGTGACGGTGAATGTTGGCGCTTATGCTGATCCGATGGAACATTTATTAGAGATTATTGACTTGAAACATGCGCATGCTGAAGTTATTGCTTTTGAAAAGGATATTAAGCACTTAAAAATTGGTCAGAAAGTGAATTTGAAGTTCTCAGATGAAGATAAAATGATTGAAGCATCAATCTTTCTAATTGGGAAAGAAATAGGAAAGGATAGAACAGTGAAAGTTCATTGTCATTTGAATAAAGAAAATGCCGATATTGCTCCTGGTGCATATTTTAAAGCATCCATTTTTACAGGTGTCTCTGAACAATTTTGTATACCTTCAGAAGCAATTGTAGAGATGAAAGGGAAAAATGTTGTTTTCTTTAGTAAAAAAGAAAGTGAGAATTTAACAACCTACTCCCCGGAAGAGGTAACAATTATTGCGTCGGAAAATGGTAATTCTGCAATAGAATTTAAAAATCCATCAAGAACATTTGATGACACTATAGTTATACATGGTGCTTATGACATCATGTCGACAATTTTAATGCAAGGAGAAAAATAATTTTAATTAACAATACAATAACTATGAAAACAAATTCAGTATTGTTTGTAATATTCGTTTTATTCTCAATTTTATTCTCAACTCCAAGTTGTAAAAAAAATAGAAATTGTGGGGAAACAAATATCAGTTCAGCAGGAAGTGATGATAGTCATAATTTTGGTCAAAATTGTATGAGCTGCCACACATTAGATGGTAAAGGTGAAGGTTGCTTCGTTGTGGCTGGAAGCGTTAGCAATAGTGCATTGTCAAATCCACTTACTTCAGGAACAGTGAGGTTATACACCCAAGTAAATGGTGGAGGAACATTGAAACATACCTTGCAAATTGATACAAAAGGAAATTTCCATACTACAGATAATATCGACTTCACAGGATTATATGCTGCGGTAACTGGTCCATCTGGAATAACTGAATATATGGGTTCTTCATTATCATCAGGAGCATGTAATTCATGTCATGGCGTTTCAACTGGAAAACTTTGGAGCAATTAATTTATAATAATGAAAAAAAGTCATATTCAAACAGAAGTTGATGCTTGGTATTTGTATCAGAAACTTTCAGAAAATGAAGAAGATCCAATTCTTGCGTCCGTTTTTGTTCAAATGAGTGAAATTGAAAAAGGACATGCTGTTGAATTTGCAAAAGCGCTAAACAAAAACATTGATGAGTTTTTACAACCTTCATGGCGTGCTAAAACACTTAACAGAATTGGAAAAATTTTCGGTTATGATTATGTGCTTGGGGTATTAATGGATACTGAAAAAAGTTTAGCAAGTTCGGTTATTTATCGAAAGGAAAAGGCTAAAGCTTCAATATCTGGACATGAAGATTCGCATGTCAAAATCCTCAGATCTATATTAGAGAATGAAACACGTGTTTCGGGAAATCAATTTGCACGTTTTGAAAAACGACATCGCTCTGTGGGTGGAAATGCCATTCGAGCAGCTGTTCTAGGAGGGAACGACGGACTTGTATAGTACTCCCCATCGTTAAGACAACATTTTCCTTTTCTTAGTTGTATCACCCAACCATTTTTGTTTTAAAATAGAGTTTGTCGGGCGGTATGCTTCCTATTTCTTTATGCCTTCTTTCTGTGTTGTAAAAATGCACATATTCTTTTACTTTTTGAAATAAATCTACTCCAC
>Ga0105050_10001145_pt1 | contig 40210 bp, 33 predicted proteins | sample FRY01_FD_78088 | JGI IMG/M metagenome (GOLD analysis project Ga0105050, IMG submission 78088) | Freshwater microbial communities from Lake Fryxell liftoff mats and glacier meltwater in Antarctica - FRY-01 | ecosystem: Environmental > Aquatic > Freshwater > Ice > Glacier meltwater ...
TAAATTATTTGCAAGGATTATGTTGTAAAAATAACGAATCTTGCAGATAAACAACAAACAAATTATGCACAATTAGTTGACTTATAAAGTTTTATGTGCTTTTTAAGGGACGACTATTTATATATGCGAACTACATCTGATAAACGCATATTAATTGGAGGCAGAGACGAAGATTTTTGTAATCCAGCAAAGCGAGATAAATTAATAGAAAAAAAGAAAAAACAATTGGTAAAAGATTTTAAAAAAATATTTCCAGCTATTGAATTTATTCCAGAATTTACATGGACAGGCACTTTTGGCGAAACTAAAGATGGCCTTCCATTCATTGGTTCATACGCGCCATTGCCAAATAGCTATTTTGCATTAGGATTTGGAGGAAACGGCATAACATTTAGTGTTATTGCAGCGCAAATAATAACAGATTTAATTGAAGGTAAAGAAAATAAAGATGCTTCTATTTTTTCTTTTGATCGTGTTTAGAAAAAAAGTTTTAAAATCAATATCAAAAATGTCCAACTTTTCAACTCAAGTTATAGGCGTAATTGCAGGGTGTATTACATCAGCTTCAATGATTCCTCAACTCTTTAAATTAGTTAAAAAAAAGAGGCGAAAAATATTTCTATTTACATGATAATTTTATTATTGATTGGGGTAGGATTATGGGCTTTTTATTGTTATTTAAAAAAAGACATTCCAATCATAGCAACGAACTGTTTTTCTTTTACTATAAATTTATCTTACTTATTTTAGCCATTAAATATAAAAGTAATCGCCAAAAATCATCTTAAAATATTAATTTAAAATGTGTTAATAATGGAATATACCTAATTTATCCTGCCACCACCTTTCTATTACTTTTGATTTTATAATCCTTTATTAATGTCTTGCTTATATTTTGTCTATTAATATAATCAATTTTATTTGCACCTATGGATAGTATAGTTAGGCTTGCTGATGTTAGGCATTAATGTTCTTTACTTTTTCTCAAGATACTTGTCATAGTAAAATCTATCGATTTTGCTGTTATAAAATAAGACAAAAAACACCCAAAAAAATTTTACGAAATAAAGTCCAACTCACATTATAAAAAACATGCTATTATAAATGTCAAATTAAAATATTCAAGCAATTGTGTAATTTTTTTCATTAATGATGTAACATACCATTTAATTTTCTATTGTTTATTTGCATTAATAAAAAATCAATACAAATTATGTTTCATCATGCAAAAGAACTTCAATTCAATGCAAGGGTTTCTAAGCCAGACCCTCGTTTTGCTAAATTATTATTAGAACAATTTGGCGGGCCAAACGGAGAATTAAAAGCAGCAATGCAATATTTTGTTCAAGCCTTCGGATGCCGAAAACCACATCCAGATAAATACGATATGCTAATGGATATCGCTACGGAAGAATTTAGTCATTTAGAAATTGTGGGTGCCACTATTCAGATGCTATTAACGGGCGTAAATGGGGAATTAAAAAATGCTGCTGATGAATCGGACTTAATGAAAACATTAGATGGTAAAGCATCTAAAGAAAATTATATACATGAAGCACTTGTTAACCCGCATTTCTTTTTAGTGAGCGGAGGCACTCCAACCTTAACAGATAGTGTTGGCAATCCTTGGTCGGCTTCTTATGTCATGGGTATGGGTGATTTGACAGTGGACATGCGTTCTAACATTGCAGCAGAGGCAACTGCAAAATTGGTTTATGAAAACCTGATGAAATACACCGATGATGCTTATGTTTTAGAAACTTTGAGATATTTAATGACAAGAGAAGTGGCGCACTTGCAAATGTTTGAGGCCGCCTTAAATAGCATTCAACCAAATTTTCCGCCAGGTATATTGCAAAGCGACCCTAAGTTCAGCAACAAGTATTTTAATATGTCTAAAGGGGATGATTTTAAAGGCCCATGGAATAATGGGAAAAGTCCAGAAATGGGAGAAGAATGGCAATTCATAGAGAACCCATATCAGCATGTTTTAGACACAAATGGTTTGTTGGATGAGCAGGCGAAGGGAACTCACCGCACAGAAAAAAGTGTGCAAGCAGAAAATAAAGCTTTAAGCATTAAACGAAAAGGTGAAATTGATTCGGCCACTTTACCCGTTAATGGCGAAATAAGTTGGTCAACTTACGATGATAAAATTTGATTTTAAAAAAAATATTTTAAAAAATTTAAGGTAATATGAAAATTTAAATTTATAAAAAAATAATTTGAAATCTAAAAAAACAAAAAACACACTATATGAAAATACTAAATTTAAAAGTGATGAGAGGCCCAAACAACTGGTCTAATTATAGAAAAAAGTTAATTGTACTAAAATTAGATTTAAGCGAAGCGGAGAATTTTTCTACAAATGAAATTGATGGATTTGGAGAAGCATTAGAACGACTTTTACCGTCCTTGAAAAGTCATAGGTGTTCTTTAGGCAAAGAGAACGGATTTTTAGAAAGCGTCAATCAAGGAACAGTGCTTGCAAATGTAGTGGAGCGCATTGCCCTAGAGTTACAAACCTTGGCTGGGATGGAATGTGAATTTGGAATAACGAAAACAACAAATACTCCAGGCGTTTATAATGTGGTATTTTCTTATCTTATAGAATCAGCGGGGGTTTATGCGGCACATGCAGCTATAAAAATAGTAAAACATTTAAGCAGTGATTTAACTTACGAAGTTGCCAACGATATTAGAGAACTTCATAAAATTTATTATACAGAAAAATTCGGCCCAAGTACATTATCAATTGTTAATGAGGCAACAAAACGCAATATACCATGGACAAGGTTAAATGATAATTCGTTACTAATGCTTGGGCAAGGAAACAAACAAAAAATCATTTGTGCTACTGTTGCATGTTCTACAAGTAGTATTGCAGTGGATATTGCTTGCGACAAAGAAAGTACCCGACAATTATTATCAAAATCTTATATTCCTATTCCTAAAGGCAAAGTTATAAGTAATATAGAGGAACTAAATTATGTTATCACGGAATTGGGGTTTCCTATTGTAGTAAAACCTACTAACGGAAATCATGGAAGAGGTATTACAACTAATATAAATTCTGAAGAAGCAGCGGTAGAAGCTTTTAAATTTGCGAGTTTAACAAGTGAAAAAGTAATCGTAGAAAAATTTATTGAAGGAAACGATTATAGGTTTTTGGTGATAGATTTTAAATTGGTTGCAGTGGCAAGAAGAACAGCAGCGATGGTAATGGGAGATAATAGCGGCTCAACAATTCAGCAATTGGTAGATGAAACAAATAGTGACCCCAATAGAGGCGAAGGTCATGAAAAAGTACTTACCAAAATTAAAATAGACGAAAACACACAATCTATCTTAGTTGAAAAAAATCTCACAATAAATTCTGTTTTATCCATTGGAGAAATTTTATTCCTTAAAGATACTGCAAATTTAAGTACTGGAGGAACTGCCCAAGATGTAACGGATATAGTGCATCCTTATAATATTTTTATTGCCGAAAGAATAGCTAGATTAATGAATTTAGATATTTGTGGTATTGATATTATATTTAAAGATATAAAAATTCCAATAAGTGAGCACAATGGTGCTGTTCTTGAAGTAAATGCTGGGCCTGGTTTTAGAATGCATTTAGCCCCATCATTAGGTTTGGCAAGAAATGTGGCAGATCCAGTACTCGATATGTTATTTAAAGAAAATGCGCCAGGCCGCATTCCTCTTGTAGCTGTAACTGGCACAAATGGTAAAACCACAGTAACCCGTTTAATAGCACATATTGCAAAATCGATGGGTCATAATGTTGGGTTTACAACAACCGATGGCATATATATTAACGACACAGCCATTTGTGCCGGTGATTGCAGTGGTCCTGCAAGCGCAGCAGTTGTTTTAAGAGATTCGCTTGTTGATTTTGCTGTCTTTGAGTGTGCACGGGGCGGTATAATAAGGTCGGGCTTAGGTTTTGATAAATGTAATATTAGTATTGTTACAAATATCACAGAAGACCATTTAGGTCTAAATGATATTTACACATTAGACGAACTCGCACATGTGAAAGCTGTAGTGCCAAATAGTACTTTCGATGATGGTTACGCTATTTTAAATGCAGATGATGAAAGGGTATATAAAATGAAAGAAGACTTAAATTGCAACATTGCTTTATTTAGTATGAATTCTAATAATCCACATATCATAGAACATTGCAAAAATGGTGGTTTAGCAGCTATTGTGGAGAAAGATTACTTTGTTATTTGCAAAGGAGAATTCAAAACGCGCTTAGCAAAATTAAATGAAATTCCGCTCACTTTTAATGGCAAAGCTAATTGTATGATAAAAAATGTTTTACCTGCTATTCTTGTTGGAGTTATAAACAATTATTCAATCAAAAATTTAAAAAATGCAATTAAAACCTTTGTACCCTCTCCAGAAATTACACCTGGTAGAATGAATGTTTTTAAATTTAAGAATTTTCAATTAATGTTAGATTACGCTCACAATACCGATGGTTTTTTGCATTTAAGAAACTATATTTTACATATACAGGCTTCTGTTAAGGTAGGCATAATCGCAGCAACAGGCGATAGACGAGATGAGGATATAAAACTGATTGGAAATTATGCTGCACAAATGTTTGATGAAATTATTATTAGACACGATAAGGATGGAAGAGGAAGGACAAATGAAGAAATAACAAATCTACTTTTTCAAGGAATTAAAGAAGCTAATGTGAACATTGCTGTTCAAGTTATTTCTGATGAAACAGAGGCAATAGAATATGCTGTTAAAAATGCCGTTTCAGGATCTTTTATTTTAGTATGCACAGATGATATTCAAAATTCAATAGAATATATTAATAACTTAAAAAATTCTGAAAAAATACCAATGAAACTAAAATCCAACAATTATTAATATATTCCATTACACCCCAACACTGTCAGAACTATAATTCTCATGATTGATTAACAATCATTAAAAACAAAAAAAATCAAACAAATGCATTAACCGAGGCATTTCTAATGTATGGCATTGATGCGGAGAAACTAATCTTGATAAGGAAGTACGACTTGTTCCGCCTTTGCGAGAAAAAGATACATTTAATCCCAACTTTTCGGGAAACCGTCTTTTTTTCCAAGACCATATTGGGCAATTGTTCTTTTTTTATTTTGTTGTTAATTGTATCATTTTTAACCTTATTTTTGTAACCACTGTATAAGGTTAAACAACTTGGTTATGAAAGAATATTTGTCGCTCTCAGAAGCATCTGAACTCATTGGTAAAAGCAAAGAAACACTTAGGCGTTGGGATAGGGAGGGCAAGTTGTCGGCTGTCCGTGAGCCAATGAGCAACTATCGTGTATATAAACGAGAACAAGTTGAAACTTTGTTCGCTGATTTTTTCAGTCACGACATTGAAGATTCTGTTTCAAACTATGTTGAGCCACTGAACGACTACTCTGTCTTAGAATTATTTGCTGGTGCTGGCGGATTGGCTGTCGGTATGGAAAAGGCAGGTTTGAAATGTGTCGCATTGAATGAAATTGATAAATGGGCGTGTCAAACTTTACGAAAAAACCGTCCTAATTGGCGAGTTTTAGAAGGGGATATTAAGGAATTCAATTTTTCAGAATATCATAATAAAGTTGATGTCGTTACTGGAGGTTTCCCTTGTCAGGCTTTTAGTTATGCTGGAAAAAAGCTAGGTCTAGCAGATGCAAGAGGAACACTATTTTATGAGTTTGCAAGAGTTGTAAAGGAAGTAAACCCACCAATTTGTATTGGTGAAAATGTCCGTGGTTTGCTAAGTCACGAAAACGGAAAAACGCTGCAAGGAATGATTTCAATTTTGAATGAAATTGGCTATAATGTTGTTCCTTTTCAAGTTTTGAAAGCTATAAACTACAGAGTGCCACAAAAAAGAGAGCGTCTAATTTTGGTAGGTGTGAGAAAGGATATTGACTTACAATATGAATATCCTAAACCACATAATAAAATATATAATTTGAAAGATGCTTTAAAAAAGGGTGAACTGTTTGAGACAAATGTCCCAAAATCAAACGGTGCAAAATATCCGCAAAGCAAAAAAGCAGTTTTGGATTTAGTTCCACAAAAGGGTTATTGGCGTGATTTGCCACTTGACATTCAAAAAGAATTTATGGGAGGTAGTTTTCATTTAGGTGGCGGAAAAACAGGGATTGCTAGACGAATTGGTTGGGATGAGCCTTGTTTAACACTTACTTGCAGTCCTGCTCAAAAACAAACAGAAAGGTGTCATCCCGAAGAAACCCGACCTTTTACTGTTCGTGAATATGCTCGAATCCAAACTTTTCCTGATGATTGGGCATTTGAGGGTTCAATGGCTCAACAATACAAACAAATTGGAAACGCAGTTCCTGTGAATTTAGGTGAAGAAGTCGGCTATTCAATTGTGAAATTTTTGAACCAATTCCATTCGCAAACAAGCCGAAAATAAAAGGCTATTTGTATTTTTCTTCAATTTCAATTGCTAAAGTTTTAATCGTTTGTTCTACAACTTTGCTAGCATCTACCTCTAAAGCAACCTCTCCAATAGCATTAATTAATTCAAAATAAAAGTCATCTTTACCTGTGAGTCTATGCCAAAAGTTTTTACCAATAATTACAGGGTAAGTATTTCCAATTTTTTTATAATGAGAACTAAGTTCGGCTTCCTCGCCATAAACAACACCAACAATCATATCATTAATGCCAACATTAAGGTTGTTTGTTCTTGCTAGAGTTCTAACGCCATTAAAATGATTGATTATTGTAGTAACATCATCGTGATTTATTGTATTCGGGCCTGCTTTTAGTTGGCAATATTTTTTTCTTCCATCTATCGCATCAATAAATTCAATGTCAATGCCTTGTGTTGTAGAGCCTAATCCTTGAAAAAGAGAACTTATAAGACTTTGAATTTTCATTCCAAATGAAGTGTTAATCGAAGAGCCTAAAATTCTTGGAAGAACTAGCGCTCTCGCAATACTTTCTGAATCGTCATTACCTGTTAAGAAGTTTGCTAAATATTTAAACAAGAATGGATTTACATTATATTCGGACAATTTGCTTGCTCTTTTACAAGCTCCGTCTATATGACTTTGAACTATTTCATTTCTGAAAAATGTTTTTGCGTTTTCAATTATTTGTTTTCTCTGAATGTTATCCATCTCCCTTATATAAGTTCGTTAAAATTAATGTTTTTTGGCAACTGTTGTCATTTTTCCCACCGCCACAAATATAATCTATTATCCCACAAAACCCAATCCCCAACACTGTCTGAACTATAATTCTCATGATTGCCATGAATGATTAAAAATCATTACAAACAAAAACTAAAAACCTATAAAAAATTAGTTAAAAATAACGGCACGGAATAACTACGCCCAAACATAAATAAATTAACCGTTCTTAATCCTAAAGAAACCCCAAAAGTGCAAGTGTGTGTGTATAAAACACAGAAATAAATTTAAAAAAGCAATTAAAAACAAAAACAATATCCGTTTTTAATTCAATCCACAACAACAAATGTTAATGGCTAAATTGCTACCAAAGCTTCTTTCAACACCGCAAATTTATAACGAAGTTGAATAGATTAAAGTGTAAATGGCAAAGCCGAAATGCCTTTAAGAATTATATGTTATGCACATAAATTATTTTAAATCAAATGAGTTTCCTTCACATAAGATATAGTTGCCTTTCGGAAAGGTAACTATTTTGTTGTTTTCAACTTTAAATTCAATTGACGAAAAGTAAGCTAGTGTTTTTTCTTCATGAATAGTTTTATATAAGTCGTCTCTTTTCATATCTTTAGGGACTGCCGTTAAATTTATGTTAGTATTATTATAAACTTTTTTAGTTTTCTTATCTTCCAAACCTAAAGAATAGGATTTATAAAGAACATCTGATTTATCTTTTTCAGAACAATAAAATTCTGCAGAATTACCATTAAAATTTGTCGATTTTAATTTTAAATATGAAATAGTATCAAAAACGTCAACGATTCTAGCACTGTCAAGATTTATTAAATAATATTTCTTTTTACACTTTTCGAAGCTAAAAGTAACATTGTCTATATTACGCTTCAATTGGCCTGTGCACCCAAAAATAATAATTTCGTCTTGATTAGGTCCGGTTGGCTGATTGATATTTGTCAAACTTAAATTACTTTCTTTATCACTTTTTAAATGAAAAGTACTACCGTCATAAGCGCCTTTTCTCATTGAAGTTGTGGTAAAATGTTTGTCCGAAATTGGTTTGTTGGAGAAAGCAATCGTTTCGCCAACTTTTAATAAATGATTTTCTAACTCTTTGTCTGTAATACAAAAAGCAAAACAGAAGAAAACGCTAATTGTAAAAATTGATAATTTTAAATATTTCATTATTGTATGTGGGTTAATTCGAAATTATTGTGTCCTGCGGCATTCCGTATAAAAACTCCCATTTGTTTGCAAATATAATTTTTTTTAAATAGAATTCTTCCTTTTTGAAATTAATTAATTTATAAATGGAATATTTCGTTATTTTTGCTATCTGAATAAAATGTTTTTATTTATAATGTAATCCTAAAATATGAAACTTCAAATTAAATACGATATAAACACGGCCTGCAAGGTGATTATGCAAGAGAATTTGGATAGAATTGGTATTCCTTACGAACTTACGGGTTTGGGTGAAATAGAAATCAAGGGCATTTTATCTACAGGCCAATATACAGACTTAGAAGAATCCATAAAAAAATATGGAATTTCCATCATCAGTGACCCAAAAAATGGGGTGGCTCAAAAAATTAAAGATGTCATTATAGAAATGGTATATTTAGAAGACAAACTTCCAAGTTCAAACATATCGGATTATATTGCCGATAAAATGAACTTAAGTTATGGTTATATAGCAAATGTTTTTTCGGAGATTACCTACACATCCATTGGCAATTTTATCATTATTCAGCGTATAGAATATTCAAAACAATTAATAGTAGAGGGGGTTTTATCCTTGACAGAAATTGCTTGGAAACTAAATTACAGCAGCGTAGCCCATTTATCCAATCAATTTAAAAAAACAACTGGTCTAACCCCATCTGCTTTTCAAAGAATTATAAATAAAAGAAAAGATGCAGATTTTAAAGCTGTTCAAACCCAACAAAAACTATCAACTTCCAATTAAATAAACTTTTATGAACAACAGTGCATTGCATATACTATTGGCAGATGATGACGAAGACGATCGTCTATTTTTTAAAGAAGCCATTGATGAAATTAAAGTTAAAACGATTGTAACATTACTAAATGATGGTGTGCAATTAATGCTATATTTAAACCAGCCAGATGTTGTGTTGCCAAATGTTGTGTTTTTAGATTTGAATATGCCAAAAAAAGGAGGTATGCAATGTTTAAAAGAAATAAGAAGCAATAGCAAACTTAAAGATCTTTCAATTGCCATATACTCCACCTCTGCCTCAGAACATGACATTGAAGAAACTTTTGTGAAAGGTGCAAATATTTATATTAAAAAACCAAATGATTTTGGAGAATTGAAAAAAATTCTAGCGGAGGTAATAAATATCAATTGGCAGTATCACACTTCGGGTTTAAATAAAGAAAATTTTTTGTTGAGTATTTAATGGTTCAAACTATTAAATTATGAAAAGAAAAATAGTCAAACTCTCAATACCCTATCTACTAACAACATTAATTCTTTCAATTTTTCTGCTTGTTTTTAGTGCCGCCATCACCTACAAGCAATTTTTAGAGCTTACAAAAGCCGAAAAGAGAGTGGTTCAATCGCACAAGGTTATATTAACGGCACAAGAACTTCTCTCTACAGTTAAAGATGCAGAAACCGCTCAAAGAGGCTATTTGTTAACCAGAGATACAATTTTTCTTGTGCCATATAAGGATGCCATAACTTATTCCGCTAAAATTATTACAGACTTTAAAAAACTTGTTGGAAATAATCCTGAAAAGCAGAAAGCCATAGATACTTTAGATTTTTTGATTCATAAAAGGTTTGATATAATAGCGGCCTCTATTTTTAAAAAGGATATTGAGCTCCCACTTTTTTCTGTCGATAAAAAATCTATGTTATCTCGAAAAGATTTGGTAGATAAAATACGAAGCAAAACCAACGAGATTATAAAAAATGAGAAGATGCAATTGAAAATTAGAGAAAGCGAACATAGGGAAGAAGTGCATCTTTCGCCTCTCACATTTTTATACACTTCTTTGTTTGCCCTATCAATTTTTGTTATTGCATTTTTTAAAATAAAATCAGATTTATTTCACTTAAAATTGGCAAACAATCAGTTGTTAATTAATAAAAGATTATTTGAGCACAGTGAAAACATATCAAATATTTGTAATTGGTGTTGGAATTTAGAAGCAAATCATTTAACATTTTCAAACAACATACATTATATGCTGCGGTGCGAAAAATATGATTTTAAACAAACTGTAGAAGGTTTTTCAAAATTTGTTCATCCAGATGATCAGCACATCATTACAAATGGTGTGAAAGAGGCGCTAGAAATTTACAAAACTGCTATCGTTTATTATAGGGTAATTCGTAAAGATGGAGTGATTTGCTATTTCAAATCCGAATCAAAAGTGATACAAGACAATTTTCATAAAAATATTATGATTGGCGTAATTTCAGACATTAGTGAACAACACCACAATAATGCAATTTTAGAAGAAAAGCTTTTTGATTTAGAAAGAACCAATAAAGAACTTTTGGCTTTTAACCATGTTGCCAGCCACGACCTGCAAGAACCTTTGCGAAAAATACAAAATTTTATTTCGAGACTTGATGCCAATGAAATGGAAAGCCTTTCTGAAAACGGAAGAACCTATTTTTCGAGAATAAAAGTGGCGGCAAATAGAATGCAACTCTTAATTGATGATTTGCTTGCTTTCTCCAGAGCCAATAAAGCAGAAAAAGTTTATGAACTAAAGGATTTAAATATTTTATTAAAGATTTCTATTCAAGAATTGGCACAATCCATTGAAGAAAAATACGCCACTATTAACACTTCTGCGCTTCCAAGCTTAAATGTTATTCCTTTTCAAATTCAACAGCTTTTTATAAATATTATTAGTAATGCTATTAAATATAGCAAGGCCAATGTTGCACCTGTTATTACAATTAGTTCCGAAATTATTTGCGGAAAAGACATTATAAAGTCTTCTTTCACAAGCGAAAACAAGCTCCATAAAATCACAATTTCTGACAATGGAATTGGCTTTGATGAGGAATATGCAGAAGATATATTCATACTTTTTAATCGTTTGCACAGCGACACCGAATATTATGGTACGGGCATTGGACTCACAATTTGCAGGAAAATTGTAGAAAACCACAATGGTTATATAACAGCCGAAGGCATTCCAAATGTCGGCTCCCGATTCAATATTTATCTGCCTATGACGGAATAGAGAGTAAGCAATCATCCAAACTCCTTTAAAATGGGTTATTAAAAGGCATACTGCAGACATAAGCAAAAAGTTTAATCCCTTATGCTATTCCGCATTCTTATACCAGTTCTAATTTTAAAATAGTTCAAACTATTTTAAATACCAGCCAGCTCCTGCTTAGAAATTCTTTTTTATAAAATAAAAAAGTACAATTTCTTGAGCGGAGATATAACTTGAAAATAGGACAATCAAGCGCAGCGGTGATTGTCCTATTTTGAAAGCATATTCGGTATTAATTCCGCAATCTTAATTTTTAATTTAGGTTAATATTTAACCCAAATGCTTCTATAACCTGAGGCAAATAATCCAATTTTTCCCAAGTAAATAGTTCAACATCTAAGTTTACTTTTTCGCCATTTGGAGAAAAGAATGTTTTATTTACAGTATGATGCTTTCTTCCCATGTGTCCATAGGCAGCTGTTTCACTGTATATTGGGTTTCTCAATTTTAATCTTTGTTCAATGAAATATGGGCGCATATCAAATATGCTTTTTACAATTTTTCCAATTTCACCATCGCTCATTTTTACATTTGAGGTGCCATAGGTATTAACACTGATACTCGTTGGCTCAGCAACACCAATTGCATAACTAACCTGCACCAGAACCTCTGAACACAAACCAGCAGCTACCAAGTTTTTAGCAATATGACGGGTTGCATAAGCAGCGCTTCTGTCCACTTTGCTAGGATCTTTTCCGCTAAATGCACCACCACCGTGTGCACCTTTTCCGCCATAAGTGTCCACAATGATTTTTCTCCCTGTAAGGCCAGTGTCGCCATGTGGGCCACCAATTACAAAAACACCTGTTGGATTAATGTGATAAGTGATATTATCATCGAAAAAATGCGCATATTGAGGATATTTAGCTTTGATTCTTGGAATTAAAACAGAAATTAAATCTGCTTTAATTTTCACTAACATCTCAAAGTTTGCAGCATCTTTATCTTCTTTAGAATCTGTTTTAGGTTTTACAAAATCATCGTGTTGTGTTGAAATAACAATGGCTTCAATCCTTTGCGGTCTGTTATCGTCAGAATATTCTAAAGTAACTTGAGACTTTGCATCTGGACGCAAATATTTAATTTCAGAATTTTCTCTTCTTAAATTAGCCAGTTCTATCAATAAAGCATGCGATAAATCTAACGCCAATGGCATGTAGTTTTCAGTTTCGTTGGTTGCATATCCAAACATCATGCCTTGGTCGCCAGCACCTTGTTTTTCTTTGTCTGCTTTGTCAACGCCTTGGTTAATATCCGCAGATTGTTCATGAATGGCTGACAAAACACCACAGCTTTGTGCTTCAAACATGTATTCGCTTTTTGTGTAACCAATTTTTTTGATGACATCTCTTGCTATTTGTTGAACATCAAGATAAGCACTTGATTTTACCTCTCCAGCCAAAATAACTTGACCTGTGGTTACCAAAGTTTCACAAGCTACTTTACTATTGGGGTCAAAAGCAAGAAAATTATCTATAAGTGCATCGCTAATTTGGTCTGCAATTTTATCTGGGTGTCCTTCTGATACGGATTCTGATGTAAATAAATAAGGCATATTTTTAATTTTTTTTGCAAAAATAATCTTTTCATTTTATTAATGTGCTATAAAAAACAATAAATTATTTTTTTGTCATAATAAAATCATTCATTGCATAGCCATCTCCAATCTCTATATTAACAATATCCATGATTTTGAACCCCATTTTAAAATAAAAATTAATGGGTTTAAAGTTTTGTCTGTTCACATTTAGTGTAAAATTTGCCTTCGGATATTGCGTAAACAACTGGGTCATAACTCGCGCGCCAATGCCTTTGTTACGGTCAGAAAAATCAACATAGAATTTATGGATGAAAATAGTGTTTATCTCTTTTTCACTAATAGAAAAAAATCCAATGTTTTGCTCCTTTTCTATAATTAAATAAAACTTTTGTCCTTCATCAATTTGTTTTTTTAAAGCATCAATTGCATAAAACTTATTGAGCATATAGTTTACCTGCTCTTGTCCAATAACACTTGGATAATGTTCGTTCCAAATTTTGTAGGCTAGTTTTGCTACCGTTTCAAGGGCATTGTTTGCATCAACAAACATGGTTTTAGTTTTGAATGATGCCTAGTTTTTTAGCAATGTCTTTTGGCAAAGCATTTTTGTGCAAATAGATATTGATTGTTTTATATCTAAAATAAGCCATCGAGCAATAAAGATATCCACCGCAATAATTGTCTGTTCCCCAACTGTTTTTTATTTTAAAATAAGCATTTCCTAATTGGTCGTTGTATATGCCGGTTGCATGCATGCCATGGTCGTCTGCGGTTTCATAATTGTCAAAAGCCATTTGACGCAAACTATCCGTTATGTTTTTTTCAGGCATTGGTTCATTAAAAGCTGCGCCAGTTCTGTCGGCTCCAGCATTATTAAACCCTTTGCTGTCTTTCCCTTTTTGACTGATTAAAGAGTCGTGTGTGGGCACAATGGCCACTCCATTTTTGAAAGAGAATCCTTTTTCGCTAACATCTGCACCCCAAGCCCAAGTATAGCCATTATTTAAAGCATATTCTGCTATTTTTTGCATCTCGTTTAAGGGCACATTGTAGCTTTGCATCATTGCCCAATTATCAGGCACTTCAATAGCAAATTGAGAATTATAAGGGTGGTGAGAGAACGAAGTGATAGAAACATAGTCGTCCATGTTTAAACCCAAACTATTAGAAAATGCTTTGGGTGTATATTCTTTCCCTTGATATTTGAAATTGGCAGGCATATATCCTAAATATGCATCGACAGCAGCAGTGAAAGCGGCTTTCCAACTTGGTGTTAGTTTTCCTTGTGGATTTTGTTTAACCGCATCAACAATCGCTTTTAAAACAGCATCCATTTCTGCATGGTTGTGTTTGTCTGTGCTATAGCCCAGGCCTTTGTAAGTTTCTTCGGGCATAATTCCATATCTTTTTATAACCCAAGCAATGTCATGAAAAGCGCCACCTGGGCCAAAATTATGAAATCCATTCATGCGAATATAAGATTCGGCTTTGCCAATATAGGCATTGCGAACAATGAACATTTCGCTCAAATTGTGTTTCCCTTTGCCCATTCTTAACAATTCGCTTTCGAAGAAAGACAAACTAGAGAAACTCCAACATGTGCTCGTTCTGTTTTGGTTTTGTACGGAAAGCACATCCATATCAGCTACTTTTTTAAAAACATATCCGCCATTTTTGACATTGCGAATGGTGTCTTGAGCAAAAGAAATGCTCACTGAGGTAAGCAACATACACAGTATTATTTTGTTTTTCATATTCTTTTATTTATTTTAAATAGTTGCTAAAACTTTTAGTTCAATAGCGATTGGGGTTGGCAAACAATTAATTTCCAGCGTGGTTCTACAAGGTGGGTTTTCTTTAAAATACTCAGCCCAAAGCGCGTTGTATGTTTTAAAATCGTCTTTCATATTGGTTAAATAAACCGTAACATCTACAATGTTTTCCCACTTGCTGCCGGCATCTTCTAAAATGTATTTTATGTTTTGAAAAACACTGTGACATTGGGTGGCAATATCATAGCTTATAATGTTGCCATTCTCATCTAATTTCACACCAGGAATGGTTTTGCTGCCCCTTTCACGAGGGCCCACTCCGCTCAAATACAAGATATTCCCCACACGCTTGGCATGCGGATAATGCCCAACGGGTTCGGGCGCTTTTGATGATTCTATGCTGTCTTTATTCATTTGATGGTTTGTTTTTTAGCTGGTTTTGCTTTTTGAGTTTCAGGTTTAGCAGCTCCGCCTTTTGGTGCTGGTGATGTTAAAACGCCTGTGTTATATATAATTGCGCCAAATATTTCGCCTTCTTGATAGGAAGCCACCGCTATTTGACTGCCGTCTTTGTTCCAAGACACGCTTCTTGCATTTTTTCCGATTTCTTTAAAACTTGAAATAATTTTTCCTGTTTCAACATCAAAAAGGAGAATTTCGCCATTGTTGCAAGAACCTATGATGTATTTGCTATCTGAACTAAATTTTATGCAAGTTACTTTCCATTCAAAACCTTCTAACTTTTTAAGCACTTTGCAACTGTTTGCATCCCATAAAGTGATGGTTTTATCATTGCTTCCGCAGGCTAAAATGCCGTTACTTGGGGCAATGTCTATAGAATTTATATTATCAGCCGCACCAGCAAAGGTAGAAATCTCGATGTTTCTACCCGCAGATTCAATTTTTTTGATGGTTCTGTTTGCTAACACAACATAAAAATATTTTCTATCGATGCTCACAGTCAAGTCAAGGATAGCTTGGTCCATTTTTATTTTTTTTGAAGCCTTTGGATTGTTTAGGTTGGTTAACTTTATGGTGGCGTCTTCGCTTGCTGTAATCAAATATTTATAACTTGGGTCTAAAAAAGCAGCCGAAACGGGTTCGAGGTGTAAATTAAAAACACGGTTATTGGCAGGAGTGTCTAAATTCCAGATGCGGGTTGAGTAATCTTTACTTGCACTGACCAAATATTTTCCATTTTTAGAAAAATTAAGAATGGTAATTGTGCCTAAATGTCCTGTTAAAGCTTTAGAGAAAACTGGGTTTTGCGATGAATCTATTGTGTAAAGATTGATAACGCCATCCGTGCTTCCACTTGCTAGATATTTGCCATCGGGCGAAAAAGAGACTGTTTCTACATTAAAAACATGCTCGGTTAATTTCATTCTAAAGTTTTGTGCATTGGTCTTAGCAACTAAAAATAACATTAAAACGATTGGAAATATTGATTTCATAACATTTGTATTAAAGTTGCAAAATAATATCTTTTTCAATAAATAACTAACTATTTGCTAAAAAATACCTTAATTCGCACAGAATTTTATCATGTCAAGTAAAAAACAACAACAAGACGCTTTAGATTACCATAGTTTGGGCCGACCAGGCAAAATAGAGGTGGTTTCTACAAAACCAACACAAACAAAAAGAGATTTAAGTTTAGCCTACTCTCCAGGGGTTGCAGAACCATGTTTAAAAATAGCCGAAAACATTGAAGATGTTTATAAATACACCGCTAAAGGTAATTTGGTGGCTGTTATCACTAATGGAACGGCCGTTTTGGGCCTTGGCGATATTGGACCCGAAGCCTCTAAGCCTGTGATGGAAGGAAAAGGAGTTTTGTTTAAAATATTTGCAGATATTGATGTTTTTGACATCGAATTAAACACCAAAGATATTGATAGTTTTGTAAACTGTGTCAAAGCATTAGAGCCTACTTTTGGAGGCATTAATCTTGAGGATATTAAAGCACCAGAGTGTTTTGAAATTGAAGAACGCTTGAAAGCAGCGCTAAATATTCCTATTATGCACGATGACCAACACGGTACTGCCATTATTAGTGGAGCGGCTTTATTAAATGCTTTAGAAATTGTGAACAAACCGATTGAGACCATTAAAATGGTAGTTAATGGAGCTGGCGCTAGTGCTATGAGTTGCACAAAGTTATTTATGGCTTTGGGTGTTAAAAAAGAAAATATTTTGATGGTTGACAGCAAAGGAACGCTCCGAACTTCAAGAATAGATTTAGACAAATACAAACAATTTTTTGCTGTTGAAACAACTATAGAAACGCTTGAACAGGCTATGAAAGGGGCAGATGTTTTTGTTGGACTTTCAAAAGCAGATGTTTTGAACCAAGCAATGATTGTTAGCATGGCAAACGACCCTATTGTTTTTGCAATGGCGAATCCCGACCCCGAAATTTCTTATGAACTGGCGATTAGTGCGCGTCCAGATATTATTTTTGCAACGGGTAGAAGCGATTATCCCAATCAAGTGAACAATGTATTGGGCTTTCCTTTTATATTTAGAGGGGCTTTGGATGTTAGGGCGACAGCAATTAATGAAGAAATGAAATTGGCTGCTGTTAGAGCCATTGCCAATTTGGCCAAAGAAAATGTGCCAGAAACGGTGATGAAAGCATATAATGAAAGCAATGTTGAGTTTGGTAGAACTTATATTATTCCAAAACCAATAGACCCCCGATTGATAGAATGCGTTAGCCCTGCTGTGGCAAAAGCGGCCATGGATAGTGGCGTTGCCAAACATCCTATTTTGGATTGGGACAAATACAGATTAGATCTGAGAAATCGCCTAGGATTAGACAATAGTTTTATTAGAAGAATGATGACCCAAGCCAAACAAAACCCTAAACGAGTGGTTTTTGCAGAGGCAGACAATTTAAAAATATTAAAAGCCGCCCAAATTTGTAAGGAAGAAGGCATTGCCATTCCAATTTTATTGGGAAATAAAGAAAAAATTAATGCACTTTTAATAGAAAATAGTATTGATTTAGGTGCTAATTTTCAAATTATTGACCCTTTAGTTGAGGATGAAAAAAGAGAATTGTATGGTGCTAAGTTTTTTGAAAAAAGACAAAGAAAAGGCATTAACATTTATGAGTCTGTTAAACTAATGCGAGACAGAAATTACTATGGCTGTATGATGGTGAACGAGGGAGAGGGCGATGCATTTATTTCTGGGTTAACCAAAAATTATCCTAAATCTTTGAAACCAGCCTTGCAAATTATTGGTAAAGAAGAGGGCATCAATAAAATTGCAGGTATGTATATTATTATGACAAAAAAAGGGCCTTACTTTTTTGCAGATACAACAGTAAATATTAATCCGACAGCCGAAGAATTAGTTGAAATTACAAAATTAACACATGGAGAAGTGCTTAAATTGGGGGTTAAACCAATCATTGCAATGCTAAGTTATAGCAACTTTGGCAGCGCTAAAGGCGAGGTGCCAGAAAAGGTTGCAAAGGCAGTGAGCATTTTGCATACAATACGTCCTGAAATTATTATTGATGGCGATATTCAAGCAAATTTTGCTATGAATAACGACCTATTGAAAGAAAATTTTCCGTTTAGCACATTGGTGAACAATGAAGTAAACACCTTTATTTTCCCTAACTTAGCGGCAGGAAACATTGCTTATAAATTTGCCCAAAGTTTTGGTCAGGCAGAAAGCATGGGTCCTATTCTTTCTGGCTTTAATAAATCTGTACACTTTTTGCAGTTGGGCAGCTCTATCAGAGAAATTGTAAACATGGTGGCGGTAGCGGTGATTGATGCAAACGAAAAGGCTTAGTAAATATTGCTAAATATTTTGGTACTTGTAAAAAATATTGATTCTTAATAAAATTGCAAAGCCTCTAGGCAAGCCGAGACCAAAATGACGGAGCCGAAATCCGCAACGGCATCCTTAATGGCTGGGCTTGCCCATGCCTTTTAACCGTTAGTCATTTTGTATAAAATTGCAAAGTCTCTCGGTTCAACAAAGGGGAAATGACAGCCACAAATTCCCCATCAAAAAAAAGCTAAGCAAAAACCGCTAAAACATTCTTTGCTTTCAGCAAACACTCTTCATATTCTTGCTCGGCATCAGAGTCGAAGGTGATGGCGCTGCCTACTTTGTAGTTCATGGTTTTTTGACGGTGGTTATATTCTAAAGTTCTGATTACGACATTGAAATCGAAGTTTCCTTCCGGACAAAAATAGCCGATGCAGCCGCTGTAAAAAGTGCGGTTTATGTTTTCCAATTGTCGAATATTTTTCATTACCTCTGTTTTTGGCGCACCCGTCATGCTGCCCATGGGAAACAGCGCGTTAAAAATTTCGGGCGTTGAGGTTTCGTTTTTCAGTTCGCCCACAATTGTAGAGATTAAATGGTTAAGGTTTTTAAAAGCATACACACCAAACAATTCCTTCACAGAAATGGTGCCCGTTTTGCAAACCCTCGCCAAATCGTTTCTTACCAAATCAACAATCATCACATTTTCTGCTTGTTCTTTGGGGCTATTTTTCAGTGCTTCCATTTGAACCAAATTGTTTTTTGCTACTTTGTTTGTGCCCTTTATGGGTTGAGAAACTAAGCGGTCGTTTTCTTTCTTCAGAAACCGCTCGGGACTGTTACACAACAAATGTTGCGCTTTGTTTTTATAAAATGCGGCAAAAGGAGCGGGGCTGTTTTTAATGAGTTTTAGGTAATAATTCAGTATTTTTGGGGTTTCAAATGGAGCATCAAAACCCATGCAATAATTTATTTCATAAAAAACACCGTCTTTTATTTTTTGTTTAATTTCGTTGACATTGTCAATATATTCAGCTTTGCTTGTGGCTGCTTTAAATTGAATTTTCTGCGGATAGAAAGCCTCAGTTTCGGTTTTTAGGGAATTAAAAAGAGCAATTTTTTCTGCAAACAGTTGCTCGGAGATGCCATTGTTAATGATTTTAAGACGCTGTTCATTGTGTTTTATTTCAAGCACAATTTCTGGCACAAACATCCCGTTTTTAATGGTTTCATTGGGGTTTTGATATTCAATATTTCCAAACACCCAATGTTTGTTTTTTTTAAGGTACTCAAAAAAAAGGAATTCGTTTTTGGGCAAATCCATAAGGCAACCAAAGCCAGCAATCAGCTCAAACTTGTTTTCGTTGCTTGCTGCCATCATGCCATTCGAATCGCAGATACATACGGTTTCAAACAGCTCGCTAAAAGCATAAATTTGTTGTTTCAGATCTAATAAATTATCAAACAATCGGTTTTGCATCTTGAAAATAATGATAAATAGTTGCGCCAGTTTTTTTGCCTACTACGGTTTCCAATTGCTCTTGATTTGCTTCTTTAATTTTTTTCAATGACTTAAAACTTTTGAGTAAAATATCGGCTGTTTTGTCGCCCACGCCTTCAATTTCTGTTAACTCCGTAATCACAAAACCCTTGCTGCGCCTGTTTCTGTGATGAGTAATTCCAAAACGATGGGCCTCATCTCTCATTTGTTGAATAATCTTAAGCGTTTCCGATTTTTTATCTAAATATAAAGGCAAACTATCGCCTGGATAATATATTTCCTCTAGCCTTTTGGCAATACCTATAATAGCAACTTTGTCGTAAATATTAAGCTCTTTCAGCGTTTTTACGGAAGCGCTAAGTTGGCCCTTTCCGCCATCTACAACAATAAGGTTTGGCAAGGTTGTACCCTCGGCCAACATCCTAGAATAGCGCCTTCCCAAAACTTCCTGCATGGAAGCAAAATCGTTTGGCCCAATTACAGTTTTAATATTAAAATGGCGGTAGTCGTTTTTGCTTGGTTTTGCATTTTTAAAAACCACACAAGCCGATACCGGATTTGTGCCTTGAATATTCGAATTGTCAAAACACTCAATGTGTTGTGGTGGTTCTTTTAACCTCAAATCCGACTGCATGGTAGCCAAAACTCTGTCAATTCTGAGTTCGGGGTCTAATCTTTCGGCCGCCAATTGTTTCTCTTGTTTCAGCATCATGGCGTTTTTAAAACTCAAGTCCAACAGCTTTTTTTTGTCGCCCAATTGGGGAACAATAATTGTGAATTTAGCATCCAAATCAATAGGAAAAGGCACTATAAACTCGGTGCTTTCTGATGGGTTGTTGTTTTTAAATTGCGCAATTGCTTGCAACAAAATTTCTGCCTCCGTTTCTTGGTTTTTATTCTTTATTTCCAAATTTTGAGATTGAACAACCATGCCATTGTTCACTCTTAAATAATTCACATAAAAAGCATTTTTATTGCTTGTGATAGAAAACACATCCACATTATTTATCGTTTGACTAACGATCGTAGATTTTGCTTGATAGGTTTCTAACAAATCGAGTTTCAGCTTTAGTTCATGCGCTTTTTCAAAAGCCAAAACCTCAGCCGCCTCATTTATTTTCATCTTCAAATGTTTTTTTATTTCCACTAAATTCCCCTTCAAGATATTTCTAATATTAGCAATGCTTTCCGCATACTCCGACATGCTTTCATGCCCAGCACAAGGGCCCTTGCAATTGCCAATTTGATACTCTAAACACACAGAAAACTTACCTTCGGCAATAGATTTTGGCGTTAGGTTTAAATTGCAATTTCTTGTTGGATACAATTTGTTTACAATGTCCAAAACCGAATACATCATTTTTACATTGGCATAAGGCCCAATAAGCTCGCTGCCATCTTTTACCGGGTTGCGAATAACCGTAATTTTAGGAAAATAATCTTTGCTTATTCTAATATATGGATATGATTTATCGTCTTTTAAACTGATGTTATATTTAGGTTGTAGCTCTTTTATTATTAAGTTTTCTAGCAACAAAGCATCGTATTCAGAATCTACAACCGTGTATTGAATATCCCTTATCTTAGAAACCAAAACCCGGGTTTTGTTGTTGTCATGTTGCTTAACAAAATAAGAGTTTACGCGTTTCTTTAAATTCTTAGCTTTGCCCACATAAATGATGGTATTACTTTCATCAAAATACTTATAAACCCCAGGATTACTGGGAATGTTTATTAATAGTTTTTGAATTTGAGGCAGAGTGTTCAACGGTTCAAAATTAATCAAATTAACGCAAATAATTACTTAGAAATGCACAATCTGAATTTATCATTTCAACACGATATGACAATAGCAACAATAGTTAATATGTTAATCGTTTAACAATGACTTTCTTTGACAAAATATCTGGTAATATATGCATAAAAATTTGCATCTTTGCAAGCTTATTAAATGCAGAAACAAAACGCCAAAAACATACTTGCCGAAATTCTAAAATTTCCAAAAGCAAAAATAATCATTACAACACATCAAAAACCAGATGCAGATGCGATGGGTTCTAGCTTAGGGCTCTTTCTTTTTTTAAAGCAATTGGGATTTTCTGTAACGGTTATTTCTCCTACCGATTTTGCAAAAAACTTGAAATGGATGCCAGGCGTAGAAAATGTCATTGAATTTGAACAGGATGTTGAGGCTTGTGTGGCTCTAACAAATGAAAGTGATTTTATATTTTGTTTAGATTTTAATGCGCTTTCTAGAATCAATGAGTTTGGCGAAATTGTTAAAAATAGCGGAGCAAAAAAAGTATTGATCGACCATCATCAAAATCCTGAGTCGTTTGCCGAATTTAATTTTTGGGATGTAAAAGCAAGTAGCACATGCGAACTGGTTTATCAATTCATAAAAGAATCCAACAACGAAAACCTAGTGGACAAAGACATGGCATCTTGTCTTTATGCAGGTATAATGACCGACACAGGCTCTTTTAAATATGGCAATTGCACAGCAGAAACACATCTAATTGTCGCAGGCTTGCTTTCAAAAGGGGCCAACAATGTAGAAATTACAGAGCAAATTTATGATACTTTTTCAAAGGAAAGGGTTCAGTTTATTGGATTTGCAATTAGCCAAAAAATGGTTGTAATGGAGGAATACAACACCGCTTTGATAACCATAACAAGGGAAGAAATAGCGCAATATAAGTTGCAAACTGGTGACACAGAGGGGTTGGTGAATTATGGATTAAGCATAGATGGTGTTAAATTTGCGGCATTAATCATAGATAGAACCAAAATGGTAAAAATGAGTTTTAGAAGCAAAGGCAATTTTTCTGTCAATAATTTTGCAAGATTGCATTTTAATGGAGGCGGACATTTTAATGCATCGGGCGGCAGCAGCACGGAAACATTGGAAAACACGGTTTTGAAATTTAATGAAGTTTTAAAAAATCATAAAAAAGAACTAAATGAAAGTATTTAAAATAATATTAGGATTAATTGTTGTTTTGTTTTTCGGTTGTAATGGATTTTCCACAGCCGAAAACGGATTGGAATTCAAAGTTTTAAAAAGAGGGAAAGGCATGTCATTGCCAGAAAATGGCGACATTGTTCAGTGTCATATTAGCATCATAACTGAAAACGATTCTGTTTTCTATTCCACATTTGGCAAAACACCCGAAAGGCTTATTATAACCGATGCCACCCATAAGGGAGGCGATATTATGGATGCTCTAAAAATGTTGTCTGAAGGCGATAGTGCACGCTTTTTGATAAGCGCAGATTCGTTTTTCTTAAAAACACGACAAGAAACGGTGTTGCCAATGTTCTTAAAACCGAAAACAAAACTTTCATTTGTTATAAAAATGGATAGAAAGTTAACAAAAACACAATTGGACAGTATTGTTAATACAGAAAAACTGGAAAGATGGAATTTAGAGATTAACGAAATCAAGTCGTACAATATAAAAAATGGTTTGGAAATGCAAATTGATACCGCCACCGGAATTAGATATCAGTTTCACCAAAAACAATCGGACACGGCAAAAAGAATAACAGATGGCAAAATAATTACTTTCCATTTTATAGGAAAACTGATGAATGGCATAGAGTTTATGAATACATACACGGCCGGACATCCACAATCTGTTAGGGTTTTTAAAGAACAATTTAAACCAATTGGTTTTTACGAGATGTTAATAAGAATGAAAGAAAAAGAAAAGGCAACATTTATTTTGCCCTACGATTTGGCCTTTGGTGCTAGAGGCGTAGAAGGAATGATTCCACCATTTTCGACCTTGGTGTATGAAATATATATAATAAAAGTAAACGATTAGTGAGATTATGAAAAAAATATTAATTACGGGCGGAGCGGGCTTTATTGGTTCACATGTTGTTAGATTATTCGTAAATAAATATCCTAACTATCAAATAGTCAATGTAGATAAATTAACCTATGCAGGCAATCTTGAAAACATAAAAGACATTGAAAATGCGGCAAATTATCAATTTATTAAAGGAGATATTACAGACACTAATTTTGTCGAATCATTATTTTTAAACCATCAATTTTCTGGGGTTGTGCATTTAGCAGCCGAATCGCATGTGGACAGGTCTATTTCCAATCCTATGGAATTTGTTTTAACCAATGTTGTTGGCACAGTGAATTTGTTAAACGCTGCAAAAACCATTTGGAAAGACAATCTTGAAAACAAAAGATTTTATCATGTAAGCACCGATGAAGTGTATGGAACATTGACGGATGAAGGCAAGTTTTTGGAAACCACGCCCTACGATCCTAATTCACCTTATTCGGCTTCGAAAGCGGCAAGTGACCACTTTGTTAGGGCTTATCATCACACTTATAAATTGCCTATTGTATTGTCTAATTGCAGTAACAACTATGGTTCGCACCATTTTCCTGAAAAACTAATCCCTTTAATGATAAATAATATTTTGAATAACAAACCTTTGCCTGTTTATGGAAAAGGAGATAATGTTAGAGATTGGTTGTTTGTAGAAGACCATGCAGAAGCAATTGATGTTATTTTTCATAATGGAAAAAATGGAGATACTTATAACATTGGTGGCAATAATGAGTGGAAAAACATTGACTTGGTGAAATTCTTATGTCAACTGATGGATAGCAAAACGAACAGAGCAAACGGAGAAAGCGAAAAACTGATTACTTATGTAACAGACAGAGCTGGACATGATTTTAGATATGCCATAGATGCCAGCAAATTAATGAATGAATTGGGCTGGAAACCAAGCGTAACCTTTGAACAAGGATTGGGCAAAACGGTAGATTGGTACCTAAAAAACCAAGATTGGTTGAATAATGTAAGCAGCGGAGCTTACCAAGCATATTACGAAAAAAACTATTCAAATAGATAATTCTAAGAAAAATGAAAGGAATAATATTAGCAGGCGGAAGCGGCACAAGATTACACCCATTAACTTTGGCAATTAGTAAGCAAATGATGCCTGTTTATGACAAGCCAATGATTTATTATCCATTGTCAACTTTAATGATGGCGGGCATAAAGGAAATATTAATTATTTCTACCCCTCATGATTTGCCTCAATTTAAAAAACTATTGGGAGATGGTTCCAAGTTAGGGTGCAAATTTGATTATGCAGAGCAAGCTGTTCCAAATGGTTTGGCTCAAGCTTTTGTTATTGGCGCTTCTTTTATAGGAAACGACAAAGTGGCTTTAATTTTAGGCGATAATATTTTCTTTGGTGCTTCACTACAAAGTTTATTGCAAGCCAATAATAACCCAGAGGGAGGCATTATTTATGCTTATCATGTGAGCGATCCAGAAAGATATGGCGTTGTTGATTTCGATAAAGATTTGAATGTTTTAAGCATAGAAGAAAAACCAGAATACCCTAAATCTAATTATGCAGTTCCTGGACTTTATTTTTATGACAATTCGGTAATAGAAATTGCCAAAAACCTGAAACCTTCGCCTAGGGGTGAATATGAAATTACGGATGTAAACAAAGAATATTTAAAAAGAGGACAATTGAAGGTTGGTTTGTTACAAAGAGGTACTGCTTGGTTAGATACGGGCACATTTAATAGCTTGATGCAAGCGGGACAATTTGTGCAAGTAATTGAGGAAAGGCAAGGTTTAAAAATTGGAAGTATTGAAGAAGTAGCTTGGCGAATGAAGTATATTTCTGACGAACAACTAAAAGCAATAGCAACTCCTTTGGAAAAAAGTGGATATGGTACTTACTTAATGAATTTAATAAAAAAATAATGAAACATTTAATTTATTTATGGTTAATAGTGAGCGTGTTTAGCTCATGTAAGATTTACAAATCGAACATTGTTTTAAAAACAAAAGACAATAAAGACATGAATTGGAAAGATGTGTATGAAAAAGCAATCGTAGAGCATCCAATTGCTATAGGCGATAAGATTCAATTTAAAATTTATACAAATTTTGGAGAAAGTATTATTGATCCAGGTGGAAATTTAGTTAAAGCCCCTGCTGCTAATGTTGCAGGAGGTAGTCTATTGGAAAGTGGTTATGATGTTTTGGAAAGTGGGTTTTGTCATTTTCCTGTGATTGGTAAGATTAATGTTTTTGGATTAAAAACATCTCAATTAGACAGTCTTTTATCAATTAAATATGAAAAATTATACAATGATGTTTATGTCATTTCTAAAGTGGTTAATAGAAAAGTAATTGTATTAAAAAATATGGGAAGTCAATTGGTTCCATATCGACCAAACATGAATATTTTAGAGGTAATTGCTGCCGTTGGAGGACTTGATAATGGATCCAAGGGATATAATATTCGAATAGTTAGAGGAGATTTGAGCAATCCTGAGGTTAAAGTTGTGAATTTAAAAACTATAAGTTCACTTATTGAAACGAATATTAATATTAAACCTGATGACATTATTTATATCGAACCCGTGCGTAAACCCCTCGAAGAAAGCCTAACCGACAACTTTTTTATATTAAATTTGGTTCAGGTAGCATTTACATTCATCGTTTTAATTGACACTTTTAATAGGTAATGAGTAGTTTTGATTTAAATCCACAAGATAACCAAAACCAGGCAGAACCAGGGTTTAATTTTGAAAAACTTGTAATTATTTTCAAAAAAGTTTGGTATTGGTTGCCAATTTTATTGGTTTTGTCTTTGGTGGCTGCATTTTTTTATATTAAATATTCTAAACCATTATATGTCGCAAATTCATTAATAAAATTAGAAACCCAAAAAGAAGCTTCGGATTTAGGAATTTCTAGCCTAAATGTCAACCAAAATGATAATCTTTTAGGAGAAGTTGAATTGTTAAGATCGCCTTTAGTGGCCTCAGAAGTTTTAAAGATTTTAGACCTAAAAGTTACATATCTCGCTATTGGAGAAATTTTAACTACTGATATATATAAAACCAGCCCATTTGAATTGGTGTTTTTTAACAAAGATTCTTTAGAAACCATCGAACAACAGTTTTATATCAATTTTATCAATGAATTTCAGTTTTCAATTTCAACAGATAAAACAAGTAAAGGAAACAATTATAAAATTGGAGAAACTATTGAAATAAATGGATTAAGTTTTGCTTTAAAACTTACAAATTCTAATATTTTTAGTTTAGAACAGAGTGAATACATTGTAAAAATTAACAACAACGCAACACTAAACAATTATTTATTAAGCAGCCTAGTTGTGGGTGTCGCTAGCCAAGATGCGCAAACAATTTCAATATCATTTACTGATTTTAACAGGTTGAAAGCCATAGATATTGTGGATGCCTATAACTTGGCTTATTTGAAACAATCAACCGTTAAAAAGCAAAAGTCTCAAGAGCAAACGCTTGCCTATATTGATGAACAAATAAAAGAAACATCTAATAAACTTGAACAATACGAGCAAAGTATCGAAGGTTTTGTTAAAAAGACAGGTTCTTTAAATCCTATGGCGGAATATACGATTTTGACTAACAGTATTCTTGAACTGGAAAAAACAAAATACGAAGTAGATAAAATATCTAATAGCGCAGATAAAATTCAAAAATTTATTCAAACAAACCAAAGCAATGAAAACATTATTCCAATTTTGATTGGTGTAGACAATCCTCAAATAGGAGAGGCCATAAATAACTTGAACGAACTGTATAAACAAAGAGAGTTGCTGAAAATTTCTAATAAAGAAACGACCATTCCTTTCAAAAAAATTGATTTAGAAGTTGCCTTGATTAAATCTCAGTTATTGAGTTATATTCAGGACACTAAGAAAAACATAGCTGACCAAAAAAGTGAATTAAGCGGTCAAATTGGGAAACTAAATGGACAGTTTTTAGACTTGCCATCAAAAGAAACCGAACTAAATAGGCTAAAAAGATTTAATGATTTATACGAAAAGTTTTATATTAGTTTGATTGAAAAGCAAGTAGAGTTTCAAATTTCAAAAGCAGGTACAGTTTCTGAGTTCACAATTTTATCGAATGCCTATGCATCAACTGAACCAATATCCCCAATTAAAAACAAAATATATTTGTTATTTTTGGCAGTTGGGTTGTTGCCTTTAATCGGTTTTATTGCATTTCAGTTTGTCTTTAAAAATGTTATTTATTCTAAAAAAATTTTAGAGAGAAAGCTAAGAGCACCTTTATTGGGTTTGGTACCCACTTTCAGAGGAAAAATGCCTGCATCTACAATCGTAGTTGACAAAAGCCCTAAGTCGGCAATTAGCGAATCGTTGAGGTCTATTAGAACCAACTCAGAATTTATGTTGCCTAAAAAGCCAAAACAAATATTTGGTGTAACTTCAACTTTTAGTGGCGAGGGGAAAACATTTTTTGCAATTAATTATGCGGCCATTATTGCTTTAACTGGTAAAAAGGTTATTATTTTAGATTTGGATATGAGAAAGCCAAAAATTCACATAGGTTTTAATATTGACAACAGTGTTGGAATGAGTTCTATTTTAGCTGGAAATACGGATTTTAAAACAACAATAAGGCAATCAAGGGTTAAAGGATTAGACTTTATAACAGCAGGCCCAATACCTCCAAATCCAAATGAATTATTGCTAAAACAAGAATTTGATGATTTGGTGGATGATTTATTTCAAACTTATGATGTTATTATGGCAGATAATCCTCCAATTGGATTGGTTTCTGACGCCAATGTGGTTTTCAAAAGATGCGATTTGTCAATTTATGTTGTAAGAGCTGGCTATACAAACGAGAGCGCTATTGACAATATTAATCAACTGTATATGAAAAATAAATATGCGAACCTTTCTGTGGTAATGAATGATGTCAATCAATCAAATACCTATGGAAGCTATGGTTACGGTTACGGTTACGGTTATGGTTATGGGTATGGGTATGGATATTATCAAGATGGCAACTCTAATACAGATAAAAACAAAAAGAAATGGTTTAATTTTCTAAAAAGAAAATAATGTTTTTTTTAAAAAATCTTTTTAAAAAACCGATAGTTATTGAAAATCCTTTAAATTGGGACATGCACAATCATTTGTTGCCTGGCATTGATGATGGCGCCCAAAATGAAGCGATAACGCTTGCAATGCTCAATAATTATATTGAAATGGGGTATGAAAAACTAACTGCTACACCCCATGTGATGTCTGATTTTTATTTGAACACGCCTGAGATTATTGAGGAAAAATATAAAATAGCTCGAACAATTATCAAAGCGAATGAATTGCCTTTGGAATTAAGTTTTGCGGCTGAATATTATATTGATGGCGTTTTGGTAAATTCTTTGAGAAACGATGGAAAACTAATGACTTTTGGAGACAATTATATTTTGATAGAAACCTCATTTTTAAGCAAGCCAATGGTATTTGAATCCTTTGTTTTTGATTTGATTTCTAAAGGATATCAACCTGTTTTTGCACATCCTGAGAGATATGTATATTTTCATGAAGACTATGAAGCACTTGAAAGAATGATACAACTTGGACTAAAACTGCAAATAAATTTACTTTCAATTTTAGGGCATTATTCTCCGCAGGCGAAAAAACTTGCACAATGGATGATTGAACACAAACACTATCATTTTTTAGGGACAGATGCACACAAACCAGTTCATATTCTAATGCTTAATGAAGTTTATAAAGACCCGCATTTTCATAAAATAGATTTTGACAAAGTAATCAACTCAAAGTTTTATAATTTATAATTATAAGCCAATGGCTTTATACAAAACATCGTGTATTTTAATACGATAGCTTCCTTTAATTAATTCTTTGTTTTCTTGATTGGGGTAGGTTCTGTTGCTTAAAAATACAAATGTAAGATTGTATTTTGGATCGGTCCATGCGCAAGTGCCGGTAAAACCGGTATGACCAAAGGTTAAAGGACTGCCAAAAATACTGGCAGGGCTGGTTTTTCCTGAAAAATCTGGTTTATCAAATCCAAGTCCTCTTCTACTGTCGCGTTTTTGTTGGGCTGTAAAAAGTTCAATTGTTGAAGCAGAGAGAAATTGCTTGCCATTATAACTCCCCATGTTGCCTAGCATCGTCATAATAGACCCTAAGTCCTCTGCGGTAGAAAACAAACCTGCATGTCCACATATTCCTCCCAACATAGCTGCACCAGGGTCGTGAACATAAGCGCAAATCTCTTGATTTCTAAAGTTATTGTCAATTTCTGTGGGTGCAATATTATTAAAACCATCTGCCTTCCAAGGATTAAATCTTATTTTGCGTAAGCCCATCGGCAGAAAAAAACTTGTGTAAACAAAATCATCAATGCTTAAATTAACAATTCTTTCAACAACAAGTTGGGTCAGCATTAATCCCAAGTCGCTGTATTTATAAGCCTTACTTTCTAATTTAGAGTCAATAATGCGTTTAAAAATAGTGTCTTTGTAAGATGAGTTGATAAACATATTAGCAGCAACCTTTGTGTTGAAATATGAGTTTTGTGTGCTAGAATAAAAGCTGTCTCTTTTTAATAAAGTTTCTTTATAAAAAGGAATCCATGAAATGAGGCCCGCTCGGTGTTGAAGCATTTCGCTTAAGGTTATATTGGCTTTGTTGCTGTTTTTTAACTCAGGCAAATAAAAAGCCAAAGGTTTGTTTAAATCCAATCTTTTTTCTTCATACAGTTTCATTACTGCCAATGTTGTGGAAGCTACTTTTGTAATAGAAGCAATGTCATACAATGTCGAATCGTTTACTTTGGTTTGCTTTCCATAATTCAAATATCCATAAGATTTATTGAAAATAATCTTATTGTCTTTTAATGCCAAAACTCTGCAACCTGGTGTTCCTCTTCTGTCTAAAAGCTGTTTAACAATGTCATCTATTTGATATAAAATAGTTGTATCTACTCCCGTTTTGTTGGCTTTAAAACCCTTTGTTGTTGGCAAGTTAATTGGTGGATTGCCGCCTATTTTGACAGGCAATTTCCCTTTTGATTTCAATTTGCCAAAAAGAATGGCAGCACTTGACTTTTGGTAATAGTCATCATCTTCGAAGGCGTTGATTATTGTAATCTCTGCATTAAATTTATTTAAAACATAAGGGTTGGCGAAGTTGATGAGAATCACATTTTTTGTTTTCGACAATTGATTGATAAAGTTAATGTCCGACTGTAAAAAACCAGAAGTTTGTTGGCTCCATATTTTGGGTTGATGCAGACTAACAACCACCGTTTTATAGCCCGATAGTCCAATAATGGTTTGATTTAGTTTAGCAACAGGCTGACCTTTCAATATTGAAATAAACTTGATGGCTTGGTAACTTTCTAAACTCTCCTGCCATTTTGAATTTTCAGCTTCTCCAATTGCAACTACTGCTAATTTTGTTTCACTTAAAATAGGAATATTTTCATTAATGTCTGTAACCAAAGTAACCGCTTTGTTGGCCACATTTTGTAATAACTGTTCGTTTTCTTTCCCTTGAAGATCTTTCAAAAGATTATTTATTTCTATAGGTTGATAATAATCTAGGCCTGCAAACTGTTTCCATTTCAGAATATTCAAAACCCTTTTGTCTAGTTCGGCTTCAGAAATTTTGCCTACCAAAATGGCTTTTTTAATCAACTCGAAAGCCACAGGCACACTCTCGCTAAACAATAAAATATCGTTGCCTGCTATGAAAGCCTCCAAATCTGCATAACCGGGCGCAAAGTTTTTTGAAACGCCTTTCATATTCAATGCATCTGTAAAAACAAGGCCTTCAAATTGCATCTCTTTTTTCAATAAAGTGTCAATAAAATACGCTGAAAGCGAAGCAGATCGATTGGGTCTGTTGTCGAGTTTTGGATAATGAATGTGAGCCACCATTATGGAGGCAACACCATCTTTAATTAAATATTTAAAAGGATAAAGTTCTAGTGTGTCTATCTCTTGTTTTGTTTTGTTTACAACCGGCAAATCATGGTGAGAATCCACAGAAACATCACCATGACCAGGGAAGTGTTTAGCACAAGATAGCACACCAACACTCATCATCCCTCTTCCATAAGCAGCGCCATATTTTGCAACAATTTCTTTGTTATCGCCAAACGAACGAAATCCAATAATAGGATTTTTTGGGTTGGTGTTAATATCTACATCGGGTGCAAAATTAACATGAATACCAAGTCTTTTGCATTGTTTGCCAATGGCAACACCCACCTCATACACCAAGGTATCGGAAGGCAAAGCGCCTAGTGTCATGGCATACGGAAACTTTTGTGTGTTGCGCAAACGCATTGCCAAGCCCCATTCGCCATCTATGCCAATCATTAACGGTGTTTTAGATATAGATTGGTAATAATTGGTTTGATAAGCCTGCTTTAACGGATCGTTCTGAAAAAATATTAACCCCCCAATGTGGTATTTTTGAATCAGGTTTTCTATTTGAGACACATGCGCACCGTCTTTATTGGTATAGGCAGCCACCATAAACATTTGACCAATTTTCTCGTCCAATGTCATGGTTTTTAGCTTTTCTTCGTGCCAAAAAACAGCATTTTGAGCACCCACGAAACGGCTATTCATTAGGCATATTATAAGAAAAAGGAATTTGGCTTTCAATATATTGGATAGTTGTTTTAAAAGGGAATTAATAGTTAGGTTTTCTTTTGTTTAAAAAAGCATCTGTGCCTTCCTTAAAATCTATAGTGCCAAAAGCGTGCCCAAAAGCATTAATCTCTGTTTCGAACCCGTTTTTGCCCTCTGCAAAACAATCATTCACACAACTTATTACAGCAGCGATGGCCAAAGGGGATTTCGTTTTCAGTTTATTCAATACTTCAATACACCTTGGTATCAAATCTTCCATTGGCAACACCTCGCTTACCAAACCATATTCCAAGGCTTCGTGTGCGCCAATGGCATCGGCAGTCAACAACATTTGCAAAGCTTTGCCCTTGCCAATCAGCTGCACCAACCTTTGCGTTCCGCCATATCCTGGAGGAACGCCCAAGTTTACTTCCGGCTGACCAAACTTAGCGTTTTCTGACGCCAGTCTGAAATGGCAAGCCATTGCCAACTCGCAACCCCCGCCAAGTGCAAACCCATTTACCGCAGCTATAACAGGTTTTTTGCTTTGTTCAATAGCATTCATCACGGAATGCCCATCGGCCGACATCTTTGTTCCTTGTTCCACAGAAAAATTAGCAAATTCGGAAATATCTGCGCCAGCCGCAAACGCCTTAGCACCCGCACCAGTTAGAATAATACCTCTGATTTCGGCCTTTTCTTGAACATCCAATACCGCTGATTTTATTTCTTGAAGGGTTAAAATATTCAACGCATTCAATTTTGATTCTCTATTAATCGTAATGGTAAGCACACCATTCTCTGTTTCCGTTAATATGTTTTGATACATGATGCGCAAAAATAACCCTATTTTAGCTAAATCTTATGTGTTGTTAGTTAATTGTTGTTAGTTGTTAGCAATCAATGATTGTTTCTGTTGATATAAAAGCAAGAAAAATTTGTATGAGAGTGGAACAAAGTTGGAAGAAGGAAGTCCGAAGTTGGAAGTAGGAAGATGCGGGGAGCCGCTAGTTTTGGGTAGGTGCCGAATAACTAATCTACTTTTATAAACTTGAAAGTTTGTTTTTGTAAATTGCTATCAATATTGATAAAATATACACCTGACGGCAAATCTATGATATTAATCTCTGTATTACTATTGCTCTCTCCTTTCAAAACCAAAACACCTATGCTGTTCATAATCTGGAATGATAGTTTTTGATTTTCTTTGGTGTTAATTACCAAACTGCTATTGGCCGGATTTGGACTTAAAAAAATAAAGTCGCCTTGTGGCATATTAATAGCCGTGAAATCTCTTAGTGTCATTGTTGTGTCATGACTATTGCAAGCACCATTGGCAGAAAGTTTTACTACTTTATTATTAGCACTCACATATTTGTGTGATGGATTTTTATCAATACTTGTATCTCCATCGCCAAAAAGCCATTCATAATTATTGCCACTTCCTTTAGATAAATTAGTGAACCCAACAATATTGCTACCTGCATAAACATAAGAGAATTTAGCCAAACTTGTGGTATCTTGCGATACGACATAGCTTAAACTATCTGTTACATTCCCAGCGGAGGTTATAATACTCAATTTAATTGTTTTCGTTCCTCCAAAAGCATAAACAACTTTGAGTGGGCCTTTTGTTGCAGCCGTTTGCGGATTAGCGCCAGCGCCAAAGTTCCACAAATAAGCTGAAATGTTTCCTTTCGAAGAATCGATAAAACTAACAAACTCATCCACACAAGGCATGTTTTTGCTTGCGCTAAAAACAACTTCTGGTTTAACGAAAGAGCAATTGCTTGCATTTAGTTTTTTATGGATTGGTTTTGAACAAATACTTGTACCACTTTTTGTAATAACATAATTGCCGCAGTCTATGTCATTGACAGATAAACTTGGTTTTACAGCACCGTTTGCAATTGAAAAGTGCATCACTTGCGAAGAAGCAATGACATGACCTAACTGATGTCCGTGGCCTATTTCGTGTGTAGCCACAGATTCAAAGTGATATTCAGAACCTGTAGCGGTATTTATGCTGTAATTCCAATTGGTGGTGTTGCTTGGTTTCACCCTAAAACGAATGTCTAATTCTGAAGTGAACCAAACCAAACCAGCCGCAAAGCAACCAGAATACCAACTAAAACATTGTGCCAAAACACCATTAGGCATGGCATTGTTCGTGTCCCAAGCACAAATATTTACATTGTCTCTTTTTATTTCAGAAAAATTAACTGTCCCTAAAGTGTCCCAATTAATAAAAGTGCCACAACGCCACCTCTCCAAACTACGCACAAATGCGTCTTTTGCAGGTTGATTGGCATTCATGCCCACACTAAAATTCCAAGTAATTCCGTTGGCAACATTCGATCCAATTACTTGATTTTCTCTGGCAATTGAATCTCCTGTAACAACATTCAAATGCGCAAAACTAACCGTTAAGTTTGTGCCAGTTGTAACAATGCCATTACCACCAACAACCGCTCTAATTTTACCTGTCCCTGCTTTGGTTCTTACAACAAGCCTAATCATTGTATCGCTCCATGAAATATAATCTCGTTTAAGCGCTTCAACAAAACTAGAACCACCTTTGTCTGCATCGGCAAATAAGATTTTGCTTGTGTCTCTTGTCATTCCAAAATTACTGCCTTTAATTGTTAGCACAGAATTAGTGCCTGCCGTAATTGTGGAAGGCGAAAAAGAGCTAATGCTTGGTGCTGCTCTTTTGTTTAAGGTAATAATTTTTGTTAAATGCTCGTTAACATTAACAACAGGCAGGCCCGTCAATTTAACTAACAATGGCTGAATTGCATTTGCGCCATAATTATTAAACACATCATAAGCTTTGCCAGTGTATTTGTCAATTTGAATAAATCCTTGCTCGCCACTTTCGCTCACCCATTGCCCTTCTTTCATTACCAACAAAAAAATCCCGATTGCATTGGGTTCTAAATCCAACTCAGGGTTCACTTTCAGCGCTTGCAAACCAACAGTGCCGCCAAGGGTTGTTAAATCCAAAGTTTTTTCTGTTATTAAATCTTTGCCTTTATATATTTTGCTAATCAGCAATTGATTGCTTGTTATAATCATAGAATGCGCATTGTTCCAATAAGCATTTTTTTGACCCACTTTTGCTTCAATAATTAAGGTTGCGGCATTCACTCTTTCGCTTAAATCTATCGGAAACTGTGAACATTGGGCTTTTAATTTTGATTGAACCAAAAAAACTAAAAAGGCTATTATGTATATTTTCTTCATTTTATTTAAAAAGGATTCAAAACTAAACTATTTTTATGAAGAATGAAAATATTTTAAACACCCATCAATTTGTTTTTTGAAAACATTAACGCTTAATTTATGAGCTATTAATAATAAACCCACATTCTATTATTCTTTTGGTCAATATGGTGTTTAATGTATAAACTTTTCCATTGAAAGCGCTCATTTCAACATAAAACCCAATAATTGAACCCTCGGAGGCAATTTTATGTTACTTTAAGATTAAAGTATTGTAATATTAACAAAAACTATTGGAATACTAGTAAAAACAAGGAAATGGAGCAATATTTTAAACTTTTGCGAGCATGTTCTGTCACCAAAATTAAAAGATATGCAACTGGAATAGGCTGTTTTTTTCAAAATGCATAACCCACGAAATATGTCCAAACTTCAGGAATATGTTTACAATAGCATTTTAATATACCTTCATCTTTGCAGCTCACAAAAAAATAAAAAAAATGAGCAAGACAATTTTAATTACAGGAGCATCTTCTGGGTTTGGAAAAGGAACCGCTATTGGGTTAGCAAAAAAAGGACATCGTGTGATAGCTGGGGTTCAGGTAGAACCATTAAAAACAATTTTGCTTGAAGAGGCAAAAAAAGCAGGCGTTACACTAGAGGTCATCGTTTTAGATGTTACCAAAGAAAGCGACCGTCAGTGGGCATTCAACACTTATGAAATTGATGTATTGATGAGCAATGCAGGCATTATGGAAACAGGCCCTGTGGCAGAAATACCAATGGAAAATGTGCGTAGAAATTTTGAAGTAAATGTTTTTGCATCTTTACAAATGGCTCAAGGATTTTTACCTCAAATGGTAAAACGAGGTTCGGGAAAAGTAATATTTACTTCCTCCATGGGTGGCTTGATAACTGTTCCTTTTGCCTCAATTTACACGGCTACCAAGCACGCTTTGGAAGGAATAGCCGAAGGTTTAAAAGACGAATTAACAGGAACTGGTGTTGAAATTTGCACAGTAAATCCAGGCGTATTTGGCACGGGATTTAACGACCGTGGAGCAGAAACATTTATGAAATGGTGGAATCCAGCAAATTCACTATCAAAAATGGAAATTATTCAAGCATTTGCAGACCCAAAAGGTTTAGAAAATCAATTAGACCCTCAATTAATGATTGATGCCATGATTAGAGTAGCTGAAGAGGAAAATTCATTCTTTAGAAATGTAATTCCAGAAGCAATAATCCCTTGGATAAAAGCAACACAGGCTCAAGCGTGGGTAGCTAAAAAAGATGATTTTTTATTCGTAAACCCTGCAAGTTTGTAATGGAAAGAAAAACAAGCGTAAAAGCAAGCATTATAATAAATGCCAAACCTGAGGAAGTATGGAAAGCTTTAACCAATTTTGAAAACTTAAAAAACTGGAGTTCATCTTTTCAAGGATTAAATGGAAATTTTGAAATGAATGGCGACATTGAAATTACCTTCAAATCACCTTTTGGTGGTCAAAATAAGATGAAAAAAAAGTTATTTCAATTAGAAAAAGGACAGTCTTTTGGATGGACTGGCGTGTTTTTATTGGGCATGAGTGATTATCATACCCATACGCTAAACGAACTTTCGGACGGCAGAACTGAGTTTACACAAACAGATGGACTGCAAGGAGGAGCAAGTTTTCTGCTAGGAAAATTGATAGAAACACAAATGTTAAAAGGATATGAGGTATTTAACCAAGAATTAAAGACCTTTGTAGAAAATAAATAAGCTTAAAAAATGGATTTAATTAAACATACAACCCAATGGGTGCAAGGTGAAATTTTACAAGGTAGAATTGGCTTGGCTATTGGTGTTTTAATAGGCATTTTATTTTTTTACTTTGTCAATTTTCAACAAGCATTTAACAAAGGCATGATTTTGCCTTTTTTAATATTACAAATAGTTTTATTGGGTTACAGCGGTTTTCAAATGACTATGCGACCTAAACATATTGAAAAAATAAAACAATCTATTTCTATAAGCAAAGAAAACACATTACGAGCCGAATTAGAAAAAATGCAAAAAGACAACAATATGTACAATACATTAAGGCCAATTTGGGCCGGGCTATTCGTTGTGTCCTTAATATTATTTTTTGTATTTTCCAACGATTTTTTCAAAGGAATGAGCCTTGGGTTTGTTGCGTTTTTTATTGTGGCATACACTTTTGATACGCTTTTGCATCTAAGGCTTAAAACTTATATAACTGCTTTGCAAGCCATAATCCTTTAAATTAATCAAAATGTCCATCACACATATTAAATCTATTTCAGAAATCCACCAACTTTTTCAATTGGCGAAACCGAAACATCCGCTTGTTTCGGTTTTTCGTCATTCAGATTTGGTAGTTCCTGATAATTTTACGCAGCAGTCATTTACAACAGAATTATATATGATTGGGTTAAAAGAAAAACAGGAAGCAGTTCTAAATTATGGCAGAGAGACTTATGATTTTCAGGAAGGCACGGTTATTTTTCTTGCGCCAAACCAAGTTTTTTCTTTTAATTCAGCCGATTTTTCAAAATGTGAAGATGAATGGACGCTCGTTTTTCATCCAGATTTTTTAACCAAAACCAACCTTGGGAATGAAATTGATAACTATCATTTTTTTAGCTACGAAACCAATGAGGCCTTGCATATTTCAGAAGATGAAAAACTTGCTTTAAATGATTTAATCACTAAAATTGAAAAAGAATATTATCGACAAATTGACAAACACACGCAAGAAATTATTTGCATAAACATAGAAACTGTATTAAAATATTGTCAGCGTTTTTTTGCCCGACAGTTTATTACCCGAAAAATAAGTAATAATAGATATTTAATAAAATTTGAAGCTTTTTTAAAAAGTCATTTTGAGCAAAATTCTATCCAAAAAAGCATTCCCTCTGTCAAACAATGCGGAGAGGCATTGCATTTATCGGCCCATTATTTAAGCGACTTATTAAAGGAAGAAACTGGCAAAAACGCAAAGGAGCATATTGATTTATTTGTAATAAAAAAAGCAAAAAACCAGCTTCTAAATCAGACGCTTAGCATAAGTCAAGTTGCTTATGATTTAGGCTTTGAATACCCAAACCATTTTAGCAAATTTTTTAAATTAAAAACAGGGTTAAGCCCTTCCGATTATCGAAATTTAAATTAATAAAGTCAATGGTTATAAACCTTAGTCAAATTTGGTCTTTTATATTATGATTTAAAGGATTTTCAAACGATTTTTAATTTTTTGGTAGATAAAATTTACTCAGGAAGTTTAACAATTATACCTTATGTTTGTGCACTTTATGGCAAAGCTAAACCCTATTAATATTTTTAGTAAAGATTTATGAAAAAAATACTTCTCTTATTATTCATTTTAACTTCAATTAAAGCAAATGCTAATTTTAAGGACAGCACACTCGACATAAGTTTAATTTTAGGCATTAATTTAGTGCAATTTAATAATGATGTTTCTGCATCAAAATTTAATTACGGATTAAGATTATATTCCATTTCATTATCAGAAAATTACTGTTTGGGAGGTAAATTTCAAAAACAATTAACTAACAAAAAAAATGTATCTTTTTCTCTATTGTATTCGAAAAACTCAATTGGTTATTTAAAATACAACAACACAAGTTTGAATAATGGAGATGAGATAAAGCAGAATCTCAATGGTTTATTTTTAAATGCCTCAATACAATACAAAACATTCAGCTGGCTAAAAATAAATTTTGGTTTAAGCAATTATTTGAATATTAAAAATAATTTTGATAACCAAGAAATAGCCAGAGAATTCAATTGGTATAATTCAGAATACAAAAGTAATATGAAAAAACACAGTTTGCTTTTAAATTGTGGTTTAGAATTTAAAATACATAAAAAAGTTGGTCTTGAAGTTTCATACGCAAGAGGACTAAATAATTTAATAGTATTGAGTGCAGTTGGAACTTCAAATAATGCTCTACACCCACAAAAAATAAGATCTATTGCATTGTTGCTTAACTACAAATTATGAAAAAAATATTTCTCTTGATTGTACTTATTGCGTTTTCTGATTTATTAAACGCTGTTAACAAAGTCAGTTTAAATTTGAAATACATTCTAACTTTTGGAAGAAACACAACTATAAATAATGGTGAAATATTCGTTGCTAATTCAACTAAAAGTTTTTATATAGCCTCATATTTGCCATAGTATTCAATAAATTTGGGAATTAAAGTTGCAAAAAAAAATACTCCAAGAAAAAATATTATAATTGGTTTTCAATATTTAGTCGAGCCTTAAAAAGCCATTTTTATTTTTAAATTAAAATTCACGACTTCAATAATTTTAAAAATAAGGGTTTGAAAAAAGTGCCAAAAAGATGATTTATATTTATTCATCATCCTTTTGAA
>Ga0105050_10001149_pt1 | contig 40171 bp, 37 predicted proteins | sample FRY01_FD_78088 | JGI IMG/M metagenome (GOLD analysis project Ga0105050, IMG submission 78088) | Freshwater microbial communities from Lake Fryxell liftoff mats and glacier meltwater in Antarctica - FRY-01 | ecosystem: Environmental > Aquatic > Freshwater > Ice > Glacier meltwater ...
TAAAATACACAGCCCTTGATTTTTTTGTTTCGTTTGAACTTGTGCTGAGCCTGTCGAAGCATCAAGAAAAAAATGAAAGGCTCGAATTTTTGTATTTGAATTTTTAATCGGACAATAATGATTAAATTTAAGAACTATTATTTTTTCATGAAAATTTTCTATACATACTTTTTTATCAGTTTCACTTTTACCATTCTTTTTTCTGGATGTGAATCTTCCAAGCCTATGAAAATAAGTTCCATACAACGATTAGATTTGAGTGAAATTCCTTCTGCTTCTGGAATTGAATTTGTAAATGGTTATTATTGGATTATTGGCGATAATTCCCCCTACTTATTTCGACTCGATCAAAAATTTGAGTTGATTGATAAAATGGTCTTAGGAAGTTTAGACGACGCGGTGCATGGCGTCATTCCGAAACTCAAAAAACTTGATTTAGAAGCAATGTTATCTATGAAATGGAAGAAAGATTCTGTCTTTTTTGTGTTCGGTTCTGGGTCTAAATTACCGGAAAGGGCCTTCGCCTGGAAAATAAACATAAAAAATCCCGCGCTTCAAGAAAAAATCGACTTGACAGTATTTTATGATCTTGTAATGAATGAAACGAAACTGAAAGAAAACGATTTTAATATAGAAGCAGCTGTTGAATTGAACGGGAAAATATACCTATTTAATCGAGGTAGGAATAAACTGATTAGTATGAGGTCTGCTCAATTTATTGAATTTATTGAAGGTGATCGGAAGGAATTAAAGCTAAAATCCTATAATATAGATTTGCCAAAAATTGGCGGTATTGAGGCCGGGTTTTCCGGTGCCACAGCAGACGAAAAAAACAATCGAATTATTTTTACAGCTTCAGTTGAAAACACAACAGATTGGGTGGCTGACGGTGAAGTTTTAGGAAGTTTAATTGGATTAATTGACGTCGATGATATAGAAAATCATTATGAACCTTCTACCGTTTTAATTACCGAAATAAATGGCGATGCGATTCGCTTCAAGGTGGAATCAATAGCACTAAAGAATCGAAGTCAACAATCGTATAATTGTGTTTTGGTAACAGACAGCGATGGTGGAAAATCTGAATTAGTTGAATTAACGCTTAATTTCTAAAAGTGAAATCAAATTTTACCATGATGAGACAATAATATTGCAATTGTTCGCGTGTGCGGAAATTGAGCCAATAGAATAATCAAGATCACCGTAATAGGTACAGAAACAACCATTCCTGTTATCCCCCAAATACTTCCCCAAATAGCCAATGATAGCAGGGCAACCAGTGGACTAATATTCAAGGAATCACCCATTAATTTAGGTTCTAAAATATTGCTAATAATTGTTTGAACACTTCCCAAAATTAACAGTAAAATTGTCGGCAAGAAAAACTCTCCAAATTGAATTAATGAAAAAGCTGTTGGTAATAGAACTCCTAGCAGTGCTCCAATAATTGGAATAAAGTTCATGATGAAAATAATAAAGGACCAAAACAATGGCGATTCGACTCCAAAGCTTACCAAAACAATAAAACAACAAACCCCAGAAATCAGACTAATAAGGGTTTTTAGTCCAATGTAATGGGTGATTGATTTCTCAATATTGTTTAGTAGTAATGAAATGCGTTGATGTTTTTCGCCTCTAAAAATCAAGTGTAGCTTTTCCTTAAAACTAGCCTCTTCGATAAATAGGAAAAGGATATAAAACAGAATCATCAACAAATTCCCTGTCATGGAGGTAAATTGATTAAAAAGGGTGTTGGCAATAGTCGAATAATCGAGATTTTTAATTGATTCATTTACTGTTTTAAGGATGTCAAAACCCAATGTTTCATTGATCCGAAGCACAATATTTGTCATGTTTCCTTGATACTTTATGATTGCTTGTACCAGTTGCTCACTGTTGACAATCAATACTTTTATCATTACACCCAAAAGTGAATAGATAATCGAAGCAGCAACGATATTTTTCAACCAAGAAGGCACATGATTTCGAATGAAACCTTGAAGGTCTATGACTCTGCGAATAGCTCGGATTAAAAAGTAAATCAACAATGCAAAAAGAAAGGGTGCGAGGATGACCTTCCCAAAAATAAGTGCTACCACCGAACCAAATACGATGAGAATACCTGTAGTGATATTGCTTGAATTCATTGATTAAAAATACTAATTATTTTGTTCTTGATTTATTGTTTTAAAAAGAGGAACTAATAAAACGATATTCAAGCCTTAAGTTTCCTTTATTCGTGGGATTTCCAATAAAGATGATGTATGACTGATCGTGGGACCAATCAAATGATGCCTTGTAATCAACATTGCCTTTTTTGATGCTTATAACTTGATGAATCGTTTGTGGTGATTCACCGATATAAAATGTAATATTTTCACTTGCCTTGCCTTTTAATTCTATTTCAAGTGCATTAATTGGACCTTGCAGGTCATGTTTAGTTAGTTCAAATACTTCATGAAGCGCTACATTTTCAACCTTAATTGTGTGTGATTGATTGTTCCAATAAAAATCTTTTAAAAAATAACGATAAGCAAGATATCCAAATGAAACAAATAAAACTATGAAAATCAACTGTTTAATTTTGTATTTAGAAAACATATCTGAAGTACTTGAAAAATTATTTTTATAAAATTGTAAAAAAAGTTTGGTAAAGTCGAAACAAATTTAGAATATTTGCAAAGTCATTTCCACAAACGGTGGATCTTATTTATACAGAAGAGGTTAGAGACAGGCTCTATGATCCTCTGGCAACCAACTTTAAGTCCCGATGTTACAGTCGGGGTTGGAAAACCGGTGCCAATTCCTGATCCCGAAAAAATCGGGGAATATAAATTAAAAGAAATGAAAAATAGTAAATCATTTAAGATCAACACCGCAAAGTATTCATATCTGAATACACAATTTTCTTATTATCAAAAATCTTTTGAAACTGGAGTAATGGTTTCAATGATATGCATGTGCTGCTGTTGTAGCTGCATTTGTTGATAATACCCTCAATTTTTTTGGCAATTATCAGCGGACTCAGTATTCCAAGGGCCCTGGTATCCTTATGTCCCTGATTGCATATATCTCAATCAATTAACTTTTAAAACTTAAAAAAAATGTCACAAAAAAAATATCATTTTGACACGCTTCAATTACACGCTGGACAAGAAGCAGATCCTGTAACTGGTTCACGCGCAGTGCCAATTTATCAAACTTCATCTTATGTGTTCAAAGATGCTGAACATGCAGCGAATCTTTTTGGCTTAAAGGAGTTTGGTAATATTTATACGCGCTTAATGAATCCAACAACGGATGTTTTTGAAAAACGTATTGCTGCCCTCGAAGGTGGAGTTACAGCTGTTGCTGTATCCTCTGGTCAAGCTGCTCAGTTCATTGCTTTAAATAATATTTTACAAGCAGGAGATAACTTTGTAACGACTTCTCATCTTTATGGAGGCACATTCAATCAATTCAAGGTAGCCTTCAAAAGATTAGGTATTGAAGTCCGTTTTGCAGATGGAATAGATCCCGTATCTATTGAAGAACGAATTGATGCAAATACTAAAGCTATTTATCTCGAATCAATCGGAAATCCTGAATTCAGCGTGGCTGATTTTGAAGCAATTTCTCGTATTGCAAAAACCTATGATATTCCGCTTATTGTGGACAATACTTTCGGTGCGGCTGGCTACATCTTCAAACCAATCGATCATGGTGCTGATGTTGTTGTAGCCTCTGCTACAAAATGGATCGGGGGTCATGGAACATCTGTAGGTGGAGTAATCGTAGATGCAGGAACGTTTAATTGGGGCAATGGAAAATTTCCTCAATTTACTGAGCCATCGGAAGGGTATCACGGTTTGGTTTTCTGGGATGTTTTTGGATCAACTGGGCCTTTCGGGAATATTGCCTTTGCAATCCGCGCAAGAGTCGAGGGCTTAAGAGATTTCGGACCAGCCATATCACCATTTAATTCCTTCTTATTGCTGCAAGGATTGGAGACGCTTTCACTACGTGTTCAAAAAACGCTCGATAATACACTTCATATTGCCAAGTGGTTACAGAATCATTCAGAGGTTGAATACGTTAACTACCCAGGATTGGAGTCATCCAAATACCATGAAAGTGCGAAAAAGTATCTAACAAATGGTTTCGGTGGTGTACTGAGTTTCAAAGTAAAAGGTGATACCGAAAAAGCTAATCAGTTTTTAAATAATCTTGAATTGATTTCTCATCTCGCAAATGTAGGAGATGCAAAAACGGTGATTATTCATCCTGCAGCAACTACACATGAACAATTGAGCTTAGAGGAACAACGTGCGTCAGGTGTGGTGCCTGGTTTACTGAGACTTTCAGTGGGTATTGAATATATTGAAGATTTGAAGGAAGATATTAATGCTGCATTTGAAAAAATCAACCAGCCTGAAACAGTAATAGCCTGATAAATTGTTTACAAATCCGGAGAGTATTCCGATCTCTCCGGATTAAATCGAAAATTATGAGTACAATTAAACTATATAATCACCCGACGCCTTTTCTTTTAGAAAGTGGAGAATCCATTGAATCATTGCAAATTTCCTATCACACTTATGGAAAATTGAATGAGACTAAAAATAATGTGGTTTGGGTTTGTCACGCGTTAACAGCTAATAGTGATGTTTTTGACTGGTGGAGTGGCGTTTTTGGGGAGAACGATTTGTTTAACCCGAATGAACATTTTATCGTTTGCGCAAATATTATAGGTTCTTGCTATGGTACAAGTGGTCCACTGAATTCGCAGGAAAACGGTGAATTGGCTCTTGAAAACTTTCCGTTTGTAACAACAAGGGATATGGCTAAAGCACACGAAGCATTGCGGGTTCATTTACAAATTGAAAAAATAAATTTATTGATTGGTGCCTCATTGGGCGGTCAACAAGCACTAGAATGGTCAATAGATCAGCCAACGATAATCGAAAATTTAATTCTGATTGCGACCAATGCTCGACACTCAGCGTATGGTATCGCCTTCAATGAGACGCAACGCTTAGCGATTTTTGCTGACCAAACTTTTGGCAATGGAAATGCAGATGGCGGTCGTCATGGGCTAATAACTGCTCGTGCAATTGCAATGTTAAGCTATAGATCTTATAACGGTTATGCAAAAACACAAACGAATCCAGGAAATCACACCACCGATGATTTTTTAGCAGCTTCTTATCAGCGCTATCAAGGGGAGAAATTGGCGAATCGTTTTAATGCCTATTCCTATTTGACACTTTCAAAAGCAATGGACGCGCATAATGTCGGCAGAAAAAGAGCCTCTGTGGAAATTGCATTGCAGCAAATTAGAGCGAATACGCTGGTAATTGGAATTGAATCAGATTTATTATTTCCCGTTCAAGAACAAGAGCATTTAAGTGAGTGGATTCCAAATGCGCAGTTTGGAAAAATTGATTCTGATTTTGGTCATGATGGATTTTTAGTAGAAAACAAGCAATTAACAGATTTAATAAAGGACTTTTTGTTTAATGATTTCAAGCTGAATCGTCCAACGGTATTTAAAACAATCTTAAAAGAAAAAATAGCATGAGAAATAAATTGAACATAGGACTAATTGGTTTTGGAGTTGTTGGGACTGGTTTATACGAAGTATTGAATAAAAGTAAGTTACTAGATGCCTGCATTTCGAAAATTGTGGTGAAGGATCCTTCAAAAAAGCGTTCCCTTCCACAAGAACATTTTTCATACAACGTTAATGATATTTTGGAGGATACTTCCATTAACGTGGTAGTTGAATTGATCAACGATAGCGAAGCCGCATATATAATTGTGAAAGATGCCATTTTGAGCGGTAAACATGTTGTTTCTGCAAACAAAAAGCTGATAGCTGAGCATTTTGAAGAGTTAATCGACCTTGCGAAAGACAATGGCGTCTCTTTTTTGTATGAAGCATCAGTTGGCGGATCGATTCCTATTATTCGAAACTTAGAAGAATATTACAATAACGATTCACTTTCTTCGGTTCAAGGAATCGTAAATGGAACAACCAATTACATTCTCACTCAATCAAATTATGGTGTTTCTTATCAAGAAGCATTAGCAAAGGCAACTGAATTAGGCTTCGCAGAGATTGATCCTACTTTAGATGTTGATGGCTTCGATTCTAAATTTAAGTTGGTACTGTTAATTAAGCATGCTTTTGGATTGATCGTTAAACCGAATGAAGTCTTTAATTATGGTATTCGTCAGATAAAACCAGCAGATGTAAAGTATGCAGGAGAGAAAGGCTATCGTATAAAGTTATTCTCACGTGCTGAAAAATTGGAAGATTCAGTGGTCGGATTTGTTGCGCCTCACTTTGTGAAAAATGACCACTTTGCTTACCAAGTAGACAACGAATTCAATGCAGTTGTTGTTGAAGCTTTATTTTCTGATAAACAATTATTCATAGGGAAGGGTGCTGGAAGTTATCCAACCGCTAGTGCTGTATTATCGGATATTTCTGCTCTTCAATTTGACTATCAGTATGAATACCGCAAAACAGACACGAATGAAAAAACTTCTTTTACCGAAGATTTCTTTTTGAAAGTTTATGTCGGTTCTCAGTATGTTGAAGCCATCAATACAATTCCATTTTATAGAGTTGATGAGGTTTATCACAGTGCTGATTACAACTATCAAACTGGCTGGGTTCGATTTAGTGAAATAAGTGATGTAGATTTTAATAATCAAGCTGATCTTTCTCTTATAGTGATCCCAGAAAATTTCATTTCATCAAAAAACGAATCGAAACTTACCGCTGAAAAGATTCAATACTTAACAGAATTTGAACTTTAAAAATAGACAATTATGAATTCACCTTTGCCATGGTTTATTGCTGGACCATTAATCGGTTTGATTGTACCAGCTCTCTTATTTTTGAGAGAGAAACAATTTGGGATTTCTTCGAGTTACCGCTTTATGGGTGGGGTGCTTCTGCCAAAAATAAAGTATTTTAACTATAATAAGGATGCAGATCGTTGGCAATTGCAATTTGCTATCGGATTGATTTTATCAGGTTTAGTGGCAGGACAATTTTTCAATGGTTTTGATGCAGTTATCGTTGATCCAACCGAAGATTATCAAAAAATAGCATTGAATATCTATGACATTAAAAATGCTTTCCAATTTTTTATAGGAGGAATTTTAGTGGGATTTGGTGCTCGCTATGCAAATGGGTGTACAGCTGGACATTGTATCATGGGTGTTTCTCAATTCGCATTCAGTTCCATTTTGGCGACAATCGCCTTTTTTATTGGAGGTCTAATCGGTTCATTTTTTATTAATCCTTACATCTTTTAATATGTTCAAATTTATCATCACCCTATTTTTAGGCTTCTTCTTTGGAAGTATATTATTGTCCTCGCAAGCTTTTTCGTGGTATAGAATTCAGGAAATGTTTCATTTTCAATCTTTTCACATGTTCGGTTTACTCTTCTCAGCAATTGGCACTTCGGCTATAGTTGTTTTCCTAATAAAACGGTCAAAAGCAAAATCAATTTATGGCAATCCAATTGAAGTTCAACCTAAAAAATTAGAATGGAAAGCCAACTTTATTGGCGGATTAATATTTGGTTTAGGTTGGTCAATTTCCGGTGCATGTTCGGCGCCAGTATATATTTTAGTAGGTTTACATTGGAAAATAGGACTTATACTTTTAGTAGGTGCTTTTATAGGTACAATCTTATACGGTTTGACAGAAAATAAATTACCTCGTTAATGAAATTGAAACTGACAAGAATTGAAGAGCCATTTGTGCTAGAACTTCAAAATGAAGCGGGAAACACCTGTGTGATGGATGCCAATCCAGCAATTGGCGGAAAAGGATTAGGATTTCGTCCAATGGAATTACTAGCTGGTTCACTTGCTGGTTGTGCGGCTATTGATGTTATAAATATCTTGAAAAAACAACGGGTCGAACCGAGTCATTTTAGTATTGAAATCAATGCAAATCGCAAGGAGGAAATTCCATCGCCATTCGAAACAATTCACTTGATTTTTCATTTCGACCAATCAGTCAATTTAGATAAAGTGAATAAAATTATTGAAATGACCTTGCAAAAATACTGTTCTGTTTCGGCCTCACTTAAGCAGGAAATTGAGATTACTTATGTAGCAAAATTGATTTAATAGATTTAATTTTTGGAGAATACTAACAACATTTTTTTTAGAAATAAATGGAAAAAGAAACTGCAGCGATTCGCATCCAAACGAAAAGAACCGATTTTAACGAGCATTCAACACCATTGTACTTAACAAGTAGTTATGTTTTTGATGATGCTGAAGACATGCGTGCTCAATTTGCAGAAGAAAAGGAAGGTGAAATCTATTCACGGTATGCAAATCCGAATGTTCAGGAGTTCATAAACAAAATGGCTGCCCTTGAGAATGCAGAAAACGGTTGGGCAACAGCCTCTGGAATGGCGGCAGTTTTTACTTTTTTTGGATCACTGCTTTCTTCTGGTGACCACATCGTGTCTGCTCGATCTGTATTTGGATCAACCCATAGACTGTTCACTGAAATACTTCCAAAATGGGGAATAGTGACTACTTATGTTGATTTTGATGATTATAAAGGATATGAAAAAGCAATTACACCTTCAACAAAAATCCTGTATTTAGAGACACCAAGTAACCCAGGATTAGATATTATTGACTTGAAACGTGTTGCTGAAATTTGCAAAAGAAAGAACATTCTTTTTGCGGTGGATAATTGTTTTGCAACACCTCTTTTACAACGGCCCATTGATTTTGGAGCAGATGTAAGTATTCACTCGGCAACAAAATATATTGATGGGCAGGGTAGAACCTTAGGAGGTATTATTCTTTCCTCCAATGAAATTATTGAAAAAGTAAAATCATTTGCGCGTCACACTGGTCCAGCTTTAAGCCCATTCAATGCGTGGGTGCTTTCTAAATCATTAGAAACCTTAGATGTTCGCATGGAGCGTCACTGCAATAATGCCTTGGAAATTGCCAAACGTTTAGAAGAACATCCAGCAGTTACATGGGTGAAATATCCATTTTTACCTTCTCATCCTCAGTATAAAATTGCGAAGCAACAAATGTCGAATGGAGGAGGAATTGTTTCATTTGAATTAAAGAATGGTATAGAGGCTGGCAGAAAGTTTTTGGATCAATTGGAATTATTTTCTTTAACGGCCAATTTGGGAGACACAAGAAGTATTGCAACACATCCCGCTTCTACAACACATTCAAAATTAACAAAAGAGCAACGCTTGGAAGTTGGGATTTCAGATGGATTGGTGAGATTATCAATAGGTTTAGAAAATAAAGACGATATTTGGAAAGATGTTTTAAATGCACTGAATTTTTAAAGAATTTCCTTTTGGTATAGCATTTGCCAAGGGCGAGCAAATTAAATAAACTACCATGAAAGCAACTTTTACGACTATTCTTCTTTTTACTTCATTCATTTTCTCATCTTTTGCCCAAAACATTGATGATAATAAGGTGAATTTTAAATACATACAATTGCCTTTGCAAAAAATCAATCCGCTTTTCACGAATTATGAAGTGAGAGTTAATCATCTGTATAAGAAAGCAAATGAAGATAGTTTATTGATCTTTCAACAACGAAAGGATGCAGCTCAGGCCAGTTATCAAGCACAATACAACAGCTATATCGTTCAAAAAAACACCTTAGATAAGGTATATTTGAATCAGTTGGCTCAATATGAAAAAGCAACGAATGCGGGAACACCAGCAACGGTTCCGGTTCCACCAACTTATCCAACTGCGCCATTATTCATTCCTTTAGAAGCACCACGTTTACATACTGAATTAACAGATAATGAAGTAAATTCAATGGTAGATATTCAAGGATTGATAAAAGGTTTAGGCGGTTCAATATTAATTATTGATGTTTTTCCAATTCGTGATATACGAATCGTTGAAACGAAAACAGGATCAGGTGCAACGACAAAATATGATTACAAATGTCAATACATTTTACCGATCATGGTAACTTTCGAAACGCCAACAGAAGGAGCTCTCTTGAAAAAAATGTATTTTGAATCCATTCAATATCAAGCAATAAAATCGTATTCAAGTAAATACGAGTACCAAGCCTGGTTTATTGACAATGGAGCGCAATATTACAGGGATTTAGAAAGAAGTGCACGAAAAAGTGCTTTGCAAGAAGTGAATGGAATTTTAAACAATGAGTTTGGCTACATTCCAATGCAACGAAATGCAGAATTATATTCAGTTAAAAAATACCGCGATTATGATTATACAGAAGTAACAACTGCTTATACCTTAACGACGCAAGCATTGAATTTAGTTGCGAAAGACAGAAACAGAGCTGGTGCGATGGATAAATTAACACAAGCTATTGCTAAGTGGGAAATTCTATTAGACGAAAGTAACATGACGGATGACAAAGCGCGTGTGAATGATAAAATAACAGCAATGATTCATTGTAATTTGGCAGAATTGTATGCTTGGAAAGGTGATTATGATAAAGCCGAATTGCATACAAACCTATCGTTGAATGGTGGAGTAGCAAAATTCAGAAACCATTCTGAACGTGTGCAATCGTTTTATCAAGATCAACGTAAGCGTTGGGAAGTGCATTATTAATCGATTGAAGATAGCGTTTTGATATTTCAAGGCTTTATATGATTTACTTCATCGCTGGTGAACTTAAATTCAATTACCCACAGTATTCCACATAGAGCCTAAATATTTTATTGACTTATTCTCAGGAATTATTGAATATGTTTGCACAAAATTTAAATAAATAATGAGAGTATTAGCCTTGATTTTAGGGATGTTATTTATCAGTTTTCTTTCCATTGCCCAAAAACAAATTTCAAGCCAACAACATGCGTGGGTTATGTACACGGGAAATCATAAACTAAATCAACATTGGGGTATTCACACAGAATACCAATGGCGTAGAGCTGATGGATTCGAAAATTGGCAACAATCTTTAATGAGATTGGGAGTAGATTTTTATGCAAAGAATGCCCAATATACGGTAGGCTATGGATGGATTCGTTCTTATCAATACGGAGAACAACCTATCGCTCATGTAAATAATGAGCATCGAATTTGGGAACAATTTATTTTGAAAAACAAAGTGGGTCGTTTCGATTTTCAACACCGTTATCGTTTAGAGCAAAGATTCATAGAGAATTGGAAAAAGAATCAATTGGGCGAATATACGCAAGATGGTTTTGTTTTTCGTCAGCGCGTACGTTATCGATTTCTAGTTACTGTTCCCCTTTCTCGCAAAGAGATAGTAGATAACACGTTGTTCCTAGTTGCATACGATGAACCATTTTTAGGATTTGGAAAGGGCATTGCCAAAAATATTTTAGATCAAAACCGATTGTATTTTGCATTAGGATGGAGATTTAATAAAAATTGCAATTTTCAACTGGGTTATTTAAATCAATTCATTGTAAAGACTGACGGCATAAAAGCTGAACGAAATCACACACTGCAAATAGGGCTAACGTACAACCTTGATTTTAGTAAAAAATAAACTCATAATTACTAGTGTCCGATAAAAAAAAAATGAGTAAGAACCCTAAATCTAAACTGACAAACGATTTAAAGAGATTATTTAAATTGACACTTACTTTTTTCAAATTTGAAAAGGAAGTCGAAAAGCGCAAAGTATGAAACACTGAAATATACGTTAAAGAATAAATGGGCCTTGTATTTAATGGTTTTGTGGTTTGAACTGAAAGTGGTTGAAATTGGAGGTAGCTACGCAGTAGATCGTCGACAATATCCTGCTTTCAGGAGAACGCAAAATGAAGCGCACAGAATGAAAAACGTAAATAAAATCATATTTTGCGCTTCAACTAAAATACACAGCCCTTGATTTTTTTGTTTCGGTTGAACTTGTGCTGGGCCTGCCGAAGCATCAAGAAAAAAATGAAAGGCTCGAATTTTTGTATTTGAATTTTTAATCGTACAATAATGACTCATAATGATTATTCAGAAAGTCGGATTGTGCAAACAGTCCGACTTTCGACTTTTCTAACTATTTTTGCCAAAACTTTTTGAATGACAGAAAATATGAATGCTGTTAGCTACTGTGTCGGAATGAGTATAGCAGCGAGCCTAATGGATCAAAATCTTAGTGAGATTTCACCCGAGATATTGACAGAAGCAATTAAAGATGCTTTCGAAGGAAAAGCACCAAAATATGCACCTGAAGAAGCAAATGCAATAATTCAAGCATTTTTAGCTGAAGAAGGTGAGAAGCAATTTGGTCAAAATAAAACACTTGGGGAGACTTTCTTAGAGGAAAATAAAAACCGTGGAGAAATTACAATGACTCCTTCAGGTTTACAATATGAAATCCTTGTTCCAGGTGAAGGAGAAAAACCGGCAGCAACAGATACAGTTACTGTGCACTATCATGGTACTTTAATCGACGGAACTGTTTTCGATAGTTCGTTGGAAAGAGGCCAGCCAGCTTCATTTGGGGTGCATCAAGTGATTCCCGGCTGGACAGAAGCCTTACAATTGATGCCAAAAGGCTCAAAATATAGATTATATATTCCTCAAGATCTGGCGTATGGCGCGCATCCACACCCAGGAGGACCAATACAACCATACAGTGCGTTAATTTTTGATGTTGAACTTTTAGAAATCGCTTAATGAAAAGAATCGGTATAATATTATTTGCTGCAATGCTCTTGATGAGTTGTGGTGATAAAAATGAAGCAGTAGAAGAAGAAGTAGTTAAATTGGACGACTTCAAAGATCGCTTATCGTATGTTTTGGGTTCAATGAACGCAAAATCAATTGTAGGGAATGATGATCCAAATGTGATGCGTTTAGATATGACGCTTGTTGCAAAAGGTTTTGAATCGAATTTGAATGACAATATGCCTTCAGAATGTGAAGAAACACTGAAGAAATTATTCGGACCATATTTTCAAGATTTTGATTCTACCTATGCTGAAGCAGGAGCAGAGTGTTTAGGTCGTTTAACCGGATATGCTTTTTATCGCGACATGAAAAACCTTGGTGGTTTGGAACAAATCGATTTAAAAATGGCCGTGACAGGATTTAAACATGGCTTATTAAAGAAAGATACCTTAGTTGCAGATGCTGAAAAACAACAAATGCTTGAGAATTTCATCAAAGACTTAAACGAAAAGAGCGGAAAGAAAATGATGGAAGGCGCTAAGAAAATGGAAGGTGCTCAAGTGTTTGAAAACGGTATCGTTATGCTAACAATTAAGGAAGGTAAAGGTGGTTCTCCAGTTTCAACAGATGATGTGAAGGTTGAATACATTTTAACTTCTGCAAATGGCGATACGATTCAGAGTTCATACGAAATGAAGAAACAACCTGGAGCGCCTCAAGATCCAGTTGCGTTGAAATTGAATGGTGGCGTAATTCCAGCTTGGACTTATGCATTGCCAAAAATGAAAAAAGGTGGAAAATACAGAATGTATGTTCCATGGGAATTGGCTTACGGTGAACAAATGGGACGTGAATCTTTGTGTTTCGTAATCGAATTACTTGACTTCGCAAAAGAAGGGACATTCGTTAAAGAACAACCTCAAGCAGCTCCTCAACAAGGAATGCCACAAGGAATGTAATTGAAAAATAGTTTTAATAAAAAAGGGTCCCAAAAGGATCCTTTTTTATGCTCAAAAATTAATATAGTAGTCAGATGTTAGACTTAGATTTTTGTTCCGAGAAATGTGAAATAGATAAGTTATTTAATTCGAGTTACTCCTTCGCCAGCCGAGTGATCAGCCATGATGATACGACTTCGCCAGCCGAGTGATCAGCCACTGCTGATTGTATCGAGGCTGGCATGACTTACAATCGCTCCCCAATAAAACCCTGTTTCTCTCACAAAATATTCATTACAAACTGGACAACGATCAAGCATTTTGTCGAACAATTTTAAATCATTCGGATTTTTCGTTAAAAATAAATCGGCTTATTGATATTGTGGACACTTCAAATGTAAAACACTATATGTTCGTGTGCCTTTACGAAAAGGGTTTCGCTGTGTGAAAAATTACTTTAAACCCATGACAAGAAATGAATTTAATTGATTTTATCCCAGAGGAAAGAAAAATGAAATTCGGTATATAATTGGAAGTATTTTTACGACCTGACCCGTTTGACTATCCTTGATTTTCATGAAATATCCTTGTCTAAATGGACTATTGACATGATTAATTACATCATAATAAATTCCCACATTGATGCGCACGGTCTCTTTGTATTCTCTTGAAAATCCTCCACAAATAAACAAAGTTGGTACCCAGTTTCTTGTTGGATTAGCAATTACATAATTAATCGGACTTTTTAACATTTCAAATTCGAATCCTCCAAAGACAACATTTTGGTAGCGTGCATGGGCAAAAACTCCTCCACCATAAATATTATAGCTAAATTTTGTCCCAATATTATTTGACCAACTTCGCTGAAAACGTGCTGATGGTCCAACGATAAGGTTTTCACCGATATTTAAACCGTATTTTAAACCAATACCAAACGTACCGCCAATTGTGGAGGCACTTACGGAAGCATCAATACCAATTTCCGAACCTTCAATCCCTTGAGCATTTGTGCTGCTAATCAGTCCTACAAACAATAAAACCAAGAACTTTTTCATCTTAAAATGTTTGTTGTAAAATTAACAATTGTTAGCTAATATTTCTGAATTATTATTACGTTTTAATACCTGTTTTTCTGAGTAGGCGTATTATCTTTGTGCAAAAATCACTTCATGCAATTATTAGACGGAAGAGCAACAGCTGATATTATTCGTAAAGAACTAGCGGAAGCTGTTTTAGAGAGAAAAAGAAATGGTAAAAAAATACCTCACTTGGCTGCTATTCTTGTTGGAAATGATGGTGGTTCATTAACATATGTTGGAGCAAAAGTGAAAGCCTGTGAACAAATTGGTTTTGAAAGTACACTCATTCGGTATGATGATTCTGTTCCAGAAGAAATTCTATTAGCAAAGGTTCAATCGCTAAATGAAGATAAAAGTATCGATGGTTTTATTGTGCAATTACCATTACCTGCGCATATCGATGAAATGAAAATCACCCAAGCAATTGATCCGAAAAAAGATGTGGATGGATTTCATCCAGTGAATCTAGGAAATATGGTTCTGAATCTGCCTGGGTTTTTACCTGCGACCCCTGCTGGTATTGTTGAGTTATTGAAGCGAAATAATATTGAAACGGAAGGTAAAAATTGCGTCATCATTGGCAGAAGTAATATCGTTGGAACACCTCTAAGTATAATGTTAGGACGTAATACAGATCCAGGAAACTGCACTGTGACCTTGGCGCATAGTCGGACAAATAATTTAAAAGAATTGTGTTTGACCGCTGATATTTTGATTGCAGCAATCGGTCAACCCGATTTCGTTACAGCTGACATGGTAAAAACAGGAGCTGTTGTCATTGATGTAGGGACAACCAGAGTAGATGATTCAACACGAGCAAGAGGTTGGCGATTAAAAGGCGATGTGAAATTTGATGAAGTTGCAGAAAAATGTGCTTATATTACACCCGTTCCAGGTGGTGTTGGACCAATGACAATTGCCTCATTAATGATAAATACTCTTAAAGCAATGGAGCTTAAAGGCAAATAACAAATAGTAAATACATATATCTTAAATAAAATGAAACAGTTAAATTTAATAATTCTCGGAATTATAAGCACTATGATTCTTGGTGCATGTTCTACATCAAACGAAGTAGTGGGTGGTGTTTTTCAAAAGCGTAAGCACACTGGTGGTGTTTATTGGGACCGTAATGAAAAAGTGAAATCTTCAGCACAGAAAGAAGAGGAAGAAATGGAATTTGATATTTATAAGTTAGAAGAAGCGAAACAAAAGAAATATGCCTCTGTAACAACTATTAAATCAGAAACAAAATATAATGAATCGGCTGTTGTTGCGAGTGTTGAATCAGAGAATATAGACCTATCTCTGGATCCAAAGCCTGTTATTGAGGCAAGTGTTAATTCTTCGAATACAGAGGAAGAGAATTTAGCTGTTTCTGATAATCAAAAAGTGACTAGAAAGGGAATTTCAACATCTAAAAATGAGCGAAAAGGAAAAAAGAGTATAAAGAAAAATGATTCTAAATTACCAGGAGGTAGTGATGCAATGTTCATACTTGCCGTAATCTTGGCTATTTTAATTCCGCCACTTGGCGTTCTAGTTTATACAAATATCGATTGGAAGAAGGTTCTAATTTGTTTTCTTCTTTGTCTTTTATTCTTCCTACCAGGAATGATTTATGCATTGCTAGTAGTCTTTGATGTAATTTAGATTGAACATTTAACATATTAAAAGGAGCTTATTTGAGCTCCTTTTTTCGTTTATAGTCTTTCTAAAGGTGTTTTAACTCCATTTACTAACGAATAGCACGCCAATTTATCTTTAAAAACAGAAGATTTAAAAATCGAACGATTGAGTAACATTCGAACACATTCTTGCACACCTTCAACAATAGAAGGGTGAGGGTGAATCAATTCAGAAAGTACCTCAATAGGCATGTTTAATTTAATCAATAAACCAACTGCTTGGATAGCAGAAGAAGCATGTTCACCAACAGCTCTCATTCCAAGTATTCGCATTTCAGAATCATTGGTAACAATTATCTTAAAGAAACCTTGTGTTTTTCGCATTGCAATGGCACGAGTAATTAAAGAATAATCAACTTTTACGACTTTTACAGGTATGTTTTTTTCGATACATTGTTGCTCATTTAATCCAACAGCCGCTACTTCTGGATTCAAGAACATTATCGTGCAAATATTGTCATAGTTTAATCGCTCAGGCTTATTGCCAAACATTTTCTCAACTGCATGCCGAGCTTCAATTTCCCCCATATTTACTAAAGCAATGCGTCCAGAAACATCGCCTACAGCATAAATGTTTGGAATATTTGTACGTGTATCATCATCTCCAATGTGAACACCTCTTTTAGACAACAATACCCCCGCCTTTTCTAAACCTAAATGTTCGACATTTGGTATACGACCAATTGATAATAGCGCTCTTTCGACTCGGATTATTTCGTGTGAACCATCAGGGTATGAAAGTTCATACTCAACTTCTCCATCTACTATGTGCATCCGTTCCAAATTTGCTTTGGAATGAATTGTTACCCCTTTGCTCCTTAAATTTTGAGCAACCATTTTGGAAATGTCTTCATCCTCGAAAGGTAAAATTCTCTCCTGACGGTCAATAATATATACTTTTGTCTTGCCAAAATTGGAAAAAATAGTAGCATACTCACAACCGATAACACCCGCACCAACAATTACTAAGCTTTTAGGATATTCATCTAACTGATCAATCCCATCACTGGTCATAATGATTTTTTCATCAACTGGAATATCTCCTGTTTTTCGAGGACGACTTCCAGTAGCCAGTACAATATTTTCTCCCCAAATTATTTTTTCTTCACCCTCATGAATAATTTTTACTTCATGAGCACTTTCCATTGATGCAGCGCCTCGCTCATAATGCAACAATTTGTTCATTGTCTCAGTTTGAAGCAATTTTATGTGACAAGAATATTGAAACTTGCGTTCAAAAATTGCCTCAGCAAGTGTCTTCCGAACTTCACTCCATGAAAGATAAAAAGGCGAGCGACCTTCAGAAACAATTGTGTCATTTATATTGGAGACTTTGTTCGAAATTTCCCATAAGGTTTTTGAGGATAAAGCGCCGTTATACACTCCAGCTCCACCTACTTTGTCTTTTTCAATCAAACAAACGGTCTTCTTAAAGTCGATTCCGCGCATTGCTGCTGCATATCCTGCAGGTCCTCCACCAATAACTATTAGGTCAAATTTCTCCATGATTTCTTATATTCGCCATAAATATAGAAAGCTTACTTCAAAGTAAGAGATAAACCATTTAATTTAGAATTATTTTGAATCCGAAGTTAGTAGATAAGTTGGAAAAAGCAAATGCTGAGAAAGATGCTATTCATAAAGTATTCAAGAAAATAGGCGCTAAAAAACCAAAAGATTTAGATGATAATTTTCAGGTACTTCACACCGAAACGTTTAAGAAATTAGACTGTTTAACGTGCGCCAATTGCTGCAAAACAACGAGTCCAATATTTCGTGATGTAGATATAAAACGTATCGCAAAAAATCTTCGAATGAAGGAGAAAGAATTCATAAGAAATTATCTTAAAATGGATGATGAAGACGACTTTGTGCTGCAATCTTCTCCATGCTCATTTTTGGGAAATGACAATAAATGTGGCATCTACGAATTTCGACCATTGGCATGCAGAGAATACCCGCATACTGATCGAAAAAACATGCATCAAATTCTTGATCTAACAGCGAAAAACATGGAGATATGTCCAGCAGTTGCCGACATCGTACTTCAAATCACAAATAAATATAGTTAGAGCCAACTATTTTATGATTATTTTCGTCTTGAACTGTGAAACTTGCAAAACTATGAAACTTATAATCTTTAGGCTTTCTCTCCTCCTAATGGCTATTCTTCCCTTTTCTTCCAATGCACAGCGTGGAAAAAATTTGAATTATACTCCCGGAGCTAATAATATCGTTGTTAATACTTACACAGCTCTTACTGCTAATGCGGCAGCGGCAGCATCTTCTATTACCGTTGCGAATAACGCAATGACAAATGCAGTCTTGACGACGGCACTTGCTCCAGGTGATTTGATTTTGATTATTCAAATGCAGGGTGCTTCAATGGATATTGATAATACACCCACTGTAGGTTGGGGCGGAATATATACGGCACCGTTTAATCATACTTGGGATGGTTTATGGTGGCAATACGCGGAAGAATGGGGGCAAGTTCTCAACCCAAATAATGCGGGTAAATTTGAACAAGCAGAAGTAAGAGCCGTATCGGGTACGAATACGATACAACTTCAATGTAATTTGGTCAACTCATATACTATTTCAGGTAAAGTGCAAATTGTACGTATCCCTAGATTCAATAATTTGACTGTAAACACGAATACTTCAATCGTCCCTTCTCTTTGGAATGGAACTACAGGAGGAATTGTCGCTGTTGAAGTAAATGGGACTTTAACTATAAATGGAACAGGTAAAATTTCCGCTTCTGCATTAGGTTTTAGAGGGGGCGTAGTGCTAACAAGTACTTCCGCTGAATCAGGAACTTCACCTAATCCTGGTTATGGAAGTTCATTCTTGGGTTCAACCTCACTCAATGAAGGTGCCCGCAAAGGTGAAGGCATTGGAGGATTTACTACGGAATATATTGCAGTTAGTTCTGAGTTTGGACGTGGAGCTCCTGCCAATGGTGGTGGTGGTGGTGGAATTAAAAATGCTGGTGGCGGCGGTGGCGCAAATGTTGGCGCCGGTACCTACACTGGTAAAGGTGTTCCAAGTACAGCGTTTAATCCAGCATGGACACTTGAAAATGCAACTTTACCAGGATCGTCTAGTTCAGGAGGTGGCCGTGGTGGTTATTCCTATTCCAATTCTGATCAAAATGCAACAACACTCGGACCCAATCAAAATGCTTGGGGTGGAGATAGAAGAAAAATTAATGGTGGTTTAGGTGGTCACCCTCTCGCTTATGATGCAACTCGCTTATTTATGGGCGGCGGCGGCGGCGCTGGTGAAGCGGATAATGCGTCTCAAGGTGGTGCCGGTGGTGCCGGTGGAGGAATTGTATTCATAACGACCTTTGGAACAATCACTGGAAATGGAAGTATTGAAGCGGATGGTGCGGTAGGACAAAAAACAAATCCATTAAATCAAGCCGCTGCATCTTTTACTAAAAAAGGAACTGATGGTGCTGGTGGTGCTGGAGCAGGTGGAAGTATTTACATTAAAAACACCTCTGCAATTCCAGTTACACTAACAATCAATGCGCGCGGTGGTGCGGGAGGAAATCATGACTTAACTTATGGGTCACCAGCTCCAGTGCTAGAAGCATCTGGTCCAGGTGGTGGCGGTGGCGGTGGAAACATTGCAAAAACTTCAGGTACTCCTACTCAAAATGTAACAGGAGGATTAAATGGTACTTCAAATTCACCACACGTAACTGAATTTCCACCGAATGGTGCTACTGCAGGAGCTGCAGGTGTAACTGGTCTTACAACAACTTCTTATAATATCACTGCAAGTGGAATTACAATTTGTAGTGGAAATAGTACTACATTAACAGCTAGTTCAACCGGCACATTGCCAGGAGCGCTGACTTGGTACAATGCTCAATTTGGCGGATCAATTGTTGGTTCTGGAACTAGCTTTACAACTCCCGTTCTAGCTACAACCACAACTTATTATGTTGGTACTTGTCCTGGAACATTTAGAATTCCTGTTACTGTTACCGTTAATCCTGCTCCAATTATTTCAGGTACAGCTGCAATTACAAATGCTGGTTGCACAACACCAGGAGGAATTACTGGATTAAGCGCAAGTGGTGGTTCTGGTTCTTTTACATATTCTTGGAACGCAACTACAACACCTTCAGCGGTTTTGAGTAACGCTTCAGCAGGGTCATATATTTTAACGGTATTAGATGCTAACGGCTGCAGCGCAACTAGCGGACCTTATGTCATTTCAGGAACTTCCGGTCCAACAATAAATTCGGCAAGTGCAGTGGTGAATAATCAATTATGCAACGGCACAATGGGCTCAATTACAGGATTGACCACAACTGGAACGATTGTTTCTTTTGCATGGACTAATTCTGGAGGAAGCGTACTGAATCCTACTGGTCTAGCGCAAGGAGCATACTCTCTTACAGTAACTGATAATGTTGGTTGCACAGCCTCTGCAGGGCCATTCAATGTTGGTTTTGTAGCTGGTCCAACAATTAATTCTACAAATGTTGTACTGACAAATGAATCATGTAATGGAACTTTAGGATCAATTTCCGGTTTGACAACGACTGGAACAATCGTATCTTATGCTTGGACGAATTCAGGGGGTAATGTTTTGAATCCTTCTGCTCTTGTTCAAGGTAATTATAGCATAACAGTAAGCGATAATAATGGTTGTACTGCCACTGCTGGACCTTTTACAATTGGTTACGTTGCAGGACCGACTTTAAATGCTACAAATGCAGTAATCACAGATGAAATTTGTAATGGTACACTCGGCACAATTTCAGGTATTTCATCAACAGGTACAATTACTTCTTATACTTGGATAAATAGTTCAAGTACCTTGATGAACCCAACAGATTTAACTCAAGGTATTTATACACTTACTGCCACTGATAATAATGGCTGTCAAGCTACAGCAGGCCCATTCACAGTTAATTATATTGCTGGACCAACTGTAAACACAACAAATGCAGTTGTAGCAAATGAATTATGTAATGGTACATTAGGATCAATTACAGGTTTAACTGCTACTGGTAATGGTTTATCATACAACTGGATAAGTTCAGGTAGTCCAGCAAGTGGATTGAATCCTACTGGATTAACACAAGGTACGTATGTTTTAACCGTAACGGATAACAATGGTTGCACAGTAAATGCTGGACCTTTTAACGTGAATTTTGTGGCTGGTCCAACAATTAATACGACCAATGTTTCAATTGTGGATCAATCATGTAATGGAACAATGGGTTCAATAAGTGGATTAACGACAACCGGTACCATCGTTTCATATACTTGGACAAATAGTGGCGGAAGTAGTTTAAATCCAAGCGGACTTGTTCAAGGAAGCTACAGCTTAACGGTAACGGATAATAATGGATGTACTGCAATAGCAGGACCGTTTAGTGTTGGCTTCATAGCTGGACCAACTGTAAATGCAACAAATGCGCTTACTACTGATCAATTGTGTAATGGCACAATGGGCTCAATTTCAGGATTAACAACAACAGGTACTTCTTTAACGTATTTATGGACAAATAGTGGTGGAGCAGTTTTGAATCCTTCATCATTGGTGGCTGGAACATTCAACTTAACTGTAACGGATGGAAATGGGTGTACAGCTATCGCAGGACCATTTACAATTGGTTTTGTGGCCGGTCCAACAGTGAATACAACAGGTGTTATTTTGACAGATGTTGCCTGTGATGGAACTTTGGGTTCAATAGCTGGATTAACGGCGACAGGGACTTCATTGGTTTATTTATGGACAAATAGTGGTGGTTCAGTCTTGAATCCAAGTGCCTTATCCGCAGGAAATTATTCCTTAACTGTAACGGATGGTAACGGATGCACAGCTACTGCTGGTCCATATACAATTAATGCGTCAGTTGCATTATCCATTGATAATTCAGCGATGGTAGTTACTCAAACTTCTTGTACGGCGAATACAGGATCCATTTCTGGAATTGTTGTGAATGGCGGAACGAATCCCGTTATTATTTGGTCAAATGGAGCATCTACCGCTGATATTTCAAATCTCGCTGCGGGAAATTATATTATGACTGTCAATGATGATGCTGGATGTTCCGATCAGATTTCTGTGGATATCACCATGTTAAATGCGCCAATTATTGATGTCACGAATTTAGCAACGTTATCTTCGCATTGTGCACAAGCGGATGGCTCGATAAGCGGAATAACAGTTTCCGCAGGAACTCCTGCTTACAACTATGTATGGAATGGGAATACAGCCTTATCAACATTGGATATATCTTCAGTTCCAGCTGGTGCATATACGCTGGTTGTGACAGATTCACAAGGTTGTACTGATACTGAGACAGTCAATATTACAGATATTGCTGGTCCAACTGTTTCAGCAACGAATTTGCTTGTAACTCAGCCTACCTGTATTTCTCCGGGACAAATAATTGGCTTGAGTGTTTCAGGAGCATCAACACCTTATACTTATTCTTGGACGAACACCGGACAAACAACTATTGATGTTACTGCCTTGAATCCTGCAAGTTATACTTTAACTGTAACAGATAATGCTGGTTGTGTTGCTACCTACGGACCAATTATTTTATCTAATCCTGCTGGACCGACAGCAAATTTCACATGGAATCCTTTGGATCCTGAGGTAAATGGAACAGTAACTTTTGACAATACTTCTACAGGCATTGCACCTTTCGTCTACACTTGGTCAATCGATGGTCAATCTTATTCGACTGAGAATATTTCCTACACCTTTAATGCAGAAGGTATTTATCCTGTCACATTAGTTGTAATGGATGCGAATGGCTGTGTGGATAATATTACGCAAAATGTAACAGTTTATGGAGTTTTAGTTATTCCGAACGTTATTACGCCAAACAATGATGGAAATAATGATTTATTTAAAATCGAAGGGTTAAAACCAGAAACGAAATTAGTTCTTGTGAATCGCTGGGGAAATGTTGTTTTTGATGCGGATGATTATCAAAATGATTGGGATGGTAAAGATATTAATGGATTACCATTGCTTGAAGGTGTGTATACGTATAAACTTATTACCCCTGATGATAATGTAAAACATGGTTTTGTTCATTTAATTAGATAAAAAGTAAAAAATTACCTTACTATTAATTCAATGGTAGAAACAATAAATAGTATTATTGGATCAGAAGTCAGAAATATCTATTTGGCTTATCTAGAGAAACAGAACAATGCCTCTGGAAACTTGTTGGTTCATCATTTTGGTGAATTTTCTACCGATTTTATTAATGGTCTAACAGACGGCATAGAAGAAATGATGGTTTCAAATGCTGATTCTAAGAAAGTAATCAAGCGCGTTTTTTCTATCTTAATTGAAGGACTTCAAAATGCACGTTTGCACGGTGAAAAGGATGAACAAGGAAATCAGTATTCTTTTTTGTTTATAGTGAAAGGCAAGGACAATTACAAAATCATCATGGGTAACTTGATCAATCATGAAGACCGAGTAATTGCCGAACGCTATTTAGACAAAATCAATTTGATGACGTCTGACGAATTAAAGAGTTATTATTTAGAAATTTTAGATAATAGTTTCTTTTCGAGAAAAGGTGGCGCAGGCTTAGGTTTTCTCACAATGCGGATGAAAAGTGAACAAAAATTGAATTATTCCTTTGATAAATTGAATGAGAGTTTATGTTTCTTCACTGTGGAAATTACCCTACTAAGAGATTAATATGCGCTTCTTTCTACTTGCAATTTTACTTTTTCCTTTTGTAGCTTTCAATCAAACAAAAGTGTATGTTGGGAAACAAAAATTTCCTAGTGATCAGATATATGAGATAAAAAATAATATTGTCTATCGAGTGAATAATGCAGCAAGTAAGGTGGACTATCTTTTTATCGATAACAGTAAGGTGTATTTCAAGGATCGTAAATTTCTAACGGATATTAAATATTCGTATGATAAAACGGCCATATATAAAGGAAATTCAACCTCAACTTTTGATCGATTATTTGAATTGAAAGACGGTAAATTATACATTGGTAATAGCAATTTCAGCTCTGATTGTCTTTTTACCTTAAAAGAAGGTATTATTTATAAAGGGGATAGCACAAGCCCTTTTGATGCTATTATGTCGTATGACTTGGAAAGTGAAGATGACTTAATTCTAATTGCGATGCTTATTGCTCCATATTAACATTTCGTTCATAAATTCTGTTTTTTTTTATAAAACTGATCTAAATCAGTTTTTAGTTTCTGAAAAATATTTATCTTTGTTTGGAATTAGTCTAAATAAAAATGGAACAAGCATTTTTTATAAAATCAACTGTTTTTAAGTCACCACAAAATTGTGACAATTGTTCTTGTGATAAGAAAAAAGACTGTTGCAAAAAATACAAGAAGAAAGGGGTGCATTGTAAAAAATGTCCAAAAATCTAGTAAAGTAATAACATCGTTAAATTGTAATGCAAAGGCTAGTATAAGCACAAACCGATTTCTTATATTTGGGCATGCGATGGCTGATATATCTTTTATTAACTCTTCATTTCAATTCTTGGAATGGTTGTGCTCAGGACACATTGAATTCATCTATTTCGCTCCAAATAGGAATGAATAATCTCGATTTTCAAGCTGGTCTTGGATATGCTCGTAATTGGAATCGTATTCAAGGCTTTTCGTTAATCGAGTTTGGCATTAATCGAAGTTTTTTTCAAAATAGATTGTTTCCTCGTGTGACATTTGGATCAGCCTATAAATTGGTAACTAAAAAGAATTTCTATTTTGGGCCGATGCTGTCTTACAGTCATTCAATATTAAAAGTAAATAAGCAATCCAATCACTTGCATTCATGGAATGAGTTGTATGTAGGAACGCGAATGGAATATGGAATTAGATGGCGATTTGTATTTGCTATGGCGGCAGGATGGCAAAATGAACGCTATTTCGATACATATTTAAATCGTAAAACGGGAGCTAACGCGCTTGGTTTTAATGTAAATTTAGGATTAGCTTATGCTTGGTAGACTTTTATTTTTCATCATTATAGTATCTTCCTGTTCTAAACAGAAGGATTTTGATCAAATCAAGATTTCAGGTCATGCAGGAATGGGCTTGGAGATTTTAAATTCTGTTTATCACGCCAATTCGAAAGAGGCAATTGAAATGGCGGTCGCTATTGAAGGAAGTGATGGGGTAGAAATGGATGTCCAACTTTCAAAAGACAACCAATTGTGGCTTTTCCATGATAGTAACTTGTCTAATGAAACCAATGGTGATAAACGTGTTAATCAATTAACTTCAGCGGAACTATCGGCAATTCATTATACTTCTTTTCATAAAGAAAAATTGGCGAAATTCAATGACTTGAATTTAGATATATTGAAAGGAAAAGACATTTATTTAGATATCCGTCATTACAATGAATGCGATAAGCAAATGGTCAATAAACAAGCATTTATTGATGCGCTGCTAGCTTCACCGGCACTTCAAGATCCCACCATAAATGTGCATGTAATCCTCGCAACGGAATATTGGATAGAAGACTTTTTGAACAATGGATTTAATGTTTATCAAGAAATTTATGATGAAAATAAATGCATTAGTGCTATTAATTCGCATCCAAATATTTCTGGTATAGTAATAAAAAACAAGGTGATAAGCAAAGAGAAGATACAAGAAGTTCATAATCAGGACAAAAAAGTAATTATCTTTGAAATTCGTTCTCCCAAAGGAATTCGAACAGCATTTAAAAAGTATCCTGATGCATTAATAACAGATGATATTCGCGCAACTTTAATTGAAAAGTACTAATGGCAAAAAGTAAAAAAGAAAAAGTCGATATTGTTTACTCTACGAATCCTAATTTTCAATTTCAATTTGATGAGGAAGAAAGTGAAGAAACTTTAGCCAAAAATCAACAGAAGTTGTATGTATCTATCGATCGTAAACAACGAGGCGGAAAGGAAGTAACCTTAATCGAAGGATTTGTCGGTAGTGAAGATGATTTGAAAGAGTTGGGTAAAATACTAAAAAGCAAATGTGGTGTTGGAGGGTCAGTTAAAGACAACGAAATTTTGATTCAAGGAAATTTCCGCGATAAGATTTATGAAATGCTATTAAAAGAAGGGTACGGTATAAAGAAAAAAGGTGGGTAATTTTCGTTACCTTCATTAGAATAAATAGATTCATCCTAATAAATACAATTTATGAAAAAACTAATTATTTCACTAATAATATTCTGTGCATCAGCCCAAACTTGGTCGCAAAAAGCACCTTTAAATTGGTACTTAAAAAATCCTAAACAGGATAAAGTTTTTGGAACAGGAGCAGAAGCGGCTTATGAATTATTGAAAGATAAAACTGCCCAAGAAGTAATTGTGGCAGTAATTGATAGCGGTGTTGAGATTGAACATGAGGACTTGAAGGATGTTCTTTGGGTAAACAAAGGTGAAATTCCAGGAAATGGAATAGATGATGATAAAAATGGTTATATCGATGATGTTCACGGTTGGTCTTTTCTTGGAGGAGCAACTGAGGATATTAACTATGAATCAATGGAAATTGCCCGAATGTACTTAAGCGCTAAAAAGTATTTCATGAATAAGGATACAACTCAATTGAGTGGTGCAGACGTTCCTAAATTTGAGGAATTTAAAAAGCTAAGAATAGATTTTAATAAAGAACAAGGTCAATTAAAGCAGCAGTTTTATGGTGTCAATTTATTGTCAGAATACATTAAAAGAGTAAAAGCTATTTCAAATGGTGTGTTTTCAAAAGAAACCAACAAAGCCTACGTTCCAAAAGACGATATGGATACGAAATTAAAAAAGCGTATGGTGATGATTTTAATGCTAATGCCGGCAGAGGAACTAGATATTCAAATCACACATGGCGCTGATCAAATCGGAAATATTATTAAATACAATGAAATGGATACAGATAGTATTCGAATTATTATTATGGGTGATGACCCCACAGATTATGCAAATAGATTTTATGGCTGTAACCGTTATGAAGGGCCAGATGCAATGCATGGAACACATGTTTCAGGCACGATTGCTGGAAAAAGGGGAAATGGAATTGGAGTAGAAGGAATTGCTTCCAATGCAAGAATTATGGTTTTGAGGGCTGTGCCTAATGGAGATGAACGTGATAAAGATATCGCAAATGCAATATATTATGCTGTCGATAATGGAGCAAAGGTCATTAATATGTCTTTTGGAAAATACTATACTCCTAATCAAAAAGCAATAGATGAAGCCATTCTTTATGCGAAAAGTAAAGACGTCTTATTTGTGCATGCTGCAGGAAATGATGCGAAAAACAAAGACATCGAGGATTCATATCCAACCCGTAAATTGACAGATGGAACCTTTGCAACTAATTGGATTGAAGTAGGCGCAAGTAGTTCTTCAAAAAAAAGCAAGAAGTTAATAGCTAATTTCTCGAATTATGGATCTACCACAGTTGATTTATTTGCTCCAGGAGTTGATGTTTATTCAACTGTTCCAGATGGTAAATACGAAGATGCTTCAGGGACGAGTATGGCTTGCCCAGCAACAGCTGGAGTCGCTGCCTTGATTCGCGGTTATTTCCCTGAATTAACGGCAGAACAGGTTCGTGACGTATTGATGAAAACAACAGTTCAGTACAAAAAAAGAGTTCTCATTCCTGGAACAAAGAAGAAAGTAAAAATGAATACTATTTCTATTTCTGGCGGTTTTGTAAATGCTGAAAAAGCAGTTTCTTATTTATTGAATAACGAGACAAAATAAAGCATAAAAAAAACGGTCTTACAGCGGAAGTCGGGATGTGCTGTAAGACCGTTTGAACTAAACCAAAAACAAACAAAAAAACGAGGAAGAATAAACTACTATTGTTGTTATTCTCTATTCGAAGATAGAAGAATGATTTTCATTTTTGTAGGTAATTTAGTTATCTGCAAATATGGTTGACTGAAAAGTGCCTCCTACTATTTTAAGCGTTTAAAACATTGTTTAAAAAAAGGAATAAATATTTTTATTAAATAGATGAAAATTTAAAATCCGTCTTATCTTTGTCAAGATGGAAAAGCAGGTCATTCTTAATTCTAGACACTTCGAACTGACGATCAAACGACTTTGCTACGAGCTCATCGAACAACACAACGATTTCTCAAATACCGTATTAATTGGTCTTCAGCCTAGAGGAGTTAACGTCGTTACCCGCCTTAAATCACAACTTGAACAAATTCTTGGGAAAGAAGTTTTGTGCGGAACTTTAGATATTACCTTTTATAGAGATGATTTCAGAAGAACTGAAAAACCGTTAATCCCAAGTGTTACTAATATTGATTTTGTCATCGAAAACAAGAAAGTTGTTCTTGTGGATGATGTCTTGTATACGGGTCGAACAATTCGATCTGGACTAGATGCACTTCTAGCTTTTGGTCGACCTCAAAAAGTGGAATTATTAACCTTGGTGGATCGACGTTTTCGTCGAGATTTACCCATTCAAGCTGATTATATCGGTAAAACAGTTGACACGCTTGTTTCTGAACGCGTTTCTGTTGAGTGGAAAGAAATAGAAGGAGAAGATAAAGTAGTATTGTACACCCCTGAAAGCAATGAACAATAACCTTAGTGTTGAACACCTAACAGGTATCAAAGACCTAACACGTCAGGATATCGAGTTGATCTTTAAGACAGCTGACAATTTTAAAGATGTCATCAATAGACCAATTAAGAAAGTCCCTTCTTTAAGAGATATTACAATTGCTAATTTATTCTTCGAAAATTCTACGCGCACCCGCTTATCTTTTGAACTTGCTGAAAAAAGACTTTCTGCAGATGTTGTGAATTTCAGTGCAGCAAGTAGCTCAGTTAAAAAGGGCGAAACCTTAATCGATACGGTTAATAATATCTTGTCGATGAAAGTCGATATGGTTGTCATGAGACATCCTAATCCTGGAGCAGCAAAATTTTTATCAGAACGAATCGATGCAAAAGTGGTGAATGCAGGCGACGGAACGCACGAGCATCCAACGCAGGCACTTTTAGACGCTTTTTCAATCCGCGAAGCCTTAGGAGAGGTTGAAGGAAAGAAAGTGGTAATAGTTGGTGATATTTTGCACTCACGAGTTGCCCTATCAAATATTTATTGCTTGCAAAAGCTAGGTGCAGAAGTGATGGTCTGTGGACCAACAACCTTGATCCCAAAATACATTCATGAATTAGGTGTGAAAGTAGAACATAATTTACGCAAAGCACTTGAGTGGTGTGATGTGGCCAATATGCTCAGAATTCAATTAGAAAGACAAGATATTAAGTATTTCCCATCTTTACGCGAATATTCAATGCAGTATGGATTGACAAAAGAAATACTTGACTCACTGCCGAAAGAAATAAAAGTAATGCATCCCGGCCCAATTAATAGAGGAGTGGAAATTACCAGTGATGTTGCCGATTCAAAACAATCCATCATTCTTCAACAGGTAGAAAATGGTGTAGCGATCCGAATGGCAGTGATCTATTTATTGGCTGCAAAAATTGAACGCCACTAAAAATAGTTGGAGTTAATTACTTGATTTTTGTTTAAAAATAATTGTTACATTTGAACAAATACAACACAATGAACTTCGAAACCACACAAACAAATAATGAAGCAGTCGTAAATTCTAAAGTTGAAAAATTAGATGCTTCAAATGCTTCTGAATTAAAATCTGAATTGGTTTTGTTGAATAAAAATGGCATTAACAATATTGTTATTGACCTTTCAAAAACGCGTTATTGTGATTCTTCTGGTTTAAGTGCTGTTTTGACTGCAAATCGTTTATGTAAGGATACAAATGGTCAATTTATTCTATGTGGCTTGCAGGATAATGTTCGTAAGCTCATTGAAATTGCCCAGTTAGACAAAGTGCTTGTAATTACTGAAAATCAAGAACAAGCCCTCGAAGCAATTCACCAGTGAGTTTTGAAGTAACAATACTTGGCAGTGGTGCTGCTATTCCAACACAACGAAGAAATCCAACTTCTCAATACGTAGTTTGTAATGATCGTCACATTTTAATTGATTGTGGGGAAGGGACACAAATGCAAATTCGTAAATTCGGTGTCAAATTTCAGCGAATTAGTCATATTTTGATCTCTCACCTACACGGCGATCATTTTTTTGGACTAGTTGGCCTAATCAGTACAATGCACTTAATGGGTCGCGATAAAGGATTGTCCATTTATGGACCTGAAGAATTGGAGCAAATTTTACGACTTCAATTGGAAGTTGGTGCAGCTAAATTGGATTTTGAAATCAACTTCGTTAAATTAAATGGCAAGGATTCAGGTCTTATATTTGAAGATAATTTAATTGAAATTTTCTATTTCCCCTTAAAGCATCGCATTCCAACTAATGGCTTTGTGATTCGTGAAAAAACAAAGGAGAGGCGTTTGAATCCATTAAAAATTGAAGGATCTAAAATTCAGTTCGAGCACATGCATCGTTTGAAAAAGGGAGAAGATATTGAATTGGAAAACGGTAAAACTCTTAAAAATTCTAACTACACATTAGATCCTCATCCGAGTTATTCGTATGCTTATTGTTCTGATACCGCATACGCAGAGAAGATAGTGCAACACATACAAAATGTTACTTTGTTATATCATGAGGCAACATTCGTGGAAAAGGATATAGAAAGGGCAAGAACCACTTTTCATTCTACTGCGCGACAGGCAGCTGAAATTGCTAAAAAGGCGAATGTTAGTAAATTGATACTAGGGCATTTATCAGCTAGATACGATAGTGCGAGTCAACACTTGCATGAAGCGATGCTTGTCTTCGAAAATACAGATGTCGTCGAAGATGGAAAAGTGTACGTAATTTCCTAAGGTTTTCAACGCAATTTCGTTCAAAAGTCATGATAACTTACTGTAAAACATGGGATTTCTGTGCTTAATTTTGCTTGTTACGCAATAATGTCGATTAAATGGCTGAAAATCAATATACAGAAGATAATATTCGTTCCCTCGATTGGAAAGAACATATTCGACTTCGACCGGGAATGTACATCGGTAAGCTCGGAGATGGAGCTGCAGCTGATGATGGTATTTATATTCTTGTCAAAGAGGTAGTAGATAATTGTATTGATGAGTTTGTCATGGGGAATGGTAAACGTGTCGATATAAAAGTGAAAGATGGCGTAGTATCTGTTCGTGATTACGGCCGTGGAATTCCTTTAGGAAAAGTAATTGACTGTGTCTCTCAAATAAATACTGGAGGTAAATACGATTCGAAAGCCTTTAAAAAATCAGTTGGTTTGAATGGAGTCGGTACAAAAGCTGTGAATGCTTTGTCAAGTCATTTTATGGTTTATTCCGTTAGAGATGGAGATAAAAAACAAGCTTCATTTGTTCGTGGTGAATTAGTTGAAGACACACCAATTGTTAAAACAGATGAGCAAAATGGAACTTATGTAGAGTTTATTGCTGATGAAGCTATTTTTAAAAAATATGCCTTCAAAACTGCCTATTTAGATAAAATGATGTGGAATTATTGTTACCTCAATAGAGGATTAGCAATGTATTTGAATGGTGAAAAGTTTCAATCAAAAGATGGATTAAAGGATTTATTGGAAAACAATATGGATGGCGATCCATTGTATCCAATTATTCATATTGAAGATGAAGATATTGAAGTAGCTTTTACGCATGGAAAGACGTATGGTGAAGATTATTATTCATTTGTGAATGGTCAACACACGACTCAAGGTGGTACGCATCAAAGTGCATTTAGAGAATCTGTCGCAAAAGTAATTCGTGATTTTTACAATAAGAATTATGAAGCATCGGATATTCGCCAATCAATCGTTGCAGCTATAGCGGTAAAGGTTATTGAACCTGTGTTTGAATCACAAACTAAAACTAAATTAGGATCGCAAGAAATTGAACCTGGTGGTAAGTCTATCCGGGCATTTATCAATGATTTCTTGAAAGATAAATTAGATAATTACTTACACCGTAATCCAGAAGTTGCTGAATTAATTGAACGAAAAATTAAGCAATCAGAACGTGAGCGTAAAGAATTATCGGGTATTCGTAAGATTGCACGTGATCGAGCGAAAAAAGCGAACCTTCACAATAAAAAATTACGCGATTGCAGAATTCATTTAACTGATTTGAAAGATGAACGACGCGAACAAACAACGATGTTTATCACCGAGGGAGATTCAGCCAGTGGCTCAATTACAAAATCAAGAGATGTTAATACCCAAGCTGTATTTTCATTGCGAGGTAAACCATTAAATTGTTATGGCTTGACGAAAAAGGTTGTTTACGAAAATGAAGAATTTAACTTAATTCAAGCCGCTTTAGACATTGAAGACGATATGGATAATTTGCGTTACAACAATATTGTTGTTGCAACGGATGCCGATGTCGATGGGATGCATATTAGAATGTTGTTATTGACATTTTTCTTACAATTCTTCCCTGATTTGATCAAGCGAAATCACGTATATGTTTTGCAAACACCCCTTTTTCGGGTACGAAATAAAAAGAAAACAATTTATTGCTATTCGGAAGTAGAACGAAGGTCGGCAATTGAAGAATTAGGCAAGAATCCAGAGATTACCCGTTTTAAAGGTTTGGGTGAGATCTCACCAGATGAGTTTAAGCATTTTATTGGTGCCGATATTCGTTTAGAGCCTGTTCTACTTTCAAAGGATGCTTCGATAGATTCTATTCTTTCTTATTTCATGGGCAAAAATACACCAGAGCGACAAGACTTTATTATTGAAAACCTTCGTGTAGAAAAGGATCTTGCCGTTGAATTGGAAGAAGATAAAGGAGATACGCAGGAAGATACAGATAATTTAGAAATTGCTTCATAAGTATGGCTGAAGACGACATAGAAGACCAGAACTTAAACGAAGGGGAAGATAAAAATCCTTTCGAAAGTAAATCTGTTGATGATAAAATTGTTCCCGTTGGTGGATTGTACGAAAGTTGGTTTTTGGATTATGCCAGCTATGTAATCCTAGAAAGAGCTGTTCCATCATTGCATGATGGTCTAAAACCCGTGCAACGAAGAATTTTGCATTCCATGAAGGAGATGGATGATGGACGCTACAATAAGGTGGCAAACATCATTGGGAATACGATGAAATACCACCCTCACGGTGATGCTTCAATTGGTGATGCCTTGGTTCAATTGGGTCAAAAAGAGTTATTAATTGACTGTCAAGGAAACTGGGGAAATACATTGACTGGAGATGGTGCTGCAGCTGCTCGTTACATTGAAGCACGTTTATCAAAATTCGCTTCACATGTTGTTTTTAATGCGAAAACAACGAATTGGCTTTCCAGTTATGACGGTCGAAATAAAGAGCCAGAGCAACTTCCCGTTAAATTTCCATTACTCCTTGCACAAGGAGCTGAAGGGATTGCTGTTGGATTAGCTTGTAAGTTTTTACCACACAACTTTATTGAATTAATCGATCAATCGATTAACCATTTACGGGGTAAGAAAGTGGAGTTTTTCCCAGATTTTCCGCATGGAGGAATGGCTGATTTTACCAATTATAACGATGGTTTACGTGGCGGAAAAGTGCGTGTTCGTGCGAAAATTAAAAAGCTAGATAATAAAACCCTTGTCGTTCATGAATTGCCATTTGGCACAACTACCGGTTCCTTGATTGAATCAGTAATTAAAGCCAATGACAAAGGAAAGATTAAAATCAAAAAAATTGAGGACAATACTTCGTCTGAAGCAGAAGTGATTATTCATCTTGCGCCAGGAGTTTCTCCCGATAAAACGCTTGATGCGCTTTACGCTTTTACCGATTGTGAAGTATCTATTTCTCCTAATTCATCCATAATTGACCGAGATACCCCACGTTTTATGGGGGTAAGTGAGATCTTAAAAGTGAACACTGATAATACCGTTCGCTTGTTGAAATTGGAATTGGAAATCCGTTTAGATGAATTAGAAAGACAATGGCATTTCTCTACCTTGGAGAAAATCTTCATTCAAGAAGAAATGTATATTGACTTTAAGCACTATAGCGATAGAGAGACACTTTATGAATATTTGTATAAGCGTTTTGATAAATTCAAGAAGCAACTAATTCGTGAAATTACGGACGATGATTTGGCTAAATTGACGCAAATTCCAATGATCCGTATCACCCGTTTCGATTCTAGTAAAGCAGATGATGTTATATTGAAAATTGAAGAGGAAATGCTAGCGGTGAAAGAAAAGTTAGCGAATCTAATCGAATATGCGATTGAATACTACAAAGACTTGAAAAAGCGCTTTGGTGAAGGGAAAGAACGTAAGACAGAAATAAAAATATTTGATAATATAAGTGCGACCAAAGTAATCATTGCGAATAGAAAATTATATGTCGATTACGAAGAAGGATTTATTGGTTATGGATTGAAAAAGAACGAGCCAGTAAATGATTGTTCAGATATTGATGATATCATTATTTTCTTTGCAACAGGTAAAATGATGGTCACCAAAGTGGCAGATAAAAAATTCGTTGGAAAAGGAATAGTCCACGCAGATGTATGGAAAAAAGGAGATAAGCGAACTATTTATCATTTGGTTTATCAAGATGGATTAGGCGGTCCAGCAATGATGAAACGTTTTTATGTAAACTCAATAACTCGGGATACCGAATACGATTTAACACGTGGTTCGAAAGGATCTAAAATGCTTTATTTCTCAATTCATCCAAATGGTGAACGTGAAGTGGTAACCGTTTTCTTGCGTCCTCGACCACATCTTAAACGTTTACGTTTTGATGTCGACATGGCTATGTTGTTGATAAAAGGTCGCCAATCAGGCGGAAATCGAGTTACAAAAGAGATCATACAAAAGATTGTTCAGAAGGAAGTGGGAGGTTCAACCTTGGCTGCACGTAAAATTTGGTATGACGATGTTGTTGGACGATTGAACGACGAAGAAAGAGGTACTTTCCTTGGATCTTTTAAAGGAGAAGATAAAATTTTGACCTTGTACAAATCGGGTGAATACCGTTTGAGTAGTTTTGATTTATCGAATCACTTTGATGAGGATATGATTCACATCGAAAAATGGTATCCGGAAAGAGCAATCTCAGCTGTTTATTATGATGGTGAGAAAGAATTGCATTATGTCAAACGATTTACATGTGATGTGACGACGGATAAAAAAGTGTTGTTCATTAGTGAAGGAGAAGGATCGTATTTAGATGTTGTAACAACAGTGTATCGTCCAGTTATTAAAATCATTTATAATAAGCTTTTAAAAGAGACGAAGAACTTACCTGATAACGATGTGAATATTGCAGATTTCATCGATGTGAAAGGTCTGAAGGCACAAGGAAATCAATTAACAAAGTTGAAAGTGAAAGAAATTGTTGTTCTTCCAGGATCTGAAGAAGAAACAAATTGGCCAGAAGACCGAGTTAAAGAAATAAGCGATGATGAATCATTTGAGAATGATAGCGAAGAGGATGTTGATGTAGATGATGAGGTTTCTGATGGTACAACGATCGAATGGGATTTAACAAAAGATGAAGATGACGAAGAACAAATGAAATTGTTCTAATTATTGAATAAACTTAAAAAAACAAACATGAAAAACTATCTAAACACGGTTATCATTGCAGTTGCCGTTATTGTTGCCGGTTATTTATTAGCAAATGGTTATCAAAATAGAGCAAAAAGTGGTCAAGCAATTAGTGTTACGGGTATGGGAGAACAGAACTTCACAAGTGACTTAATTGTTTGGAGAGGTAGCTTTGCTCGAAAAGACATGGATTTGAAATCTACTTATGCAGCGGTGAATAAAGATCAACGAGCCATTAGAGAATACTTGAATTCAAAAGGAATAAAAGATGATGAAATCGTATTTGAAGCGGTTAACATTCAAAAAGACTTTTTCTATGATTATGATGAAAATGGTCAATTGAGAAATACGATATTTAATGGATATAACTTAAGCCAAAACATCAAAGTTCAGTCAAAGAATGTTGATCTTGTTGAAAGTATTTCACGACAAGTAACTGATTTGATTGATGCAGGAGTAGAGTTGAATTCTTATACTCCAGAATATTATTACACGAAATTAGCTGAATTAAAAATCAAAATGATTGAAGCTGCAACAAAAGATGCAAGTAATCGTGCAGCGAAAATTGCCTTAAATGCTGGAGGAAAATTGGGTGGATTAAAGAATGCGGAGATGGGTGTTTTTCAAATCTCAGCTGAAAATTCATCGGAAGACTATTCTTGGGGCGGAAATTTCAACACTACATCCAAGAAAAAAACAGCCAATATCACCGTGCGATTGCGCTATGAGATTGATTAACTTGATTTGTATTCAAATCAAAAGGTCGAGTAGCCTCGACCTTTTACCTAACACCTAACTATTATTTTATAAAACCACTTATTAAAACCTACTAACAAAATTGCAATAGTTGTGCTAAAAATATAACTTATTGAATTTCAATAGATAAAAGAATTCTTGCTAAGTAGGATCTTCCCAAAATGAAACAAATTTCTTAAATTGGAAAAATTTATCAAAAAATCAATCTGCTGTGAAAGCAAAAGGTCATAATAGATTTTGGCGTGCATTTTTGTATAAAAATCATGACAAAATCGAATGTAGAGAATTTAAATTCAAAAAAAGGTGCAGCCTATGACAAATCAACAGCTACACCGTTTAAATTGCTACCAATAATGCGCAGTATTAGCAAATCTGCTTTGGCAGCTTATTATTCATAATTTTGTTACACCTTATTTAAATTTGGTTTCAACTTACTTGAAAAAGAGAGATACAAGTAAGGCATCTCTCTTTTAATTACAGACCACAAAGTTTAGGTAAAACCATGCTATTATAAACAATCTACCGGTCAAATTATCATTTTCTGATAAAAATTGCAGTGAGTAGTTCCACTTTTTTAACTTACTATTTTAAGAACAGCAAGTTCATTTATTTGAGTAAATTGCATTGTAGCTAACAATTCAAGCTTCCTACAAATTTTCACTGTTTCCTATAGCCTCAGCTCTTTTTGCAATCTTACTAAATATTTTCACATAGTAAATAGGGCAGAGGTGACTGTATAAAGGGAGACGATCGTTTTCATCTCCCATTCTTTTTTTAGACCATAATTTAACGCAAACTATGTTTTACTATACTAGAGGTTGAGGTTCCATTGTAAACTCGGATATAATAAATTCCTGGGGCTGCTTCCATATTAACATGGAATACATTACTGCCTTTTTCAATTGTCACTTCTTGAGAGTGGACTTCCGAACCTTTGGCGTCTGTGATCTGTATTACTCCTGCAACGGAAAGTTCTTCTGTATTGAAATTCACATAGAAATCACCAGAACTCGGGTTTGGATAAACACTCATTGATGTTTCTGTATCCTTACCACAATTGGCACTAGCAATATTGAACGTTTCTGTTGCTCCGTCAATATCAGTTTGCACCAAACGGTAGTAGTTATTTCCACCAGAAACCACATTGTCTACTAAAGCATAGTTGATCAATTGTGTTGAGTTACCAGCACCCGCTAACGACGCCAATACTGACCAAATTATTCCATCACGTGATTTCTCAACTGTGAATTTATCAGAATTGTGCTCTGATGCGGTTGCCCATGTTATCTCAACTTTTCCTTCTCCTTGACAATTCGCTTGGAAGCTTATTAACTCAACAGGAAGTGGTGCAAACATCGGTGAGGAAGAAATTGTGAAGGGTGAAAAAGAAGTGATTCCTGCTGTTTCTATACTATTTACCGAAGGAATTGTGCCGCCAATATTATCCCAAAGACCAGCACCACTCATATAATGAGCAATAAACGCGTCGATAGGTTGGAAACCATTGATATGCTCAGGTACATCATTCCATTGTAAGCGCAAAGTAACATTACTTTCTCCAGTTGTTTGCTCGTTGATCATCCAAGTTCTGTTAACAACTGCCATAGAAGTTGTTGTACCAATTGCCGTTCCGTCATCTGTTACATTATTGATTACACGAACGCTGAATTTATCAGAAGTGCCACTATTTGTTAGAGTTGCTGGATTATAAGCCGTTCTACCAACAGGGAAGTTAATAGCAGATCCTGCCACATTTCTATTTAAGGTACCAGTGCCTGAAGTGTGCACAAAGCTTGATGCATTTCCACCATTAATCGTATTAGTTGGCAAATCAAGGTTAAAGTTTCCAATGTTTAAACGTCCATCCGTGAGGTTTAGAGTACCACTCATCGTAATAGGTACATTCAACTGTACTTCACCCGATTTATTTATTGTAAGGTTATTGAAAGTATGTATAGTTGAAGAACCAGAAATCGTATGCGTACCTGTTCCAGTAAACGCAACAGTCGCTGTTCCTGGCGTAAACGTACCGTTATTTAACCAATTTTCAGCAACGCTTATTATTCCATTGCCCATTATTAAGGTTGCACCTATTTCTATAGTAAGGTTCTTAGCATTCCCTGCATTTGTATTTGTATTCGGTTGAAATACAATACACGTTTGATTTGCTGGAATAATTACATTTTGAGTTGCGGTTGGTGCAGCACTAGCCGCAATATAAGCCGAACCGTTGTATTGCCACCAATTTGGAAGTGTTGCCCAATCTGTGCTAGAAGCTCCTTTCCAAACCATATCACCAGTAGAAGGTGTTGTTGCTAGGGTAGGGTTGTTGACGGTAATTGTGTAAGAACCATCAGCAGTTGTATTACATCCTCCTTCTCTTCTCGCATAATAAGTAGTTGTCGCAGCAGGCGAAACTACATAAGAAGTACCTGTTCCTAACAAATTTCCTGTTCCATTTGGACCGTTATACCAATAAATAGCTGATCCTGGACTTGCAGTTCCACTTCCAGCATTAATCGTAACAGAGGTTGCTGGACATACCGGACTTGTACCTGTTAGCGTTGGAGCTGTAGATCCTGGAGTAACTATAATTTGAAGATCAATTGTAGTTGTATTATTTGCTTGACCGCAACCAAAATCTGAATTTCTTGCGACAAACCAAGTTCCAGGTGTATTAATTACTGCTCCTGGCAAAACCGAAGATGTATTTGCAGATGGTCCATCATACATTGTCCAAGCAATATTACTCGGCCCACCTCTATAATAGAAGTAATAGTTCGCTGCGTTAGGTGCCCCTGTCGCTGCAGTGATATTTGAAATGGTTGTGAGAGTACCCACACAAACAGATGACGGAACAGAAATAGCTCCTGGATTATTAATAGAATTTGTTAGTGTAAATGTGAAACTACCGGCAACATCCCAATCAACATTATTAAAAAGTCTTAATCGATAGGTTGTATTTGGCACTAATCCACTTATAACAGTAGGAGCTGGATTTAACAAATAAAAATCACAATTTCCTGCATTTCCACCTATTGTAAGACCTGGAGCAGGACTACCGCAACTACTATGCACTTCGCCACCTAACCAACTAGCAGTACCAAGAGTCACAGAAAGATTAACAGATGTATTTAATCCAGAATTAAATGTATACCAAACATCACGGATTGTTCCAGGATCACATGTTGGATCTGCAATACCTGCTTCTTCTGTTGCATTTGCTGTTGTACCAGAAACAACTGTAGCTGAGGCTGGGCACTGAATCGAAATGGACTGCGCATTTGCACAATCATTATTTGCAGGTGCCGGTATAGGAGTAACACATGTCAACTGTAAACTAAACGCACTAGTTGTTGAATATCCTGAAACATTAATCCAATAAGTAACACCCACAGCAGAGGCCCATGTGTAAGATGCTGATGCTCCACCACAAGCTGGACCATTATCATCTACCCCACCAATACAAGATAAAGTAGTGCATGTGGCACCTGAA
>Ga0105050_10001157_pt1 | contig 40040 bp, 30 predicted proteins | sample FRY01_FD_78088 | JGI IMG/M metagenome (GOLD analysis project Ga0105050, IMG submission 78088) | Freshwater microbial communities from Lake Fryxell liftoff mats and glacier meltwater in Antarctica - FRY-01 | ecosystem: Environmental > Aquatic > Freshwater > Ice > Glacier meltwater ...
ATCACTTTTGACCACCTCTTGGTCGTAGCAACGTACCACCTTGGGCGACAACTCGCGTTGCCCGCCCTACTCCACCAAGCCCAAACTATGCCAACAAGAACGGCGTGCCGAACAGTATTGGGTTCGACCCATTTGTTTTCACATTTGTTTTCATGTGACCCATTTGTTTTCATGACCCATTTGTTTTCACCATTTGTTTTCACCATTTGTTTTCATTCGCCGAATAGAGGGCGATTGGTCGCTGAATCACCAAGCTAAAAGCGAGACCGGATCAGTTTGGTGGGAGGCCCGCACTGGGCATCATCGCTTTGTAAACGCCGGTCCGAGCCGTGATAAAAAGCGTTTTTCGGTCGGCACCGCCAAACGTCACGTTTGCGGGTTGCTGAGGCGTTTCGAGCAAACCAATCGCTGCCCCAGCGGGTGAGAAAATTTGGACGCCGATGTGAGTGGTGATGTAGAGATTACCTTCCTCATCGACAACCATACCGTCTCCGCCCGTTGAGGTTTGACCTGTAGGTTGACGTAGCGTGCAAAGTACCGCTGGCTCGCTCAAGACTCCCGGCGAACGAACCTCATAGACAAGCATTTTCGCTTGCATGCTTGGAATGACATACAACTTCGATGCGTCCGGCGACAACGCAATGCCATTGGGAGCCGCGATCGCTTCGGTGACACGGGTGACTTTTCCAGCTTTGTCGATGTAGTAAACCGCTTGAATTTCTTGCGGCAGCGGTTCGGGAGCTCGATACAACGGGTCAGTGAAATAGACACCGCCTTCTTTATCGATGATCAAATCGTTGGGCGCGTTGAAGCGTTTTCCTTCGAACGAATCCGCCAATACTTTGGCAACTTCGCCGCTGGCGAGATCGTACTGCACGACGGCGCCGTCCATTTGGCATCCGAGCAATCTGCCGTCGGAAGTGAAGATCATTCCATTGGTATGTTTCGAGTCAGCGGTAAACACCGTGATCGCGCCATCGAGCGAAATTCGGTGAATGGATGTCGCAGGGATGTCGCTGAAGTAAACCACGCCTTTCGAATCCGCCGCAGGACCTTCGGTGAATGCAAAACCATCCTGAACCAATTCCACCGGGCCAGTCGGTTTGATGATCTCTTGGCAGTGAGCGGATGCCGCGACGAACGTCAGCGTGAGGCTGAAAATCAAAGAGCTCATTCTCATAATCTTTTCTCCGTTGATGTTGAAAAAGCTAAGCCAACAAGTCGCGGCGCAGTCGTTTAAAATATTCAAGCAGCGGTCTTGGCCCTGACGAGGAATAGACTCCCGTGTGCGGCAACAAATGAGGAGTGGTATCGTCCCAACCTTCCCAGACGATCGCATGCACGAACTGCTTTGCGAGGAGCGTGCGGATGATCGCGCTTGCGCACCGCATTTGGGTGACTTCGCCCGCGACCTCCTCGCCTCCCATGGGGATCAAGGTGCTGGGGCGTCGGGCCAAATTGTCCGTCGATGCGTCCGCTGAAATGGCTAACTGAACCAGGAGTGGCATTCCGAGAGTTGCCCAGCGATCGAGCATCTGGCCGATCTGAAGAGTCGAACGCGGGATCGTTCCGAAACCGGAATAGCCCAGTCGCAATTCGATTCCTAAACCGGCCATTCCGAGTCCGCTTCGCGCGAGTGCATCGGCAAAATGAATCGGCGAAATTCCGTTGCGATGGTGCGCCAGATACTCGCCAAAAGGTTCATCAAAACTAATGATCGCTGGAGTTTGAGGATCGATGCGGCGAACCGTTTGAAGAACCGTCACGGCTAAACGCATGACCTGTTCATCCGAAAGATCCAGGGGACCTGGCGTATTCAAACCCGACGCGCAGTTCCAGATTTGGACGCGTCCTCGGTACCGCTTGACCGTTTGTTCGACGAATTCGTTGACCGAATCGAGCAGCTTATCGAAATCGTCTTCAATCAAATACAACCAATGCGGCAGCATACGATCGTGAAAATCGAGCAACGGTCCGCCAATGACGCGAAGCCCCAACGCGGATGCCCAACCGAGAACGTCGTCGATGCGATCGAAGTCATAACGCCCAGCATCCGTTTCGATTTCTCCCCAACTCATTCGCACCGCGGCTGAATTGAAGGCGCTGCCGTAGTCGGCACCATATTTGGGTTCGCCTCCGTCACAGTGAATGGTTCCGCCGATCAACGTGCTCAGTTTGGATTCGTTCTGTTTTCGAAACGAAATGGCCTGGGCAGCGTAGGCTTCGGACAGCTCTTCCGCGGCAGAATGCAGCAGGGCCAGTGAACGCATCGCATGCTCGCCTTGCACGCTGGGCCGCTCTCCACATCCGCTGGCTTCGATGAAGCCCGCCGTCGCCTCGTCCAGCGTACGGACGAATGACTCATCGAGTCGGAGGCCGGCTCGGTGCCAGACATCCGACTGACTGCGAACGTTGTAGCACCCGCCTCTGACAAGCTCCAAAAGTAGCGAATATGGCTTTGAGGAAGGGCGTAGTGAGCAGGTCGACTGCATCATCGGGCCGTATCCATCGATGGGCCAGGGCAAGTAAAGCTTTCCAGATTCGTCGATATCGCGTTCGACGATTAAGCGATCACCTTCCAGTCTAGCGGTGGTGTGCCACGGCACGCCTTCGATGCCGCAAATGTATGCTGACGACCAAAGCGACCGTGCCCACAGCTCGTGTTGAGAATCGGCGACGTCAAAGTTGAATTGGCCCATGCGGCGATGATACCTTTAACGGCGGATTTGATCAGTAGCGTGACACGCATCTGGTTATAAGTCGACGCAAAAAATGGAGGGCAAGGTGCGGTTGTCGCGGATCGCTCGCGATGCCACATTTGCTAGTCAAACGTCGCGAGGAAGGGCTCGCACGATATTAGCCAGACCAAACCCGCTCAAGTCCCCCAAGCAAAACGAGTTTCGCGTGTTTCAATTTGATTCCAGCGGTGCGTTGATCCGAACGGATCTGCCCCTACCCAAAAGAAGCGGTAAAGTCCGTGACGTTTACGACTTGGGCGACCGTTACGCAATCATTAGCACGGATCGCATCAGCGCCTTCGACTACATTTTGCCTTCAGGAATCCCCGACAAAGGAAGGATCTTGACGTCGATGAGCGAGTTTTGGTTCTCGAAACTCGCAAACATTGAACATCATCTTTTGGGGAACGTTTTTCCCAGCGGTGTTTTGCCAAGTGAGGCTGATACCGCCCCCCTTGCTGGACGCACGATGATCGTTCGCAAGGCGAACGTCGTTCCGTTCGAATGCGTCGTGCGAGGCTATTTAGAGGGCACCGGGCTTCGTGAGTACGAGCAATGCGGCCAAATCTGCGGGATTTCGCTGCCCGCGGGCCTCAGGCAATGCGATCGCCTGCCGGAACCGATCTTCACGCCAACGACCAAAGCGGAAGCCGGACACGACATGAATACGACGCTGGAGAACATGGCGTCTCAGATCGGAGCCGAACTCGCTCATCAACTCAAAGAACAAAGCCTCGCGATCTTCAACCGTGCCTCGGAGCATGCGTTGTCGTGTGGCATCATCATCGCGGATACAAAATTCGAGTTCGGGATCTCCGAGGGCAAGTTGCTTTTGATCGATGAAGTCTTGACGCCAGACAGTTCAAGATTTTGGTCGGTCGAAGATTATGAACCCGGCCACGCCCAAAAGTCGTTCGACAAGCAGTACGTCAGAGAATGGTTGATGAGCAGCGACTGGGATCGCGAAAGCCCACCACCGCCATTGCCGGTCGATGTCGTGATGCAAACTCGCGAAAAGTATGCGGATGCATTGACGCGGTTGACTGGCAAGGTCATCGATGATCGCGGAATCGTGGCGAGTTGATAGAAATGCTAAGGCGATCGGCAGATGAAGATATACCCGGAGGTTGAGGCTCGCGATGAAACTTATCGTAAGCAGTCGCTTCGGCAGGAGCCTCAACCTCTGGGTATTCTGGTGGATCTTTTCTGCCGGTCGTTTAAACACCACACGCATGGTCGTAAGCGTCACTTCGCGGCTTCTGCATTGACACTTTCGTTGCTTTCGTCTTTGCTTTGTTCGTTACTTTCGTCTTTGCCTTGGGCTCTGGCAACCAATCTCGCGCGAATGCGGTTGCCGTGCTCTTGCAGCTCGCCTTCGGTCTTGTAGAGTTCGATCGCTCTGTCTGCATTACCAAGCTTTTCGTGCGAGCGAGCGAGTCCGTATCGAGCCGATTCCTCCCAGCGGGAATCTTGATTGTCGCCGAGCACTCTGACACCAAACCAGTTTTCTGCCAAATCAAATCTGCCGGTTTCGAACTGAATCAGACTCAACCAAAACGTCGCCGTGTTTTTTCCTTGACGCATGATCTGTTGCACCTGTTGAATCTGTCGATCATAGATTTCAGGTGTCACCCCAAGCTCGCGACGGATGCCGTATTGCTTCTGCAACTCGACGTCGATCCGTAAATCCGCGATTTCAAATTCCGGTTGTCGCTGACTGAGATAAAGCGACTTCGCCCCTTGGATCGTGCCGGTTTCGTCCTCTTCGAAGCGACCTTGCAAATGTCGCCATCGTCCCAGCGCGAGCCGTTTTGCTTGATCAAATTCCCCGTCCAAAATCGTCCAGGGAGCAAGGGTGAAGAAAGCGACCAGGGGGTCTTTTTCTGCAATCTGCTGCATCCCGGCTTCATATACTCGCGCCTTCAGCGGAATATCCCAAATTCGCGCCGATGCGATTCCTTGAACGGATTCGAAAGCTGAGGCAGCGGCATCGGCATCTTCGTAAAGGACTAGTCGCAAATCCCCGGTGAGTGATTCTTGCAATCGTTTTTGCCTAACGCTGAGCGTTTCTGGTTCAAGCACCAACAGCGCGGCGCACTGCTGCACATCACCCTTTTGAACCGGATACTCAAACCAACCAGGAACACTCATTCGGCGCAGCACACTCGCATCAAGACGGGCCTCTTGAAGTGTGGCGATGCCGACTTGATTAGGCCCAGGCACTGGCACACCCAATCCACAGTCAAACAGATAAATCTCGCCACCAATCAATACTCCGACCGCCCAAGGGTTTAGATTTCCCGAACCGTCGGCAATTCCCAACATGCATGCGGGAAGCGACGCTTGGCGACATAAAGCGATGAAAGTGGTACTTCGTTGCAGCGAGTCACCCGTTCCGCGAAAAAGCGTTTGGTAAGGCGTTTGACGGTAACCCGCGCCTCGAAATTTCATTCCCAAGGGTAGCGGTGGCACCGCGGGGCCCTGATCGTTGAACTCCAGTGGCTCCAGTGTGATGTTGCGGGTTACCCAATCGAACAGCTTGATGATTGATGCAAGCGAGTCTGCATTTTCGCCCCCTAGGGATTCGCGATTGTCCGTCAACCACTTATCCCAAAGCGGGTCAGTCGTCGGAGCCGCGAGCACCCAATCGGTGACTTGTCGAAGCAGGTAAGCATATCGAAGGTGGTAGACGTCCAGCGGTATAAACGCCTCTTGTGAAACCGCCTCGATCGCGTCCTCGTAAGGCATCACGTCGGAAACGGTTCGCAACAATTCGCTTGGCTTGAAGTCGGAGCGGGAGGAAGCCTGTGCATCCGAATTCTTTGTTTTGGCCTTTTCGGCCTCCTGCCAAGCGTTGAGGTGATAGACAATCTGCCGCCCGGCACTGGTGGGTTCAAGCTCAATCAAACGAGACACAAGGCTCATCGCTTCACCGAGATGGTTGACCTTGGTTTCGGCTTGCTGACGTGCTTGGCGAGAGGCTTGGATCTGGCGGACGGTCGAAAGATCATCCTGACATCCAACAAAAAATGGCAACGCCAATAAAAGAAAACACCACTTCAGTTTTGGTATTTTTTGAGTAGGAAGAAACATTGAATTGGGAAAAGAATCATTCATCGAGGTGAAGCGATCGCATCGGGACAATAAAAGAAGCATACGTTTTCAAAATCGCATGGACCAAAGCAGCGGCAGACAAAAAACATTATTGGCTGATAGCCTGGACGATTTCATGGAGTCGTACCAATCGTGCAATCACGCCGTCAAATTCGTCTAGCGGAATCATGTTGGGACCGTCGCTTGGTGAAGTCGCAGGGTCGGGATGTGTTTCAAAAAACAACGCGTCGATACCCATGGCTACGGCCGCGCGGGCGAGTGGTTCGACCATTTCACGATTTCCGCCTGTCGCTCCCCCCAAGCCACCGGGACGCTGGACACTGTGGGTGGCGTCGAAAACGACGGGAACACCAAGGGCACGCATGATCGGAAGGGAGGTCATGTCGTTGACCAAACGTCCGTAACCGAAAAATGTGCCACGTTCGCAAAGCATGACGCGATCTGGCATGGTAAGGCGGTCCTGAGTCGAACCGGGCGCTGGCGCCGTACCGCGAATCTTTTCGACCGCATATCGCATGTCATCAGGAGACATGAATTGTCCTTTTTTGACGTTGATGGGTCGTCCCGTGAGTGCTGCGGCGACGAGCAGGTCGGTTTGTCTGGCCAAAAACGCAGGAATTTGAAGCAAATGACAAACTTCCGCGGCCGCAGCGGCATGCTCCGGCAAATGAATATCGGTCGTGACGGGAAGCCCCGTGTGGGCCGTCACTCGCTCCAACATCGCCAGACCCTCATCGATTCCCGGCCCACGCACGGCTGACAAACTTGTCCGATTCGCTTTATCGAACGAAGCCTTAAACACCAACTGCACACCATGGCGCTGCGACGTTTCCAAAAGCGAATCGGCGATCCTCATCGTCAACTCGGACGTTTGCAAGACGCAAGGTCCAGCGATCACCATCAGCGAACCGTTACCGCATTGATGCGGGCCAATCGCAACAGGCGAAACATGAATGGGACGGAAAGAAGATGTACTGGTGTTCACAATGTCGTCGGACGGTAGCTGGGAGGAAGGCGAAGCGTGATCTGTTTCGGCAAGACATGGATATCCAGCGGCAAGCGACCGGCATAGTCACCGTCAAGCTGGTACGAAACCGGCAACGGAGATGTGATTCGACAACGAACGATAGTTTGCCGTGTCACATCAGCCCAATAAATATGACGGCCCGCGACGATCCCGCCCAGGTAACGAATGCCGCCCAAAACGGTGCCGTTCCGCAATCCACAGAAGTCGAGCTGGCCATCGTCTTCTTTCGCCCCCGTTTCAATAGGAAGCGACGCGGCGTAACGGGGTAGGTTAAAAACCATCGCCCAGCGATAAATTTCCTCGGCAGACATCGGCAAGCCTTCCTCACCGGTCGCCGGATTCGTCACTTGCCAAGTCACCTGAAGCGGCGGGAACGAGTAACGAGTCAGCGTTCTCAGAATCGGCCAGGCGTAACTGAAGCGGTTGATGTGGCCTCGCCGACGAAGGTGCATCGCGCGAACGACTTCCGCATCAAACCCGCATGTCATCATCACCAAAAAAAGTTTCCCATTCGCGCATCCCGCGTCGATGGCATGATTGTAACCGTGTAACATCGTTTCCATGATTGCGTAAGGGTTCGCAACGAATCCGAAGTGCCGAGCGAGCAGGTTTTCGGTACCCAGCGGCATAGGAACGAGCACCGACGACGCCGGTGTGTTCTGAGCAACCAGCGCCAACGTCCCATCGCCGCCGGCGGTGACCAAGATAAGTTCGTCATCATCGGGACCGCGAGACTCGTGAGATTTCGCACGCACACAGGCGATGTCGGTGGTGACATCGGCTTGAATCCCTGCCGCGCGAAGCCCTTCAATCAAATGGGCGATGCGATCGCGCCCGGTTCCGTTTCCCGCTTTCGGGCTGGTACAAACCAGCACGCTGAATCGTCGGTTTAACTGCGGTTTATTAAAGCTTTCTGGGTTCATGGTCGGGGAGTCTTTCCGTCATGCAGCCGATTTGCGACCTAGAGTTCCAAGGCTCGTGTTGCCGCTTGGGCGAGACGACCAAATTCGCATCAAAAGTCCCGGTTGTAACCGTGGCAGTCGATACCACTGGCATAAGCTGTTCATTGTGAACCTAATCAAACGTTACTGGGCCGCAGGGCTGATCATTGTCGTGGTCGTCGCACACGCGTCGATCATTGGCTACGTCCGCAGTCGCGTTGCCAGGCTAAGCCGCGCCCACAGTAGTGCGTTGGAGATTGGAACGTTCCGATTCCAAAACATCAAGGATTCCAACACCGTCTATCAGTTCCGTTTACACGCAATTGCCGACCCAAGTCGACATTACCAAGCCGAAGAAAGCATCAAACAATTGCGAATCGAAATTCTTGAATCAGCCGAGCAATTGTTAAGGCAGGTCGAGCCGGAATGGCTTGATGACCCTTCCCAAGTACAAATTCGCGACCGGTTGATGAACGTTGTGGGCAAGCATCTCAATGAACCGCTGGTCCAGCGTGTCATCATCACTGATTGGCTTCAATTTCCTTCCACGGCGTTATCGTCCACAGTGACTTCCTTCCCCACAACGACAGACCCGGCCGTGGATAACAAACCCGAGACATGACTCGGCTGTTTTTCGGCCGGACATCATCATGCCTCGCCTCTTTCCATCACCTGAAAGTCTCGCCGTCTAGCTGCTCGCGAGTCTAACTGCTGGGGTGCTCGTCGTTCTCGAGATCGCCTTCGGTGATTAAGCGAAAACCCTTGCTGGTCAAGGTTTCCATGGCAAACTCAATGTTCTCAACCATAATGGCAACCGCTGGTCGACCGAGCGGATGCAAAATCAGCGGATAAGCCTGCTGAATGTTGAGCTCGGCCTGTAAAAGCGCCGTGCAAATCCTGAGCAGTGGCTGCGGACCTTCCGGCAATTCAACGCCAACAAGATCGGTTTCGATAATCGCCAAGCCCGCACGTTCAAGGATTTCACGTCCGCGTTCGTAATCGCTGACGACAAATCTTACGAACGCACATTCGGCCGCGTCATTGATCGAAAGCGCGACGATGCTAATCCCCGTGCCCTCAAAACGCCTGAGCACTTCGAGAAGTTGCCCCACGCGGTTTTCGAGGAAAATTGTAAATTGTCGAATGGCTGGAAAATTCCTGCCTCGGAGCGTTTGGAAACTGGTTCCTGCTCCTTCTTCAAAGCTCATGGTTGTCTCATCGGGAACGATCGGTATGCGGTTAAGCCGCTTTTGGTCCGCCTCGGCATCTTGTCGAAGCACGACCAAGACCGCAAGTTTAGGCGTTTGATTTGAACGGGGTCAATTCGATCCGAACAGGAAACAGGATGAATATCGACGAAAACCACGCTTCGGTGGCTTCCAGCGACGACTCGACAAGCCACATGATCGGTCCCACCACGTTTTGCATGACGGTGCGTGTTGCGTACCACGAAACCGATGGTCAACGGAGGGTCCACCATGCAAACTACCTGAATTACTTTGAACAAAGCCGTGTGGAGATGCTCCGTTCCCAAGGTTTGTGTTACCGCGACTTCGAAAACTCAGGCCTGATGCTGGTCGTCAGCGAGATAAACGTCAGGTATCGAGCCGCCGCCGAATTCGATGACCTCCTGCGGATCTCCACTACCATTGTCAATGTTCGGGGCGTTCGAATTTGGCACAAATACGTGATCGATCGCGATGGCGAAATCATCGTCGAAGCGGAATCAACGATCGCCTGCATCGATCGCAACGGAAAAGTCAGTCGTCTGCCGAAAGACTGGATTACCAGGTTCAAAGCAGCCAGCAAAAGCGGCTAACAAGGCGATCATCCCGACAAACAAAGCTCTCCCAGTGTCAAACACGCTAAGCCGTAGAATGTGTATTCCACGTCTACGTCTTCGTCGAACTCAAATCCATGAAAACCACCGGGCAATGTGTCACGAGGATTGATTGCCTTCGAACCATCAGGCGTTTCCGCATCGTCGTCGTTGTCCCAATCGAACATCATTGCTTGCACCGCGGAGGGCTCGCCAACAACCTTCGTCGGGAGCTGACGGCGTTCCATTGTTCTCGCATAACGAAGCAATTTTCCAACGTCGATCCGCTCCACCGATTCCAAATCGATCAGCGAAATCAGCCCCGTACAACTGCTTAGCAAGTCTGGCATCGGGATTCGATCGTTAGCAGCCAAGCCGCCTTCACTGGTCTGCATCTCCCCTAAGAATTCCGCCGTCGCGGACTCCTTCTCAAGCTCCAGTCGACCCAGTGCCTTGAGCGAACCGATCCCCGCCGCCGTCGGATTCACACCCGCGCGCTTGGCAACGCGGATCTCTCGAAAACCACCATCCATTTGTCGCTGTGATTGCAGAAAATTCACGACGCGATCAGGCTCCGGTTCCTCGCGCCCGATCAATTCCCAGCACAACAAATTTAGGAACGTTTGATAAGTGCTACCGGCCGCGCCACCGGGCGTCTTCGCATAGCCACCATCGGCGCTTCGTAGCGACAACAAGGTCCCCGCGATGCGATCGCCCGCGGCTCGCATCGCGGACATTTCATCGCCACCCGCAGCGAACTCGAGAATCGACGCTGCCATGATCAAAGAAATTAAATCTACAACGCCGAGCTTTGCATCCAACTGAGAGCGAATAAATGCGGAGGCTCGTTGGGCGACGTTGGCATCAATACCATCGACGATCAGCAATCCGCGAAGACCGAACGCAGTGTAGTACGGATCGCTATTGCCTTCGCGGCCCGCAAAACCACCGTCTGCATGCTGCTGAGCCTGCAACCATGCGCAGTGCAACACACGCGTATTTTCGTCCAGATGGCTGGTCCCAAGGGCAAGCTTCAACGTTAATTCGGTGAGATAACTCAAACTGCGGACACCGGCAGTTGGGCATCCGCGGTATCGCCAACGAATGATGCGTTGGACACCGCGTTTTTGGTTCGTTCCAGCACGACGATGCACATGTCATCATCTTGGACGTTATCGCTGATGTGATCCTTGACCGCGTGGACAATGCGATCCGTGATCGCCCTTGCGCCACCGCCTTGAGCGACCAATTCGCGAACGCGTTCAATGGAGAACAAATCATCCTTCGCGTTCATCGATTCATTGATTCCGTCGGTGTACATCACGGCCACGTCACCGGCTTGCATGACGAACCCGACCGACTCGTAACTCATGCCGTCATCGATCGCGATCGGAAGTCCTGATTCTTCTTCACCCGGCTCGGAAATGGCTTTTGTTTTTGCAGTCCAGACCACCGGTGCCATATGGCCCGCATTGACGATTTGAACTTCGTTTTCTTTAGGGTCAATCACCATCAAAAGGAACGTCACGAAGCGTTCGATTCGCAGCGCGCTCATCCGATCATTCAAACGCTCCACTGCCGTCGCAATGTTCGGGTCCGCCGCCAAACAATAACGCGTTTCCGCGGACAACTTAGCCATGAACATCGCCGCCGCCACACCGTGGCCGACAACGTCCGCAACCACAATGGCCCATCGTCCGCCCGGCAGCGGTATGTAATCAAAATAATCGCCACCAATGTACTGAGCCGCCAGGTAGTAACTGCAGATCTCGAATCCATCGACGTTCGGTGACTCCTGTGGCAAGAAGGCGGCCTGCACTTCCGTCGCCAATCGGAGGTCTTGTTCGACTTCCTGTTGATGAAGGGCTCGTTCGTGAAGCTGCGCGTTTCGAATCACGATCGCCGCTTGACCAGCAACCCCGGACAGCAGATCGACGTCCTCTTCGCGGAATTGCCCACGCCCTTCGGTGGAGTCGATTTGCAAAGCCCCAAAGGCGACTCCGTCGACATCGACAAGCGGCGCACAAATCATGCTCTTGATGCTGAAGTCCGCAATTGATTGGCTGGAGTCAAACCGTTGGTCATTGGACGCATCCAGCGACAGGATCGTGGTTCTTGTCGTCATCGCTTCGCGGATAATCGTTCGACTGACGCGAACGGTTTGAGTTTCATCGTGCGGCCGCCTCGTCTTGACCCAGCGAGGCATCAAATCACCCGATGCGTCCTTCATCACCACAAAGCCTCGATCGGCTTGAGGGAAGATTTCGAACAAACTTGTTAGCACTTTGGGCAGCACTTCGTCGAGCGATAGCGCCTGCGAGAGGTTGGCATTGATCTTCATCAGCGCGGCGAGCTTCGCTTCGGCCGTAGCTGAGATTTTCAAGCCGTGGGCACTGCTGCGGAACTCGACCTTGGAAACCGGCTGATCCTTGGTCTGCTCATCATCCACCATCGTGACGCCGAAGCTCGTGCCATCGAACGTCATCGCCGCGTTGTTTCCGCCCAGAAACTCGGGCTTCGCATCGCTGTGGAAAACAAGTTCCACCTCACAAATACGAACGCGATCCCCCTCGCGAAGAATTTGTTCGCCGTTGATCAATTGTCCGTTGAGGAAAGTCCCGTTCCGGCTGCCTTGATCCTCGAGCACAAACTCGTTGGCTCGCTTATTAATTTTCGCATGAAATCGGCTGACTGCGCCGACCTCGACAACGATATCGCAATCCGGGTGTCGCCCGATAACGGTTTCACCATCGTTGATTTCAAAACGATTCGTACCTGAAGCCTCATCGTGCGTTGTCATAAACGCCATAACACATGCACCCGTCTGAACAATAACTGAATGGAAACCGCGATCGCGCCCTGCTAGTGTAAAAGCGGCACCGAAGCCCCTCAATCCACCCGCGTTCGACTCACCGGGCAGAAACAAGCTTCCTTGGTCCTTCCTTGATCCTTCCTTGACCCGAAAGCCAGAAGAACGTAGCCTTTCAACAAGCGCTGCGAACAAGCTACGCAATCGCAACCCTGCCTGATAGTGTAATTGGCAACACGACAGACTCTGACTCTGTTATTCTTGGTTCAAGTCCAAGTCGGGCAGCTACTGAAGTAAGCGATACTTATCGTGACTACTACGCACGAACCCGCATTTTCACGGGATTCTCTGTTTCTCGCCTCTGAATTCTCCTCGAAGAAGGACGTCTGCAGACCTCCGCGGACTCTCGGATTGGGCTGGAGCCGCTTCTCAGGCTTTAGGAATCAGGACGATTCCGTTTGACTTTGAACTTAAATCGGACATCGTCCGCATCCATCGCCGCACGAACGCAGGCGACAGGCACAAGTCCAGAGGGGCGTTACCTACCGCGCCACGATCTTTACCTACCGCGTCACGATCTTTACCTACCGCGTCATCAGGCGGGTGCTAGCGAATTGCTGAGCTCGCATCGCGATGATCAGCGGCAGCTTGTGAATGATGGAACGTCAACGATTTTTGGCGAAGCCTATTTCTTTTTCTCCATTCGGTAAAGTGCGTTTCGCGTTCGCACCAGCAACGCATCGCCGATCGGTACGGGTGAAGCCATGCAACCATCTTCCAGCGAATTTTTGGCGATCAGTTTGTATTGCCGACCTGGCTCGATCACAAAACCAGAACCTTCGTGATCGAACATGTACAATCGTCCGCCAACGATCAACGGTGAGGCACTAAATTGCCCACCGAGTCGTTCGCTCCAAAGTTCGCTGCCATCGGCGGCGTCAAGACAAGAGGCAACGCCGGCATCATGAACGTTATAGATCAGGCCCTCATAAAGGACCTGCGACGTTTTACTGCCAATACCTTTGGGCACGACCCAGTGAACGTGGGTATCGGTCACCTCGCCGGAACCAGTTGGGTCGATGGCTAACAAATGAGCTTTCCCAAACCCGGAATTCACATATAAGGTTTTGCCGTCATAGAAAGACTGACCCGTTGCCGAAAACTCATCATAAAGGACTCGCCAAATCTCGTCACCGCTGCTGGGATCATAGGCGATGACCGCTTTGCTCGTGGGGCTAATCAATTGAGGCTTTCCAATGACTTCGATCATCGTCGGCGTACAGAAAGCTTTCATCTGATCCCCATTATCAGTGCCGTAATCGATGTCTCGATCACGCTTCCAAAGAAGCTTTCCATCGCTTGCCGACAAGGCAACGATGTATTGCAAATCGAAGCCATCAAAGTGCATAAACAGGCGACCGCTTGAATCGAGATAGGGCGAACTGCCTGGACCACGATAATGCTCACAGGGAAAATCACGCCGTTGCCAAACTTCTTTGCCTGTCTTTAGCTCTAAGCAGGCGGTCCCATAACTACCGAAACTGACCCAAACGTGCTTGCCATCGGTCACCGGGCTTGGTGATGCATAACTATTCATGACATGGATTTCGGCCACCGCTTCATTGGTGAAGACGCGTTCTCTCCACAATAACTTGCCGTCACGAACATCGACTGCAAAGACGAACATTTCCGTTCCGTCCGGAGTCGCTTCGGTCATGACCGCGATATCGCCGGAGACCGCAGGCGAGGACCAACCGCGCAGTTCTGTCTTTAATTTCCAGGCGATGTTTTCTGATTCGCTCCAGGTCGTCGGCGGCGACCATGAATCGCTAGCGACGTTATCGCTGCTGGGACCGCGAAACTGCGGCCAGCCATCTTCGCCTATGGCGACGTCAACGCCGCAGATGAGTAAAAAACCGACAACGACAAGTCGTAATAATGACCGAACAATCATGGCAAGAACGCAATGGCGGGATTATGGAAGGGCACGTCTCTTTAAGGATACACAAAGCGGACGGCCTGCGTACTGAATATAAAACACGCGAGCTGGTTAAGGGAAAGCTTTTATGACGGGTCGCGAGGGTTGCTTAATATCGATAGTCTTCAGCTCGCTGAACCACATTGGATTTTACTCGACACTCATTCACGAATTGTCAGATGGACCCGAAGGCACTCGATTTTTTTCGTTCCGCAATCGAAACCCCTAGCCCGTCGGGGTATGAACAACCGGTCCAACGACTGGTTCGGCAATACATTACTCCCTATGCCGAAGAAGTCCGCTCAGATGTTCACGGCAATGTGATCGCATCTGCCGGAGACAATACGGGGCCGCGCTTGCTGCTTGCGGGCCACTGCGACCAAATCGGAATGCTAGTGACTAACATCGACGAAGAGGGATTTGTGTATGCACAGCCAATCGGCGGCTGGGACCCGCAGCAATTGATTGGCCAATCGATGACGATTTGGGCCGATGGCGGGCCGGTGCCGGCGGTGATCAGCCGCAAGCCGATCCATTTGTTGAATGAAAACGAGCGAAAACAGGTCGTCCAGCTCGAGCAATTGTGGCTAGACATCGGCGCCAAAAATAAAGCAGCGGCACAGGCAGCCGTTCGCGTCGGTGATTGCGTCACGTTGTCGCTCCGGTACCAACCCTTGATGAATGACATTGTTTCGGGGCCCGGCATGGACAACAAAACGGGTATGTGGACGGTGATCGAGGCACTTCGCCGCGCCGTCGAATTGGCGAAAGCCGATGGCCAACCGCTGCCATGTCATTTGCATAGTGTTAGCACTGTGCAGGAAGAGATTGGACTTCGGGGAGCCAAAACAGCAGCGGGAAGCGTCGATCCAGCGGTGGCAATCGCCGTTGACGTGACGCACGCTTCGGACTGCCCAACGATTGACAAGCACCAACAGGGCGACATCAAGATTGGTGGGGGGCCCGTCATTTTTCGTGGACCGAACATGAACCCAGCCGTCGTTGCAAAATTGATCGCGCTCGCTGAGCAGCATTCGATTCCGTTTCAGCTTGCCGCCACTGGGCGAGCGACGCCCAATGACGCCAATGTTTTACAATTGCATGGTGGCGGGGTCGCGACGGGATTAGTAGCGATCCCAAATCGGTACATGCACTCCGCGGTCGAGGTTATTTCTTTGGGGGATATCGACCATGTGGCACAATTGCTTGCTCATTTTGCTCGTTCGCTTACCCCCCAATGCGACTTCATTCCCCGATAATCATTAGGTTTTTTGCATTTCTTCACGAAGTTGAGTACTTTCCCCGATACAAAATGGTTTTCCCGGAGTGCAATTAAACCTTTGACACATCGTAGCCGCGATGGTATTTTTATTAACGATACGGTTTTTCCGACATCGGTTAACCTTATTCCCGCCTCCAACCAATAGGTTGCTGGACTGAACGACGGATTTCGATCTGTCGCGGTTTGGTAATTTCCCACCCCTCAAATTAAGGTTTCGCTTGAGCTCGATGAGCGATTTTAGCAATGCTACCTCAATCATCCCTCGTTTAGATCGGATCGTTTGCTTCGCCCATAGTTGTTTCGCGGAAGTTTCCTGTTCGTGTCGCTGCCTTTGCATGGGGCGAGACACTGTTCACCTTCAATTCCTATCTCGGGAGCGTCAGTAATGCGTTGTCACGGAAATGATCTTAGCCGTCGTGGTTTTTTAGCGGCTGGAGCGTTCGGGGGGCTTGGTATCTCGCTTGCCGAGTTGCTGATGCTTCAGGATGCAAAGGCGGAGCAGAAAAGCTACGACTTTATCGAAGCCAAAGCGAAGAGCGTTATTCACGTTTTCTTACCCGGCGGCATGGCCCATCAAGAGTCTTTTGACCCCAAACCGTATAGCCCGCTTGAATATCGAGGCGAGTTCCGCACGGTCAAAACCAACACGGGTGAAGAATTTTGCGAAACGATCCCGAATCTTGCGAAGATCGCGGACAAGTTTTCGGTCATTCGCTCGATGACGCATGGTGAAGCGGCACACGAACGCGGCACCCATAATATGTTCACTGGCTACAAACCGAGTCCAGCTTTGGTGTTCCCAAGCTTCGGAAGCGTGGTCAGTCATGAATATGGTCCTCGCAATAATTTGCCACCCTACGTTTGCGTTCCCAATGTCCCCAACGAGTTCGCTGGCAGCGGATATCTTTCGAGCAGCTTCGGACCGTTTGCGTTGGGCAATGACCCCAGTCGGTCGGATTTCAAAGTTCGCGACTTGAACTTGGCCAGCGGCGTTGATGCGGAACGATTCGTTCGCCGCAAATCAGCCCTGGAAATTGTCAACCAGAATTTCACGTCCGCAACGTCGGCTGATAACGTTTCTGCAATGGGCACGTTCTACGAACGAGCTTATGGATTGCTCGATTCGCCAGCGGCCCGTGAAGCGTTTGACATCAGCAAAGAAGACAATGCGCTGCGAGATCGGTATGGCCGCAACGAAGCAGGTCAGCGTCTATTGATGGCTCGCCGATTGGTCGAAGCAGGCGTGCGTTTGGTCACGGTAACCTACGGCGGTTGGGACATGCACGTTCAGATCACGAATAGCATGCGTCGAACCATGCCTCCGCTGGATGTTGCGTTGGCGACGTTGCTGGATGACCTGTCGCAGCGCGGTTTGCTGGACGAAACCCTGGTGATCGTTAGCAGTGAGTTTGGTCGCACACCGAAGATCAATCCTGACGCGGGTCGAGACCACTGGCCAAAGGTCTTCAGCACGATGGTTGCCGGTGGCGGCATCAAGGGCGGAATGATTTATGGAAGCAGCGATGCGACCGCGAGCGAGCCCGAGAACGATCCGGTGAGGCCTGAAGACTTGGCCACAACGATGTACCAACTGCTCGGTATTGTCGCAGACAAAGAGCTGATGGCACCGGGCGATCGTCCGATTGAAATCGTCGACGGTGGCAAAGTGATTGAAGGTCTTTTGGCCTAGTCGCGACAACGTTGTTTTTGAACGCTCTCGCAGGGGAGCGTCGGGTCCGTTTGCCTGTTCAAGTTTTCTGGTTAGGAAAAAGATGAAAGAAATTTTATCATGGCTGCATCGAGCACCACGACTTGGACGGCATCGGCTTACTGCCGTCGCAATTTTGGGACTGGGTGTGATGTCGGTTGCTGATGCCGCCCAACCCATCGTGACTCGTCTTGAACCGCTTGGCGTCGTTCGTGGCGTGCCGACGAAGTTGACGCTGCATGGCACACGCATCGGAGATGCCTCGACAATTTTGCTTGATCGCCCGGGAATCACGATCACCGACGTGAAGTCGCTGGATGCGAGCAAAGTCGAGATGATGGTCACCGCCGATGCCAACGCGGACCCAGGTCTTTATCCGCTTCAGTTGGTTACCAAGAGCGGTATCAGCAATCTGCGATTGATGGGTGTCGGTGCGATTCCGGTGATCGGCGAAGTGGAACCCAACAATAATTTTGAGACCGCTCAAACAATCGAGCTCAATCACACCATCGAAGGATTGATTAAGTTCGAAGATGTTGACTACTTCTCCGTCGACCTTGAAGAAGGCCAAACGATTCATGCTGAAGCGGAGGGCATTCGCCTTTCCTATAGTATAAACAATCAAATCTTCGACCCTTACGTCGCGATTCTGGACGATGGGGAGTTCGAAGTGGCTGGTAGCGATGATTCCAGTTTGTTGCAGCAAGACGCATTACTTGCCTTTAAAGCTCCAAAGAAAGGTAGCTATAAGATTGTTATGCGTGACAGCAGTTTTGGCGGCTACGATGGCGCTTATTACCGTCTTCATGTCGGTACATTTCCGCGACCGATCGCCGTTATTCCTTCGGGTGATCAACCAGGTGCGCTGCTCACCGCCACGCTCGTCAATATGACCGGCGTGGGCGAGGAAACGACTACCTCACAAGCACAAGTTCAATTGCCTAGCGAACCAGTGGATCGTTATCCCGTCGTCACTCATACCGACGCTGGTGTTAGTCCATCACCGAACTGGATTAGGGTTAATTCGCTGTCGGTAACGGTCGAAGCCGAACCCAACGACGAGATGGCGAAAGCGAATGCCGCTTCATCCGCTAACGCCGATCTGCCCGAAGCAGCTTTCTGCGGCGTGATCGGAACGACTGGGGACATCGACTTTTTCGGGTTGGAGTGCAAGAAAGGTCAAAAGATTTTGGTCACCGTGTACGCACGGGACATCCTTCGGTCACCTTTGGATAGCGTGCTCAATATTTACGGCCCTAAGAATAACTCGATCGCTGGAAACGACGATGCCAGCGGCAAACCGGACTCTTATGTTGAGTTCACGGCGGCCGAGGATGGCTTACACAAAATCCGCATCACCGATTCGCTCAACCGAGGTGGAGCGGCTTTTGCCTATCGCATCGAGGCTTTCCTTGCGAAGCCCAAGTTGATTCTCGATCGCCGTGAATTGACGCGTGACGAAGCGGTTGCCGCTCCTGTTCCGCGAGGTGGAGTGATGGCGATTATGGTAACAGCCAAACGCGAAAATTTTGGAGGTGAATTGGAAATCACCCTTAATGATCTTCCCGCAGGCATCACCGCCTCGACTTATCCCATGGGCGCGGATCGGACTGAAATTCCCGTGTTCTTGACCGCAGCAGCGGATGCGCCCGATGGTGCTTCACTTGTGCAAATTAGGGGTTCGGCCACCGATCCCAAACTTGCACTAACCGGTGGACTGAAAGTTCGCCATCGTTTGTTGCTTGGCCAAAATCGAGTCGATATGTGGGGTTATGATTCCAACCGAGTTGCGATCAGTGTCGCTGATGCCGCTCCGTTTAAGTTAACGCTTCATCAACCCGGGACGCCGATCGTTCGCAGTGGAAGCAAAGATTTTAAAGTTACGATTGAACGAAACGAAGGATTTGACGGCGAGGTGCTTCTTTCTACTCTCTACACGCCGCCGGGAATCGCAGTCAACAACGGTCGAAAGATTGAAAAAGGCGCGAACGAAGCATTGATTCCGATCACGGCGAATGGTGGCGCGGGCATCGCGGTTTGGCCCATGGCAATGATCGCTCGCTACGACACGCCACAGGGTCAGATGCAAATGGTGACAAGCCCCATCAACCTTGAGATTCAAGACGTTGCTTTCAAGTTTAATTTCCCACGAATCGCCGCTGAACGAGGGGCCGAAACCAGCCTTGCCGTCGGCGTGGAAATCATGCGTCCTTTCGAGGGCAAGTGCGATGTTCAATTGGTGGGATTGCCCGCCGGTGTAACGACTTCCGCACCAAGTCAATCGGTGACCGCCGAGACATCTTCAGTCACGTTCCCTATCACCGTCGCCGCGGATGCAAAGGTGGGCAACCACAAAACCCTTCACTGCATCGCAACCATTACTAGCGATAAAGGTGACATCATTCAAACACAGGGCACTGGTGAACTTCGCATTGATGCACCGCTACCGCCGAAGGTTGATGCCGCTGCACCAGCAACCCCTGAGGCGGTGAAACCCACAGCAATCCCGCCCGTCGCGAAGCCGCTGAGCCGCCTGGAACAACTTCGTCAAATGAAGATGACGCCGTAAATTGCCACTTCAAATAATCGCCCCTCACCTTTACGCGATTCCCTCGGATTCGAAGTCATAACGATGCAAATCAAACCGAATTTCTGTGATGGTCTACGCCGCTTTGGAGCGTTATCCGCGCTGTGTTTTATGACTGGCGCGATGCTGATCATGAGTGCGCAGGAATCGAGTGCTGCGGACCCGGTCGAGTCATCGACGCGTCCCGCGGACCTACCAGTGGTTCCCGAGTTCACGGTTTACCCGGCGGAAATCCTGCTTAACTCCGCAAGAGATTCGCAATCCTTCATCGCCGTCATGACGCGCTTTGATGGTGTGACACTTGACATCAGCGACCGAGTGGATTGGAAAATCGAGGGTGCGGCGGTTGCTAAGATCAGTGAGCAAGCGTTGTCGGCAACCGCCGACGGAACCGCGGAGCTTGTGGCAAGTTACAACGGCGCCGTGCGAAAGATCTCCGTGAAGGTTGCCAACGCTGCAACTAAATTCCCGATCAGCTTCGAGAAGGATGTGATGCCGGTTCTGACTCGCACCGGTTGCAACACCGGATCGTGTCACGGTGCCGCTCGCGGGAAGGATGGGTTTCGGGTCAGTTTATTTGGTTACGATCCAGTAGGCGATTACCATCGCATCACTCGCGAAATTGGCGTCCGCCGCATTAATCTCGCGGTGCCTGAAGAAAGTCTGTTTATCAAGAAATCGATTGGCAGCGTCCCTCACAGCGGCGGCAAACGCTTCGGGACCGATTCTGAATATTACGCGGTGATGCTGGAGTGGTTGCAGAACGGCGCGTTAGTGGACCCGGCGGATAATAAGCCTCCCCATGTAGCCTCATTGGCGATCTATCCGCAACAAGCCGTTCTTGAAGGCGATGGCGCTAAACAACGTTTCGTCGCGGTCGCCACTTATGCTGACGGAACGACAAGAGATGTGACTCGTCTCGCTGCGTTTTCGACCAATAATCCAACGACGGCAAGTATCGATGACGTTGGCAACGTCACCGCGGGATCGCGTGGCGAGGCGTATGTGATGGCCCGATTCGACACGCATACCGTGGGCAGCCAAGTTTTGGTTTTGCCAGCAAATCTTCAGTACACGGCGCCGCCAATCACTGGCAACTATATTGATGAGTTGGTTGGCAAAAAGCTTCAACAGCTTCGACTTCTCCCCAGCCCGCTTTGTACCGATGAAGAATTCCTACGGCGTGTGACCATTGATATCACCGGTTTATTACCGACGGCTGAAGAGTACGCGCGATTTGCAAATGATGTTGCGCCCGATAGGCGTCAGGCTTTGGTGGATCAGTTGCTTGAACGAAAAGAATTCAGCGAAATCTGGGCGATGAAGTTTGCCCAATTGTTGATGATCAAGAGCAGTAACGATGTCAGTTACAAATCAGCGTTCCTCTACGCAAATTGGCTGACCGAACAACTCGCAAAGAATGTCCCGATTGATCAAATGGTTAGGTCGTTAATAGCCGGCACAGGCGGAACCTTCTCGAATCCTGAAACTAACTTTTATGAGGTCGAGCGTGATAGTCTGAAGATGTCAGAGAACGTGGCTCAGGTCTTCATGGGAATTCGGACGCAGTGCGCTCAGTGCCACAATCATCCGTTTGACCGCTGGACGATGGATGACTATTACGGGTTTACCGCTTTCTTTGCCCAGGTCGGTCGCAAGCAAGCAGAGGACTATCGTGAAAAGGTGATTTACAACCGCGGCAGTGGCGAGACCAAGCATCCCGTGACGGGACAAAATATGACGCCGAAGTTTCTAGGTGGCGGCGTGCCGGACTGCAATGGAAAGGATCGCCGTCAGGTGTTAGCCGATTGGCTGACTGCTCCGGAGAATCCGTACTTTGCAAAGTCAATCGCGAATCGCGTTTGGGCTCACTTCACTGGCGTTGGTCTCGTCGACCAAGTCGACGACATCCGCGCTAGCAATCCATCTAGCAATCGAGAACTATTTGATACGTTGGGTACCAAGCTTATTAAGTACAAGTTTGATTTCCGCCGATTGGTGCGAGACATTTGTACCAGCGAAGCTTATCAACGAAGTTCAAAAGCAAACGCGGGCAACGAGACGGACTTGAGAAATTATTCTCACGCCCTTGTTCGACGCGTTGCAGCGGAAAGCCTTTCGGATTGCATCAGCCAGGCTACCAACTCGCCCGAAAAATTTCGCGGTCTCCCTTTGGGAGCTCGTGCCGTTCAAATCGCCGATGGAACCACGAGCACGTACTTCTTGACTGCGTTTGGCCGTTCACCCCGCGTGACAGTCTGTGATTGTGAGGCAACCACGGATCCTTCGTTGTCCCAAGCTTTGCATCTTCTCAATGGTAGCACCGTTCACACTAAGATTAGTCAGGGCGGAGTCATTAAGCAGCTTCTTGATGTCGAGAAGAAGTCAGTTGATGAAATTGTGGTGGACTTGTACGTGCGTTGCTTCTCACGAAAACCAACGGAGAGTGAGACGAAGGAACTGCAGGCTTCGATCGCGGCGGCACCGGATCAACGCCAAGGCTTGGAAGACGCCTTCTGGGCGGTGTTGAACAGCAGCGAGTTCGTGTTTAACCACTAAGCCAATTACGATGTTCGCCTCGTTTAAATGCGCATCTTCAAATTCAGAGGATGCGTGACGGCGAAATGCATGGATGTTTTCTTTCTGAAGAAAATCAATCACGGTATGAAGACAATGAAGAATCATTTACTCGCATCTTTCGCGCTGTTTGCGGGACTTCTGGTTGGCGTCGTCAGAGCGGAAGAGACGCCTCCCGCGGACGCGACGAAAAAAATCACCTATGATGATCACATCAAGGCGATCTTCCGGCAACACTGCCTCAATTGCCATAAACAAGGCGAAGCCAAAGGGGGGCTGTCGTTGGATACTCTCGGTGCGGTGATCACCGGTGGGGGCAGTGGTGAAATTGTTTACGCCGGTGAAGTTGAAGGCAGTCGTTTGTGGCAGTTGGTGGCTCACGAGGATACACCTGTCATGCCGCCCAACCAAGACAAGATCCCCCAGGACCAGATTGATTTAATCGCCGCTTGGATATCTGGTGGCATGCTTGAGAATATGGGTTCCAAAGCTGCGAAGGTGAAAGCGAACAATCTTGCTTCTGTTAGCGTTGGTACTGGCAAACCAGAAGGTGACGCAGCCATGCCGGTGTCTATACCACAGGCGGTTCCCGTCGTAACGCCGCGAGCGTCAGCAATCACGGCGATTGCAGCGAGTCCGTGGGCTCCGTTGATTGCCGTTGCCGGTCAAAAACAAATTTCACTTTACAACAGTGACTCAACCCTATTGCTCGGCGTGTTGCCTTTTTCGGAAGGGATTCCCCAATCGCTGCGTTTTAGTCGCGACGGAGCGTTCCTGATTGCCGCCGGTGGAGAGCATTCCTTCAAAGGGATCGCGGCGATCTACGACGTGAAGACGGGCGATCGAGTGGCAACGGTCGGAGACGATTTGGATGTTGCGTTCGACGCCGACGTTAACGACCAAATGACCCAGGTTGCCCTGGGCGGCCCACAGAAAATGCTGCGTGTTTACGATACCGCAACGGGTGAGTTGCAATTCGACATCAAGAAACATACCGACTGGATTCTGTCAGTCGCGTTCAGCCCAGATGGCGTCCTCGTGGCTTCCGGAGATCGCTCCGCTGGGCTCGTTGTTTGGGAAGCGAGTACTGGCCGACAGTTTCTCGAATTTACGGAGCATAAAGGTGCGATCAACTCGATCTCATGGCGCGATGACTCCAATGTATTCGCCTCTGCAAGCGACGACGGCACGGTTAAACTTTGGGACATCGTTGAAGGCAAGGTGATCAAAACCATCAGTGCACACGTCGGTGGTGCGACTGCTGTACGCTTCGACCACCAGGGGCGATTGGTTACCAGTGGCAAAGACAAACGCGTCAAACTTTGGGATGCGGCCGGCAACCTGATTCGCGAATTCCCACCGATGTCTGAAACGGTTTTGGAAGTTGCGATCACGCACGATGGTTCTCGTGTGATTGCGGGCGATTGGACCGGGCAGGTTCTCGTGAGCCAAACGGAAGCACCGGAAAACAAATCTCCAATCGCTGCCAATCCTCCGGCAGCCAAACAGCGGCTTGATGAAGCGAATGCCAAGCTCTTGGCAATTAAGCCCGAATTCGATCGCACGCTTATTGAATCCCATGCAGCCTTGGCGACGTACGCAGGAGAAGTCAAGAAACGCGAACAGTTTCAGCTTGAAAAGCAGCAGAAGCTTGCCGCCGCCGAAGCTGCGAAACAGGCTAGCGTTGCTTCAATAGCTGTCGCTGAAGGAATCAAAAACGAATTACCTGGGCTTGCATCGCAAAGCCGCGATAAGCATGACCTCGTTATTGCTTCTCGGCTTGGGCCGCTGGAATCCGATGCCGCTCAAGAAGAACTGGCGAAGCGAGAGTCAGAGTTGGCAGGTGTCTTCAATGCAATCGCAGCGAAACGCCGCTCGCAAATTGTGACTCGTGTAACTGCAGTAACACAGACCCAAGAAGCAGCGTTAATGACTTCCGCTGCCCAGGCACTCAATACAGCGATCGCATCCGCCGAGGCTGCCGAGGCTGCGGCGAAAACGGTAGCGGATACTGCAAAAGCGATTCATGATCCGTTAGCCACTCAAAAAGCGGAGCTAGAGAAGCTTGCCAAGCAACTCACTGACGCAGTTTGATTAAGCGACCAAGCGGCAGTTGAAACGTCAAATCACCTCGGAGGCGAAAAGCACAAGATCACCATGGTCAATTCGTGGTCATCAGGTAGCAATGGGAACGAGCAGGGCACTGGTTCTTATCGCTGAGGCTTTCCTCTTGAAGGAACTTCCGTTCATTCCTCGGATCTGCGCATCCTACGCCTGATTGGCAGCACAGCTTCTGCGAATGCCAGAAGTGAATTCTGACGGGGCGAACCATGGCCAATCAACTCAAATTGATTCACGCAATCTCGCGCTACGTTTCATTCCCGCTGCACTTCGCGGTGGTTTGCATGTGCATTTCAGAGATATCTGTCTCATTGACCTGATGGCTCGCGAAACAGGCGTGCGTTGGCGTTTCAAGGAGTCGCGGTATCGTCGTCTGGTAAGTGGTCGCTGAAGTTTTCATCGCAGCCCTCGCGGAATCGACGCAGATCGGTATTGACCCGCTTGTTAGTATGACGAGTCAGAGCCAGTTTCCATCAAGACACGTAACCAAATGGCGGCCTTCCTATACCGAAAATCGAAAGCTCCCTGGCATAAAAGGTAACCGCCATCGGATGCGACGTTCGCCGGATGGTTCTCGAATCGTTTGTTCCGTGAAAGATAATGCCGGCACCGTGCAAATCTGGACGGCAAGATGCTCTACCGCAGCGTTTTCTTTATCAAGTTACGTTGAATCCTTATCGCGTCCGAATATCCCATTTCGCCGATTGAATCGAGTTCTTTCTCACTCTTATGCATCCTCAAGCCAAGTTTATTCGCAGCCAAGTCGCTAAACTCGAATTTATCCATTCTTATGGCTGTGCAACGTCGACAAAATTCCGGGCGCGCTTGGCATGTACATTGAGTGTCTTTAGTTCAATCGCGATAGCCAAGTCGAATAGCGAGTGGCCCCAATATTTCGGTGACGATTCGCACGCAATCAAATGTTGCCCAGGCTCTCACATTTGGCCTAAAGAATCCGCCGTTCGCAATTTTCAAAAATCACAGAAAGCGGCATCCACGAAAACACATTTCTACAATTAGCGTTGTGGGTGAACGCTAAGGAAAGTAAGATTATTCCCGGTTTCTTCTATTGGGAAATCTTTTCTCTCACGTCAACGTCGCGGAGACGGCTAGAGTTCCGCAGAATACTAAATCCTGCCGAAACGTCTGTCCGTCAATCCAGAACATTGAGAATCAAAAAAGAGGCGACGGTCGGATTTGAACCGACGAATAATGGATTTGCAATCCATCGCCTTAGCCACTTGGCCACGTCGCCTGATCACAATCAATCTTCCGTAGACGGAATCGATTGCAGAGTAAGTGAAGCGTAGGAAACTTTTGTTGTGCGGTCAACGCATGTTATACCGTCGTTTCATTCGTTTCGTAACGAAAGTATCGGATTTAGGTTGCGAAAGGCTTAGGGAATTGATGCAAAACAAACAAATTATGTTTTTTGGGCTCTCTTCCGCCCCATCTTCGCAAACTTCTCTCGGACCTCGCGCACGGCATCGGCGAAGACTTCCACCTCCTCCATCGTGTTGTACAGATAAAAGCTTGCGCGGCAGGTCGCAGCCACCTTGAATCGCTTGTGAAGCGGCATAGTGCAGTGATGGCCCGCTCGCACAGCCACTCCGCGGGTATCGAGCCACTGCGACACATCATGCGCATGAACGCCATCAACAACAAAGCTGATGATTCCTGATCGAAGCTCGGGCGAAGGCCCCAAAACTCGCACGCCCTCAATTTCGGCAAGCAATTCCGCAGCGCGACGAACCAATTGCATTTCGTGCTCATGAATTTTCTCGAGGCCGACGTTCGTGAGGTACTTAATCGCCGCGGCCAAGCCAATAGCTTCGACGATGGGCGGCGTCCCGGCCTCGAACTTCTCTGGCAATTCCGCGGGCTCAAACCCTTCGGTGGTCACGCGATGAATCATCGCTCCGCCACCGAGAAATGGCGGCATGGCGTTTAACAGATTCTCTTTCCCGTAAAGAACACCAATTCCGCTCGGACCACAAATCTTGTGGCCACTGAAGACGACAAAATCGGCGTCCCACTTCACCACGTTGATTGGCATATGAGGAGCGGCCTGGGCGGCATCGACCAAGACGACAGCTCCCACTTCGTGACCCATTCGCACCCACGACTCAACGGGAAACTGCGTGCCGAGCATATTACTTATCGCGACGAAAGCGAACATCTTCGGTTTGTGATTCTCCAGATATTCCCGGACGACATCGTCGGAGATCAACCCCTCGTCGCTGATGGGGATGAAGACGACCTTGCAACCCGTTCGCTCCGCAAGCTGTTGCCAGGGCACAATGTTGGCGTGGTGTTCCGCAATCGTCAAAAGGATGGTATCCCCACGAGTGATGTTCGCATCGCCCCACGACCTGGCGACGGTATTGATCGCCGCAGTGGTTCCCGCGGTGAAAATCACTTCTCGCAGCGAACTGGTCTGCAAGAAAGCGGCGACAATTTCGCGAGCTTTCTCATACGCATGGGTCGACGCTTCGCTCATCGTATGGATGCCGCGATGCACGTTCGAATAATAATGTTGGTAGCAATCCGACATCGCGTCGATCACGACCTGAGGGTGCTGAGTGCTAGCGGCATTGTCAAAATAGACCAGCGGCAATCCGCTGGCTGCTTTCTGCGTCAGGATCGGAAAATCGCGACGAATCGCTTCAACATCGAGGATGGCCGACTGGGTAACCGTCATGGATCAGGATTCTTCTTTGAGGCTGGGTCCGCCGAATTGGCTCGCGCTTTCTTCATCGTCTTGCGAAGCGTTCCAAGGCGCATGCAACGCGGACTGAACCACTCGCCAGGACAAGAGACAGCACTTCTGGCGATTGGGCGTCAATTTCGGACCGAAAAGACGCAACATTTCATCCGCCGAAAACTGCTTAATGTCTTCACGCGACATGCCTTGGATTTTTTCCATCAGCATCGAAGCGGAAGCTTGGCTGATCACACAACCATCGCCCTCAAACCAGGCTTCGCTGACATGGCCATCGCGATCGATTTGTAGGTCAACATGGACAACATCCCCACAAAGCGGATTATCGCCTTCGTGCGAATGCGTCGGAACCGACAAATGACCACGGTGGTATGGATCTTCGTAATGATCCAGGACATGGTCTTCGTAAATATCTTCTTCGCTGGGCATGGTCTTTCGAACCGAACAAATGAACAGGACCGAGTGGAATGCGTGGCAACCTTATTTTTCACATTTTTAGCTTCGTTAATTATAGAAGGTTCGTCAACGACCACGGACTGCAACGCAGCGATTTCGCGGTAATCCTAGGCGAATCCAAATTTCACTGACGATGAACTCACCGCGAAAAACGACAAAAGCCCACCAAAGACAACGACTCTTCGGTGGGCCCACGCAGGATTTCGTTGTGGTAGAGCAAACAGGTTAGTTCAATAGGCGATTAAGGATCGAGGCCGCGATCACCGCACCGACTTCACGGCGTGAATCGACTTGCGAGCCCTGACTGCCGGAAAATCGGCTTCCACCGAAAGGGGGGGAATTCGGACGAATCTGCACCGAAGGCTGACTAGGAACCAATGGCCTCGCCCCAAGGAAGCGATCCTCTTGAAAATCAGGAGCGGCAAACCTTGGATCGTTCTGAATCCTCGGATCCGCCAACTGCGGTGCGTAAACACGGCGATTTTGACCACGCAGACTTTCGGAACGACCGTCGAAGAGCGATTCGTACTCGGGAGAATTTGCGGGGAATGTGCCGTCGTGGGAAGGTCGGTTCGACACATGTGGCAAATGGTGGTCGTGAGTAAAGCATTGCATCTCGATCGCCAGACAGCCGAGCGTGTCATCAACCCTTTGCCAGCATCGGATCAACTCGGGATCTGGTCGTCCGCAACCAACAACCAGGGACTGTGCGACACGAGCATGAGTCGTCGTTAAATCGTTCCAATGATAAAGCAAACGCGACAGATCCCCCGGATTTCGTGCCGCCCCGCGGAAGTCGGAAGAAACGTTCTCCAAACGATCAGCCAATCGTTTGTCGTAGTGGTCAAAATATCCGGCGCGATGAACATGCCTTTCGAACGCAAGTGCCGCATCCCGGTACTCATCGCTCGCACGACGAAGCGAGTGAGGTGATTGCGCTTGAGCCGATGTCGCCGTGAATATTAGCGAAGCGGGCGCGGCGAACGCGAGCGACATAACGACCAGCAAACAGCGGATTGAGTGAGCCATGAAAATGTTCCTTCCATCAAAATAATTTGGTCGCCCGCGGATTCGGGAGGTCGCTGGCAACCAGGCCGGCTAAGATGCCGGGCCTGCTTAAGAACCATTGCAGGGAAAGTGCCGAATCTTCGCCCGCCCAGACATCACAATCCGCAAACCCATTCCCTGTCGTCACTTAGCACCATTCAACGGCTTTGCTGATCGAATTCCAGAAGACATCACACTGACTACATTAACTTCCTGGTGTAGTCAATGCAGTGGCGCATTCAAATTGCGTTTACATGGGGCACCATCGGGTGATCGAGGGAAGGCGAATCCTTCACCTGCATCGATGCCAACGTTTTGCGTTCGCGGAGTCTTGGTAGGTATTGACAGTTGTCCACAGATACGGATACTTGCCGATCCACATTTAGGAGCGTCGCAGTGGTGCCGTTCACGGGTGAGGAATCAATCAACAAGTCACGATTTTTTTCAGCGTCTGATGCCAACAATCAACCAACTTGTCCGCAAGCCTCGTCGCCAACCGCGAACTTTTAGCAAGGCGCCGGTTCTTGAGAAATGTCCTCAAAAGCAGGGCGTTTGCTTGCAGGTTCGAACGATGACGCCGAAGAAGCCGAACTCGGCTTTGCGTAAGATCACGCGAGTTCGCTTGAGCAACGGCAAAGAAGTCACGGTTTACATTCCAGGCGAAGGCCATAACCTGCAAGAACACTCGATCGTTCTGATCCGTGGTGGTCGTGTACGCGATTTACCAGGTGTTCGCTATCAGGTGGTCCGTGGATCTCGCGATGCTCTTGGTGTTGAAGGCCGTAAGCAGGCTCGCAGCCGCTACGGTGCCAAGAAGAACGCTGGTCCTGTGAAGAAGAAGAAGTAGTTCGTCGGTTCGTTTGCCGCGTCAGATTGATCTGATGCTTATTATCCAAGTCAACCTGTTATCGTTGTAGAAAAAGATCCCGATGGGAAAGATCACCGCAAGCCGAACTCACATCAAGCCAGATCCGCGTCATAATTCGATGCTGGCTAGCAAGTTCATCAATTGTTTGATGTACGACGGCAAGAAGACGACCGCTCAAATCGTTTTCTACGATGCGCTCGAAGAGATCGGCAAGAAGATCAAAGACGCGGAGCCGATACAAGTGTTCGAAGCCGCCGTTGAGAACGTGAAGCCGTATATCGAAGTACGCAGCAAGCGAGTCGGTGGTGCGAGCTATCAGGTTCCGATGCAGGTCAATCGCAGTCGCCAGCAAAGTCTTGCGATTCGTTGGTTGCTTGGCGCTGTCCGGGATAAAAAGGGTCGTCCCATGCACTTGAAGCTTGCCGATGAGCTGATGGCGGCTTACAAGAAGGAAGGCGTCGCTTATACGAAGCGTGAAAACACGCACCGTATGGCCGATGCGAACAAGGCGTTTGCCCACTTCGCTTGGTAACATCAGTCCGAAAAGATTTACGAAACCGCGATTCGATTTTTCGAGTCGTGGTTTTTTTATTTGATATGCATCGAGCGAAAGGCGATTCTTTTTTCCCTGATGCGACGTGTGTTCTCCGCATGAAAGCGTTCCCATGGCCTCCGACATATCCCTGATTCGCAACATCGGCATCATCGCTCACATCGATGCGGGCAAGACGACCGTGACCGAGCGAATGCTATTTGTAAGTGGCGCGAAGCACCGAGTCGGACGCGTGGACCATGGAACAACGGACACCGACGATGACCCAGAAGAGCAAGAACGCGGCATCACGATCTTTTCTGCTTGCGTGAAGTTTCGCTGGGGAAAATACAACATCAACTTGCTCGATACCCCGGGCCACGTCGACTTCACTGCGGAAGTTGAACGTTGCTTGCGAGTTCTGGACGGGGCCGTGGTGGTTTTCTCCGCTCGCGAAGGCGTCGAGGCCCAGAGCGAAACGGTCTGGCGACAAGCGGATCGTTACGGCGTGCCGCGAATCGTTTTCATCAATAAGATGGATCGTGAAGGGGCTGATTTTGATTCGGTCTTTAACGATATCGCTCCGCGTCTTGGCGGCCGCCCCGTTGCGGTTCAAATTCCTGGTGGCGCAGGGCCGACGCACACGAGCAAACCGTTTTGCGGCGTCATTGACTTGGTTGATATGAAATGGATGCAGTTCGATCCGCAATCGGATGGCAAAAACGTCATCGTCGAAGAGATTCCCGAAGAATACGTCGATGATGCGATGATCTGGCGAGAGCAGATGATGGATGTCGTCTACGAGCTTGATGAAGACGCCCTGGCACTTGCGATGGAAGAGCAACCGGTGCCGCGTGAAATGGTCATTGCGGCGATCCGGAAAGGGACGATTGCTCGCGAGATTCAGCCCGTATTTTGCGGTTCTGCTCTGCATGGGATGGGCGTTCAACCCCTGTTGACCGGCGTCACCGATTTCTTGCCGAGCCCACTGGATCGTCCGGCGGTGGAAGGCGTCGATCCGAAGAACCCGGAAAAGAAGTTAACACGATCGCCAAGTGAAAACGAACCTTTCTGCGGGTTGGTGTTTAAAATTTTGCCGGCCAAAACCGGCGACAACTATTGGATTCGCGTTTACAGCGGCGTGCTTTCGCAGAACTCGCGAGTATTCTGCCCCAATCGTGACGCCAAGGAAAATGTTGCACAGCTTTGGCAAATTCACGCCAGCAAAAAAGAGCGCGATGGCCAGATGGAACAGATCGGTGCGGGCGATATTTGCTGCGTCATCGGTCCGCGAATCGCGATCACGGGCGACACTGTTTGCGACACTCGCGACACCATTGAATTGCCAAGCATCAAGTTCGCCGACACGGTAATTTCGATGGCGATTGAGCCCGAAAGTACCGCCGATCGCAAGAAGCTTAACGAGACGTTGGAGATGATCAAACGTCAGGATCCGACGTTCCGTGCGGTGGAGAATGAAGAGCTGGGACAGACGCTGATCAGCGGCATGGGTGAGCTTCACTTAGAAGTCATTCAGCACCGTTTGACTCGCGACTTTGGCCTGAATGTTAAGTTTTACAAGCCACGCGTGAATTATCGCGAGACGATCACGGGCACCGCTGAGATCACCGGTCAATGCAATCGGCAAATGGGGGCGCAGCAAATGTTTGCACGCCTCCAAGTGCGGGTCTCACCGCTTCCCGATCCCGGCGCGAATGTGATTGTGCTCGACCGCATCCCCCCCGATTCAACGTTGCCGCAACCGCTACGCCAGGCCGCCATCGAAGAACTTCGCGAGCGAGCCGCAGGCGGTGGACTGCTTGCTGGCTTCCCGCTGACGGGATTGAAGATTGAGATGCTTGGTGGCGAGGCACATGAAGAAGGAAGTGATGAAGTTGCCTTCCGAATCGCGGCGGGCGATGCGTTTGACAAGGGACTTGAGAAGGCGGGGCCGGCACTCCTGGAGCCGGTGATGAAAGTAGAAGTCACGACGCCGGACGATTACATGGGCGAAATTGTTGGCGACCTGCAACAACGCCGAGCCATTATCGCGAAGACCGAGAATCGTGGCATGCTGACAATCATCACGGCGCACGCTCCGCTCAAAGAACTGTTCGGCTATTCCAGCGCCGTTCGCAGCCTGAGCCAAGGCCGTGCCGGTGGAAGCATGGAACCCTATGGTTACCAGATCGCCCCCAAAGAGGATGCGGCTGCGTTTTCTTACTGATGGCTTCTTGTCTCCTGACTTCCTTCCAACAGGGCAATCTGTCGAATTGCGCGCACAGTGAGGTGGTCCTTTCGACCGATCGTCCCATGAGTTTGCGGGGCCCAACGAGTCGTCATTGGTTTGCGATTTTGGCGATCCGTCAGCTGTACGGTTATTCTTTGCTTTCCGCGCTGCTATTCTTAATTCAGTTTAACGCGTGCCTATTTGTCTGATTTCGATTTGAAAGTTGCCGAATGTCTGATTCCCAAGCGGAAATGTTCGACGCCGAAGATGCATCCCGTCTGCACGAAGCCAAACAGCGAATCGTTGCCCAACTCAGCAAAGTCATTGTTGGTCAAAACAACGTCATCGACGAGATTTTGATCTGCCTATTCAGTCGAGGTCACTGCTTACTTGAAGGCGTGCCAGGTCTCGCCAAAACGTTGATGATTAGCACGCTGGCCAAAACACTTGATCTGTCGTTCAGCCGAATTCAGTTCACGCCGGACTTGATGCCCGCTGACGTCACGGGCACCGAGATCATTGAAGAGGATCGTGCGACCGGTCATCGCGCGATGCGTTTCATGCAGGGGCCTTTGTTCGCCAACATTGTTCTCGCCGATGAAATTAACCGCACGCCACCAAAGACGCAGGCATCGTTGCTTGAAGCGATGCAAGAGCGTCAGGTTACCGTGGGTCGTTTGCGACACATACTCTCTGATCCATTCTTCGTGCTGGCGACGCAAAACCCGATTGAGCAGGAAGGAACGTATCCGTTGCCCGAAGCGCAACAGGACCGTTTCATGCTGAAGGTCTTTGTGAAGTATCCGTCGTTTGATGAAGAATTCGAGGTAGCGAAGCGAACCACGGGGGACGTGATCGCTGAAGTGCATAAGGTGATGACGGCCGAAGAAATCTTGCGATTGCAGCATCTTGTTCGCCGCGTTCCGGTCAGCGATCACGTCGTGCGTTATGCGTTGTCGCTCGTTCGCCAAACGCGAGTCGGCGGCGACGGCGTCCCTGACTTTGTGGATGAACTTGTCGGCTGGGGTGCCGGGCCTCGAGCCGTTCAGTTCTTGATTCTTGGCGGGAAAGCGAAGGCACTGCTGAGCGGTCGCTTCCATGTTCAAATTGAAGACATTCAAAGCTTGGCCAAGGCAGTACTGCGTCACCGCATGGTCGTCAATTTTGCCGCCGAAAGCGATGGCGTGACGAGTGACGACGTGATCGAGCGGATCATCGAGGCAACTCCCACTAACGAGGATGAACTGACACGAGATGCCCGATTCAAAAAGATATTTGCGTCCTGAAGTCACGCAACGCATTCGCCGCTTGGAATTGACCGCTCGGCGTGTCGTCGAAGGTTTCCTTTCCGGGATGCACCGCAGCCCCTACTTCGGCCAATCCGTCGAATTCTTACAGCACCGCCAGTACACCGCTGGCGATGAGATTCGGCATATCGACTGGAAAGTCTACGCTCGCCAAGATCGCATCCACATCAAACAATACGAAGAAGAAACCAACCTTCGTTTGCATTTGCTCGTCGATCGCTCCGGTAGCATGGCCTACGGCGATGGCGAGACAAACAAGTTTGACTATTCCGCATCACTCGCTGCATCGCTTGCTTACCTGGCTCTGCGTCAACAAGATGCGACGGGACTGTTCACGTTCGATTCAAAGGTGCGAGATGTGTTGCCGGCCAAGAGCAACCGCTTTCAACTGAATCGAATTTTGCAATCGTTGATCACCGTCGGGGCTGAGGGCCGAACCGATCTGCCTCAGGTTTCGAAGGAAGTAACCCAGACGATCGCGCGGCGCGGACTTGTTTGCGTTGTTTCGGATCTGCTTGGTGTGAACGATTTGATCGAAGGCTTGCGAGTGCTTCGAGCCAGGAATCATGATGTGGCGTTGTTTCATGTTTTGCACGACGATGAACTGGACTTCAACTTTTCAGGTGCGACGCGATTCGAAGGGCTTGAGTCGGTTGACTTTTTAAATTGCAATCCTCGCGCACTTCGCGAAGGCTACTTGGAAGCGATGAACGAATTCCTTGACAGCACCAAAAAGGCCTGCGGTCGATTGTCGATCGATTACATGCTTGTCCGCACCAGCGATCCGCTTGATGCGGTGCTGGCCAAGTTCCTATCGGTTCGCAAGTCGCTTCCTAAGATCAGAGGTTAACGGATGTTTTTATATCCAGCCCTGACGCTTGGATTTCTGTTTGTCGGTGTGCCGCTACTGGTTCACTTGATCAACATGCTGCGCCATCGACGCCAAAGTTGGGCGGCGATGGATTTCTTGATGACCAGTTATAGGAAACAGAAAAATTGGATCCTGCTCAAACAGTTGCTGCTGTTGCTTTCCCGACTGGCGATCGCCGCTGTCCTTGTTGCCGTGTTGGCCGGATGGATCACCGGTGGCAAATGGGTCGAACTTGCCGGATCGCGAACCACGCATCACGTCGTCATTCTCGATGACAGCTATTCGATGGGCGACACCAGCGGCGGAGCCACTTCCTACAACCGGGCGCTAACGACGCTTCGCGGTCTGACTGAGAAACTGGCGACGGACGATGGAAGTCATCAACTGACGGTGATGCGTTCAAGCCGCGCCGGCTTGGTTCAACAAGCGGGTGCGGAGTCAGCGGACGCAGCAGCCGATCTCTCGGCGAGGACGATTCTCGGCGATGCTTCGATCATCAACCGTGTGATGGCGAGTCTGCCCAGCTCGTTGCGGGTCGACTTGGTGCCCGCATTGGAGTTGGCAACGAAGCTGATTCGCGGCACAGTCGCCGATGAAACGATTGTTTATTTGGCAAGCGATTTCCGCACTGTCGATTGGCAATCACCCCAGCGAGCCGCTGAATCGATCGCTGAACTTTCTCGGGCAGGCGCAAAAGTTCGAATGATCGATTGCGCGATCGCGCCGGCGAACAATCTGGCCATCACAAGCGTTTCGCCTCAACCCGATGTTTGGGTCGCGGGCGTTCCCGTGGTGATTCGCGCCGGCGTCAAGAATTTCGGCACGGCGGCGGCGAAGAATGTTTCGATTTCCGGACGCGTGGTTCGCTACGGTGACCGCGTCACCATCGGCGATCCGACCAAGCGAGTTTCCGGCGACATTGAGCCTTTGCCCGCAATCGTGATCGACGAAATCCCTGCGGGTGGTGAAGTGACGAAGTCGTTTCAAGTGTTCATTACGGATAAAGGCACACACACCGTTGAGCTATCGATTCCCGATGACGCCTTGGCGATCGACAACCAGCGATCTTGCACGTTGCCGCTATCAGACATCGAGAAAGTACTTGTCATCGATGGTGATGAAAATGGTCGTGGTGCTTACTTTGTCGGATCGGTCTTGAATCCAGGAAGCCAAGTCCGTACCGGCGCCTTGCCCGACATTCAACCGTCAGCATTCATCCGCAGCGTGACACTTGAGCAATTGCGAACTTACCGTGCGGTTTACTTGATTGACGTGCCGGAGATCAGCGAAAACAGCGCCGATACGCTGGCGAAGTACGTCAATGAAGGGGGCGGGTTGTATTGGTTCCTTGGCAGCAACATCGATCGCGATGCTTACAATCGTGCGGCGAGTGGTTCACGGCGTTTGCTGCCAAGCAAGCTTGGTGAGCCGATTGATCTGCCGGAGCGGTCGGCGGAGTCATCCGGTGACGTTGTGTTGGGGCAAGCTCATCCATTGACATCGCCAATCGCACCGATCGGTGATCCCGCTTTCGCACTTGTGGCGGTGACGAAGAGCTGGTCGCTTGAAGCAGCGGATGATGTTGAAGGGACGGTTTCGGACGAAGAAAAATCACCCGTTCGAAACATCATTCTTCGACGTGATGGGAAGCCGCTGGTAACGCAGCACGACTTAGGACGTGGGCGAGTCATCACCACTCTCGTTGGTCTGGATTCTCGATGGACAAACTGGGCAGGCGATCCGACGTTTGTCGTCATGCTTCTACAAGCCAATGCCTACCTTTGGTCTGCCGCTTCGCCTCCGGTAGAACACTTGGTTACGGATTCATTGCAGCGAAACCTTCCCGCCGATCAGTACGCTCCAACGGTCTCTTATTTTCCACCCGTCAACGAACCACCTCGAGTACCGATCGAATTGACCGTTGCGGATCAGGATGGTCAGCGAACGGCGACAATCGATTTAAAAAGCGAGGTGCTCGCCAACACGTCGGATATCGAATCGTTGCTGCAGATTGGCACGAGCGAATGGGTGTTGACTCGTCTCGATGGCCAGACGGAAGTGGAGCCGGTTGCAATAGTCATTGAAAATGGCGAAGGCGATTTAAAACGCGTCGAGCCGGTTGAAGTTCAGCGAGCGGTTCGTCCCGTTGATGTGCGATTTGTCTCGGCGGGCGAATTGGCAGATCAGTACGGCGGCGGTAGTGGTTCGACGACGACGACGCTATTGTTATTGGGTTTGCTGGGCATGTTGCTCGCCGGCGAACAATGCTTAGCTTATGCGTCCAGTTATCATCCACCGAGCAGCGGAGGCGGCGACGGTGCAGGATCAAGTGCATCGCGTTTGGCGATCGGATCGAAGGGAGTGAGGCGATGAACGAATCATTAATCGTTAGTGATTCCGCGGGCGGACTTGCGATGACCAACGAAGAGGTCGTTTACGAGTTCAGCCGAGCCGCGATGTTGAATGGATGGTGGGCCTGGGCATTGGCGATAGGCATCATTTCCTTGATCGTCTATGGGTGCGTGTGGTTGTATCGTCGCGATACGAGCGAGCTTTCGACCGGCGTAAAAACGACGCTACTGATGCTTCGATTAACAACGATCGTGGCGATAGTGTTTTTCTTCTTTGGCCTCCAGCGACGAGCCCAGCAGCGAGTCACCCGTACGAGTGAAGTTGCGGTGCTTGTCGACACCAGTCAAAGCATGTCTTTGCCAGGATCGTCAGCGGCCGGTGCCGGTACAGCGACTCGAGCATCTCGGGTGGCTGCCGTCCTTGGCGAAAGCACGTTGCTTGCCGATTTGGAAAAGTCGCACCGAGTGACGGTCTACGCATTTGACGATGAAGCAGAGCCGCGCGAACTTGAAACGCGTGCGATCGCGACCACCTCAGAAACGCCAACCATCGCGGATAACGACGATTTTCTGTCTCCCAAGACATCAAGGATTGCAATCCTTGGCGCCCTTTGTTTGATCGGGATGGCTTTGCTTTCGCTGTCGTCTTTGGTACTCGCCCTTGGCGGTCGCTCCGACGCAATCGGAGGACCGCTTGTGAGCGCAGCGATACTGCTGGTCGCGGGAGCCTTGTTCCTTGGCGGTGTTTGGACAGTGGAATCAAAACGTTCATTGGCTTCGCTCATCGGATGGCGTTCTGAGGCTGTTACCGATCAGGAGTTGGACGCTGAGCAGCCCAAGACGAAAGAAGCAACGGAACCAATCCGCAGAGTGACCGACTGGAATTCCGCACTCGCCGCGGCGGGAACCGAAAGCCGTATCGGAGATGCGGTCCGTGGGCTTCTTCTACGTCATGATCCCGCTACGCTAGCGGGCGTGATGGTTGTGACCGACGGTCAAGGCAATGGCGGCATTGCAAGTAGCGCGGCCGCCTCGCTCGCCCGGCGCAGCGAAGTGGCGCTCTATCCGATTGGCGTCGGCAGCAGCGATGCGCCGCTGAATCTTCGGATCGTTGATCTCGATGCGCCGCGACGTGTTTATCCAGGAGACAAGTTTGCGATTTCTGCCGTTGTCCAAGGCAGCGGTTCGGCTCCGATCAAAGCGACAATTCAATTGCTTGATGGGGTCGAAGAAGCTGAGCTTTCGGAACTTGAAGTCGTCGACAGTCGCGAAATTGAAGTCCTGCCCGACGGCACACTGTCAGCGATTCGCTTTGAGCTGAAGCCTGAAACGGTGGGTCGCCGAAAGGTTGCCGTTCGGCTTCAGGTTCCCGCCGGTGATCAAAACCAAGATGACGATTCGCGTGAAGCTCGCTACGAAGTCGTCGCCAGAAAATTGAGAGTGTTGACCATCGCAGGCGGTCCGACTCGCGAGTATCAATTTGTAAGGAACATGCTCTATCGAGACAATTCAATCGAAGTTGACACGTGGCTTCAAACCGGACAACCCGGCATGAGCCAAGACGCGGATCGTTTGCTGACCGAATTTCCGGCGACTCCGGAAGAGCTGTTTGAGTACGACGCAATCATCGCCTTCGATCCGGATTGGCTGTCCATTCCCACCGAACGCTTGCAGTTAATGGAGCGATGGTTAGGCGAGCAAGCTGGCGGTTTGATCTTGATCGGAGGCCCCATCTATATGCCCCAGTGGACACGCCTCCGAACCGATCCGCGCGTCTCGATTCTTGCGGGGATGTTTCCCGTTGAGCTTGCGACAAGAAGCCCTTTGCTGAGCGGTGGTCGCGAAGGCGGCGATACCTCGTACACGTTTGAGTTCACACCCGAAGCACGTCGCGCGGACTTCTTGTTCGTTGCCGACAATCCAAAGGAAAGCTTCGAAGCGTGGGCTGACTTTGGCGGCGTTTATGACTACGTCGGCGTCAAAGACGCGAAGGCTGGAAGCAAAGTCTACGCCTACTTCTCCGACCCAACGACGAAGATCGGCGATGCCTTACCCGTTTACTTGGCGAGCCAGTTTTACGGCGCCGGTCGAACCTATTTTCAAGGCAGCGGTGAAATGTGGCGACTGCGGGGAACAAGCGACGCTTACTTTGACAGTTATTATACGAAGCTTGTCCGCTGGATTAGCGAAGGGCGACTGCTGAGAGATTCCAATCGTGGCGTTTTGCTGGTTGATAACGCTCGCGCCGGAGTTGGCGATACGATCACGGTACGAGCAGTGCTGAGTGACGAACAGTTTGAGCCTTTGCAGGTGCCGAGCGTCGATGCGAACCTGCTGAAGCCGGATGGGGCGATCGAAGTCGTCAAATTGACACCTGTTCCAGGAGAAACGCGAGGCGGAACTTACGGCGGTCAATTTGTCGTTCGCGCAGCGGGAAGTTTCGAACTGCGATTAACGCTTGGGGACGCTCTCGGTGAACAGGTTCTCCGTCAAAGCATTCAGGTGCGTTTGCCAACGGTTGAACTTGAACGTCCCAAACGAAACGACGAGGATCTCAATTTCTTGGCGTCAACGACCGGTGGAAAATATCTCCCGCTAAGTGAAAACATGAATGAGGACGCTCCGAGTGTGATTAGTCTTGCCAAGTCCATCCAATCTCAACCGCAGACGACGATTCTTCCAGGCACACCCGATTCGGATTTTGCGATGCGACGAAACGCATCGCTCCTGTGGCTGATCGCGACCGCGCTCACCTTTGAATGGGTACTAAGAAGACTGCATCGTTTGGCTTAGGGAGCAACGCCGTACCGAGACTGTCGTGCCGCAGTGACGAATGGTTCTTCTCGGATTTTAGTGGCATCTGTCCAGAATGGGGGATTTTTTGAGGCATCTACTCCTGCGTCCAATGGGAGTCCAAAAAGCAGTCTCGGCGGAGCAACGTTCGTCGAGACTGCC